>Ga0160419_100003_pt1 | contig 160794 bp, 148 predicted proteins | sample CelAP2metagpilot_2_FD_108196 | JGI IMG/M metagenome (GOLD analysis project Ga0160419, IMG submission 108196) | Phycosphere-associated microbial communities from Cellana algal ponds in Kailua-Kona, Hawaii, USA - Cellana AP2-4-25 metagenome pilot ...
GGGCCGTTTGTGAAACGTCCGGCGGCGGGGCTTAGCGCGGATGGGTTTGCAGACCTGTGCCGCGAGGCCGCGGGGGGATCGCTGTACCTTGATGAAATCGCCGCCCTGCCAAGTGAAACGCAATATGCCATGTTGGAGGCGTTGGAGCAGGGCATCGAGGCGCGGGTTCTTGTGGGCTCGGTTGCGGATCTGGCGCAGGAGGCGGCAGAGGGGCGGTTTCTGGCCGATCTTTTCTACCGCCTCGATGTGATGCGGGTGCGCATTCCGGCGCTGTCAGAGCGGCCCGAGGATATACCGGTGCTGTTCAGCCACTATGTTGCCCAGGCCGCCGAGCAGGCAGGCATCGCCATGCCGGATATCCCGCAGGAGCATCTGGCGGCGCTGATGGCGCAGGACTGGCCCGGCAATGCGCGCTCGCTGATGTCGGCGGCGATGCGGTTTGTGCTGGGGATGCCGGAGGAAGCGGCGCAATCGGCAGAGCTGGGGCTGGCCGAGCAATTGGCTCAGGTCGAACGCTCGCTGCTTATTGCGGCGCTGGGACGGCAGAACGGCAATGCCTCAGCCGCGGCCAAAGCCCTGAAGCTGCCGCGCAAGACGTTTTATGACAAGCTGGCGCGCTATGGCATCCGGCCTGAGGACTATCGCCGCTGAGGGCTCTGTCCTAGCTTCTGGTGTGGTCCGCGTCCTGTGACAGGCGCGGGGCAGAAGGTGGCGGCGCCGCCAGAGCCCCGATCTGGGGCAGGGGCGGAGGGGGATGGGGCCGCGTGTCGGTCGGCCCCATGTTCGTCAACCAGTGTCAACATCGGTCATGTGAACGCCCGCGGTGTGCAGCAGCGCTGCAGCGACGGGCCGGTCTCCGGTTTGCAGCCTGTGCCAGAGGCTGCGTTGTTGGGGTGATGTGCCAGATCACCACGGTGTCGCGACAAAGGCCAGTCTGACAGACCCGAATGAACAGATCGCGTCCAATGCGTGCGCAGCCCAGGCAACACCCGGCAGGCAGCCGGTCATTTTGCTGCGCGCGGCGGGGTTTGAGTATTTGTGGAAAGATGACGGGCGCTGATTCCGTTTGCAGAAATGTCCAGCGCTAACAGGGTGTGCGGATTTTCGCACATGTTGGCAGGAGCCTTGTGCGGGAAATCGCACAGCTTTGTCACAGTGGGCGGGTTTGCCATTGAAGTACGCTGCGTAACTATCCGTTTTTCCAAGGGAATTGAGATTTTTTCAAGGGCGGCACGGAACCCTTGAGCAGGGGGCGCAGGCCCGTGATGCTGCATCTGGGGTCTTCGCCTTGGCGGAGGCTATGGAGAAATTCCGGGAGGAAAGACATGAAATTCGTAACTGCTGCCGCCACCGCTGTGGCGCTGACCATGAGTGCCGGGACCGCAATGGCGGCCTGTGATGATGGCGAAATCGTCGTCAAGTTCAGCCATGTGACCAACACCGATAAGCACCCCAAGGGGATTGCCGCCTCGCTGCTGGAAAAGCGCATCAACGAAGAGATGAACGGCACCATGTGCCTGGAGGTCTATCCGAACTCCACGCTGTACAACGACAACAAGGTGCTGGAAGCGATGCTGCAGGGCGATGTCCAGCTGGCCGCGCCGAGCCTGTCGAAGTTTGAAAAGTTCACCAAGCAGTTCCGCCTGTTCGATCTGCCGTTCATGTTCAAGAACATTGATGCGGTTGATGCCTTCCAGGCGTCTGAAAACGGTCAGGCGATGCTGGATTCCATGCAGCGCCGCGGCCTGCAGGGCCTGGCCTATTGGCACAATGGCATGAAGCAGATGTCGGCCAACAAGCCGCTGATCGAGCCTTCTGACGCCAATGGTCTGAAGTTCCGCGTGCAGTCGTCTGACGTGCTGGTCGCCCAGATGGAAGCCATCGGTGGCAGCCCGCAGAAAATGGCTTTCTCCGAAGTTTACGGCGCGCTGCAGCAGGGTGTTGTGGACGGGCAGGAAAACACCTGGTCCAACATCTATGGCAAGAAGTTCTTTGAGGTGCAGGATGGTGTGACCGAAACCAACCACGGTGCGCTGGATTATCTGGTGGTGACCTCTGTTGACTGGCTCGACAGCCTGGAGCCGGAAGTGCGTGACCAGTTCCTGACCATCCTGGGCGAAGTCACCGCGACGCGGAACGCCGAATCCACCAAGGTGAACGGTGAGGCGCGTCAAGCCATCATCGATGCCGGTGGTATTGTGCGCGAGCTGACACCAGAGCAGCGCGCGGCCTGGGTCGAGGCGATGAAGCCGGTCTGGGACAAGTTCGCAGGTGACGTGGGTCAGGACATGATCGACGCGGCACAGGCCATCAACGCAGGCATGTAAGCCCCCAGTCAAATGAAATCAGGGGCCGGCGCCATGATGCGCCCGCCCCAACCTATCGGCGGCGGATCGGCCCCGATATCCAGTTTCCAAACATGTCGGGGAGAGAAAGATGGCGGGGGCAAAACCTGGCCCGAGCGGCTTTATCCATAAGCTCGAAGAAACCCTGATCGCGCTGTTGCTGGGCCTGATGGCTCTGATCACCTTTGCCAATGTGATTGCGCGATTTGTCTTTAATTCCAATATCCTGTGGGCGCTTGAGTTGACGGTGTTCCTCTTTGCCTGGTTGGTGCTGTTGGGGGCGTCTTATGCGGTCAAGGTCCATGCCCATCTGGGGGTGGATGCGGTTTTGAACATGCTGGCCCCTTCGGCGCGCCGGGTCATCGGACTCATTTCTGTGACCTGCTGCCTGGTGTTTTCGCTGCTGCTGTTGAAAGGCGCCTATGACTATTGGGCGGTCTTTGCAGATCTGCCGCCCACCTCGGGGCGTTGGTTCCCGACGGGGTTCGACATGAAGGCCCGCAGCCAGAGTTTCTATGAGGTGCAGGATGTGCCGATGGTGAGCTTTCTGCGCTTTCTCGAAGATCTGATCAACTATGGCGACGCCTATGAGAAGCTGCCCAAGGTGGTGCCGTATCTGGTGTTGCCAGTGTCGATGCTGTTGCTGGTGGTGCGCTTTGCGCAGGCGGCCTTGCAGATCCTGCGGGGAGAGACAGACCGTCTGGTGGCGAGTCACGAAGTTGAAGATGAGATCGCCGAAGTACAGGCGCAGCGCGGGGAGCACGACTGATGGACGTTGTACTGCTGTTTTCCATGGTCATTGGCCTGTTGCTGATCGGGGTGCCGATTGCGGTGGCGCTTGGCCTCAGCTCGACGTTGTTCCTGCTGATCTATTCCGACAGTTCGCTGGCATCGGTTGCAGGCACGCTGTTTGAGGCCTTTGAGGGGCATTTCACGCTGCTGGCGATCCCGTTCTTTATCCTTGCGTCGTCCTTCATGACGACGGGTGGCGTGGCGCGACGGATCATCCGGTTTTCCATCGCCTGTGTTGGCCATCTGCCGGGTGGTCTGGCGATTGCGGGTGTGTTTGCCTGTATGCTGTTTGCCGCCCTGTCCGGCTCCTCCCCTGCAACCGTGGTGGCGATTGGCTCCATCGTGATCGCAGGCATGCGTCAGGTGGGCTATACCAAGGAATTCGCGGCCGGTGTGATCTGTAACGCAGGCACGCTGGGCATCCTGATCCCGCCCTCCATCGTGATGGTGGTCTATGCGGCAGCGGTCGAAGTCTCTGTCGGGCGGATGTTCCTGGCGGGTGTCATTCCGGGCCTGATGGCGGGCTTGATGCTGATGGTGACCATCTATGTGATGGCCAAGGTCAAGAACCTGCCCAAGGGCGAGTGGCTCGGCTGGGGAGAGATCTTTACCTCAGCGCGCGAGGCCGGTTGGGGCCTGTTCCTGATCGTCATCATTCTGGGCGGCATCTATGGCGGGATCTTTACCCCCACCGAGGCCGCAGCTGTTGCGGCGGTCTATGCCTTCTTCATTGCGTGCTTTGTCTATAAAGACATGGGCCCGCTGTCCAATGGAGAAGGGGAGGCAAAGACGCCGCTGCTGAAGAAGCCGCATGCGCTGATCACCGCCTTTTTCCACAGCGATACCAAACACACGCTGTTTGAGGCGGGCAAGCTGACTGTCACGCTCTTGTTCGTGATTGCCAATGCGCTGATCCTGAAGCATGTGCTGACAGATGAGCAGGTGCCGCAGCATATCGCAAATGCGATGTTGTCGGCAGGTTTCGGCCCGGTGATGTTCCTGGTTGTGGTGAACGTCATCCTGCTGATCGGCGGTCAGTTCATGGAGCCCTCGGGCCTTCTGGTGATCGTGGCGCCGCTGGTGTTTCCGATTGCCATCGAACTGGGGATCGATCCGATCCATCTGGGCATCATCATGGTGGTCAACATGGAAATCGGCATGATCACACCGCCGGTGGGGTTGAACCTCTTCGTGACCTCGGGTGTGGCGGGGATGCCGATGATGGGCGTGGTGAAGGCGGCTCTGCCGTTCCTGGCGGTGCTCTTCGTCTTCCTCATCATGATTACCTATATCCCCTGGCTGTCGACCGTTTTGCCCAATGCGGTCATGGGGCCGGAGATCATTACCAAGTAGGCCGGCATCGGCAGGTTCGTATGAGTGGATAACGAGTAAGGCGCCCTGGGGGACCGGGGCGCCTTTTTTGTTTTGGATCAGGGGTCTGGGCGAAGAAAAAGGGGCTTTGCCCCTCTGCGCGGGCGCGCATTCACCCCAGAGTATTTGTGGAAAGATGACGATGCGGCGGTGCGCCTGGTCTTGTCATCTTTCCCTTAAATACTCAGCTGCGCCTCAGCTGGCGTCGAGCGCGGCGGTGATGGGGGCAAAATCGGCGGCCTTGAGGCTGGCGCCGCCCACAAGCGCGCCGTCCACATGGGCCACTGCAAAGATGTCATCGGCGTTGGAGGCTTTGACAGACCCGCCATAGAGCAGGCGGATTGCATTGGCTGTCTCGCCGCCAAAGCGCTGGATCAGGCTGTTGCGCAGGTCATTGTGCACCTCTGCGATCTGGGCAACCGTGGGCACCTTGCCGGTGCCGATGGCCCAGACCGGTTCATAGGCCACCACCACCGTGTCACCGGTGCTGCCATCGGGGAGCGAGCCGTCGAGCTGGCTGCGCACCACATCAAGGGTCTTGCCGTTTTCGCGATCTTCGAGGGTTTCGCCCACACAGATCACCGCAGTGAGCCCAGCGGCAATGGCGGCTTCGGCCTTGGCGCGGACCTCGGCGTCGGTTTCGCCATGATCGGCGCGGCGTTCGGAATGGCCGAGGATCACCGCGCTGGCGCCGGCATCGCGCAGCATTTCGGCGCTGACGTCACCGGTATGGGCACCGGAGGTTGCGGCGTGGCAGTCCTGCCCGCCGAGGGCGACATGGCTGGCGGACAGGCGATCGGCGGCACGTGACAGAAGTGTGGCAGGTGGGCAGATCAGCACCTCGGCGCGGGCCTCGCGGGTGGCCTCTGCCAGGGCGGCCAGCTCATCAAGCGCAGCTGCGGTTCCGTTCATTTTCCAATTGCCTGCTGCAAGTTTGCGCCGCATGTGGTGATCTCCCTTGGGTTTTCTGCTGTGTCATTCAGCGTTGAGGGGGCGGGCCTTGGCCCTGTTAGCGCTGTTGGTAGCATCCTTGCCGGGGCAGAACAATTCGCCAGAAGGCAATCATCAGACAACAGTCATTCGTCCCCAGCAACCCGCCCCACGTAACCAGACCCAAGTAAACAGGCCGAAGCAACCAGGCCGAAGCCGTCCGAAGGTCATTACTGGGTGGGGCGCGGGGGGATGGAGGGTTTGCGCGCGGCAAGGCCATCGCACGAAAAACGGGACGGATGGGGAATCCGTCCCGTTTCAATCTGGTTTGGTGCTGTCGCAAGCAAGCAAGACTGTGTGGATCCAGCTTAGCGGCGGGTCAGTCCAGTGCGGCGTTTGTCTAGTGTGGTGCCAGCCAAGTGTCTGTCCAAGGGCAAGCGCCGCGCCGCGCAGATGGGTCAACCTGCGGGCATGTCCTTGAAGCTGATGGATTCGCCGCAGCCACAGGCCTCTGCCACATTGGGGTTGTTGAACTTGAACCCGGCTTCCAGAAGCGAGACCTCATAGTCGATTTCGGTCCCGAAGAGGAACATCTGCGCCATGGGGGCGATCAGGACGCGGGCGCCATCCTGTTCGACAACCTCGTCGTTGGGGTCGGCTTCGTCCACATATTCCATGGTGTATTCCATGCCCGCACAGCCGCCCTTTTTGACGCCGATGCGCAGGCCGGAATGACCACCCTTGTCCATCAGTTTGGCGATCTGAGCGGCCGCCTTGTCGGTGATTGTGACCGCTTGTTTGCCGGGGATACCGAACATTTCATACTCCAATGTCGCGCGTTACTGCGTAATTTAGGGGGTGTGGGGCCGCGGCTCAAGAGGGGAGCGGATCACAGCCCCATGCAATTGGCATAATAGGTGACCGTTGCGGGCCAGTCGGAAAACACGCCCACGACGCCCACATCCTGTGCCAGCACATCCAGCACCTGATAGGTGGCTGCGTCCGAGGTGATGGCCTCGGCCACCGACTGGTAGTACCAGCCGCCGCCATTGTGCAGGGGGCCGGAGCGTTCAAGCGTCCAGGTGATGATGTTCAGCCCTGCCTCACGGGCTTGGATCGCATAGGGAGAGGGTGCCATCTGGCCGTCCTTCAGCGTCAGCAGCATCCAGATCGGCGGGGCGATGTAGTTGACGCCCATCTCTTTCAGCTCTGCCATGCTGGGGCGGAAACTGGCCGGGTTCAACGGGTCCAGCTTGCCTTCGTCGTCGTCGTGGCGGGCAAAGCGATCATCGAGATAGACCGCCTGCTTGCCAAAGTCCGGCGTGTGTTCGATCCAGTATTTGATGTCGCTGAGGTCAAAGCTCTGCACCCAGACGTCCTGTGGCGGGATGCCTGCCTCGACATAGGCGTCGATCAGTTTCTGGGCATAGTCCTCCTGGGTCATCCCGTTGAAGGGCATCTGCACGGCGGGCGCCTTGAGCTCGGGGGTGAATTTCACCCCCAGATCACGAAAGAGCGCAACACTGTCGGTATGGGTCATCAGCGTGGCGTCGTTTCCGTAAAGCGTGCTGCGCCAGGGGGCGAGGCCCTGCTGATAGGCGCTGGGGGTGGTGGCCTTTGGGTCGCGGCTGTCGAATTTCGGGGTGAGGCTCTGGAATTCGGCGAGGGTGAGGTCGCTTGTGCGGCATTCGGCGCTGGCGGGGGCGTTGTCGGTGGCCGGTTCAAACCCCATGTAGCAGCGCTCGGCCAGATCCGTGGTCAGGATGTTGGTGGTGGTGTGCAGGTCGTTCTGAGCATGCCGACAGACCAGTTCGAGATCCTTGGTAAAGGTGACGTCGCATTCCAGGATGCCCGCCCCCATGCGCGCGGCGGCTGTGTTGCTTTGGACGGTGTGTTCGGGAAACATCAGCGGGGCGCCACGGTGGGCGATGGAGAAATCGGTGGGCGTGGGGGTCTGCTGCGCGCAGGATTGCAGTTTTGTCTTCAGCGGGCCATCGGGGAGGGCATCCACCAGATAGGCCGGGCGCTGGCCATAGCTGAGGGCGATTGACGTGCTGTCTGCCGCCGCGGTCTGGGGCAGCTGTGTGAGCGTCGCAAGGGCGAGGGACAGGCTGATGGAAAGGCTTCTGTTGCAAAAGACGGGGCGGGGCACGCGGGCAATCTCCTGATCTTGGGGCGCGGGACAAATGGCGGCGCGCATCTGAAACGGTCAGAAACGGAATTTGGAAATGAAACGGGCCGGTTGTTCCGGCCTTGGTGGTATCTAGCTTGCGGTCGCGGTTGGACCAGTGGTGATTGGGCGGGCCGGGTTGCCTGCGACGGTTGCCCCTGCAGCGACGTCGCGGGTGACAATCGCGCCAGCGCCGATGGTCGCGCCGTCTCCGATTGTCACGCCGGGCAGGATGATGGCACCGCCGCCGATCCAGACCTGAGCACCAATGGTGATGGGGCGGCCAAATTCCCGTCCCGAGGCACGCGCAGCAGGGTCGCGGGGGTGGTCTGCGGTCAGGATCTGGACATAGGGGCCGATTTCGGTGCCATCGCCGATGCGGATCTCGCACACGTCGAGCAGCACGCAGCCGAAATTCATGAACACGCCGCGGCCCAGGTGAATGTTGCGGCCATAGTCCACATAGAATGGCGCGCGCAATTCGCAGGGGGTGCCATAGCTTCCGATCAGCTGGTCCAGCAGGCTGTGGCGTGCTGTGACCTCGGCGTCGATGGTGGCGTTATAGGCGCGCATCACCTGCTGGGCATGGGTGCGGTCTGCCACCAATTCGGGGTCGCTCGCGTCATAGAGCGCCCCCGATAGCATCTTTTGCTTTTCGCTGAGCGCCACGGCCTACATGAAGCCGAGTTCGAGACGGGCCTCGTCTGACATCATCTCCATTCCCCAGGGCGGCTCCCAGGTGAGTTCGACATCGCAGCTTTTGACGCCGGGAACGGGGGTCACGGCGTCGATGATCCAGCCGGGCATGTCGCCCGCCACCGGACAGCCCGGCGCAGTCAGGGTCATGATGATCTGCACGTCGTTCTCGTCTGAGATGTCGATCGTGTAGATCAGGCCGAGTTCGTAGATATTCACCGGAATTTCAGGGTCATAGACCGTGCGGCACGCCTCTACCACCGCGTCAAACAGCGGATGGTTCACGGAAGAAGGGGCGATAAGGGGGGTGCCTTCCAGTGGCTCGGATGCGTTGGTCATTTGGGCCTCGGTTCGTTTCCTGAGTGTTTATATAGGGAAGCTGGCCCTGAGGGTCCAGTGGCGGATGACGGCAGGACGCGGGGCTGTTCCGGGTTTGGGGGGTTCATTCCCCTTCAGGTTGCGGATAGTGTTGCGTCAAATTTGAAAAAGTGGATTTCAGACAAAATGTGGATCAAGGGCCTGTCCGGCAGTTTCTTTCGCGGATTTCCCGGGACGCAGGAGATTTCCGCGTTTCACTTCCAGGACACATCTGGTGGGTTCGCGCAGGTTTCTGGCCCCAATGGTGCGCAGTTCAAGCCCTATAGCGCGCCCTATGAGGCATTTGGTCAGACGCTCATCTCTGGGGAGGTGACATCTGCGACGGTGCAGACCCTGGGGTATGAAGTCTATTCGCTTGATACAAAGACCAGCACCGTCAGCCTGTTTTCGGATCGGCGATGGACAGGGCAGTGACGTCTGGTCGGACGATTTCCTGTTCTGACGCCGGGTTTGTGACAAGACGCACGAAGGGAGCAGCGGCATGACGCGCCCATCAAGCGGCGCGGACCGGCTCTTGGGGTTGGATCTGGCGCGATATGTTGCCTTTTTCGGGATGGTCATCGTCAATTTCAAGATTGCGATGGGCGCCGAAGGGGGCGCGGGGCTGGCGGCTGCTGTGACCTCTGCGATCGAGGGGCGGGCAGCGGCCACCTTTGTGGTGCTGGCAGGCATCGGTCTGGGGCTTGCAGGGCAGGCCGGTCTGGCGCAGACGGGCGCGGTGACGTTGCGCAGGGCGCTGTTTCTTCTGGCGCTTGGCCTTGTGAACATGACGATATTCGAAGCGGATATCCTGCATTACTACGCGGTTTACTTTGTCTTTGGCGTTGCCCTGCTGCGGCTGAGTTCTGCGGGGCTGATCGCGGTGATGGCTGGGCTGAACGGCCTCGCGCTGGTCATGATCCTGAGCCTTGATTTCGATCAGGGGTGGGATTGGCAGAGCTATCATTATGCGGATTTCTGGACAGCGGCGGGGTTTGTGCGGAACCTGTTTTTCAATGGCTGGCATCCGGTTGTGCCCTGGCTTGGGTTTCTGGTGTTTGGGGTGCTTCTGAGCCGTCAGGCGCTGGCAGAGCGGGCGGTTCAGCTGTGGCTGGTGCTGGGCGGTGTTCTGGCTGTTGGGCTGGCAGAGGCCGGCAGCAGGATGCTGGCGCCTGTCTTGGCGTCGATAGATCCTGAACTGGCAGTGCTGGCAGGCACCGATCCGGTGCCAGCGACGGTCTTTTACTTTGTCGCGGGCTGTGGAGCTGCCGCAGCTGTGGTTGGCGCCTGCCTGCTGCTGGCGGGTCCGCTGGCGCGGGTTGGGCTGGTGTCGCTGCTGGTGCCTGCGGGGCGTCAGACGCTGACGCTATATATTGCGCATATCGTTCTGGGGATGGGAGCGCTTGAGGCACTGGGCCTTTTGGGGGGACGCAGCGTGCAAGAGGCGCTGATGGCGGCGCTGGTGTTTTGTGCCGTGGCCACGGTTTATGCGGTGTTGTGGGCGCGGCTGTTCAAACGGGGACCGATTGAGGCGGCGATGCGCCGGATCGCCGGATAGGGGCGCGCGAAAAGAAAACAGGCCGCCGGGGGGGCAGCCTGTTTGGTGGCGATCAGCCGTCGTTGATGTCGTGGTCGAAGGTTTTGACCTGGCCCTTTGGCCCCTTGAAACTGCGGCGCAGAACAAGCCACGCCACCAGAGAAAGCCCGGAAAAGACCAGCAGGAGCACGGGTAATGTCATGCTGCCTGCGGCGCTGAGGGCGACCAGAAGGCCGGTGATGGCTGCGCCGATGGCAAAGCCGAGGAACAGGAAGCCCGGCGCCAGCACCTCTATGATGGCAAGGCCGATGGCGGCCGCGATCCAGACCCACCACAATTCCCAGAGCGCGGTCATTTACCGGGCCCTTTGAGCATGTTGAAGGCGTTGCCAAAGGCCTCCAGCGCGTTGGCTGGCACCAGAATGGTCTGCTTGCCATCGCCAGCGCCGAGCGCGTTCAACGCCTCGACCTGCTTCAGCGCGACCTGATACTGGGCTGCCTCCAGACCGTTTTCCGCAATCGCCTTGGCCACCACTTCGGTCGCGTAGGCTTCGGCGTCGGCCTGAATGCGGCGGGCCTTGGCGGTTTGTTCGGCTGCATATAGTTCGGCGTCAGCCGCCAGTTCGACCGCACGTTTCTGGCCCTCGGCCTTGGTGACTTCGGCGCGGCGGGCGCGTTCGGCATTGAGCTGCTGCAGCATCGCATCACGAGTGGCCTGATCGAGGTTCACGTCGAGGATTTCGGCGCGGGTGACCTCAATGCCCCAGTCATCCACTGCGCTTTCCACGCTTTTCTGGATCTGTGCGATCAGTTGCGAGCGGTTGGACTGCACTTCGTCCAGATCCATCTTGCCGATCTCAGCGCGGACAATGCCTGCAACCGTTGTGGCAATAGCGCCATCCACGTCGCGGATCCGGTAAACGGTCTTTTCCGGCTCAAGGATGCGGTAGAAGACGGAGGTGTCGATCTGCACCAGCACGTTGTCCTTGGTGATGGCGTCCTGTGTCGCGTTCGGCAACTGGCGTTCGAGGATCGACACCTTATGCGCCACGGAATCCAGAAGCGGGACGATGAAATTGATGCCGGGGCCAAGCACGGCGTGGAGACGGCCAAACCGCTCGACCACGTATTTCTCGGATTGCGGCACGATGCGCACGCCTTTGACCACCAGAATGACCAACAGGAGGGCGCCGAGAAGGAAAATGATGTTCTCGCCAATCAGGCTGAGGATAAGGTCTTCGCTCATGCGGGTGTCCTTCAATGAATGTATGCTATGGTATGCATTTGGGTGTCGCGCGGTTGATTTTCAAGATCTTGTGATCTGTCACGAGGAGGCCGGCGCAATGCGGCGGCGCAGTGGGGTGGGGCGGACGCGGTTCTCGATTTCGTCATAGATCAGCCCGGCGATGTTCTTTGTGGAGGTGCGTTCGATCCCCTCAAGGCCGGGGGAGGAGTTCACCTCCAGCACCTTTGGGCCGGTTTCCGAACGCAGCAGGTCCACACCCGCCACATTGAGCCCAAAGGCGCGGGCGGCCTGCACGGCGGTGGCGCGCTCTTCCTTGCTGATGCGCACGGATGTGGCGCTGCCGCCGAGATGGAGGTTGGAGCGAAAATCCCCCTCAGCCCCGGAGCGTTTCATCGCCGCGACAACCCGCGAGCCGACGACAAGGCAGCGGATGTCCTCGCCTGCGGCTTCCTTGACGAATTGCTGCACGAGAAAGTTCGCCTTGAGCCCACGGAAGGCGGTGATCACACTTTCCGCCGCTTTCTTGGTTTCGGCCAGAACCACGCCTTTGCCCTGAGTGCTTTCCAGCAGCTTGACGATCAGGGGCGCACCGCCTGCGATATTGATCAGGTTTGCGGTGTCCTTGGGTGAGGCGGCAAAGGCGGTGGAGGGCATGCCGATCCGGTGGCGCGCCAGCACCTGATGGGCGTGCAGCTTGTCGCGGCTGGCGGTGATGCCGTCAGAGCCGTTGACGCAGAATGTGCCCAGCGTTTCGAACTGCCGCAAAAGCGCGGTGCCGTATTGGGTGATGGATGCGCCGATGCGCGGGATCACGGCATCATAGCGGGGCAGGCGTTTGCCGTCATAGTGGATTTCCGGCGCCAGCGCATTGATTGCCATATAGCAGCGGGTGGTATTGATGACCTCAACGGTATGACCTCGCGCCTCGCCCTCTTCGACGAGGCGGCGGGTGGAATAATTGTCTTCGCGGCTAAGAACAGCGATGCGCAGCGCCCGTTTGGGGGCGGATTTGCGGATGCTGGCGGAGGAATAGACCGAGTAATCCAGTTCTGGCTGGCAAAGCCGTTCGGCAGGCACGACGCTGATATTGTCGGTCAGCGCCTGACGGCCAAGCAGCATATGAAGCGCCATGCCGCTGCGGTCGGTGAGAGTCAGCTCGATCGGCCACTGGTGCCCGGCAATCGCCAGGTTGGTTTCGATCACATAGCGCAGCTCGCTCTCGCCATTGGAGGAGGTCACATCGCGACGGTCCTTGATCACGGCGGAGCAGGGGATCGCAAGATCGAACTGACCCGGAATGGGATGCACGAGAAAGCGGACCTTGGGGGCGTTCTGTGGCCCGAAGGTTTCGATTTCGGTGGCATGGAGCGACGAGGTGCGGGCACCTGTGTCGACCTTGACCCGCAACGCAGGCAGGCCGAGATCGGGCAGGCCGACCCATTCTTCCCATCCGAGTTTCAATGTTGGCGCCTGGTCTGCTGTGGACATGCGCGGGGCTCCTTGGCATTAGGGGGAATCACCGGATTGCCGGTGTCATGGTAACGGCAGGAATACGAGATGGCAGAGCTTTTCAACTTCGAACTGAAGGCAACCGACGGTAAGGCACGCACAGGTGTCATCAATACCCCGCGTGGCGAGATCCGCACGCCTGCTTTCATGCCGGTTGGCACTGCTGCAACCGTGAAGGCCATGATGCCCGAAAGCGTGCGCGCGACCGGCGCCGACATTTTGCTCGGCAATACCTACCACCTGATGCTGCGCCCGACGGCGGAACGCATCGACCGGTTGGGGGGCTTGCACAAGTTCATGAACTGGGAACGCCCGATCCTGACGGATAGCGGCGGCTTTCAGGTGATGTCGCTGGCGGGGTTGCGCAAGCTGACCGAGAAGGGCGTGACCTTCAAATCCCATGTGGATGGCTCCAAACACGAGCTGACGCCGGAACGCTCGATGGAGATCCAGCGGCTGTTGGGGTCTGACATCGTGATGTGTTTCGACGAATGCCCCGCGTTGCCTGCGGACCGCGACCGCATTGCTGAATCAATGCGCCTGTCCATGCGTTGGGCCGAGCGGTCGCGCGAGGCGTTCGGGGACCGTCCGGGCCATGCGCTCTTTGGGATCATGCAGGGCGGGCTGGAGCAGGACCTGCGCGAAGAAAGCGCCGAGGCGCTGAAGAAGATCGGTTTTGAGGGCTATGCCGTTGGCGGTCTTGCGGTGGGCGAGGGGCAGGAGGCGATGTTCGACTGTCTGGATTACGCCCCCGGTTTCCTGCCCGAGGACAAGCCGCGCTACCTGATGGGCGTGGGCAAACCCGATGATATCGTCGGCGCGGTGGCGCGCGGGATCGACATGATGGACTGTGTGCTGCCGTCGCGTTCTGGCCGCACGGGTCAGGCGTTTACCCGCTATGGCGTGGTGAACATCAAGAACGCCCGCCACCAGGACGACCCGCGCCCGCTGGATGAGAAGTGCTCCTGCCCGGCGTGCAGCAACTATTCCCGCGCCTACCTGCACCATGTGTTCCGCTCCAACGAGATGATCTCCGGCATGCTGCTGACCTGGCACAACCTGCATTACTTCCAGGAGATCATGGGCGGAATGCGCGAGGCGATTGCGGCGGGCACGTTTGAAGCCTGGCAGAAGGACTTCCACGACACCCGCGCGCAGGGCGATATTGAGCGGCTGTGAACCGGCTTACCTGAAGGTCACTGCGAGCCTGTCCGGGTAGATCCGCTGTTCCGGTGAGCCTTTGCTGTGCGCCGGAACGCTGGGTTTGATGACGCGGGCGGACTTGACGGCAGCGGGGCCGATTTCGGCTTCGCACTCGACGCGGAGATCCGCCTGCGGGCCGTCGTGGATCGGGATCCGGACACGGTGCGGCGCGGAGAAACGGGTGCTCGCCCCTCGGTAGGTCAGGGTGCAATCTGCCCGTTCAATTTCTGCAATTGCGGAGCCAGACTGGAAGGCAGCCCTGATTGTCACGTCTTCGTAGCTGATGATCTCCGCACTGTGGCGGGTGGCGATTGTCTTGGCCTCTTCAGGCGGCGCGTAGGAAGGACCGCACGCCGCCAAAGAAGCCAACGCGACTATGGCGCTGGATGCTCTCCGCATTACTGGCTCTCGCTGAGCTTGAGGGCAATTTCGCTGCGGTACGCGAATTCGTCTTTTGACGGATCGCGTGTCGACTTGGCGACGCCTTTGGCAATTGCAACCGCGAGGGCACCGACCAAGCCGCCGCCGGAAGATTGCGCGGACTGAATCCGGGCCAGCGTCTCGTTGCGGGGTTCAACTGTTTCCACCACGGACATGCCGCCAGCATTGCAAGAAATCTGCACCGGATCGGTTTTGCCCCGGTAGGTCGGCAGTTCGACAAGCTTGGGCGTAATGACACGGGCGGAATAGCCGGTGCCACGGATCTTGCAGGCGGCGCCTTTTACCTCAACCATCTTTCTGCCTTCCTCGCGGATGGTCCGGATTGCGGAGGTTGAATAGCTGTCCACGTTGGTCTGCGCGGTCTGGCTGGAGAACGCGACTTTTTGCGGCGGCGTCTCGATCGGTGCATAGGACATACAGCCGGAGACGGTGACTGCAAACGCAATCGGAAGAATAGTACGGATCATTGATTTTTCCTTGTTTTGGGCGGTGATTGAAAGTTTCTTCAGTCAAGTCAATGTTGTGGCGAAAGGCGCCAGCAACTCATGGGGGTGTGTTGCCGATTTGCCGGGCGCTTCAGGCGCAGCTTTGAAGCCTGGCAAAAAGACTTCCACGACACCCGCGCGCAAGGCGATATTGAGCGGCTGTAGGGGCCATCGCTGCCAGCGTTAAGTCAAACTTGAGGGAATGTTCACTGGCCGGTCCTGTACCGAACACTTTTGCGCCACAAACGCGCGCTGAAGTGGGAGGCGTACTGGAATGAGTGGAGTGGAGAGACCCGATGAATGAGACTGTTTCAACCGGACTTGCGCATTGCTCGCTGATGGTTCTGCTGGCGGCTGGTGTGGCGATTTTTGCGTTGCTGGATGATGGCGAGGCCCATGCAGGCAAAGGTGGCAGCCTGACTCATTTGACACAAACGGCGACGAAATAGGCCGGTTTTTGCGCCATTGAGGGGCGAAAAGGCAGGTTTTTGCAAGAAACGCGCAAAAGGGCGGCTCTGACAGGGCCGCCTTTCACCTTTTGGGAACCTTCTGTCGATTTGGTGCCTTGTGGTCCGCTGGCGCAGCGGGCAATGTGATCCCAACCTTGAGGCACGGCGGTTGAAATGTGACAAGCGCTGCACCAGATAACAATTCCAAAGAGGAGACGCGCCGTAGCTGCCGATAACCGGGGTGGGGGCGTCTTGCCAAACCAAAGGACCGAGTATGCAAGAGCCACTCAATTCATCCTATCCCGTCCTGCCGCTGCGCGACATCGTGGTCTTTCCCCACATGATCGTGCCGCTGTTCGTCGGGCGGGACAAATCGGTGCGCGCCTTGGAAGAGGTGATGGCCGATGACAAGCAGATCCTGCTGTCCAGTCAGATCGATCCCGGCGAGGACGATCCGCAGTCCGATGGCATCTACAATGTCGGCGTGCTGGCCAATGTTCTGCAGCTGCTGAAGCTGCCTGATGGCACTGTCAAAGTGCTGGTTGAAGGCCACGCCCGCGTCAAGATCACCGAATATCTGGAAAACGACAGCTTCTTTGAGGCGCGCGCAGAGTACCTGAGCGAAATTCCCGGTGACGTCACCACTGTCGAGGCGCTGCTGCGCACCGTCGGCGACGAGTTCGAGCGCTATGCGAAGGTCCGCAAGAACATCCCCGAAGAGGCGCTGTCTGCCGTGGGTGAGACCACCGAACCTGCCAAACTGGCGGATCTTGTGGCCGGCCATCTGGGCATCGAAGTGGACCGCAAGCAGGAGCTGCTGGAAACGCTGTCGGTATCCGAGCGTCTTGAAAAGGTCTATGGCCTGATGCAGGGCGAATTGTCGGTTCTGCAGGTCGAAAAGAAGATCAAGACCCGCGTCAAATCGCAGATGGAGAAAACCCAGCGCGAATATTACCTGAATGAGCAGATGAAGGCCATTCAGAAGGAGCTGGGCGACAGCGAGGACGGCTCTAACGAGGTGGCCGAGCTGGAAGCGAAGATCGCGGAAACCAAGCTGTCCAAAGAGGCGCGCGAAAAGGCCGAAGGCGAGCTGAAGAAGCTCAAGAACATGTCGCCCATGTCCGCCGAGGCCACAGTTGTGCGCAACTACCTCGACTGGATCCTGGCGCTGCCGTGGGGCACCAAATCCCGCGTCAAAAAGGACCTGAGCCGGGCACAGGACATTCTGGATGCCGACCACTATGGTCTGGAAAAGGTCAAGGAACGCATTGTCGAATATCTCGCGGTGCAGCAGCGCTCTGCCAAGCTGAAGGGCCCGATCCTGTGCCTTGTTGGCCCTCCGGGTGTTGGTAAAACCTCTCTTGGTAAATCCGTGGCCAAGGCAACGGGGCGTGAATTCATCCGCATTTCCCTGGGTGGGGTGCGTGACGAAAGCGAGATCCGCGGTCACCGCCGGACCTATATCGGGTCCATGCCCGGCAAGATCATTCAGGCGCTGAAAAAGGCAAAGACCACCAACCCGCTGATCCTGCTCGATGAGATCGACAAGATGGGGCAGGATTTCCGTGGCGACCCTGCCTCGGCGATGCTGGAAGTGCTGGATCCGGAACAGAACGCGACCTTCATGGACCACTATCTGGAAGTGGAATATGACCTGTCGAACGTGATGTTCCTGACCACCTCGAACAGCTACAACATGCCTGGGCCGCTGTTGGACCGGATGGAGATCATTCCGCTGTCCGGCTACACCGAGGACGAAAAGCGCGAGATCGCCAAGCAGCACCTGATTTCCAAGCAGGTGAAGAACCACGGTCTGAAGGCCAAGGAGTTCGAGCTGACCGATGAGGCGCTGACCGAGGTGATCCGCACCTACACCCGCGAGGCGGGCGTGCGGAACCTGGAGCGTGAAATTGCCAAGGTGGCGCGGAAATCGCTGACCAAGATCGTCAAGAAAGAGACCGAAAGCGTCACGGTTACGCCAGAAAATCTTGATGATTTTCTTGGGGTTGCAAAGTACCGCTATGGTCTGGCCGAGAAAGAGGATCAGGTGGGTGTTGTCACCGGCCTTGCCTATACCTCGGTCGGTGGTGAGCTGCTGAGCATCGAGGCGCTGCGCCTGCCGGGCAAAGGCCGGATGAAGACCACCGGCAAGCTGGGCGATGTCATGAAGGAGTCGATTGAGGCGGCATCTAGCTACGTGCGCTCCATCTCTCCGCAGTTGGGCATCAAGCCGCCGCGCTTTGACAAGTGGGACATTCACGTGCACGTGCCGGATGGGGCCACCCCCAAGGACGGGCCGAGCGCGGGCCTTGCTATGGTGACGGGTATTGTGTCGGTGCTGACGCAAATCCCGGTGCGCAAGGACATCGCCATGACCGGCGAGGTGACCCTGCGTGGCAATGCAACCGCGATTGGTGGTCTCAAGGAGAAGCTGCTGGCGGCGCTGCGTGGCGGCATCAAGACCGTGCTGATCCCGCAGGAAAACGAAAAGGACCTGCCGGATATCCCGGATAACGTGAAAGAAGGGCTGGAAATCATCCCTGTCAGCCATGTGTCCGAAGTGCTGAAGCACGCGCTTGTTTCGCAGCCGGAGCCCATTGAATGGGACGAGGATGCAGAAGAGGCCGCGGCAGCCGCCAAGGCAGCACTGGGCGCATCCGATGACAGCGCGAGCGCAACGGCACATTGATCGCCGGTTTGATCTGAACGCATTGAACTGAATGCAATGGACTAAGTGCAAAGGGCGGCCCTCTGGGTCGCCCTTTTGCATGTGGCTGTGCAGGCGTCGACCCGACAGCCAAGCCGTGCGAGCGGGCGAACTGTGCGAGCTGGAAAACTGTGACAGGCGGTTTCGGTCCTGTCCTGCGGCCCTATTTGCCTGCGATATCCTCATAGTCGCCAAGGCGGATATATATGATTTCACGGTACAATTTGATCGTAGGGCGCATGCCGAAGAGGATTGAGCCGATCAGGAACAGCCAGGTTCCGATGGTCACGGTCGCATCATTGAAAAACAGGATGGAGCCCACCACAAACAGCAGCGCCGCAGAGACATCGACAAAGGTGTAGGCGATTTCGCAATATGCGTAGATCTTTTTGTGGCGGTCGCTGCGGTTGCGATTGTCGGGGTGAAACAGGGCCATCTTGTCCTCCGTCGCTTTGGTCTGGTTTGGTGGCTTTTCACCTCAACGCGCGGGCGCGCTATTGGTTCAGCGCCCGGCGTCTGGACACTGCTGGCATGAAAAAGGGCGACCCCATTGGGGCCGCCCGGATAAGGTATTATTCTTGTTCCCGATGTTACGGGCTCTTCCGTCTGGCGCCCGCTCTTGTGCGGCGGGGTTGATCCGATGGGCCGCGCAGGGCGGGGCCCGTCGAATGGTCTGGTCTAGGCGGCTTTTGGCGCCATCTTGGCCTGGACGGTTGCGATGGCCACGGCATCCGGGCTGGTATCTTCGGCGGTTGCCTGTTTCAGGATGGCGTCAAGTGTCACCACCAGCGCATCAAGCCGCTCTGCAACATAGGCGTTGCGGTTGCCGATCTTGAGGATCTCGGTCGCGACATTGATGATGCCGCCGCCATTTGCAACGAAATCCGGGGCGTAAAGGATGCCACGGGCATGCAACGCCTGACCATCCTCAGCGGTGGCCAGCTGGTTGTTCGCCCCGCCCGCAACAACAGCGACCTTGAGCTGGGGGATGGTGGTTGCGTTCAGGATCCCGCCGATGGCGCAGGGGGCAAAGATGTCTGCCTCAACCGCATAGATCTGATCCGGGGTGACTGCCGTGGCGCCAAAGCGCTCGACTGCGCGCGCGACCTGGGTGGTGTTGACATCCGTGACCACCAGTTTTGCGCCTGCCTTGTTGAGGAAATCGCAGAGATACCAGCCCACGTGACCAAGCCCCTGCACGGAAATGGTCACGTCCTTGAGACTGTCGCTGCCGGTTTTATGCGCCCAGGTCTGACGGATCGCGTTGAAAATGCCCCGCGCGGTGATCGGCGAGGGGTCGCCAGAGGCAAATTCACCATCCGAAAGACCGGCAACATGGTTCGTTTCCTCGGCCAGGATCGCCATGTCGGTCGGGCTCATGCCCATGTCTTCGGCGGTGATGTAGCGGCCGTCCAGCTTGTCGATGGCACGGGCAAATGCCCGCAGCAGCTCGGGGGTCTTGTCCTTGGCGGGATCACCGATGATCACCGCCTTGCCGCCACCAAGGGCGAGGCCCGCAGCGGCATTTTTGTAGGTCATGCCCTCGGACAGACGCTGCACGTCGACCAGCGCGTCCTCGGCGCTGTCATAGGGGCGCATGCGCAGCCCACCCGCCGCCGGACCCAGCAGGGTCGAATGGACGGCGATAAAGCCGGTCAGCCCAACAGAGGCGTCTTCGACGCGGTAGATTTCTTCATGCGTCGGTGTGGCGACAGGGGTGAGTGTGAGTGTCATGGGTGGGGTGCTCCTCCGTTTCGACAGAGATTACCACCAGCTGTTTGCCGGTTTTCGCCAAAATCACGCGCACGAATTGCCAGATTTGGAGGTTTCCGCTATCTTGGGCGCACCTATTGGAGGAAAATCGTGGATCAGATCGATCGCAAGATCCTTGCCGCCTTGCAGGACAATGGCCGGATGAAGATCGCAGACCTTGCAGAGGCCGTTGGGCTGTCGCCGACCCCCTGTGCGCGCAGAGTGGCCAACCTCGAAGATCGGGGGGTGATTTCGGGTTATTCGGCGCGGGTCAATCAGGCGGAGGTGGGGCTTCCCGTGACGATTTTTGTCGCGGTAGAGCTGGAGCGGCAATCCACCGAAGCGCTGCAGGCGTTCGAGGCGGCGGTGCGGCGGTTCGATCAGGTGATGGAGTGCTATCTGATGACGGGCAGCCGGGATATTCTGCTGCGCGTGGTGGCGCGGGATCTGACGGATTTCGACCAGTTTCTGGAGCACCGCCTGATGCGGGTGCCCGGTATTCGCAACACGCGCTCCAGCTTTACGCTGCGCACCATGATTGATCGCAACCAACTGCCGCTGGGCTAGGGGCACGGCGGTTTCCCGCGCGGGCAGGGGCGGGGCAGAAATTTGCCCGCGACCGAAAATTTTTGCGCCCTCCCTCTTGCAGCGCAGAAGCCCGCCCGGTAATACCGCCCTCACGGGTGATTAGCTCAGTGGTAGAGCGCTTCGTTCACATCGAAGATGTCAGGAGTTCAAATCTCTTATCACCCACCATCCTTCCCTTGTTGTAAGCGCTTGAAAAGTAACGCAAAACAATTGTGTGCATTTCGAAAAGAGTAGCAGGAAGTCCGAAAAAGAGTAGCAGGCGGGGTAGCAGGGGCGCGGATCATCAACGCCGAATTCTACCCCCATCAGGTGCTTACTCTTCGTCCTGCAACCCTTCGGTTTCTGAAACAGGCGGGGTACTGTGTCCTCCCAGCGCGGATGCGAAACCACTCATGTGCGAATCTGCGCGGCGATAGAGTTCTACCAGCGCCGCCTCCTTGTCTTCACGTGCAGCGTCCGTGCTGTTCTGCTGAAAGCCTGCGGGCGTCAGCCCGCGCTGTTCCCGGATTGCTTCGATCTTGTTTGCGTGAATGCCCAGCCGATTACCCATCGGCTTCGGTTCGTACGCCATAGACTCGATCCTTTCTTGAGGTGATGTATTGGCTAGAGAAAGCGGGCGAAATAGAAGAGAAGCGCGAGAAAGAGCACGCCGAAAAACAAACCAAGAAAAGCGTCCATCCCACCCTTGAAAACTTTCCAAGCCGTGGGTGTTCTATCGGCACCACAACTTGGGCAGGCTTTTGCTTTGGTTGAAATCTGAGCGTCACATTCCTTGCATGAAATAAGCATTTGTATCTCCTAATTCGTGGATTTCTTGAAACTATGTTTCAGGATCATGGCGAATTTGTGGATGAACTAGTTACCCGTTCTTCTGCATTGCACGCTGTCCGCTGCGGGCCATGTCCGCCGCGATCTGGTCACGGGACCGGCGGAAGCTATCCGCGTCGGGGGTCTGGATGTTCCAATTGAAGTTGTTGACCACCGGCGAGCTGCTGCCGCCTGCCGTTTCGCCGAGGTCCACCGGAATCTTGCGACCCTTTGAGAGCGGAACCACGGCCTCGCCGGGGTGGAGAACGGCGGGAATTCCCGAGGGATTGGGAGTGCCCTCTGAAAAGGGCGGGGCGGCGTTGAACGCGGCCAGCGGCATCACCTGCCGCCCCGGCAAACTCTCAGAATATCCGCCCTCGGAGCCAGCGCCGAAGACACCGGCGAGGAAGTCACCGAATCCGAACCCACCGGAACCGCCGCCGCCGATGCTGCCCCCAAGCATGGTGATCAGCTCCTTGACGGCCATATCGGCGATCACTTCGGTCGCGGTGGCGAGGATCGACGCGCCCAGCTTTTCGAAATCCATCTTCCCGGTCCGGGCGAATTCGGCGATTGCGTCGCCCAGACTGTCGAAAACCTGAGTTTCGATCTGGCGTCCGGCCTCCTTCCACGTGGGAACGGATTCGATCCAGTCCTTCACGGGATCACGGGCGAGGCGCTGCAACTGTTCATTCAACTTCGCAGCCGCATCGTGCTGCCGAACCATTGCCAGCGTGTTGGCATCGGTCGCGGACATGCCCGCCGCCTGTGCCGCAGCAAGGAGCTTTGCCCCTTCCATGGTCTCTGCCTGACCGTCGATCAAAAGCCGAAGGGCTGCGTTCTCCTGATCGAGGGCGAAGGTGCGATTGTTCGTCTGCTTAATCAGCCGTTCGAGCTGCCGAGATTCATCTCCCAGAACTTCGACACGGCGAGAGCTGCCACCGCGGGAACTAGACGCAGCCTTGCGGGCGGCTGCACGGGCGGCGTCAAGCTGGGAGTCGAGGCGCACACCTTCTTCGAACTGGTAGCGCTCCGCGCCAATGGCCTGCCGCTGCAGCCATCCACCGATGCCAGACCCTGCGCTCTTTTCCCGTGCCGCCCATTCCTGTTCCCGGCGGAACCTCTCGCGCGCCACTGCGGCCTCCTTGACGCTCTTCCCTGCCTGCAATGCAGTAAGTTCGGCGCGCTTCGCAGCGTTATTGATGACGCCGCCGCCGATGTTGGCAAGCGAGCTGGCGATAGCGTCAATCTCAGCCCGGACACCGGACATTGCAGAGGCCCATGCGCCGGTCTGGCCCGTCGCCCCGCTGATGACGTCTGCGGCCCGCTGCAAGAGCTGCTGAAGTGCGTCAGACTCGTTGCTAAGGTCGATCATGTTGATCGCTGCCGCCCGCAGCTCAGGGGGGAACTGACTCAGCTTGACTCCAGCCTCTTCAGCGTGGCGGACGATAGCCTGCAAGGCGGCGCGCTGCTCTTCGAAGGTCGCAGCCTCGCCCAGACGCATCAGCACATCATGGAAGCCGATTGCTTCAGCGCGGGAAATCTTGAAGTCTTCTGCGATGTTGCGGATACCAAAGGAATACAGCTCTGCCGCGCCCTTTGCCTGCCGGTACCGGGTTTCGATGAATCCCAGCTCCGCCACCTGCGCGCGAAGTGCATCAATGATCTCGCCCCGGCGCAGTTCGGCCTGAGCAATCGCAAGTTCACGGGCGCGGGCGGCTGCGGTACCGTACTTCTCCGCGAGCTGCGTGGCATCCATCTCAAGGATGTGCAGGGTCGCGGAAAGGTCCGTTGAAAGGGTGCTCAGCGTGTCAAGCTGACGCTTGAAACTCTCCGTGGCATCCTCTGCGCCGAGAGCCGCAGCCCCCCACGATACCAGCGCGGCGGTGAGGCCGATGACGGCCCCCACGGCGAGGGTAGAAGGGTTCAGCAATCCAAGCAGCGCCGTGCGGACGGAGCCAAGGGCCTTTGCCTTGCCGCCCGCCATTTCCATGGCCTGAGTGACCTGAAAAATCTGTGACGCGACCACCTGCATCGGGCTAGCGCCAAGCGCCGCCATCGTGAAGACGTCATTGATCTGATAGCCCATCTGCTGGGCCGCGACACCCGCCTGCCGGGACGTGTTGGCATAGGCAACATTGGCCGCTGACGCGGCCAGCAGCGACTGGGAAGCATTCTCCCGCGCCTGTGCGGCGCGCCCAGCAGAGAGAACCCCAGCCTTTTCGAGCTGCTGGATTTCGGACAAGCTACGCTCATAGGCCTTCGAGGCCGCGCGGAGGGGGTCATGGCGCTGTGCGAGACGTTCGAGGGCGGCGGCATGGGAACGGGCCGCGTCAGCGGCCTCAGCTTCGGCCCGTGCGCTGGCAAGGGCGGTTGCGTTCAACCGCTCAGCCTCGCGGGCCGTGCGGTTCAATTCGCTGGCAAGGTCTGCATATGCGGCGCGGGCTTCCCGCACTCCGAGTCCCGTGGTCGCATTCGTCAAGGAAGTCTTGAGCTGAGCAAGTCCGGCGTTCAACCGTTCGAGTCCGGCAGTGTCGCCGACTGAAAGCAAGCGGTCGCGGAGACGGGATGCCTGATCCGTTGAGACTCGCAAGGCGTTGGCGCTGGACAACGCGACGGTGCGAAGCTGGGAGGCCATCTTAGTTGCTGCACGCTCGCTGGCAGTCTGGGCGCTGGTGAGCTTGTCCGTTTCGGTGCGCGCCAGCGTGATGGGCGTCACGTCGATTTCGGGCTTGATACTCTTCAGCTTAGTGAATGCCCCGGCAGTGTCGCGGTCGAGGCCTTCGACGGCCTTCCGGACGGAATTGATTGCAGCGGTGAACTTGCGCGCGCCGGATTCAGCGGCGGCGGCATCAATCTTGAGACGAAGATCATGGGTCTCTGTCATTTTTTCGATTACCTGCCTGTTTTGATTGCCTGTCTGCGTGTTTGAAAAGGGCGGACCGGGACAGGAGACCGGTCCGCCTGAGTGATGCGGGGACATAGGAGAAGAAGACCCCGCGACCGTGCGCTATACGGTTGACTGTGCCCCCATTTTACCACGGCGATGAGGGTACACCTAGCAAACGGGCACTTCGGTCATTTTTTGATCATTTGGTCAAAATTGAGATGGGCGATCTGCCGTTGTGCACTATTTTTGGCAGGATTTTTGACTCACATAATGCGGAGTCGTGACTCAACAGGGGTCTTGCCCTCAGGGCCGGGACTCCCGGCGAAAGTTGCTCTGGTTGTATGAAAATGGGCGCGGAAAGTAACTTTCGTGCATAACATCACTTCGTGAAGTTGCATAGCTATCCGTCGGAGGCACCCGCGCCGTCAATTGGGGTATAGGGGTACCACCCTTCGGGTCCCATAAGTGTTTATTTTCAAGTGCTTATATCACGTTTCGCCTTTTTTTCGAGCAAGGCCGCTGACGCGGCCACCACCGCCACGGCGAGGCTCTATGTCATGTTATGCGACTGCCAGCCGTTTCCGCAGTCTCGCTACGCTATTTGGGTGCCACTGCCCGCCGCGTGCAGTCTTGATGCCCCGGCGGTTCAGCTCCCCGGCAATGGCGGCAAGCGTAGTATGACCGCTGGTTTCCACATCTTCCAGCACGTCCGCGAGGTCCTGTGCACGGGCGTTAGCCCGATCCCGCTGGGCTGCGCATGCGGCTGTATTACCCTTTCCAGCGCGACGCAGGGCAGCGGCACCATTGGGGTTACCTAGCTTGGCTCCTCGCGTCTTCGCCGCCGCTAACGCGGCGCGGATGCGTTCACTGATCGCCTCTGCCTCTGTCTGGGCGACAAGGGCCAAAACACCGATGGTCAGGGGAGTGGCGTGGGGGTTGTCACAGCATATAAAATCGACGCTAGACTCCTGCAAATTAAAGAGAAATGCGGCTGACCGACTGAGCCTGTCGAGACGTGCAATAACCAACTTGGCCCCAGTCACCCGCGCCAGTTTGATTGCCTTCTGCAGCTCAGGGCGGTCATTATTGCGGCCCGACTCCACTTCGATGAAAGAGCCTACGGCGTGCGCCGCGTTAGCGGCTGCGTAGGCGTCGATTGCCGCTTTCTGGCCTTCCAGACCAAGTCCGCTCTGGCCCTGCCGCGCCGTGGAAACTCGGATGTACGTTACGATTTTCATGGGCAGAGCCTCCTTTTACAACACGCGCTTCAAATGACACGCAAGTTGTAACAGGTGAGATGCATGATTCGCGATTCATATCAAAGACTTATGCGGAAACAGTGCATTTCTAAGCTATGCGCAATGTTTATGGCTGATATGCAGATTATGCAACTTTTGCGCCTGTTTGTCCCGGACGGGTCGAAGGCGGCTGAGGCGTGGTTTTGAGCCGTTTCAGATCACTTTCGACCACAGCCCCCATTTTCCAGCCCTAGCCAAATCAGCCAAGAACTGTCACGATAAAGAAGGTTTCCCTTGACGGGAACAAAAGAAGAACAATATCAGAGGTACGCGCAGCATGTCTGAACAGGCCGAAGCGAAACAATGAAGGCAGTCGGTTATCTATCCTGCGCCCTCGGCGGTGCAGTCCTTTGCTACTTGCTTGTGTCACTTGGCGTAATGGACGCAATCGACGGTGTTCCCGGCGCGGTGCAAGAGCCGCATATAGCGATGCCCACTTATCTGGGCTTTATGTCTGCGATGATGACTGCGGTAACCGCTGTCTTGGCGGCGGTGGCAATCGGCATCGGTGTCGTAGCCTTCTTCACCTTCGGTGGCATCAAGGATGAAGCTCAGAAAATCGCCACTGAACGGGTGAACAAGCTGGTCAATGAGAAGCTGTCGGATGAAGCAATTAAGGCCCGTATTGACGAGATCGCCTTCGGGCAGGGGCCAAGAGGCGAGCTGGACGAAGACTTTGACCCAGACGATACAGGCGAGCGCTAGGAGGGAGAAACCATGACTTCACGCGAGTATAAGCGACTTGAGGGTACTGCTAGAGAAACCCTCGACCGTTACCTCACTGAGTATCCGGTTAAGCTGGGACAGCTTGCCAAGGAATTGGGAGTTTTTATCAAGGTATCAAGCATGAGCACCGGCGTTTCCGGTCAGATCATGCGGGAAGGCGGACACTACACCATCCGCGTCAACCGACACGAGGCGCGAGAACGGCAGAGATTCACCATCGCACATGAGCTGGCCCATTTCTTTCTACATAGGACCGTCATTGACAGCTCACCGGATGGGATCAAAGACAACGTCCTGTATCGCTCTGGGGAGCCTGAGCGTATCGAGTTTGAGGCCAACCGGCTGGCGGCTGACATCGTCATGCCGATGCCGCTCGTGGAGAAGGTGCTTCAAGAGGAATTCAACGGTGTTGTAACTGAAAGGACTATAGAAAGCCTTGCGGCGCGCTTCCAAGTATCGAAAGCTGCAATGGAAATTAGATTGTCGACCTTTGCAGAAGCGTGAGTAATTGACCATGGTCCTTGAGAACAAAAGCTACGTTCCAACTTTGGCTATCAGGGCCAGCGAAATGAATGGGCTTGAGTTCCTACCGGGGGCGACGAAGGACAAAATGACCCCCTGCATTCTGTTGGCCCCTTGGGCCAACTCCCATACCTTGGACAGGGCCATTGATCGGGTGGAGAGGGCTTTCCCCAACCGGAAATACTTTCTCGACATAGACCGGGACTACCAATTCACGAACCTTGAGAGCGGGCCGCAGCAGGAACTGGCGCGGTTGATGGAGCCGGAAAATGCCTATGCGAATTGGATTGAGTTCGTGGGACGGCACGAAAACGTGTGGCCGTGTGTTCAGTCTAGGGGGCAAAGCGAAGCAGACCTAAGGCGACAGATCGAAGCCATTCAGGAGCTGGGCCGCCCGTACTGCATGAGAATCGTTCGCGACAGGTTTCCAAGCAATATCCAAGAAATCGTTTCCGCCTTCGCTGCGGGGGGCGCGGCGGACTTCGCCATAATTCTAGAAGGTGGCTGGACGCGGGACCCGCTGACTCTTTCGGTGTGGTTCGAGGGTGTGATTGCCGAAAGCCTCCAAGAGATTGACGCCACAGTGCCTGTGGTGCTCTCGTGCACGTCCATTCCTAAGATGTTTTCCTCATTCAGCGGCGTCACTCCAGTACCATTCAGCAATCGCCAACTGGTCGATCAAATTTCCCGCAGGTCGAACCGTGCACGGGTGATCTATGGAGATTGGGGGAGCACCCGCCCGCGCGAAGAGGGTGGCTTCGCAAGCCGCCCACTGGATCGCATTGATTACCCCACTGACGGTGCTTGGTACATTGTTCGGAACAAGGACAAAGACTGGGATTTTGAGGACGCCGCCGAAGAGCTGATCGAGAACAGTGACGTCTGGGATGGGAACCTAAATGTGTGGGGGGAAGAAATGATCTACCAGACCACAATCAACGAAGAGATCGGTATAGATACTCCGCAGAAGAACGTGGCTGCACGGGTCAACATCCACCTTCACCGGCAAGCGTTCTATGGTCAGCCTGATTTGGGCACGATGGACTTCGACGAACCTTGGGAAGACTAGCGCATAGGTAGCTGCGCCGTGGAAGGTCATGCACTGATCGCTGACGCGATCCCGCTCCCTTCGCGAAAGCCAGCCCCCGCGGTCCTTCGGTGAGGTGGATGTGAGGTGGAACGCCCACCTCACCCACCACCTCACCAGCCTTAAGTCTCTTATTTTATTGGTAAAAATCTACCAACAGTGAGGTGAATGAGGTGAATGAGGTAATCAATACAGTATATGGGGAGAGTTTTTATTTCTTCCCGTGGGGGACGCTTTCGCCAACCAAAGCGGGATCAAAAAGAAAAACTCCCCCATAGGACGTGAACGAGGGCACCTCATCACCTCACCTACCTCACTTTTCATAAAATTATCAAATAATTCAGCAACTTAAGCAGGTGAGGTGACCTCACTTTTGCCCTCAGTCTGGGTGAGGTCACCTCACCGCAGAAACGCAAAGGGCCGCTGACGCGGCCCATAGCATCCCAGAACGCCCTTAAATTCAGGCTTCGACTTCCTTAGGCGTCAGCTTCCAGACTACACGGCGCTGGCGCGGCTCACCCTTTTCGAGGCGTACCTCAGTGCCGTCAATGTTGAAATACGCGTCAGCGTGGTCGCTCAGGAACTTGCCCAGCGACGTCGCATCATAAACAAGGTCCATGTCCTTCCGGGTCTTCCTAACGCCTTCAAGCTCAATATCTTCAGCAAAGCACAGAGCGACCAAGCCTTCGTCTGTACCAACCAACATTTCATTAGAAACGGACTGCTGCTTGGGGTCCTGTGCCTTTTCCCACCACGTCGCTACCAAGTCATTGATACCCTGATTTTCGTTGATAGCGGCAACTGCATCCTTCTGGTCTTCGTTACCAAGGAAAGTCTGAACACCCGCGTTTTCGAGGACACCACCAAGCACACGCACCCATTCGCCGTAGGAGGCAAGATAAGGGGCGTTTTCAGGGTTAGGCATACCCTTGACAACCCAAGCCTGAATAAGCGTCAGCGCAGCCCAGAGAAGCTCTCCGCGATGGTCTGCAACATACGTTCCTTCAAGGTCATACTTGAAGCTATCCCGCTTCCGGTCCTGGGGCTTTTCCATCTTTGCGTCGAGGCGGATCAGAAACGACCGCCGCTTGAGGTCTTCGTTCAGGCGAGCATTATTCGAGGTCATGACGATCATTGCATTCACGGAGACCGTAGCCATGAGGGACTTGCCGAGCACTCGGCCTTCGAAGGTCGTCGCAGTCAAAACCGACGCCAGCGCGTCCGACGTGATCTCACCTGAGACGTTATCGAAGAAGCCGTAAGGCTTCGGCTTGCGCAGGATTGAGAAAATGACCTTGCGGCGCTCCTCTTCATTAGAAGGAAAGGCGGCGGACGGCTCCGACACGCCAGCGGCGATGGTGTACGCTGAGGCAGACAGCAGTGATGCTCCGGTCGCAACCTTGGGCTTCGACACAAACGCGAGCGGAAGCGGTCCGTTGATCATCTGCCTGCAATAAGGGGTGAGCACCATCGCAAGCATATTAGCCATACTTGCCGGGACCTCATCGGCCTCAAGCGTCTCGCCGCCGGGGCGGCAATCCTGCCCGTCAAAGGGAAAGTCACCAAACAGATCAAGAAGGCGATCCAAGGCGCGATCAACGTCGAGCTGCGAAGGGTCCTTGGGAACGCGAGGGATATTCAAATCGCTGGGAAGCGACATGTAGATTCCGGTCTCTTCATCGTAACCATCAACGTCGATCAAGCCGCCGTCAGGGGCAAAAATAGGATAGGTCGCGATCTGCGCCAATTCCGGAAAGGAATAGTCGCCATAGAACAACTCTTCGACCACATCCATCGGGGCGCTGATGCTCTGTGACTCCCCATTCTGCCCTTCAAAGAACGGCGCAATTCGATTGACAATGGGGCGCAGGCTGCGCGGGAACAAGATTTCCATCTCATCCTTGCCAGTCTTGGAGTCGCGAACGATCCGAACAAGCTCCTTCCCATGCCGATAGATTTCGGGTGCGAAGGTATCATTTACCTTCTTAATTCGCCCATATGCATAGTCGGCAAGGTCGGTGAAGCCAAACGTACCCTTTACGTTGGCCTCGCCCTTGGCGCGGTCGTTCGCAACAGCCATCCCAGACCATTCATACTCAGCGAAGTTGTGTGCAGCCTTGAGGTGGGTCTTGGGCAGTGCGGTCTTCCACTTGCGCGCAATCTCATCGGTAAAGATATTGATCTGCGCAGTGTCAATCTTGGACTTCACCAAGGACATGTAGAACTTAGCAAGTTCAATGTCGCTGAAGGGCTGGTCCTCCCCACGCTCTTCGATCTTCTTACGGAACTGGACCTCCATAAAGGTCGGCACATTCCGAATATCGTCAAGTTCGCGCATGCTGAAACGGTTGCGAAACTTCTTTCCGCCGTCTGACATCTTGGTCCGGACAGATACAGTAGGATAGCCCGGCGGCGTCATCGCAATCACATTGCTCATCGAGCTCGCCCCTTCTGCGTGTCGATTGCCGTGCCCAGTCGGCAGGCACCTTCAAAATAAATCTTCATTTTCTAGTCTTCTCCTATGGTTAGCGTTGCATGGTGGCCTCCTTTCGATTGGCCTAGTTTCGGGCAGGGCCGCTGACGCGGCCCTATCCGTAAAAATTGTCAGCCGGTGCGAACTCATCCCGAGCTTGCCGGATTGCGCGCTGCCTAGCCGCCGTCGCCTCAGGGTCGGTCATCCCCTCAATTTGATAATTGGCAATCAACTCCTGTTCGCGTTCCCGGCGGGTCTGCAGTGGGTCTCGGAATGGCTTTGCGGTCTTGGCGCGGCGGGCGTTAGCCCGCTCCATGTCGCGGATGAAACCCTTGTTCTTTTCGATCCGGTGAACCCTAGACCGAAGCCACAGCGGCATTGCCCCAGCGCATTTGTAAAACGGGTTGTCCCTATGGTCGTCAGGGTCCGGCAAGTGTCGGTTCATCATCGTTTTAGTCCATCCCCGCTCCTGAAGGTCACGGCGGGAATACAAACGGGCGCGGTCGTATTTCTTCACCTGCTAGCCTCCCAAGCATCGCCCATGGTGCGGAGCATGTCGGACATGCTCTGTGTAGTATGCCCTGCCTCTTCAAGTTCATGAATCAAAGCATACGTCAGCCCAACCACGGGCATGGGGTCTTCCCCGTCCCAGCCGATAGCGACGAGAGCGGTGCGAGCGGCTTCAATGTTCTGCTGAGTGGTAGCCATCACACCGCCCCCTCGATCAGCTCGCCCAACTTTGCATGCAACTGGCGCAGTTCACCATCGCGCTCCAAAGTCTCCGGGGTCTGCGCGATGCGAGCCATTCGATCCGTCGCGAGCACCAGTGCCGTATCGCGATCTTCACGCTTCTTAATATCTACAACAGTCATTTTATTTCTCCTGTTCAGGTTGCGTCGCCCATTTCTACCTCGAAGCAGAATAGGATTCATCCTATTGTTTTTACTATATTATTTTGACACATCTCTGACGCAACTCTGGCATTCGACTGTCCGCATTCTGAGGAAGACAAGTTCGGCTTGGTGCGTATTTTTGCTCTGAAGCGGTCCCCGAATTCTGCTTCAAGCCGAATTTCGGGGGTCGGATTGTTTCCAAATATGGGGCAATTTGGTGTGTCGCAGCGGCAACGGTCTTGTCATCCGCTGGAAAATAGCACATCTTTTCTGACCTATGCCGCCTTGCGTCGAAGCTCCGTTGCGACCACCCAGCGCAGAGTGTCCCACTTCAAACGCAATCGGATTCGTGCGCCGTCGCCCGCCGGTGACCGGGGTCCCGTCCACCATCCAGAACGGCGCGGGCGGGGATCAGGTTCGAACCCTGCGCCGCGCATTGCTGCGTCGAAATCTTCACCAAGGATCGCGCGGAGCTGCTTCACATCCGCAGCGGTGAGGTAGTAGCCGCCGACGCCGTACTGGTGATGATCATGGCACCACATGTGTGCCCGCAGCATGCGTTCTGCTTCGCCCGCGACGGTGTGGGGCGGGTTGGTCAAATCAAACTTTGCCATTCTTGTTCCTGTCTGAGTCGGTGTTCTGTTCAGAACCCCTCGCGCGCCAGCGTGGCTGCGATAGCCCGCTCAATCGCGCCGCAGCTCTGCCGAAAGGTCTCATAGTCGGGGCAGGCCAGCCGCGCTGCCTTCCAGAGCTGACAGCGCCGCTGGTACCGGGCCATGGCTACGCTCAGAAGCGGACCACCCGAAAAAAGGGAAGTGGACTCATCGGCCATAGCGATGCCCCTCATCCGCACGGTCGGAAATGGCGCGCACTTTGTTGCGCTGCCGCTCCGCCGGGGTCAGCGCCGCCTCGGACGGCGCGTCGCTAAGGCGACGCGCGAGCACCTGATATTCCACATCAGTGAGGATACGGCGCGGGTACAGGATGCAGTGCCAGCCTGCGCCCTGCCGCCGGAACAGGGTAGTCCAGCTATTTCCGGACTGCGCGCGAACGGCGGCTTCGATCTGGTCAAGATGGGTCATGCCAACCCCCATGCCCGTGCCTTTGCCAGACGCTCAGCAGGGCTGAGGGTCAGGAGGCGGCGCAGCAAGGTTGCTTCATCGGCGACGCTGGACGGCGCAGGCACCGGGGCCGCGCCCGTCATGCCAAGGTCACGGGCTGCGGCCATCCGGGCGGCACGGCCCTTGGGAAGGGATGCAAGGGCATCATCTTCGCCACGTTCCAGCGCCGCGCGCAGTTCCTGCTGACGCAGGTGCTCCTGTACCGCCTCAAGGTCCTTGACCTCGTTCAAATAGTCGTCTGAAAGAGCGTCATCGGTCAGCACTGCCAGCCGTGCAGAGGGCAGCGCCACCACGTCTTCACGGTCCAACGTGACACCCAGCAACTTTGCGGCATCCGCCACAACCTTGTCGCTGACCGCCTCCCAGCGGGCCTTGAGCTTGTCGTCGGAGGCCACAATAGCCCGGAAGTTCTCGTTTGAGTCGCTCATCATGCGCACTCCTTTTCATGCAAATCTTCGTACCGTGCGTTCGTGATCGCGAAGGGCACCGCCCAGTGCTCGAACGGCGGCAGCGCGTCGCCGTCGCCAAGGACGGTCCAGCGCAGAACAGGGTCGGTCAGCGCCAACTTGAGCCGCAGGGACTCATGGTGCTCGAAAAGCACCGATGACTGCACAGACGCCGCCAGCGCCCCGGTGAAGGTCACCTGCGCGCCAAACAGTCGCTCACGCTGTTCACCACGCAGCCAGCCTTCCAGACGCCGCGCGCGGGGTACGGCATTGTCACCGACGAACAGCTCTTCACCGTCATCTTCTGCCAGCTCGAACAGCGGGGGAACCTTATCCAATTCCCGCGCCTTGATCGTGGGGAGCACGTCTGCCAGCCGATACCGGCGCGCGCCCTGTGCCGCGTGGGTGAATTCGAGCCGCCGCGTCCGGGTTGTCACGGTATTCCGTGACAACCCGAGCGCATTAGCCACGTCCGTTTGACAAACAGTCAGCACTCGTTAACCTACTCACAAAACATGATACTTTTTACTTGACACGATATCGTGTTGTGTCGAAATCATGCGCCCATTTTTCGAATCAGTCAAGAAAACCACAAAAACGGGTCAAGTTAATCTGTTAAATAAATCTTGAGAACCGGGCGCTGACGCGCCGAATGCAAAAAGGCCCGCCGGATGGGCGGGCCAGTTCGTCCGTGATATTGGTGAGGATCACCAGTAGGTGATTGCGTCAAGTGCCTCTCGCAGCATAGCCAGCCCTTCCCGCGTGTCATTCAACCGAGTCTTGTAGTTTCGCAACTGACCCTGTCCGCCGACATGTCCAGTAACCCCTCGAATGACGTCGTCGGAGTGCCCCGCGCGCTGTAGGCGGTCAACCAGCGTATCTTTGGTGCTGTACAGAACCTGACGGTCATTGGTGAAACCGGCACGCCGAATGGCCTTGGTGAACGAGTCGGACATGGTCCCGGCAACGGACTCAGGTTTGGTTTTGCCCAGCTTCCAGCCGCCGTCCTGCATAAACTCATAAAAGCCATTCAGATGCTTTGATAAGGGCAGCTTGCGGCTTTTACGTGTCTTGGTTTCGGTAATGTTGATGAATTCCGGCGTCACGTTCTCAGGCTTCATGCGGAAAATCTCAACGGGGCGGGCTGCAGTGTAAAGCGCCACCCGGAATGCCCACTTGAAAGCTTCCTGCCGTTCGGGAGTGAACTTGGATTCAGGCCTCCAAGCTTCCTGAGCCAGTGTCCACACCCGCTTGATTTCCTCATCATCGAACCGCTGCCACCGCGACTCCTCTACCGGCGTGCCATTGCGGGGCATCTTGACCTTGTCGGTAGGCATAGTATCGAACCCGGGAACTAGTTCCTCGCTGATCGCCCACCGCATAATTGCTTTAACGGGGGCGAAGTATTGCGCTACAGACTCCGGTGCCAGCCCCTTTTTTTGACCCTCTTCAAGCAGGTGAGCGCGATACAGACGCAGTTTTTCTGGGGTGATCTGTTGTAAGGTAAGGTCGCCCATGAAGGCGGTCATTCGGTCGATTTTGCCGCGATAGCTCCGCATGGTTGCAGCGCTTGAATTATTTAGTTTGAAGTAGCGCTCACGGAGGGATGACAGGCGGTGTTCATCGTCACCGATGACGCCGGGGGCTATTTCTTCGAGACGAGAGAGAAGGGCGGCGTGGAGCATGTCCCAGAGCCGCTTCTTGCCCCCTGACGGGGGCACGGGCCGCAGTTCTTCCGGGGCCACGGGGTTGCCTTCAAGGTACGTCGCATCACCAAAGGCCATGAAGAGGTGGGTGGCAAGTCGGCGATATTCATTTTCGGTGCCTTCCACATCTTCCATTTCTTCGGCAGTTTTCTCCCAAAGATTCCGAATGCCCTCAATTGCCGCAGCGTTTTCCTCTTCCGCCAGTTCGCGTTCCTCGCGCGTCATCGGGACAGGAGACAGGCCGGGACGTGGTCCATCTTTCTGTAACCGTTCCATGGCGGCGAAGTGATCGGCGGCGCGGATCGTGACCGCGTCAGCGGTCGCCTGCGCACGCTCTACCGGGTCGCCCGATTGAAGGCGCTCAATCAGGGTGTCGTGCTTCTTCTTGTACTCGAACCACTTCTCTTGAGCGGCCTCTAGCTCGCGGCCCAGCGAGTAGTTCCATTGTTCGCGGCGCAGTAGCTCGCGAAGTGTTCGGGGCACCTTGCGCTTGTACCGGTAGAGGCCATCTTTCGTTTGAACCAAGTACCTGATTTTGGTGTTCACTGGGGGCCTCTCTTCGCCTAGGAGTAGTGGAAGGAGTAGCAGGTTTGGCAAAAAAGAGTAGCAGAAAATGGCGCTTTGCGACGGCTATATTGCTGAATTGTCAATAAAATAAGGGTTTTTTCTATTGGTGGGGAGTTCAAATCTCTTATCACCCACCATCCCTCCCAATTTGTCTGGTGTCACAGCGGTCGCTGTTGCGTGGTTTTGTGCTGATGTCATTGGCCTGACAGGATCATGTCGGCGGCTTTTTCTGCGATCATGATGACCGGTGAGGCGGTGTTGCCCGAGACAATCCTTGGCATGATTGAGGCATCGACGACCCTTAGCCCGGAAATCCCGCTGACGCGCAGCTGCGGGTCAACCACGGCGGCGGGGTCGGTGCCCATGCGGCAGGTGCCGACGGGGTGAAAGATGGTGGTGGCGATATTTCCCGCTTGCTCCAGGATATCTGCATCGCTCTGGATCTTGGGGCCGGGCAGGATTTCCTCAGGCTCATGTTTGGCAAGCGCCTTTGCGGTCATGATCTCTCTGGCCTGGCGGATTGAGGCAACGGCTACGCGTTTGTCGTTTTCGCTGGAGAGATAGTTCAGGCGAATGTCCGGCTGACGGCTGCTGTCCGGCGTGGCGATATGGCAGCTGCCGGTGCTTTGCGGGCGCAGGTTGCAGACCGAGACGGTGATCGCCGGGAAGGGATGCAGCGGATCCCCCAGCTTGTCGGTGGACAGGGGTTGGACGTGATATTCCAGATCGGGCATTTCGAGCGAGGGGTCGGATTTGGTGAACATGCCGAATTGGCTGGGTGCCATCGACATTGGTCCGCTTTGGTTGAACGCATATTGCGCGCCGATCTTCAGCTTGCCGAGTGTGGAATTAGCCAATGTGTTCAGTGTCTTGGCGTTCTTTACCTTGAAAACCGTGCGGATCTGCAGATGGTCCTGCAGGTTCTCGCCAACCCCCGGCAGATTATGCAGCGGCGCGATCCCGAGTGAGGACAGCAGATCACCATTGCCGATGCCGGAGAGTTCAAGGATCTTTGGGGAGTTGATTGCACCTGCTGCCAACAGCACCTCGCGGCGCGCGCGCGCGATACAGTTGCGGCCCTTGTGGTGAAAGATCACCGCCTCTGCCCGTTTGCCATCCAGTCGGATCTGGCGGGTTTCTGCATGGGTGAGGACGCGCAGGTTGCTGCGGTTTCTGGCGGGGCGCAAAAAGGCCTTGGCGGTGTTCCAGCGCACGCCGTTGTTCTGGTTCACTTCGAAAAAGCCAGAGCCTTCGTTGTTGCCGTCGTTGAAATCGGCGCGCGGCTGTATGCCGAACTCCTTTGCGCCTTCCTGGACGGCATCAAGGATGTCCCATTTCAATTTCTGCCGCGAGACTTTCCATTCGCCGCCGCCACCGTGCAGGGCGGTTCTGCCTGCGTGGTGGTCTTCGGATTTGCGGAAATAGGGCAGTACGTCCTCCCAGGACCAGCCGGGATTGCCCAGCTGGCGCCACAGGTCGTAGTCGCTGGACTGGCCGCGCATGTAGATCATGCCGTTGACCGAGGTGCAGCCCCCCAGCACCTTGCCACGCGGATAGGCGAGGCTGCGCCCGTTCAGCCCAGGTTCGGGCGCGGTTTTCATCATCCAGTCGGTTCGCGGATTGCCGATGCAATAGAGATAGCCAACCGGGATATGGACCCAATGGTAATTGTCCGATCCGCCTGCCTCCAAGAGCAGGACGCGGTTTTTGGGGTCCGCGCTGAGCCGGTTGGCAAGAACGCAGCCCGCAGTGCCTGCGCCGATGATGATATAGTCGTAGTCGCCGCAATCGTGCGGTTGGGTCGTTGTCATTGCTGTGATGTCCTGCAGCGGGGGCGGAGGGTCGCCCTGTCTGTTGCTCTCTTGTGGGTCAGAGATGCGTTTCGGCCCATAGTGGGCGAAGGGCGTCGCGAAGCGCGAGGTAACGGCGGTAGCGGGGTTCGTAATGCGCGGCCATGTCCGGGTCGGGGACAAAGGTCTGCCGGGTGCGGACCATCTGGCGCAGGCCGCTTTCGTAGTCACCAAACAGTCCTGTACCGACCCCGGCGCCAATCGCCGCGCCAAGCGCCCCGGTTTCCTGCGCTTCTGCGACGCGGACGGGCACGCCCAGACCATCGGCAAAAATCTGTGGCCAGACCGGGCTGCGTGCGCCGCCTCCCGACAGGGCTGCGTTGTCAAAGGTGACGCCGGCTGCGCGCAGCACTTCGATGTGGCGGCGGTGTTCAAACATCACCCCCTCAAACAGGGCGCGTAACATGTGGCCTTCTCCGTGCCAGCCGGCCACGCCGTAAAATCCGGCCCGAAAGGATGCTCCCTCGCGCGAGCCATAAAGGAAGGGATGAAAGAGCGGGTCATCCGCCGCCGGCGCGATTTCTTGGACGCGGGCATTACAGTAGCCGAAGGGATCATCGTGATGACCGCCGCGTTCGACGAATTCGCGGACGTACCATTCCAGATTGGCCGCTGACGTCGCGCTGGATTCGATATTGAGAAACCGGCCTGCGCCAAAGGCTGCGACCATGAAGACATCGCGGTTGCGCACCGGTTCCTTGGAAAAGACCTGATTGATGCTCCAGGTGCCTGCGATGATCGAAGCCTCTGCCGGTTCCACCACGCCAGAGCCCATCGCGCTGGATACCACGTCGAAATACCCTGCAATCACCGGCGTGCCTTCGGCCAGGCCAGTGCTGGCGGCGGCCTCTTGGGTGACGGTGCCGATGATATCGGCCGGGTCCGCCAGATCGGGGAGCAGGGCGGCGGCGTCTTCAAGGCCGTAGAGCGCGAGCAGGTCGCTGTCATAACGGGCCTGAGGCAGGCGCAGCAGCCCGCAGCCCGACATGTCGGAGAGGTCACTGCGCCGCTGCCCGGTGAGCCGGAAGGTCACGAAATCCTTGCACATCAGCAAGGTCGCCGCGCGGCTATAGAGATCGGGGCGGTTTTGCTTGACCCAGGCCAGAAGGACCGGAGTCTGCGAGGGCCAGGGCGACTGCAGGCAGATTTCGTGCAGCGCATCGCCTGCCACTACGTCCAGCTGCGCAGCAAGCGCGCTGGCGCGGGTATCAAGGGACTGGATGCCGATCACCGGCTCTCCCGCTCGGTCAATGAGATACAGACCATTGCCGTGGCCCGCACAGCCAATGGCGCGGATCTGCTCTGGCCGGATCCCGGCCTTGGTGATGCAGGCGCGGATGGCCTGGCGGGCGTTGTCCCACAGTTCATCCAGATCGCGCTCTACCTGACCGGGGGCAGGTGTTTGGGAGGCCCCATCAAGGGCCGCCATGGCGATCTGGTGGCCGTCCGTATCAAACAGGACGGCCTTGATCACGGTGTTGCCGGCATCCAGCCCCAACAGATATTCGCTAGTGTCAGCCACGGTTGTAGATATCCCATGCTTCTTCGCCACTTGCGCCCTGATGGATCATCGCCATGAGAGCGGATACGACGGCCTTTGGGTTGTCATGCTGATAGATATTGCGGCCATAGACCATGCCTTTTGCGCCCTGCGCCATCAGAGCGGCCGATTTCATCAGCACGGTCTTGAGGTCTTCCTTGCCGCCGCCGCGCACAAGGACTGGCACCCGCGCTGCTTCAACCACGCGGTGAAAGTCTTCGGGGTTTTCAGTCGGGTCGGCCTTGATGATGTCTGCGCCCATCTCGCTTGCCAGACGGGTGAGGGTGACGATTTTCTCTGCGTTGCCATCAACCTGATAGCCGCCGCGCACGTCATTGGGCAGCATGACCAGCGGTTCGATCATCAGCGGCATGCCGTATTTGTGGCAGGCTGCGCGCACGCGCGAGATGTTTTCGACGCATTGGCGAAACAGTTCCGGCTCGTCCGGCAGCATGAACAGGTTCACAACAACCGCGGCGGCATCCATTTCTAGGGCACCGATGATCGGCTCGTCTGCGTTTTGCAGCATCGACCACATCACACGGTGACGCTGGTCATTGTAGGGGTTGCCCATGTCGATGCGCATGACCAGTGCTGGTTTGTCCTTTTCCGGACGGCTTTGCAGCAGATCGGCCTGACCATAGGCGCATTGGATGGCGTCCGGGCGGGCGTCGATCAGCGTGTTCATGACGGCCGGCATGTCTTCCAGTCCGACCATGAAGCTGGGTTCATTGCAGACCCCGTGATCGATCGCCACGTCGAGGCAACCGCCGTGGGTGAAAAGACGGTTCATGCGGGCTTTGGTGCTTAGGCGCATTGGGTACTCCTTGGTCTTGATCTTTGTGCGAGCATTTCGGCGCTGACGCCGTGATATTGGTGCAGCTCGGTGATGAGGGTTTCGATTTCTGTCTGGGTGGTGTCGCCACTCCAGCCGAGTGTCTTTGCCATCTGCATGGCGATGTCCTGGATCATCGGCAGGGAAATCCGGCCGGTGATGGCCAGGCTGGTGCGACGCAGGACCACATCAGAGAGGTGGCGGGCGTATTCATGGGTCACGAACCAGTCGATTTCGCCGCTGCTGACAGCCTGATCCGCGTCCTGGGGCAGGGGGGCTGATTGCAGCGGACATTGGCGCAGCAGTTCGTGGGCAGAGGTGCCGTAGGTCTGGGCAAGGTGGTGGGCACGTTCTTCGCCCAGTCCGAAGGTCTGCGCCAATGTGGCGGCAAGGGTTGCGTGATCGTGCGGAAAATCGCGCCCCCCTCCAATCGGCAAATCCTGCGTGGAGCATTTGCGCGCTGTTCCCAGCACCTCCAGCGCTTCGTCTGCGGTTTGTTCGGCAAAGGCGCGGAAGGTCGTCCATTTGCCACCCACCATGCAGATCTGGGGGATGTCCCCGTCGATCCGATGGGTGAAATGGCCGCGTGAGATCCGCCCGGTGAATTCCTGATCGCTGCGGGGCAGGGGGCGGATGCCGCTATAGCTGAAGACGACCTGATCGGGCGTAAGGGCCAGATCGGGGAAGACGCGGCGCAGCGACGCCAGAATATAGTCGCGTTCGCTGTCTTCGCAGCGGGTCCGCCCGACAGTGTCGACGCGAATATCGGTGGAGCCTGCAAGCACTTTGCCGAGATAGGGAAACACGATGCAAACCCGGCCATCGGCATTTTCGAAAAAGATCATATGCCCATCCAGCGCCCGGAACAGCTCTGGCGCCTCAAGGATGAGATGTGACCCCTTGGTGCCGGAAACCAGCGGTCTGCGGTCGCCGATGTGTCCCGGTTTCGGGGGCGCAAGACTATGGCGTACCTCGTCCAGCCACGCCCCCGAGGCGTTGATGATCAGTTTGGGGCGGATCGCATGGCTCAGGCCGCTTTCCCGGTCGCAGATTTCAAATCCGTCCCCAATGGGGCGGGCTTCGGCGTAGTTCAGCGCGATGGAGTGCGGGGCCGCGTGGCTTGTGTCGCGGATCAGCTCGATCCCCAGGCGTTCGGGCATGGAGATCCACGCATCATAATAGGTCGCGGAATAGCGCAGATCCTGCATCAGATCGGGCCACTTGCGATGTGTTGCGCGCGCGGTGCGAAAGCGGTGGGGTGGCAGTTGGCGGCGCTTGCGGGTGACAAAATCATAGAGCGACAGGCCCACCTTCACAGGGAGCGCACCGCGTTGGGCCGGACGACCCGCCCAGCCGAAAAAGCTGATTGCGGCGTTGAACAGGCCAGACAGATGGGTGGTCAGTGGAATGGTGGTCGGCAGGGGCTGCACCAGATGTGGTGCATTGCGCAAAAGGGCGTCCCGCTCGGCCAGAGATTCCCGGACCAGATCAAATTCCCCGTTTTCAAGATAGCGGAGACCGCCGTGGATCATCCGGGAGGGGGCGGCACTGCAGCCGGAGCAGAAATCGTGTTTTTCCACCAAAAGCACGCGCAGCCCCTGCAACGACAGATCCCGGTAAACGCCAAGGCCGTTGATCCCGCCCCCAATGACAAGGACGTCAAAGTCGCCATTCTGGCGGATGCGGTCGAAATCGTCCTGTCGGGTCATGGGCATGTCTCTTCCGTTCGCCGGGACTGCGTGTCCCGGCGTTGCAATGGCGGATAGGGGGCGGGTTGGGGTTAGGCGTCGAGGTCGCGCAGATGCCGCGCTGCCGCGTGGCTGATCAGGTCGAGTTCCTCTGCGCTGAGCCGCAATCTCCCGGCGGCGGCGTTTTCGCGGGCCTGTTGCGGGTTTCGCGCCCCGCAGAGCGAGAAGGTGATGCCAGGCTGCTGCACGGTCCAGGCAATCACGATCTGCGCAAGGCTGGCGTCATGTTGATCCGCGACCGGGGCGATGTCCTCCATCATGGCGGCGATCTTCTGCCGGTTGGGCTGCGAAAAGCGCGGATTGTCCTTGCGCTGATCGTCGCCGGAAAAGACGCGATCCGGTCCGACCTTGCCGCTCAGCAGGCCAAGCGCCAGCGACGAATAGCTGAGCACCGAAACCCCATGCTCGCTGCACAGGGGCAGAAGCGAGGTTTCAATGTCGCGTTTGACCATGCTGTATTCTTCCTGCACCGCGTCCAGCTGGCCCGCCGCGACATAGGCGGCGATGTCTTCGGTGGTGGTGTTGCTGGCCCCGATGGAGCGGATCTTGCCCTGCGTTTTGAGCTGCTCCAACGCCTCCATCGTTTCGTCGACCGGCGTGGTCGGATCTTGCCAATGGGTGATGTAGTGGTCGATGTAGTCGGTGCGCAGGCGGCGCAGGCTTTGTTCGACCTCGTAGATGATCGCGTCCTTGCCGAGATAGCGGTGAACCGGCGCGCCATCGTAGTCAAAGAAGTGGTTGCCTTTCTGGGTGTGCCAGACGAGCCCGCATTTGGTGGCCAGCACGACCTCATCCCGCCGTCCCTGCAAGGCCTTGCCGACGATTTCTTCGGCCAGACCCTGACCATAGGCCGGGGCCGTATCGATGAGCGTGACCCCCGCATCCACCGAGGCCTGAATGGCCGAGATCGAGGCATCTTCGTCCGTGCCGCCCCACATCCAGCCACCAATGGCCCAGGTGCCAAGCCCGATCACCGAGGCCTCGATGCCGGAGCGGCCGATGGCGCGTTTCATCATGTCATGCTGCATGTTCTGTTCCTTCCATCTGTGCGAGGACCGCTGTCACGGTCTCCTCGTCCAAAACCAGTTTGTTGACCAACTGCCCGTTCAAAACCGCCTGGATAGGGCGGGCCTTGTGGGGGCCTGCTGCCACGCCGATCACGGTGCGGCAGCTGCGGATTTCCTCGGGGCTGAGGGCGACGAGGCGCCGGTTCAGCCCGTAGTCTGCCAGCTGACCGTTGCGTCCGATCAGATGGGCCATGAATTCTGCCGTGACCCCCATGCTGACAAGCATCTTGCGATCGGCTTCTGGGACCGGGTTGAGGTCGTAGTAGCTGGAGCCGCGCGGCTCTACCGACCCGATCCCCGTCAGCGCCACATCCGCCCTGCGGGCCAGATCAAAGACTTCCTTGATGGACGCCATGTCGGTCAGCATGTTGCGCTGTTCCGTGTTCTCGGCAAAGAGCGGGGCATGCACCAACATCGGCTTGCCGCCCAGCCGTTCGGCCATTCGGGTCACAAGGTGATTTACGTCGGTGTAGAATTTCCCCTGAACCCCGCCCGTCAGCGGCACCACCGTCACGTCGAGCGCCCGCTCTGGCGAGAGGTTTTCGACCACCGCGCTGACGGCCTTGCCTCCGGTGATGGCAATGACGTCGCCGTCGCGGATCGTCTCCATCAGCATGTTCGCGGCTGCCTTGCCCACCTGCTGCAGCTTGGTGTCGGCATTGCCGGACACCGTTGGGGTCACCATCGCCGAGCTGAGGGCGGTGGCGGAAACCAGACGGGCCTCAAGCTCTGACAGCCTCTCAAACGGGCTTTCGATGTCGATCTTGACCATCCCCAGTTTGCGGCCCTGGGCGATCAGGCGGTTCACCTTGGAGGTGGAGAGGTTCAGTTTGGTTGCGATTTCGGACTGTTTCATGCCTTCGATGAAGTGCAGAACAAGAACAGTGTGGATCTGTCGGGTCAGTTGGAAGTCGGGGCTTGGATCGGCCATCTGCTCACCTCCGCCGCTTGTTCAGATAGTGGTCGATGGATACCGCCGCCAACAGGATCGAGCCTCGGATGATGTCCTGCCAGTAGACCGAGACATCGAGGAGGGCGAGGGAACTGGAGACGACCGACAACAGCACCGCGCCAAGGATGGCACCGAAGATGGTGCCGGAGCCGCCATTGAGGCTGGCCCCACCGATCACGGCGGCGGCGATGACATTCAGTTCCATCCCAAGTCCAAAGGTCGGCTGGGCCGAGCCAAAGCGGGCCATGTAGATGATGCCTGCCACACCACAAAGCGCAGAGCAGAGCGTGGTGGTGAGGAAGATGACCTTTTTCGTGCGGATGCCGGAATAGGCGGCGGCCTTTTCGTTGCTGCCGGTGTAGAACACTTTGCGAAATGCGGTGGTGCGGCGCAGCATGAAGTCAAAGGCCAGGACCACGATCAGAAAGATGATAATGACCAGCGGGATCGGGCCAATGGCCCCCTGACCGATGAATTTGAACTCAGCAGGCAAGGTAAAGAGACCAATGGGGCGACCGCCGGTGAACAAGAGACAGGCGCCACGGGCAATCACCATCACTGCGAGGGAGACGATAAAGTGGTGCAGGCCGACGCGGGTGACGAAAAACCCCATGAAAGCGCCAATGCCGGTGCAGGCGGCAATCGAGATGAGCGAGGCAACCCAAGGGTCGATGCCCTGCAGGAAAAGCCAGCCCGCAATCACCATAGCCAGTGCCGTGACAGAGCCCACTGACAGATCAATGCCGCCTGAGATCAGCAGAATGGTCATGCCGACCACCACGATGCCTTCAACCGCGAAGGCCATGACCATCGCGCGGATGTTGACCCAGGTCAGAAAGTAGGGCGAGGCAAAGGACATCCCGATACAGAGCGCCAGAATAATCAGGATCAGCCCTGTCTCGCGCATTCTGAGGAGTTTCTTCAGCGCACCCATGCCCTGTGTTGCGGGCGGTGCCAGATTGATCGACTTTTCCACGGGTGCCTCCCTCAGGCGCTTTGCAGTTGGGCATCGGCGGCGTCCAGAACGGAGGCCAGATGCATGATGTTTTCTTCGGTCATGTCTTCACCGCTGACTTCGCCACTGATCTGTCCCTCCCGGACGACCAGCACGCGGTCACAGACCCCGATCAGTTCGGGCAGTTCCGATGAGATCACCACGATGCCCACGCCAGAGCGCGCCAGGTCACGCAGGATGCGGTGGATTTCGGCCTTGGCGCCCACATCGACGCCGCGCGTCGGCTCATCCAGAAAGATCAGTTTGGGATCGACCGACAGCATCTTGGCAATGGCCACCTTTTGCTGGTTGCCCCCGGAAAGCGAGGAAACCGGATCGCTGAGGCGGCCGTATTTGATGTTCAGCTTGGCGGCGAGCGTTTCAGCCAGATCCGTTTCGCGCGCGGAATCAATGGTGCCGACCCGGTTGCCGACCAGCCCAAGGTCGAGGGCCGAGATGTTTTCGGCAATCGACATGTCGAGAAAGACACCGTCGCCTTTGCGATCTTCGGAAAGATAGACCATCCCTGCACGGATGCTGTCCCCATAGGTCCTGATCGACAGGGGAGTGCCGTTGAGCGAAATGTCACCTGAAACATCGCCTTCCAGCTGGCAGATGCCTTTGACGATCTCGCTGCGTCCGGCGCCAATCAGACCTGCCAGCCCCAGCACCTCGCCACGCTTGAGTTGAAAGGAAATGTCGCGAAAGCGCTGCGCTTCGCTGAGGTTGCGCACGTCAAGGATCGGTGGTGTCCTGTCCGATGCGCCATTCTGCGGACGCATCTTGTCCGGATAAAGCGTGTCGACCACCCGCCCGACCATCGCGTTGACCACATCTGACGGCGCGATATCCGCGACAGTCTGTGTGGTGATGTACTGGCCATCGCGAAACACCGTGACCCGGTCACAATTGTCAAAGATCTCGACCATTCGGTGGGAGATATAGATGATGGAAATCCCCTGATCGGCCAAACGCCGCATGATCGAAAACAGGATCTGGGCTTCGCGTTCGGTCAGGGCTGCGGTGGGTTCATCCAGGATGAGCACCTTGCAATCGAGGGTCAGGGCCTTGGCGATTTCGACCAGCTGTTGATGGGAAATCGGCAGATCACGCACCAGCATGGCCGGGTCGATATCGGCGAGCTGTCCGAGGATGCTGCGCGCGCGGTCTTCCAGGGCGCGATAGTCCATCAGCAGGCGGCGGCTGATGTTGGTGGCGGACATAAAGATGTTTTCGGCAACACTCACATCCGGGCACAGAGCAATTTCCTGATGCACCAGCCCGATCCCCAGTTTCTGGGCTTCGGTGGGCGAGGCGATGCTGACGGGGGTGCCGTTCCAGCAGATGGTTCCGCTGTCGGGCTGCAGGATGCCGTCGATGATATTCATCAAGGTAGATTTGCCCGCACCGTTTTCCCCGGCGAGGGCATGGATCTCTCCCCTGCGCAGTTCGAAATTGACCCCACGCAGGGCGCGCACCGCGCCAAAGGATTTGTGGAGGTCAGAGATGTTCAGGATCACGTCGTCTTGCATGGGCCGGTCCGGGCTTGAGGGCGGAGGCGGGCCAGCGCGGCCCGCCATTGAGGTCAGCTGGGGTCGCGACCTTCCATGTAGGTGTTCAGGTCAAAACTGTCGGCGTTTGCCTTGGTGATGACTGCAAACCCATTGTCGACAAAGGGGATCTGAACCGGATTGTAGCCAGAGACCTTGTAGTCGTTGAACGGGTCAAACACATCGGAATGCGACGCCATGAAGGTGGCGAGGAAACCCATAAAGCCCTGCATGCCCTGGTTGGGGTTCAAAGCCATGTGGATATTGCCTGCCTTGATGTGTTCCAGTGTCGCCGGGGTGATATCGGCGTGCATGACCAGGACGTCGGACTTGGCTTCCAGGATGGCTGCAACCGCACCTTCGGCAGAGCCTGCTTCGGGGATCCAGATCGCGCCAAGATCGGGGTTGGCCTGCAGGATCGATGCGGTGGCGCGATAGGCGGCGGTGCTGTCCTGATTGGTGGCCTGACGTCCCACCAATTTCATCTCCGGATAGTTTGCCTCCATATAGTCGATGAGAGCAGTGACGCGCAGATCGTGGTTGGACTGGCCGGGGTTTTCCAGAACGGCATACTGGCCGCTTTCGCCGATCTGCTTGACGATTTCATCGGCGGCAAATTTTGCCTCGGCGAGATTGTCGGAGGTGATATAGGCGGTGCGGTTGGATTTTGGGGAATCTGCCGCAAAGGTCACGATCTCGGTGCCGTTTTCGATGGCGCGGTTGATCGGTTCGATGAACGGATCCGACTGCATCGGATGCACCAGGATGCCTGCGGGCTGTTTCACCATGTCCTGTTCGAAGGACGCGATTTGCTTGGTGATGTCGTAATCCGGTGTGCCCGAGAAAATCGTCTCGCAGCCAAAGGCCTCGGCCGCCTGTTTAAAGCCCTGATAGACAGGCACCCAATAGGGGTGACCAGAGACCATGACGTTCATGATATACGTCTCACCGGGTTCGCAGCGCAGGCCGCTTTCTGCCTGAACCGGAGTGGCGGATGCCATCGACAATGCGACTGCGGCCGGGGCCAAAGCCGCGACAAAGGCGGTTTTCTTCATATTATCCTCCCAAGTGCTGGGGTAGTTTACCCCTGATAAGGCCGCGATGACCTGCCTCCCTGCAAGTCTTTTCACGTCCCGCAATTTGTTGCGTAAGCCGACCCTAGGAGCCGTTCGTCGTTTCGGTCAACGCGGGTCGAAATTTTTTCTGAATTCTGAAATTTATTTCATTTCGCGCCGGGCCGAGCCTGCAACCCTGGCCCTTTCCGCGAAAACCGCTTTCCATCACAAAGCGCCGGCGCTAGCTGTTTTGGCGTATTTTCGAGAAGGGTTTTGCAATGTCTGAATTTCCGAAGATCTGGTTCCTGCGCCACGGGGAAACCTATTGGAACGCGGAGAAGCGTGTGCAGGGGCGAAAGGAATCTGATCTGACCCGCAAGGGACGGATGCAGGCAGAGATGCAGTCGATGCTGATGGCGCCGGTTCTCGAAGATCGGGGGATCCCTTGTCTGGTATCGCCCCTGCGCCGGGCGCAACAGACCGCCCGCATTGCGCTTGGCGGCCGTGACTACGAGACGGATCCACGTCTTGCAGAGGCGATGGCCGGTGTGTTCGAGGGGCGCACGCTGGACGAGATCGCACAGAGCCATCCGGATATCAGTTCCGCCAACCCCCATGCGCTGGATCTCTTTTGCGAGGCCCCCGGCGGAGAGGGATTCGACGCCTTTGAGGCGCGCATCAGATCGGTGCTGATGTCACTTGAGCAGCCAACCGTGCTGGTGGCGCATGGTTTGTGGGGTCAGGTGCTGCGAGGGATCACCTGTGGATTGGGCCGCGCAGAGATGGCCGCGCTGCCGAATGAGCAGGGTTGTGTCTATGTGCTGGAAAACGGTGAGGAATTCGTTCTGAGGGTGGAGTGAAGTTTTTTTCAAAAAACTTCAATTTCGCTCTTGCACCCTCCGCGCGCTTTCTCTAAATCAGCGCTCACCGGGTCGTTAGCTCAGTTGGTAGAGCGCTTCGTTTACACCGAAGATGTCGGGAGTTCGAGCCTCTCACGACCCACCATTCTCCCCTTGGAAATGTTCAGCTCTACCAGACGCCGCAGGCGGTGGTCCTTTGCGATTTGGCTGCCTGACAAGTCGCGCGGCGTTTGCGGAATCGATTTCCCATCTCTCCCTCACGAGCGGCCAACTCTCGGTTGGTTTTGTGGATAACTTCCTGCTCTAACCGCTTAGGAATGCGGGAAAATCAATGGGTTGATAGGTGGAGAGGGGGCTTTGGCATTTTTTTTCACCGAAACGGAAGAAAATGCCAAAACACCGCTTGACGATACCCGAGCGCTAGGAATATTACAGCCCAACATTCAGCGGCGACGTTGGATGGAACAGCAAGCGGTTGTAGCTCAGTTGGTTAGAGTACCGGCCTGTCACGCCGGGGGTCGCGGGTTCGAGCCCCGTCAACCGCGCCACTGCTGTCAGCCCCGGATCCGGGTCAAAGGGTCCAAATGAAATGATGCGCGGTTGTAGCTCAGTTGGTTAGAGTACCGGCCTGTCACGCCGGGGGTCGCGGGTTCGAGCCCCGTCAACCGCGCCACTTTCATTTACTGCCCTGGTGATCAGGGTCCGCCCCGGAGGGGAAACATATATCAGGCGCCTGCGTCTGATCTGCCGAAAGGCCCATGCGCGGTTGTAGCTCAGTTGGTTAGAGTACCGGCCTGTCACGCCGGGGGTCGCGGGTTCGAGCCCCGTCAACCGCGCCACTTTCTTCCAGAATACGGATGAACGCACCCTTCTTTGGAAGGGTTTTTGCGTTTGTGGCCTCTGTCCTTTGCGGCGTCCCTTGCGGCCTGTGGTCATGGCGATTTTGCTTATCTTGTGGTGGCAGTTGACAGCAGGGTGGGGGCGTGGTGCGCGCCGGGACGCACACCACTGGTTTTGTTATTTCGTGGTCAGAGCATCCAGCACCCGCGCCCAGGAGCGGATACCTTTGTGGAAGCTCTCCAGATCGTATTTCTCGTTCGGGGAATGGATGGCGTCGTCTTCATTGGCAAAGCCAATCAGCATCGCGTCCATGTCGAGAATCGATTTGAAGAAGCCCGCAATCGGGATGGATCCGCCCATGCCGCAGAAGACAGCCTCGCGGTTCCATTCATCAGACAGCGCGCCGCGGGCGGCCTCGAATTCGGGGCGGGCGATGTTCATCACCGAGGCGCGCGACCCTTCAAGATCGTTGTCCCAGACCACCTTGCAGTCGGGCTTCAGCCGCTCTTCGACGTGTTTGCGGATCTTCAGGCGCAGCGCGTCCGGGTCCATGTCACCGACCAGACGGCAGGTGATCTTGCAATGCGCCTCTGACGGGATCACGGTTTTCGAACCCGCCCCATTATAGCCACCCCAGAGGCCGTTCACTTCCAGCGTCGGGCGGGCCCACTGCTGTTCCAGAACCGTGCGGTCCTTTTCCCCGTGGGCCTGGGTGTAGCCTGCGTTGGAGAGGTAGTCCTTTTCGTCAAAGCCGCAGCCTTCCCACTGGCGCAGCTGGTCCTCTGGCACCTCATGCACGCCCTCATAGAACCCTTCGACGGCGACCTTGCCGGTGTCCTCGTCATAGAAGGACGCGACGATGCGGCTGACTTCGCGCAGGGGGTTCAGGCCGGGGCCGCCGTAGTGGCCGGAGTGCAGATCGATCCGGGGGCCGATCAGGGTGAACTCGTCCTTCAGCATGCCGCGCAGCTGCGAGGAAATAGACGGCACACCGCGCGACACCATGGATGTGTCACAGATCAGGGCGAGATCTGCCTTCAGCTCGGCGGCGTGTTCTTCCATGAAGGGCACCAGCGAGGGCGAGCCGCTTTCTTCTTCGCCTTCAAAGAAAAAGGTGATGCGGCAGGGCAGGGAGCCGTTCACCGCCTGCCAGGCGCGGCAGGCCTCGACAAAGGTCATCAACTGGCCCTTGTCGTCCGAGGCGCCGCGCCCGCGAATGACTGTGCCGCGCTCGGTCTCTTCCAGTTTTGGTTCAAAGGGGGGGGTGTTCCACAGGTTCAGCGGATCAACGGGCTGCACATCATAGTGGCCGTAAAACAGCACATGCGGCAGCGCGTCGTCTTTGGGGCCGACGTGGCCCACAACCATCGGGTGGCCGGGGGTCGGGCGTTTGTGCGCGTCGATCCCGATAGAGCGCAGATCCGCAACCAGCCAGTCTGCTGCCTTGTCGCAGTCTTCCTTGTAGGCAGGATCGGTGGAGATCGACTGGATGCGCAGCAGGTCCATCAGGCGGTTGGTTGCAGCGTCCAGATCGCTGTCGATCCGGTCCAGTACGTCGTTCAATGACATGGGTGTCTCCTGAGGCTTTTGTTGAATTCTGCGAGAGCCTAGCAGCGCCCGCGGGGAGGGGCCAGCGGGCATCATGCAAATGCGGTTTTGCAGATTTGGGGGCTGCGCCGCTGGCTGACGCCGCGTTTGGCGGGTGTCGGTTGTGCCAAATCGGGCGTCGGAGATGGGCGTCTGCCTGTGGCAGCGCGCTGATAGTGGTCATAATGTAGTGAAAATGCGCCCGTTTGGCCGTGCCTGCGTCGAATTGCGCCCCGTGGTGCGGTGATTTGCGGGCCGCGCTTGTTGCCGCCCCCGGCCCAAAGGTTTATTTGACCTACATCAAGGCTGAGCCAGACCGCCGCGCGTATTCGGTTGATCGAACGGAGGGGATGGTTTAACCATTCACTATTGTGAATATAAAGAACCTGACCACAGCACGCGCCAGATCCGCTGGTGCCACACTATGCCATGGAGATGCCGGTGGACTATACCGCGAAACTCGACCTTGCGATTGAACAGCTGCATGCGGAAGGCCGCTACCGGACGTTCATCGATATCGAGCGCCAGAACGGCCAGTTCCCCCATGCGGTCTGGACCCGCCCCGACGGCAGTCAACAGAACATTACAGTGTGGTGTGGCAATGATTATCTGGGGATGGGCCAGCATCCTGTTGTCCTGAACGCCATGCACGAGGCAATTGATGCCACTGGCGCTGGCTCGGGCGGGACGCGCAACATCTCTGGCACCACGGTTTATCACAAGCAGCTGGAAGCGGAGCTGGCGGATCTGCATCAGAAAGAGGCCGCGCTGCTGTTCACCTCGGCCTATATCGCCAATGACGCGACCCTTTCGACACTGCCCAAACTGTTTCCAGGTCTCATTATCTATTCGGACGCGCTGAACCACGCGTCGATGATTGAGGGCGTGCGCCGCAATGGCGGGTCCAAGCGGATCTTCCGCCACAATGACGTGGCGCATCTGCGTGAGCTGCTTGAGGCGGACGACCCTGCCGCACCCAAGCTGATCGCATTTGAGTCGGTCTATTCGATGGACGGTGATTTTGGTCCAATCGCAGAGATCTGCGACCTGGCCGAGGAATTCAACGCGCTGACCTACATCGACGAGGTGCACGCTGTAGGCATGTACGGTGCCCGTGGGGGTGGCGTGACAGAGCGGGACGGTCTGATTGATCGGATCGACATCGTGAACGGCACCCTGGCCAAGGCCTATGGTGTGATGGGCGGCTACATCGCTGCATCGGCAAAAATGTGTGACGCCATCCGCTCTTATGCGCCGGGCTTCATCTTTACCACATCGCTTGCGCCGGCGGTTGCGGCAGGGGCTGCGGCATCTGTCGCCTATCTCAAGACCGCGCCGGAACTGCGGGAACAGCACCAGATGCAGGCGCGGATCCTGAAGATGCGCCTCAAGGGGCTTGGCCTGCCGATCATCGACCATGGCAGCCACATCGTCCCTGTGATTGTCGGCAACCCCGTGCACACCAAGAAACTCAGCGATATGCTCTTGTCGGAGCACGGAATTTACGTCCAGCCGATCAACTTCCCGACGGTGCCGCGCGGCACGGAACGCCTGCGGTTTACGCCGTCACCGGTGCATGGCCCTAGGGAGATTGATGCGTTGGTCAAGGCAATGGACGCACTCTGGTCCCATTGTGCGCTGAATCGTGCCGAAATGGCGGGGTGATTCACAGTTCTGTGTCACTTTTGCGTTTTTATGTTACGGTAGCTGTAATCAAAGGGACGTAAGCGAGTCGCGACAACCGGCTTCTAAACGACCCAGAATGTCGAATACGGCAGGCTAACATGGGACAGCAGGCATGATCGGGCGCCTCACTCAGCGCAAGCAGAAAACGCACGAACAGTCGTCGCAACCGAAGGGTTTTGACGACTACGAACTGCGACTGGGTGACATGATGCGCGGTGAGCGGGCCACCATGGGCAAATCGCTCCTGGATGTGCAGCGCGAATTGCGGATCAAGGCCTCTTACATTGCCGCCATCGAAAACGCCGATCCGACCGTTTTTGACACGCCGGGCTTCATTGCCGGGTATGTGCGGTCTTATGCCCGCTACCTCAGCCTCGATCCCGATGCGACCTTTGCCGCCTTCTGCCAGGAAAGCGGGTTTCAGGTGGCCCACGGCATGTCTGCCGAGGCGTCGGTTCGCAAATCTGCGGCCGCCCCGATCGCCACGGGCATGGGCGGGCTGCGCAGTGATGCGTTCACCTCTCCCAATACGCCATTTGTGCCAGCGTCCAGCAGCTTCTTCAGCTCGGTTGAACCCCGCGCGCTCGGCTCTCTGGCGGTTCTGGTCGCGCTGATCGGCGGGATCGGCTATGGCGGCTGGGCGGTGTTGAAGGAAATCCAGCAGGTCCAGATGGCACCTGTTGACCAGACCCCCATCGTGCTGGCTGATCTCGACCCGCTGACAGGTGCCGAGGGACCCACGGCCGAGGGTGAAGATCCGGCAACAGAGGCCCTGGCGCGGCTGTACCGGCCCCAGGCGCTGGATGTTCCGGTGCTGATCCCCCGTGATGGCCCGATTGCAACTCTTGATCCCCGCGGGCTTGGAAATTTTGCCCTGCCGGAACTGCCTAGCCTGGCGCTCGCAGAGGCCAGTCTGAGCGCGGATCTGCCTGCCCCGGCTGTGCCGCAGGTCGTGGAAGAGGTGGCTCCAGCCCTGCAGATGGTTGCGGTGCGGCCCTCCTGGGTGCAGGTCACGGCCGCTGATGGCAGCGTGATCTATGAAACCATCATGGAGCCCGGGCAGCATTTCGAAATTCCCCTGACCGAAGAGCCCCCGTTGCTGCGGACAGGTGAAAGCGGTGCGATCTATTTTGCAGTCAACGGCGCCCATTATGGTCCCGTTGGCAATCGGGGGCAGGTGACCAAGAATGTGGTTCTGTCCTCTGATGCATTGACGGAACGGTTCCAACTGGCAGATCTGAGCGCGGATCAAAACAGCGCGCTGGCCACGCTGGTTGCTGAACTGCAGGCGTCGTCGCTCTCTGCGGATGTGGCGCCCGAAATCACCGACTGATCGCGCGCCTGTCTGGCCCATTGTCCGGATTGTCCCAACTGTCCCAGCGGTGGTCACGCCCCTTGGCGCAATAGTGTCCTGTTCCAATCTGCCCATGACTGCCGATTGATTTGCCCGTCTGCGCGGCTGCGCCCCATTGAAGCCCCGTCCCGGAGCGCGTATCTAACCCCAAAGATCCCAGCAGCTCAGGGCCACCGATAATGTCGATCAATCACATCCGTCCCTGGCGCCATATCGAGCGCCGCAAAAGCCGCCAGATCCATGTTGGCAACGTGCCGATTGGGGGGGACGCGCCGATTGCGGTGCAGACGATGACCAACACGTTGACCACGGATGTCGCGGCCACCGTGGCGCAGGTTCAGGCGGCAGCAGAGGCGGGCGCCGATCTGGTGCGGGTCTCGGTCCCGGATGAGGCATCCTCGAAGGCGCTGAAGGAAATCGTGCGCGAAAGCCCGGTGCCGATCGTGGCGGACATCCATTTCCACTACAAACGCGGCATCGAGGCGGCTGAGGCAGGCGCTGCCTGTCTGCGGATCAACCCCGGCAACATCGGGGATGAGAAGCGCGTGGCCGAGGTCATCAAGGCGGCCCGCGACCACAACTGTTCCATCCGCATTGGGGTGAATGCAGGCAGTCTCGAAAAGCACCTCCTGGATAAATATGGCGAGCCCTGCCCAGAGGCGATGGTGGAAAGCGGTCTCGACCATATCCGCATCCTGCAGGACCATGATTTCCACGAGTTCAAGATTTCGGTGAAGGCCTCGGACGTCTTCATGACCGCCGCGGCCTATCAGCAGCTGGCCGAGGCCACCGATGCCCCGATCCATCTGGGCGTGACCGAGGCCGGCGGCTTTGTCTCCGGCACCATCAAATCCGCAATTGGCCTGGGGCAGCTGTTGTGGATGGGCATTGGTGACACCTTGCGCGTCAGCCTCTCTGCCGACCCGGTGGAGGAGGTCAAAGTGGGCTTTGAGATCCTCAAGTCCCTCGGTCTGCGCCACCGCGGCGTCAATATCATCTCCTGCCCCAGCTGTGCGCGGCAGGGGTTCGATGTGATCAAAACCGTTGAAACGCTGGAACGGCGGCTGGAGCATGTGAAGACCCCGATGAGCCTGTCGATCATCGGCTGCGTGGTCAACGGCCCCGGCGAGGCGCTGATGACCGATGTCGGATTTACCGGCGGGGGCGCTGGGTCGGGCATGGTCTATCTGGCCGGTAAGGCGAGCCACAAGATGTCCAACGAACAGATGGTCGATCACATCGTTGAGGAAGTCGAGAAGAAAGCCGCTCAGATCGAAGCTGAAGCCGCTGCTGCCGAATAACCGCAACCGCTGTTCCATCAAAAAAGGCGCCGGATCCTCCCGGCGCCTTTTTTCTGTCTGGTCTTGCGGTTGTCATCTTTCCCGAAATACTCCGGGGGTCTGGGGGCTGGCCCCCAGGTCGAACTGTGTCTGGGGGCTGGCCCCCAGGTTGGGCTCTGTCTCGGGGACGAGGGGGCTTAGCCGCGGGCGTCGCGGATTTCGGCGATCATGATCTCCATCTGATCGGCCGGCAGGAAGCCGCGCAGAAGTTCCTGATCCAGGACAAATGTTGGTGTGCCCGAAATCGCCATCTGCTGTGCCAGAGCGCGGGTTTCCTGCAGCTGACGCGAGATTTCGGGATCGCTCATCCGCGCCAGAATGGCATCGGCGTCCAGATCAAGCCCCTCCGCAAGGCGGCGCAATGTGGCCTCGCTTGGCGCGCCGCCCATCGAAATCAGCGCGTCATGCATGTTCTTGTAGGCCTCGTCTCCGGCCACGAGTTTGGTTGCAATCGCAAACCGCGACGCCAGGACCGATGCCTCACCCAGGATCGGGAATTCCTTGATGATCAGGCGGATATTGCCGTCTGCGGCCAGCAGTTTTTCAACCTCGGGGGCGGCGCGGCGGCAATAGCCGCAGCGGTAGTCCATGAACTCCACAAGCGTGATGTCGCCATCTGGATTGCCGCCAACATAGGAAAACCCGTCGTTGTGCAGCGCGTTCAGGTTCTCGGCGACCAGCGCGTCATCGCGGGCTGCTTCGGCTGCGGCTTGTTGCTGTTCCAGTTTGTTGACGGCTTCCAAAATCACTTCTGGGTTGTCCAGAAGATAGGCCCGCACTTCGGCGCCAAAGGCTGCGCGTTCCTCTTCGCTCATCTGGCTGAGGTCAAAAGCCTGTGCAGCGGGGCCAAAGCTCAGCGCGGCGGCCAGAGCAGCGGCGCAGGCAAGGCCGGTGCGGGGCAGAGAAAGACGGATCATTTGCGTTTCCTTTTTTGATCTTGTTCGGCGGCGATCAGCACGTCCTGCGCGCGTCGCCATGCGGGGGATCCCGTGGGCAGCAGGCCGGTGGCGCGTTTGGCGTGAACACCTGCATCCTTTAGCCGCCCCTGCAGGGCATATCGTTCAGCTGTTGCAAGGGCCGCCATACCGGTTTGTCCGATCTTGGCATAGGCCTGAGCCATGTCGCGCAGCATTCCGGCATTGCGAAAATCCAGACTGCGAGAGGCTTCGAGGGATTTCAACGCGGACTTTGGCTGACCAGCGGCAAGTTGCGCGCGCCCGAGACTTGCGAGGATGAGCGGATCGCGTCCGGCTTGGCTCGCCGCGCGGCGGTAGGCGCCAAGGGCGGCCTCCCAGCGGCGGTTTTCCATCAGGATCTGGCCCTTCAGCTCGTTGTAGTAAGGATCGTTGGGACGCACCGCCAATGCACCGTCAATGGCGCCAAGCGCCTTGTTCAGATTGTTGCGGCGGTGATGGGCGACAGCTTCGCGCATCAGGCGGACATCCTTGTAGCGTTCCTCACCCACGCGGCGAAGTGTCCATTTCGGAGACCTGGTAAAGGCCGACAGCTTGCCACGCAGACGGGCGAACCAGTACTGCGCGTTGGGATCTGCCTTGCTGGTGTCGCCATGGCTGGCCAGATAGGCCTCTGCCGCGCGGATACGGTCGCGGCTGAGCGGATGGGACCGCATATAGGGGTCTTGGTTGGCTGCGCTCAGCACTTCCTGCCCGGCAAAGATCCGGTGCAGATCGACAAGCCCCTTGGGGCTGATCCCGGCGCGTCGCAGCGTGCCGGCGGCGCTGCGGTCGGCCGAAGCCTCTTCGGCCCGTGTGTGGGCGAGAAATCCGCGCACCGCCGAGGCCTGCGTCCCAAGAGCAATTCCCGCGGCGGCTTCGCCAGCGCCTGCCGCTGCCGCAAGCACGGCCAGCGCCGCGCCAAAACCGGCGGCCGATTGGGCAGACCGCAGGTTTTGCGTGCGTCTTGCGATATGGCCGTTGGTAATATGCGCTGCCTCATGAGCGATGACGGCCTGCAGCATCTCTGGTCGGTCAACCTTTAGGATCAGCCCGTAATGTATGAAAATCGTTTGAGAATCGATCACGAACGCATTGAACGAAGAGTCATTCACCACCAGCACCCGGACCCGCTTGGCATTCAGGCCCGCGGCCCGCAGCACAGGGGCTGCGACCTCGTTCAGCCCGCGCTCGATGTCAGGATCACGCAGCAGGGAAATAGATGCAGCCTGCGCCGTCGTCGCCAGGGTGGTCGCGACAAAACACAGCGCGGCAAGAGCCAGGGCCGGGATTGACGCGAGGCGAGAGAAACGGTCAAAGGTCATGGCTGCACCATGGGAGATCAACATGCGAAACTCAACCCGGTCCAACGTCGATCCCTTCATTGTGATGGATGTGATGGAAGCCGCCCGTCAGGCAGAAGATGCTGGTCGTCACATTATCCATATGGAGGTGGGCCAGCCCTCGACCGGCGCACCTGCGGCGGCGCGCGATGCCTTGGCCAAGGCGCTTGATCAGGATGCACTTGGCTACACCGTCGCGCTTGGGCTGCCTGCATTGCGCAAGCGGATCGCCCAGCTTTATGGCGAATGGTACAATGTTGATCTGAACCCCGAGCGCGTGGTGATTACGCCGGGCTCTTCGGGGGCGTTCCTTCTCAGCTTTACGGCGCTGTTTGACAGTGGGGATCGGGTCGGGATCGGAGCGCCGGGTTATCCGTCCTATCGCCAGATCCTGCATGCGCTGGGTTTGACGCCGGTTGATATTGAAACCTCGCTTGATCATCGCCTGCAGCCGGTTCCTCAGGATCTTGCCGGTTTAGATCTGGCCGGTCTGATGGTCGCGTCGCCTGCCAACCCCACGGGCACCATGCTGGACAAGCCTGCGATGGCGGCTTTGATCGAGGCGGCACAGGCGCAGGGGGCGGCGTTCATTTCAGACGAGATCTATCACGGCATCGAATACGAAGCGAAGGCGGTGACTGCGCTGGAGGTGACGGATGACTGTTATGTCATCAACTCCTTTTCCAAGTATTTTTCCATGACGGGCTGGCGGGTTGGCTGGATGGTCGTGCCGGATGACCATGTGCGTGTCGTGGAACGGATCGCGCAGAACATGTTCATCTGCGCCCCTCACGCAAGTCAGGTTGCTGCCCTTGCGGCGATGGACTGCCAAGAAGAGTTGCAGGCCAATCTTGCGGTTTATGCCGAAAACCGTCGCCTGATGATGGAGGGGCTGCCCAAAGCCGGGTTTGACCGGATCGCGCCGCCGGATGGGGCGTTTTATGTGTATGCGGATGTGTCCGATCTGACAGATGACAGCCGGGCCTTTGCCAAGGAGATCCTGGATCAGGCGGGTGTTGCGGTAACGCCGGGGCTGGATTTCGATCCCAAGCGCGGGGCGACGACCCTGCGGTTTTCCTATGCGCGTTCCACCGCTGATATCGAAGAGGGGCTGTCGCGTCTGAAAACCTTTATGGAGCGGCGCGGGCGCTAGGCCATTTGGGCAGTCTTGCGCTGATTGGGGGCTGAGAAAGGCGGCTTTTGCTGGCCTGCATCGGCGCTGGCGGCGTAGGATGGCGGCAAGAGACGGGCTGGAAACGTTCAGAAAACGGGCAGGCGGATGATCCAAGGAAAATTCAACATGGCGCTGATGGCGGCTGTGGTGGCGGCTGGGGTGCTGGCGGCGCCTTTTGGACCGGGCCAGGCAGTGGCGCAAACGGCGAAGGGGCAGGCGTTTAGCGGTCTTGCGCGAATTGATGCCTCCGCGACAGCGGCAGAGGATCGCCGCGGCGGTGTCGATCTGTCTCTGGGGCTGAGCCAAGGGGTTCCGTTCCGCGTGTTCACCCTGACAGAGCCGCCACGTGTGGTCGTCGATTTCCAAGAGGTCGATTGGTCAGGGCTGTCTGCCGATGCCCTGACCACAGCGGATGGCATTCGCAATGCGCAGTTTGGAACCTATGTGCCCGGCTGGTCCCGGTTGGTGCTGGAACTGGCCCGCCCCATGGGTGTTGACGGGGTGGCGATGGACGTGGACGAGGTCAGCGCTGCGGCGACACTGGCGGTGGCCTTGCGCGATACCACGGCAGAGCAGTTTGCCGCAAAGGCGGGCGCGCCGCGCGATGCGCGCTGGGATCTGCCCGCGCCGACCCCGATGACAGCGCCTGACAGCAAGGATTCGCTGGCACCGCTGCTGATCGTGATCGACCCCGGACATGGGGGGATCGATCCGGGGGCTGAGGCCGAAGCCGACGCGGGACTTGTTCAGGAAAAGGACCTGATGCTGCAGTTTGCGATTGAACTGGGCGAAATGCTGGTGCGTTCAGGGCAGTTCGACGTGCAGCTGACGCGGGATGACGACTACTTTGTCTCGCTGGAGCGCAGGATTGCGTTGGCGCATCAGGCCGAAGCGGATCTGTTCCTGTCGCTGCATGCAGATAGCCTGTCCGAAGGGCGTGCACATGGGACGACCGTCTATGTCCTGTCTGATGATGCCTCTGACGCTGCATCTGCCACATTGGTGGAACGCCACGAGCGGGGCGATCTGTTGGCGGGCAGTGACCTCAGCCATGTGGATGACAGGGTGACGGATGTGTTGCTGGATCTGGCCCGGCAGGAAACCCATCCCCGGTCCGAAGCACTGGCGCGAGCGCTGGTGACAGGCCTTAAGGCGCAGGGTGGTGACATGAATCGCCGCCCTTTGCGCGAGGCGGGTTTTTCGGTGCTGAAGTCTGCCGATATTCCCTCTGTTCTGGTTGAAGTCGGCTTTCTGTCCAGCCCTCGGGATCTGAACAACATTCTGGACGCCGATTGGCGTCGACGGACGGCGCGGGGCATCCTGAACGGGCTGATCGCCTGGCGGATCGAAGACGAGGCGACGCGGGCACTGGTTCGACAGTGACGGCGACAGTGACGCGTTGTTGGCAAAAAATGGCCGCCTGAGCCCGCTTTCGGGGGCAGGGTGGTCCAGTTTGGTGTTATGATACAGATATATGCCACACGCGCGGAACCGATACCGCATTCGCCGTGTTGGCAACAAAGGGGGAGAGGCGCGCAGCCATTCCCCGCAGTTTGCGAGGGTTTCTGCTGGTTTTGCAGGGCAGGTGGCGCCTATATGCTGTTTCCCGTTTTGACCCCACGCATCGCTGCGCCTATATAGGCGGCACTGCGCGAGAAAGGCTCTACAGTGGTCAGATTTATTCTATCGTTCTTTGGTTCCATCTTCAGCACCATCACGCTGGGCATCGCGATGATCGCGCTGACCATAGGCGCGGTGTTCTGGATCTATGGGCGCGACCTGCCCAGCCATGAGTCGCTGGCCCAGTACCAGCCGCCAACCATCAGCCGGATCTATTCTGGTGAAGGGCAGCTGATCGACGAATTCGCCCAGGAGCGGCGTCTGTTCACCCCGTCCGAGGAAATTCCCGATCTGGTGAAACAGGCCTTTATCTCGGCGGAGGACAAGAATTTTTATAGCCACAAAGGCTATGACATGCGCGGCATCGCCGCTGCAGCGGTTGAAGCGGTGCGATCGCGCGGGGAAAACGTGCGCGGCGCCTCCACGATTACCCAGCAGGTGATGAAGAACTTCCTGCTTTCGGGCGACCGAAAGGCTGAGCGCAAGGTCAAGGAACTGATCCTGGCGTCGCGTCTTGAGGACACGTTGAGCAAGGAAGACATTCTGGAACTGTATCTGAACGAGATCTTCCTTGGTCAGAATTCCTATGGTGTGACCGCCGCCGCCCAGACCTATTTCAACAAGACCCTGAGCCAGCTGGCCCCGCATGAGGCCGCAACACTGGCCTCCATGCCCAAGGCGCCGTCGAAATATCATCCTGTGACGCAGCGCGACCGCCTTTTGGCCCGCCGCAATTACGTTCTGCGAGAGATGCGCGAGAACGGATATATCTCTGATGCGGTCTACAAGGTCGAGGTGGAACAGCCGCTGCGGTCGGTTCAGAACGGCGATTTTGACAGCTTCCGCAATGCGCTGCCGCCGCGGGACTATTTTACCGACGAAATCCGCCGCCAGCTGTCGCAGGACTTTGGCGAGGGAGAGTTCTTTACCGGTGGTTTTACCGTGCGCGCCACCATCGACGAGGAAATGCAGACCGAAGCTGCCGAAGCGCTGCGTGGTGGGCTTGAGAAATACGACCGCTCTCGCGGGGTGTGGCGTGGCACAGGTGTGAGCCTGCCTGAAGACGCGCTGGCCGATGAAGCCACCTGGCGCGCTGCACTGAGCGAGGCGGAAGTGCCCCGCGACATCACCCTTGGCGGCAAGTGGCATCCGGCTGTGGTGTTGTCCGTTGGGGACCAAAACCTTGAAGTTGGTGTTGAGGGTGTTGATGGCACCGGCTCTGTCCCGCGGGCCGACATCAAATGGATGAAGGGCAGTTTCCGGGACAACCTGTCTGTCGGCGATGTGGTTCATGTTCGCGCCGTCGAAAAAGACGGTGTGATCGACCATTGGTCGCTGCGGCAGGTACCGGAGGTCCAGGGTGGCTTTGTCGCGATGGATGTGAACACCGGCCGTGTTCTGGCGATGCAGGGTGGTTTCTCTTACCAACATTCTGTGTTCAACCGCGCCACCCAGGCCCAGCGACAGCCGGGATCCAGCTTTAAACCGTTCGTCTATGCGGCGGCGCTGGACAGCGGTTACAGCCCTGCGACCATCGTTGTGGATGCTCCGATCGAGATCAATACGCCGCAGGGCCTGTGGCGGCCCAAGAACTCGACCAATAAATTCTACGGCCCGACCCCTCTGCGGACGGGGATCGAACAATCGCGGAACCTGATGACCATTCGTCTGGCCCAAGAGGTCAGCATGGAGGTCATCGCAGGCTATGCCGAACGCTTTGGTGTCTATGACAACATGGGCGCGTTTCTAGCCAACTCGCTTGGGGCTGAGGAAACGACGCTTTATCAGATGGTTGCAGCCTATGCGATGTTCGCCAACGGTGGCGAGCGGGTTCAGCCGACGCTTGTGGACCGCATCCAGGACCGTCGGGGCGAGACGATCTATCGTCATGATGATCGCGACTGTGTTGACTGCTCGTCGCCCCTTTTGCCTGCGGGCCAGTCCCCTCGCATCGTTGACAATCGTGAACAGGTCATGGACCCGATCACCGCGTATCAGCTGACTTCGATGATGAAAGGTGTGGTCGACCGCGGTACCGCCTCGAGCGTGATCAACCTGCCGGTGCCCACCGCCGGTAAAACCGGCACCACCAATGACTCCCGCGATGTGTGGTTTGTCGGCTTTACCTCCAACATTGTGGCAGGCTGCTACATGGGGTTTGACCAACCGCGGCCGATGGGGCGTGGCGCCTACGGTGGCACCATGTGTGGTCCGGTGTTCCAGCAGTTCATGAAGACAGCGACCGAGAAATACGGTGGTGGCCCGTTCAAGGTTCCGGAAGGCGGACATTTCATCAAGATCGACCGCTTTACCGGGGCGCGCCTGCCTGATGAAGCCTCCGGTGCCAATGTGGTGGCAGAGTATTTCCGCGACGGTGCAGAACCGATCTTTGGCCTGGCGTTTGACGGCGGCTTTGCGATGGGATCGAACCTGCCGCTGTTTGAGGAAGTGCAGCAGTCCGGGCGCCGGGTGACCACTTCTGATGGTGGAACTGCCGTGCTTGGGCCCAAGGCGAACTTTGGCACCATCAGCTCTGGCGGCTTGTACTGACGCCAGGTTTTTCCGCAGTGTTTTTTGGGCCGGGGAGGGGCGACACCCTCTCCGGTCTTTTCATTGAGACCGCAGGTTCGCCTTGGCTTGCCCGCAGCGCGCGGGTGGTTTATCACGCAGGCCTGATACGTGACTTCAAGGGATTGCCATGCGCGCCGAGACTCAGAACATCGTGACCGATATCGAAAAGTCGCTTGAGCTGCTGGCTCAGCGTCTGGATTGGGAAACCGCGGAGTTTCGCCTCGAGGAATTCAACGCCCGTGTCGAAGACCCCAACCTGTGGGATGACGCCGACGCGGCGCAGGCGCTCATGCGCGAACGCCAGATGCTGGTGGATGCGATCGATACCTATAAGTCGATCAAGCAAGAGCTTGCCGACAACATCGAGCTGATCGAGCTTGGCGAAATGGAAGATGACAACGAGGTCGTCAAGGACGCCGAAGAGGCGCTTGTTGCGCTGAAGGAGAAGGCCGCCGAGAAGGAGCTTGAAGCGCTTCTGGATGGTGAGGCGGACAGCAACGACACCTTCCTTGAGATCAACGCAGGCGCAGGCGGCACCGAGAGTTGTGACTGGGCCTCCATGCTGGCGCGGATGTATGTGCGTTGGGCCGAGAAGAAAGGCTACAAGGTTGAACTGCAGTCCGAAAGCGCAGGCGACGAAGCGGGCATCAAATCCGCGGCCTACAAGATTTCCGGCCATAACGCTTATGGCTGGCTGAAATCCGAAAGCGGCGTTCACCGTCTGGTTCGGATCTCGCCATATGACTCGGCAGCGAAGCGGCACACCTCGTTCAGCTCTGTCTGGGTCTATCCGGTTGTGGACGACAACATCGAAATCGATGTGAACCCTGCCGATATCCGCGTGGATACCTATCGTTCCTCCGGTGCCGGCGGTCAGCACGTGAACACCACCGACTCGGCTGTACGGATCACCCACATCCCGACCGGGATTGTCGTGACCTCTTCCGAAAAGTCGCAGCACCAGAACCGCGATATCGCCATGAAGGCCCTGAAATCCCGGCTTTACCAGCAGGAGCTGGACCGTCGGAACGCCGATATCAACGCCGCGCATGAAGCCAAGGGCGATGCAGGCTGGGGCAACCAGATCCGGTCTTATGTCCTGCAACCCTACCAGATGGTGAAAGATCTGCGCACCAGCCACGAGACCTCTGACACCAAGGGGGTTCTGGATGGGGACCTGGATGGTTTCATGGCGGCCACGCTTGCGCTGAATGTCGCTGGCAAAAGCCGCTCTGAGGCGCAGGGCGACTGAGGTCGCGACAGGCCCGACATCGGGTCTATTCAATCCAACGTTGAAATTAGATCACCCGTTTGCGTCGCAAGCGGGTTTTCTTTGGTTTTCCGGGTCGCTAGGCTGTTTTTGTACAGCAGGCGAGGGCGATCATGTCAGCACATTTCCAAAGCGCACGTCAGGTTCTGCGCGATCTTGCGACGCGCAAGCTCACGGCGGCAGAGCTGATGGAGCACACGCTGGCGCGGATTGATGCGCTGAACCCCGACATCAACGCCATCGTCGCCCGGCGCGATGGGGCGGAGCTGATGAAAGAGGCTGAAACCGCCGATCATGCCCGCACCCGCGGCCCACTGCATGGTTTGCCGATTGCAATCAAGGATCTTGCCAATGTGGCGGGGCTGACGACGACGCAGGGCTCGCCCATGTTGCGCGATTTCGTTCCGGCGGAGGACGAGCTGTTCGTTGCGCGGCTGCGCGCGGCGGGTGCCATCATCGTTGGCAAAACAAACACGCCGGAATTTGGGCTTGGGTCGCATACGTTCAACCCCGTGCATGGCGCTACGGCCAACCCTTATGATACCACGCGCAGTTGCGGGGGCTCCTCTGGGGGCGCGGCGGCGGCTCTGGCGACTGGAATGCTGTCGCTGGCGGATGGCTCTGACATGATGGGATCGCTGCGCAACCCTGCGGGCTGGTGCAATGTCTATGGGTTCCGTCCCACGTGGGGGCGGGTGCCCAGCCAACCACGGGGGGATCTGTTTCTGCATCCTCTCGCCACAATCGGCCCGATGGCCCGAAGCCCCGAGGATCTCGCGATCCTTCTGGATGTGATGTCCGGTGCTGATCCACGCCAGCCCCTGTCGGCGACCTGCTGGGCTGACAGCCCCACAGCGCCGCTGCCGACCGCGCAACCCATCCGGATCGGCTGGCTGGGGGACTGGGGCGGAGCCTATCCGATGGAGCCGGGCATTCTTGAAACCACGCGGGCCAGCCTGGATGTGCTGGCCGATCTCGGGCACAGGATCGAAGAGGTTCAGCCGCCATTCCCGGCGGATCGGATTTGGCAGGCCTGGTCGACCTTGCGCAGCTATGCATTGGCTGCGAGCCTGCGGATTTTCGCGGGTCAGCGCGGGCAGCTGAAGGCCAGCGCCCAATGGGAGCTGGACCGTGGATTGGCGTTGACCGGGCAGGAGGTACAGTCTGCATCCGATCTGCGCTCAGACTGGCAGCGTTCGGCTGCGCGGCTGTTTGAACGCTATGACGCGCTGATCCTGCCCACCGCCCAATGCTGGCCTTTTGACATCAAGATGGGCCACCCGACGCGCATCAACGAGGTGCCGATGGATACCTACCACCGCTGGATGGAGGTGGTTGTCCCGGTCAGCCTGCTTGGCCTGCCCTCTGTGGCGGTGCCTGCAGGTTTCGGAGACGAGGGCCTGCCGATCGGTGTTCAGATGTTTGGAGCTCATGGCAGGGATCGCGCGCTGCTGGCCTTGGCACAGCAATATCATGAGGCCACGGATTGGCCCAACCGCCGTCCGCCGCCGGGGCCCAACCCCTGACGGATCGCAACAGCACAGCCGACAGGCTATAGCGGCAGAAGGGCCAGAGCAGCAGACAGGCCGGAAAGAGGAGGAGCGTCATCTGATGGAGGAAAAGGAATTCGGAGTGCCGCAGCTGCGGCCCATGTCAGCCGGCATCCTGCGGGAGGCATTGGCGCGTGGCTGGGCAGATTTCCGGGCGCGCCCCGGTTTCGGGCTGTTCTTTGCTGGTGTCTATGTGCTCGGGGGCTGGATGATGGCCTGGGTCACGATGGCGACTGGCACGACCTTCTGGCTGGTCCTTGCAGCAATCGGATTTCCGCTGATCGGCCCCTTTGCCGCGGTCGGCCTATATGAGGTTTCCCATCGGCTGGATGAACGCCAACCCATGACCACGCGCGATATTCTGGGCGTTGTGCTGCATCAACGCCGCCGCCAGCTGCCGTCGATCTGTGCCATCATCGTTATAGTTTTTCTGTTCTGGTTTTTTCTGGGGCATATGATCTTTGCCCTGTTTCTGGGGCATTCCACGATGACCAATATCTCGACCTCGGCCGACGTTTTTTTGACGGGCAACGGGCTTTTGATGTTGGCTGTGGGCACCGGGGTGGGGGCCGTGTTCGCCCTCCTGTTGTTCATGATTACGGTCCTGTCGCTTCCGCTGTTGCTGGACCGGGAGGTTGATTTCGTCACGGCCATGATCACCAGCTTCAGCTACGTCCAAAGCAATTTTCTGATGATGCTGATTTGGGCGGCGGTAATTGCGGTTGCGACCTTTGTGGCGATGGTGCCGGGGTTTCTGGGGCTGTTCTTGGTGTTGCCTCTGCTGGGCCACGCCAGCTGGCATGTCTATCGGTTGATCTCGCAGCCGGAGGGGGCGGCCTGATCCACACGTTTTAGCGAAACTGGCGTCCGGGGTTCAGCAGGCGGCGTTCAAACTGGGTCAGCGCCTGTTCCGCAAGGAACCCCGCCGTGCGGGCCGCGCGCAACACGGCTGCGGTGTCCTGGCCGAGGTATTCATAGAGCATTCTGGCCACGCGATCCCCGTGGTCGCTTTCGTGCGTGGTACGGGCAAGATAGCCTGACCAGAAATGCCCCTCCATCGTTGGCACTTTGGTCAGGTAGTTGAAGGTCGCAGTGACCGATCCGCGCCGCGCGATCAGAAAGGCGACGCCATCGTCCTGACTGGTGACCAGACCGCGAAACTCTCTGGATCGGGCATCGACCGGCAGGCCCTGATACAGCATCGCGGCCCTGGCCTCGTAGCCGCGTACATAGGTCACGCCATCGCGGCGAAACACGTAGACCAATCCCTGAACGTAACGATCCTGACGGACAAAGCTGCGTCGGACAAATCGGTAGAGGCCTGATGGAAAGAAATCATCCGTCAGCCGCGTGATCCCCGCGCCGAGAAAATCCGCAAGTTCGGGCCCCTGAAGGATCTGCCCCTTGGTGGCGAGTTGATCGACAGGATCGAGCAGAATGCGCGCATCCACGTCAAAAAAGCTACAAATCCGGTCAAGGATGTCAGGTCGAGGAAAGCTCTCGCCAGTGAGATATCGGTTGAGTTGCGTCCGGTTGATGCCCAAACGGCGAGAAAGTTCAGAGATCGACGGATATTGCTGGGCGAGCTGGCGCAGATTCGCACCAAACATGGATCGCAGTTCAACCGGAGATCTTTGATTTTTACTCATGCAGATCAATCATTTGATGTGGTTAGATGTCTTGTTTTGAAATTTGTTAACCGTTGTTCTGAACAAAATAGCACAGGTTCGTTGGAAAATCGTGTCTGCTGATGCTAACTAGCGTCAAAATAGCATAAATCGGACACAAAGTGATCAATTGGTTTTTCGAGGTTCACGGTGTCCCACGGATGTGATTTATCACAAAATATAGGCAGACTTATGCGAGGCTCGATATGATTGGCGTCATTCTTTGGGCGGATCGAAATCTACGTCAGGCCATGATCTGGTGCGAGGATCATGGCGACCTTGCGTATTATCGTTGGACTACCGACGAAGCCCCGCTTGCACTGAGCAAGGGGGATTGCGTTTCCTTCTCCATCACCATCGAGGGAAGCCTGCGGATCGCCAGCAATCTGGAACGGCTGGGCACAGAGCAGTCAAATGATCTCAGTGCTCAGTTGGCGTGGGGGCGGCGGCTTGATGCATCACATCCTGCGCAGGAGACAGGTTACCGGGTGCCAGGGCCAATTGATCTGACCAGTGCAAATAGTGGGACGGTCATGACCTGGGCCGAAGCGCGCGAGGATCCTCTGTTTATCGACATGCCCGCCTTCGGAGAGCCTGACGCCCCTGCTGTGGCGCTGGATGGGGCGGAAGAGATGGGCAACGTCATCTCCTTTCCAGATCAGGCGGAACGGGCAGCTCGTCAGGCGCGGCGCGCCTGAAGGCAGATCACCACCTGCACTGAACGAAAAAAGGCGACGCATCTGCGCCGCCTTTTGATTTTGTGAGGTGCTGCTCGATCAGTTGCCGCGCAGCAGCGCCGCAACGCCAGTGCGGGCGATTTTGGTCAGCCCCAAGGGCCGCATCATTTCGGCAAATGCGTCGATTTTGTCCGGTGCGCCGGTCAGTTCAAAGATGAAGCTGTTGAGCGTGGTATCTACCACCTTGGCGCGGAAAATCTCTGCCAGGCGCATGGCTTCGACGCGCTTGTCACCTTCACCCACCACTTTGACGATGGCCAATTCACGCTCGACAAAGGGGCCAGCCACGGTGAGATCGGTGACTTCATGCACCGAAACGATCCGGCCCAGCTGTGCCTTGATCTGCTCAATCACCTGCGGGGTGCCGGTGGTGACGATGGTGATGCGCGACAGGTGGCCTGTGTGATCAACCTCGGCCACGGTGAGGCTGTCGATGTTGTAGCCGCGGCCCGAAAACAGCCCGATGACGCGCGCCAGAACACCGGGTTCGTTTTCCACCAGAATGGTGATGGTGTGACGTTCCTGAACATCCGAGAAATTCGGACGTAGGTTATAGGCGGAGTGGCTGGTGGAGCCTTTTTTGATGTGTAGGGCAGACATTTACGTCCCTTTCCTAAAAATCGGGGCAGGGCGATGTCGCCCCGCAGTATCTGTTCCTGAACCGGCTTAAACCAGCACCGCGCCGCCGGACTGGATGACGCCTTGGGTTTCGGCTTCGCCCAGCAGCATCTCGTTGTGCGCCTTGCCCGAGGGGATCATCGGGAAGCAGTTCTCATGCTTTTCCACCAGGCAGTCAAAGATAACCGGACCGTCATAGTTGATCATTTCCATGATTGCGTCGTCCAGATCCTTGGGATCGCTGACGCAGATGCCTTTGGCGCCAAAGGCTTCGGCGAGCTTCACGAAATCGGGCAGGGCTTCGGACCAGGAGTGGCTGTAGCGTTCGCCATGCAGCAGTTCCTGCCACTGGCGCACCATGCCGAGACGTTCGTTGTTGAGGATGAACTGTTTCACCGGCAGGCGATATTGCACGGCGGTGCCCATTTCCTGCATGTTCATCAGCCAAGAGGCCTCACCCGCGACGTTGATGACCAGAGCATCGGGATGCGCCACCTGCACCCCGATAGAGGCCGGCGTGCCATAACCCATCGTGCCGAGACCACCGGAGGTCATCCAACGGTTCGGATCCTCAAACCCAAGGAACTGCGCCGCCCACATCTGGTGCTGGCCCACCTCGGTTGTGATGTACCGGTTGTGGCCTTTGGTGAGGGCTTCAAGCCGCTCAAGGGCATATTGCGGTTTGATGGTGCCTTCGGATGCCGTGTAGGCAAGGCAACGCACATCGCGCCATTCGGTGATCTGGGACTGCCACTTGGCGATCGACTCGCTGTCCACCTTGCGGCCGCGGCTTTTCCAGATTTTCAGGATGTCTTCCAGCACATGCCCCACATCGCCGACGATGGGGATGTCGACGCGGATCACCTTGTTGATGGACGACGGGTCGATGTCGATATGCGCTTTGATCGAATTGGGGCTGAACGCATCCAGACGACCGGTGATCCGGTCATCGAAACGGGCGCCGATGTTGATCATCAGATCGCAGTCGTGCATCGCCATGTTGGCCTCGTAGAGACCATGCATCCCCAGCATCCCAAGCCAGTTCTTGCCAGAGGCAGGATAGGCGCCAAGGCCCATCAGGGTCGAGGTGACCGGGATGCCTGTCGCATCCACCAGTTCACGCAGCAACTGGCTGGCGCCGGGGCCGGAGTTGATGACGCCGCCGCCCGTGTAGAACACTGGCCGCTTGGCGGTTTCCAGCGCGGCGACCAGTTCGGTGATGGCGTCGAGGTCACCCTTGACCGGGGGCTGATAATGGGAGGCTGCCGGTTTCGGCGCGTGATAGGTGCCTGTGGCGAACTGCACATCCTTGGGAATGTCGATCAGCACCGGACCGGGACGGCCGGCGGTTGCAACATGAAAGGCCTCGTGCAGGGTCCCTGCGAGCTTCTCGGTGTCCTTTACCAGCCAGTTGTGCTTGGTGCAGGGGCGGGTGATGCCCACGGTGTCTGCTTCCTGAAAGGCGTCAGAGCCGATCATGAAGGTTGGCACCTGACCTGTGAGAACAACCAGCGGAATGGAATCAAGCAGGGCATCCGTCAGGCCGGTTACCGCATTGGTTGCCCCAGGGCCGGAGGTCACAAGCACAACGCCCGGCTTGCCGGTCGAGCGTGCATAGCCTTCCGCGGCGTGAACGGCCCCCTGTTCGTGGCGCACAAGAATGTGGCGAATGTCATTCTGCAGGAAGATTTCGTCATAAATCGGCAGCACAGCCCCGCCAGGGTAGCCGAAGACGGTGTCGACCCCCTGATCCTTCAGGGCTTGAACAACCATTTTTGCGCCGGTCATCTCACGTGTCATCTGCTTATTGCTCCAATTGGCGGCATCGTCCGTTTCGCATAAAAAAAGCCCCCGATTTCAGGTCGGAGGCGCATGGGTTCGATTATGGTGTACCGTTACCGGCCCATGCGCATGGTTCCTACGATTACGACTAGGGTTTTCATCGCGCTGGCTCCTCTTAGCGTTGAAGCGGACCTTATGACCGGGGGGAGGGGGCGTCAACAGGCAAAAGAGATCAAAACACCCGGTTTTGAGAAATTTTCTTGCGTGAGCCAGTTGGCTTGCGACATTTTCAGGTTTTTGAGTGCGGAAATGCTGCTCAATTCGGTCTCAACTGCGAGTTTTGTCTCTCGGTTGGCGGTGCCGCCAGAGGGGGAGATGCCGAAATCCTGAAAAAAGGGTCCCATTGCGGACGTATTTTGGCGCGGGGCGCGCTGCGTCGCAGCAGATTGGAGGAACGTGCGGAAAGGGGCCAGCCCGGCGGGTCAGAAACTGTGACCGGTCCCCTGCAAAACGCCATGTTCCAACGCATATCGCGTCAGACCCGCGGTAGAGGAGATCCCCAGTTTGCGTTTGATATTCTTGCGATGGGTTTCGACAGTGCGCACAGAAATATCAAGCGCCAGCGCAACATCCTTGTTGGATTTGCCTTGTGCGAGTTCCAGCAGAATGGTCTGTTCGCGCCCTGTCAACGCCTCGCGGTCGGGATTGTCCTTGGGTTTGAGAGAGCCCTCCGCTCCGGTGCAGAGATAGGTTTCGCCGGACATAACGGCATCAATGGCCTGACGGATTTCCTCGGTTGGGACATCCTTCAGCACATAGCCCATCGCACCATGGGACAGGGCAGAAGAGATGTATTCCGGGCTGTCATGCATCGACAGGATCAGGATCCGGGTCTTGGGGGCCTCCTCAAGGATGATCTCGGTCGCGCTCAACCCGCCCAGTTTCGGCATGTTCAGATCCATCAGGATCACATCGGGATTGAGCGCGCGAGCCTGCGCAACCGCTTCTTCGCCGTTGGAGGGAATGCCGACGACCTCAATATCGTCATAGCTTTCGAGAATGGACTGGATGCCTTCGGCGACCATGGGGTGATCATCTACAATCAGAACGCGGATGGTGTCTGGCATGGCTGCCCTCGTTTTGGTCTGGTGGCCCGGTAGGAGCCGTCCGGACGCGGGGGTCCGAACATGTTGCGCAGGTCAGGAGACCCACTTGGATGCTGACGCCTCTCCGGGGGGCAGCAGGTGGCTGAGTGGCAGCAGAACTTCGATCACCGTGCCGCTTTGCGCCCCACGTGATGACAAAATCCGCAGGGTTCCGTCAAGCTGTTCAATCCGCTCTTGCATGTTGCGCAGCCCAATTCCCGGGCCGGAACGGTCCTGGGCGGGGGGCAGGCCGCGCCCATTGTCGGTGATGCGCATGGTGGCGCCGCGTGCGTGCCCACGCAGATCCATCGTGACCTCGCTTGCCTCGGCGTGGCGTTCGATATTGGTGAGCGCCTCCTGCGCTATGCGATACAGCGCGATCTTGGCCTCTTCGTCCAAACGGTTGCGGAACACCACCGTGCTGAAACGGGTTTCGATCCCGGTGCGCGCCGCGAAATCATCTGTCAGGGCTTTCAGTGCGGGGCCAAGGCCAAGGTCATCCAGAACACCGGGGCGCAGATCGCGGCTGATGCGGCGAACTTCGGTGATTGCGGTGCCAAGGTTGGAGATCCCTTTGTTGAGGGGGTCTTCGACCCGGTCAAAATCACCGCGCGTCAGCCGCCTGCGGGCATTGTCGAGGGCATAGCGCACCCCAACCAAGAGCTGACTGATCCCGTCGTGCAGCTCTCGCGCGACGCGGCCACGCTCTTCCTCCTGGGCATCAAACACCCGCTGGGTCAGCTCTTTCAGCTTGGCATCGGCAAGGCGGCGTTCGCGGATGTTCAGAACCATCCCAGAGGCAAAGACCAGGCCAAGCGCAAACAACGTGATCGCACCGATGTAATAAAAGGTCCGTTGGATCCGGCTTTCTACATCCGCGCGGGAGGCCGCAACGGAGGCGAGCACGTCATCGATGAAAACACCCGTGCCAATCGCCCATTGCCAGTCCTGCAGCCCCATCACGTAGGCGACCATCTGGGCTTCCTCACCGGTTGAGGGTTTTTCCCACATGAAGGTGTGCCATCCCGCGCCCTGACGGGCGAGGCGGATGAATTCATCCACGACGGGTGTGCCGCGACTGTCTGTCAGCCCGCTCCAGTTCTTGTTGATGTAGTCGGTTTGGCGTGGGCTGACGAGATTGGTGCCGTCATAATCATAAACAAAGAAGAACCCGTCCCGCCCGTAGATCATCGCGCTGAGGATCTGGGTGACCTGTTCCTTGGCTTCAGCGTCATCCGGTGCCGCAAGCCCGTAGATGTGGGAAAAGCCGTTACGCGCCTGTGTCACATAGTTGCGCAGTTCCGCCATCTTGGCCTGCAGGAGTTGTTTTTCCAGCGCCTGAATTTCGCGTTCGGCGAGCTCGCGGGATTGGATTGAAACAAGGACCGCGATGGCGGCTCCGGCCACGATGAGAGGCAGGGTCGCCAGCAGAGACAGCTTTTGCGCGTAATTGGGGCGCAGGAATTCCGGGATCAGACGCATGGTCGAATCGTTACGCAATCGGATTGAGGAATCAAAGCCCAGAAACGTGCGCAAGGCGCACAGTCGGCCGCTAACACCTGCCTGAGGGCAGGGGCAGGCTTTACGGGGTGCATGGATTTTGGACAAAAAAGTTGTCCAAATTGCGACTTTCTACGCAGTAGTAGGTATTCACATGCTGCGCGGTCTGGATAGGCTTGCTCCACTCGATGAGATCCACTCCGGCCGTCTGGTTCGGGGTTATCCAAATAAATGGGAGGAGAAACCTATGGATCGTCGTTCTTTTCTGAAGACATCCGCGCTGGGTGGCGGCGCAGCTGCTGCAACCACTCTGGCAGCACCGGCCTATGCACAGGGCAAGCGTACCCTGACCATGGTCACCACCTGGGGCCGTGGCCTGGCAGGTGTGCATGACTCTGCTCAGCGTGTTGCAGACAACATCACCACCATGTCCGATGGTCAGCTGACCGTTGACCTGAAAGCCGCAGGCGAGCTGGTTGGTGCATTTGAAGTTTTTGACGCCGTGACCTCTGGTCAGGCCGACATGTACCACGGTGCGGACTACTATTTCGTGGGTCAGCATCCGGGTTATGCCTTCTTCACCGCTGTTCCGTTCGGTCTGACCGCTCAGGAACTGGTGAACTGGTACTACCAGGACGGCGGCATGGAGCTGCATGACGAGCTGGGCCAGATCTTTGGTCTGAAGTCCTTCCTGGCGGGCAACACCGGCGCGCAGGCGGGTGGCTGGTTCTCCAAAGAGATCAACAGCCCCGAAGATTTCAACGGCCTGAAGTTCCGTATGCCGGGTCTGGGTGGCAAGGCACTGGGTAAACTGGGCGCATCCGTTCAGAACATTCCGGGCTCCGAAGTGTATCAGGCGCTGTCCTCCGGCGCGATTGACGGCACCGAGTGGATCGGCCCCTGGGCGGACGAGAAAGCCGGCTTCCAGGAAATCACCAAGACCTACTACACCGCGGGCTTCCACGAGCCGGGCGCAGGTCTGTCTGTTGCAACCAACCGTGACGTCTTCGAGGGCCTGAGCCCGGCACATCAGAAGATCATCGAAGTGGCTGCAGCCGAAGCACACCAGTGGAACCTGAGCCAGTTCCTGGCCAACAACGGTGCCGCTCTGCAGCGCCTGCAGGCCGGTGGCGTCAAGGTCATGGAATTCCCGGACAGCGTTTGGGACGCATTCGGCAAGGCCTCCATGGAAGTGCACGAAGAGAACCTGGGCGACGAGCTGTACAAGAAGATCTACGACAGCGCGATGGCCTCCATGAAGGCGTCTTCGGCCTGGCACAACCTGTCCTCCAGCGCCTACACCGCGCAGCGCGACCGCGTACTGGGCTAAGCCCGCAGGACGGTTTAAATCGGATCCCCCGCGATGTGCGGGGGATCTTTCGCAATTGCAGCAGGCACCGGTGGCATGAACCGCCCGTCCCGAACGCGCCCGGCGAACGTTCATCCGTTCCGGCCTGAGGCCCGCGCTGCACGCAATCAATCGAGGGAAAAATGCAGGACGAAAGTGGCATTTCCTTTTTCGGGGCCCTATTCGGCGGTCTGTACTGGTTGATCCAGAACATCGCTGGCGCCTTCTACAACTTTGGCTATGCCGTCACCCACCCGCAGCTGTGGCTGGACTGGTCGGACAAAGCCTCCATCATGCGGTTCGTCTACTATGGCGGGTCGGTCGAGTTCTTCTTTGTGGTGTTTACCGCATTCCTGCTGCTGACGGCTGTTGGCATGTATCGTCGTTCGATCATGTGGGGCGTGGTGCGCGGGCTGGAGGGCTTTGCCAACACGCTGGGACGCCTCTTTGCCTGGGCGGGTCTTTTGATGGTGCTGCAGCAGATCGTGATCGTGTTCATGCAGCGGGTGTTTGCCCGCCCGGACATGAGCTTTGGTCTCGGCATCGCGCTGGAAAAGGATATCAGTTGGTTCGCAGAAGAGCTGAAGCTCTATAACGCCCTCGTGGTGTGCCTGTGCGTCACCTACACCTTTGTACAGGGCGGACATGTGCGCGTTGACCTGATCTATTCGGGCATCAGCTTTCGCGCCAAGCGCATGGTGGACATGATCGGTTCGCTGATCTTCATGATGCCTGCGGCTGTTCTGACCTGGATGTATGGTTGGTATTTCCTGTGGCGTCATCTGATCGTACCAAAGCCGTCGGCCTCTGACACGCTGGAGCGCCTGGTCATGAAATCCCGCGCGCTGCGCTGGAACGTGGAAACGATCGGTTTCAGCCCCAACGGCTTTAACGGCTATTTCCTCTTCAAGATCTTGCTGGTGACATTCGCCGGTATCGTCTTCCTGCACGCGATTGCCTTCTTCTACCGCTCATATCTTGAGTTCGTGGAAGGTCAGGGCAGCGAGAACAAGCACCTCGACAAGGACAGCCTTGGTGAAGGTGAAGAAGCCTATGAAGGCGCGCATTAAATAAGGGACGGCACCCATGCTATTCGGACTTGATGGCGTTGAAATCGGCCTGATCATTGTCTTTTTCTGCCTCTTCGGGGGTATCCTCTCTGGCTTTCCGGTGGCCTTTGCCATCGGTGGTGCCGGGGTCATCTCCTTCGGGATCATTGCCGCGCTCGACAGCGCGGGGATCCTGATCCACCAGGCCATCGACACCTCGTCGCAGGCCTATCGGGATCTGCTCGCCACTGGCGTGAAAACAGATGCAGTCTCGGTATTCAGATATCCGGACTTGCCCAGGATTGGTGAGCCGGTCTTCCCGCAGGGGTGGGAAGTTGCGATGGACCGCAACATCTCCTTCATCGTGAACCGCATGAACGAACGTGTTCTGGCCGGTGCATCGATCGAAACCCTGCTGGCGGTTCTGATGTTCGTTCTGATGGGCATCACTCTGGAACGCTCCAAGATTGCAAACGATCTGCTGACCACCATGGCGCGCGTCTTTGGCCCGCTGCCCGGCGGTCTGGCTGTGTCCATCGTTGTTGTGGGTGCCTTCCTGGCGGCCTCCACCGGCATCGTGGGCGCGACGGTTGTGACCATGGGCCTGCTGGCCTTGCCGACCATGCTGCGCAACAACTACTCGCCGGAACTGGCGACAGGGGTGATCGCAGCCTCCGGTACGCTTGGGCAGATCATTCCGCCCTCGATCGTTATCGTTCTGCTCGGCACCTTGGCGGGGGATCTCTACTCCACCGCGCAGGAAACGCGCGCACAGGAGTTTGGTTGCTCTGATGCGCTGACCTATCTGGGTGAGCCGGCCGTTGTTTCGGTTGGGACATTGTTCCAGGCGGCGCTGCTGCCAGGCATCATGCTGGCTCTGCTTTATGCGCTTTATGCCTTTGGCTATGCCATGCTGAACCCGTCCAAGGCCCCGGCTGTGGTGCTGGAAGGCGGGACCGGCGAGCCAATCACCCGTGGCGAAGGCCTGACCTGGTTCCTGGGTGTTCCGGTGGCAGTCATTGCAGGTGCGATGCTTCTTGGTCAGGTGAACCTGATCGGCAGCCAGAACGTCAACGTCTCTGCCTTCTCTGACGCGGGTCAGACAGCATCGCTGCGCACCAACGTCGGCGAAGACTGTAAGGCGGCCATGATCGATCTGCATGGTCAGGAGGCCTGGGATACTGCAGTTGCAGAACAGGAAGCCATCGACGCGGCTGGCGGCGTGGCAGAGGCGACCAAGCTGACCGAAGAAGAGCTGGAAGCAGCCCGCATCGCGAAGATCGAAGCAGCTGCACCGATCGGCACCGGTCTGACTGTCCTGATGGTCATGGCAGGTCTGGTCCTGGCAGTGGGTCGCGGCGTCTCGCCCTCGGCTGATCCCAAACCGCTGATCATTGGCGCCATCGGGGTGCTGTTGATTGCCTTGGTCGACGTGGTGGCGATTGCCCCGACGACGAGCCCGGGCGTGACGGTTCTGCTGATTGCTCTGCCGACGCTTCTGGTCCTTTACGGCTGCAAGGCCGCAGCTGCGCGCTGTGCCAAGAATGATCTGATCCGCGTGGTGTTCCCGCCTCTGGTTCTGATCGTGGCCGTGCTTGGCTCCATCCTTGGTGGCATCACCAACCCGACGCCCGCAGCGGCATTGGGTGCAGGTGGCGCGATCATGCTGGCAGCCTATCGCAAGCTGCAGGATCAGGGCAAATCGGGCAAGATCATCATCTGGGCAACCTTTGCCGTGGCGATCTGTATCCTGGTTGGCGTGAACTTCGATCTGCGAATCAACGGCCAGGAAGGTGTCAGCGCCGAAACCGTCATCGCCTTTGGTGTGGCATATGGTGCATATATCTTTGCACTGTTCGGTCTGATCTACGGCTGCTGGGTGCTGTTCAAGGGCGGGGTTCTGACCCCAGTTGTCCGCGAAACGGCCAAGGTGACCTCGATGGTGTTTACCATCCTGATCGGCTCGCAGCTCCTGAACCTGGTGGTAATCTCCTTTGGTGGCGAACACTACATCCAGCAGTTCCTCAAGAGCTTTGACAGCGAGCTGAAGGTCTTCCTGATCGTCATGGTGGTTCTGTTCATCCTGGGCTTCGTGCTCGACTTCCTGGAGATCATCTACATCGTGATCCCCATCGTGGGTCCGGTTATCTACGGTGGTTCCTTCGATCCGAAGTGGGTGACGATCATGGTTGCGGTGAACCTTCAGACCTCGTTCCTGACGCCACCTTTCGGCTTTGCGCTGTTCTACCTGCGCGGGGTTGCGCCAAAAGAGGTGACGACTGGCCATATCTACCGTGGGATCCTGCCATTCGTGCTGATCCAGGTGGTTGGCCTGGGCATCCTGTGGACCTTCCCGTCGATCGTGACGATTGTCCCGGCGCTGATCCCGAACTGATCTTGCGACCCATATGACTGAAAAAGGGCCCTCCATCGGAGGGCCCTTTTTTGCGTGTGGGTGTTTCTGATGACAGATGACGCCTGCCATGTCGCCCTGCCTAGGCTGGCTGGATCAGATCCCAGCGGTTGCCAAAAGGGTCCTGCCAGACGGCAACAGTGCCATAGGGCTCGTGGCGAGGGGCTTCGTTGAACTGCACACCGGCTGCCACCATTGCGGCGTGGTCGCGGGCAAAATCGTCGGTGGTCAGGAATAGCCCCACGCGGCCGCCGAACTGGTTGCCGATGATGGCGCGTTGCGCGTCCGTATCGGCCCGCGCGAGGATCAGGCTGCCCTGGCTTGCGCCCGGCGGCAGGATACGCACCCACCGCTTGCGGCCCTGATCGACATCTTCGGCCAGTTGCCAGCCAAGCGTGCCACAATAGAATTCGATCGCTGGGTCGTAATCGGGGACGACCAGCGTGACTGCATGAAGAAATTGCATGGATTACCTGTAGGGTTTGCGCGTTTCCGGCAAGTGGATGTTGGCGACCTGCTCAGCGATCGGGTCGGTCGAGAGCGGATGCGCCGTATCTTCAAAGGCGCTCGGGTCGGACATCACCTGCCAGGAGCCGCCGTGATAGACTTCAAGTCCGGTGAACTTGGCCTTGTAGCCCATCTTGGCGCTGCCCGGAACCCAATAGCCGAGATAGACATAGGGCAGCCCCGCCTCGCGCGCGATTTCGATATGGTCGAGGATCATGAAAGTCCCAAGCGACCGCTGCGGCAGGTTCGGCCGGTAGAAGGAATAGACCATGCTCAGCCCGTCTTCGAGCACATCGGTCAAGGATACGGCTGTCAGTGCATTGGTTTCGCGGTCATTATATTCCACCACGCGGCTGCGGATCGGGGTTTCCTCGATCAGGGCGGCATATTCAAAGACGTCCATGTCAGCCATGCCACCGTCTGCATGGCGGCTGTCGAGATAGTCCCGAAACAGGCTATACTGATCCTCGGTCGCCCAGGGGGAGGTGGCGCGCCGCTCCAGATCGGCGTTGCGCTTGAGTGTGCGTTTTTGACTGCGGCTGGCGGTGAAGGCCGCGACGTCGATCCGGGCCGACAGGCAGGCCGAACATTCGGAGCAGGACGGACGGTAAAGCACGTTCTGCGAGCGGCGAAAGCCCTGCTGAGACAGGCTGTTGTTCAGCTGCTCCACCCCATCGCCCTGCAGCGCCGTGAACAGCTTACGCTCCATCCGGCCATCCAGATAGGGGCAGGGTTGGGGCGCGGTCACATAGAACTGGGGTGCAATGGGCAGTGTATGGCGCATCGGGTCGCGGTGATCCGTTTGGGGTGGGCAAAACGCCCCGGAACCGCGAATGGCTCGCGGTTGCGCGGGGCGATCTGGCCGCAGGGTTTGTTTGGATGATAACAACCGCTCTGCACTGCGCCAAGGGGCCAGATCGCATTAAGGTTTACAAGATGCTGTGGCAGGGTCTCACCCCAGCCGGGTCATGGTCGTGCAGGTCTGGCATCTCGCAGTTACAGGCGGACGCCCCGGCGGTTCAGCATCACGGTCCCGAGCAGCGCGTCGGTCAGGCCCTGACCACGGGAGGAGGTAAGCATCATCAGGACGGAAATCACCTGCAGCACCGGGATCGCAACCGAGATCGAGTATCCGGCCGTGTGCAAAAGCGCGAGGGAGCCGTCCAGGCGACGCCCGCGCTGGTCGCGCAGCTCAATGCCTGCAAATCGCATCCCCCAGGTCGCGGAACCGTTTGAAATGGTGGCGACCCGGTAAACAAAACCGATCACCAGATAAAGCAGTGGCCAGATGAACAGCCCGGTAAAGGCGGTCAGGACAACGGCAAGGCTTGCGAGGATGAAGATGAACACACTGTCCACCACCCAGGCAAGAAGCCGCTTGGAGGCGACGGACTGATAGAATTCAGCCTGGTAGTCGGGGTCAGGCAGGGCGGACATCGGCGTTTCCTTTTCTGGATAGCAATCGACAGGTTGGGTGTGCATCAGGTCAGGGCAGGGGCGGGATGGGTCCCCCCCGGGTCGTTCTGTTCGGCATTGGCGTCCACGGTGGCCCGGAATATCCGGGCCTGTGGATCTGATTGTCAGTGACGTTTTCCGCCGCGTGGGCCGTCGTCGTCGCTGTCGTCTTCATCAAGGCGTGTATCCTCGTCGGCTTTCAGAGCGCGTTCGTCCATGAACTGATCGAACTCAGACTTGTCCTTGGCAGCGCGCAGGCGTTCCAGGAAGGCCTCGAAGTCGTTTTGCTCCTGTTCCAGGCGGCGCAGCGTATCGGCCTTGTAGGCGTCAAAGGCGCTGTTTCCGCTGGATTTCATCGCCGACATGCCGTGGCGGGTCCAGGAGGTGCGGCGGCGGCAGGATTTCGAGAACATGCGTTTGCTCCAGATCATGTAAAACAAGAGGGCGAGGCCGACAGGCCAGAAGAAGACGAAGCCCAGAACCATTGCGGCAATCCAGGCCCCTTTGCCCTTGTGGTCGAGCCAGGCCTCCGTGCGGGAAAACCAACCCTGTTCGGACGGGTGCGGGGCGGTAGAAGTGTAACTCGTCATTGCGGTCTCCAGGTTAGCGTTGATGTGCCGTCGCAATGTTAATGCGCTTCACATCAATGCATATCGGCATTGCCCCGTCGGCTTTCAAGCGTGTATGTAAATGTTTTTCACATTTTTCGGATAGGTGTTTGTTTTGATGGGGGAATTAAGGGGTGATGGGCGCAGTATTATTTGCCGATCTAACCGGTGCGCTTGATCTTGGTGACACGTTCAAGTGCCCGCCAGACATCTTGTTCGATGCGTTGCAGGTTGGCGGTATAGTCTTCGCGGCGCAGGGTTGGCATGTTGTGATAAGATAGGATCGACATTGAGGGGTTGGCCTCGAACAGGACAAAGGCACTGTCGGATTTCCAGCCGATATCGACGCCAAAGAAATCCAGTTTCAGGCGGCTTCGGATGTTCTGCCCGAGGGTTTGCAACGCGGCCCAATCATCGGCGTTCAGAAGTATGTCCAGTTCGCGATTCACGATATCGGTGTCACGATGGGCAGAGTGGATCAGCCAGCTGTCCCCATAGAGAATGTGGCGCAGCCGTACGCTTTCCGCGGTGATTGACAACCGAAGTTTGCGCCATTCCCCCTTGTCCGAGCGAAAATCTATCCATTGCGTCATGTACAACGTCCGCCCACCCCAAGGGATCTGGTGGATTTTGTCCCAATCCTCTGCTGTGTCGATCTTCAGCAGATCATGCCCGGTGTGAGAGCCCGCGGGGCGGATCAGAACTGGATAGGCGAACTCTCCCTTTTCGAACGTTTCCCTGAAACATTGCGGGGATGTTGGGCTGAACCGCAGGCATGTCGGGCAGATCAGGCTGTCGATGCCCGATAGGTGATGTGTGACGAGATCTCTCCGGGTCTTCAGAACTTCGGCGGGTCGATTGAAGATTGGAAGAGGGTTCGCGGCAAAGTTCCTGTCCAGAAACCGCAGGGCTTGATCGTAATGATCCGGATCGGCAAGCATATTGACGATCCAGTCGAAGTTGCGAAGGGTCTGTCCTTCGCTTCCGGGATGCCAGAAAGGGCGCGAAAGCCGGGCCAGATAGGACTTCATATCGTCAAACAGCACAGTGCGACCGGGGAAAATCATCACCGGTTCGCCGCGTTGCGTCAGCTGGACTTGGATATCACGATGGGTTGGTAGGGCGTTGAAGATGATGCCAGGTCTGCGACCGGTTGCCGGTTTGGCCCCTTTTGCCCGGCGAGGTCGCGGCGTGGGTGGCTTGGATCTTTTCATCTGTCGTCTGGCCCTTGGTCGTCACTGTACGGTGGTTGGCCGCCGCCCCCAACGTATCCTGCCGACGGGCGTAAAAGAACCACAAAACGAAGGCAGGCGTAGGGGCGAGTGCATGGCCCGCGCGGACCCCCTTGTCATCTCGAAAAGCTGCTGAGAGGAATGGAACAGCGGTTGCGTCGCGTCGTCGGGCTGCGTTCCCTTTGGCGGGCCACTCAGCGCTCTGGACAGATCGAGAGTTGGTCCACCCCCTAAATGTGAGTAGGGCAATCAATCACTCGTCAAAAAATACGCCCGACTTACCCCCGGCGTGACGGACGCAACCACTCTGACCGTTTTAGCGGCACTGCCAGCCAGCAACCATTCCGGTATTCCTTACCCTGCGTCACCCTTGGGTCATGTGTTGGCACATCAGTCCTTTTTCCAGACCATTGCGTCGCTTTCGCAGATTGACCTTGCGGGTGGATTTGCACAGTCTCGCGTTATGGCACATCCTATTGATATTCAGCGCCTTCCACGCGCTTTTGATCCAGATCTGGGCGAGGACGCGCTGGCCTCTCTGCCGGATCTTTCCGGCGATCAGGCCGCGCTTGTGAAAGGGGCGGCCGGCTCCAGCCCCTATCTCAAGGAACTCGCGCTGAGAGAGGCGGGCTGGCTGCCAGAGGCGCTGGCTGACCCAGACGCGGCGATATCCGCTGTCATGGGGGATGTGCGTGCACTGGCACCAGATCAGCTGAAGCCGGGCCTGCGGCAGGCCAAGCGGCGTGTTGCCTTGTTGAGCGGGCTGTGTGACCTGGCTGGGGCCTGGGATCTGATGCAGGTGACTGGCGCGCTCACCGATTTTGCAGCACTTTGTGCCGATGTTGCGATCAAGGCCGAGATCGCGGCGCTGATCCGGCGCAAGAAGCTGCCGGGATTGACGGATGACGATGTTGAGAGTGCCGGGGGGCTGACCCTTCTTGCGATGGGCAAGATGGGCGCGCATGAGCTGAACTACAGTTCGGACATCGACATGATCTGCCTTTTTGATGAAACCCGTTTCGATCCGGCGGATTTCTACGAGGCAAGGCAGGGTATGGTGCGCGCGACCCGCAATATGTGCACCACGCTCAGCGAACGTACGGCGGATGGGTATGTTTTCCGGACGGATCTTCGCCTGCGCCCGGATCCGTCGGTGACCCCTGTTGCCATGGCGATGGAGGCGGCAGAGCGCTACTATGAAAGCCTTGGCCGCACCTGGGAGCGTGCCGCCTACATCAAGGCGCGCCCCTGTGCGGGGGATCTTGAGGCTGGCGCGCGGTTCCTGACCACGCTGCGCCCGTTTGTCTGGCGGCGCCATCTTGATTTCGCGGCGATCCAGGACGCCCATGACATGCGCCTCAGGATCCGAGAGAACAAAGGCACCGGTGGGCCGATCACGGTGCCCGGACATGATATGAAGCTGGGTCGCGGCGGCATCCGCGAAATCGAGTTCTTTACCCAGACGCGCCAATTGATTGCCGGGGGGCGGGATGAAACCCTGCGCCCGCGCGGAACGCTTGATGGGCTGCGGGCGCTGGCTGCGCGCAACTGGGTGCCACAGGAGGTCTGCGATCAGCTGATCGACCACTATGTGGCCCATCGAGAGGTCGAACACCGCATTCAGATGGTGCATGATGCCCAGACCCACCGGATGCCCCAGTCCGAAGATGGCATTGCCCGTGTGGCCTGCCTGATGGGGCGGGATGTCGATGATCTGATGGCAGAGGTCAAAGCGCGCCTGAGCGAGGTCCACGAGCTGACAGAGGGCTTTTTTGCCCCGGATGCGCAGCCTGCCGCGCCGGTGGTTGCGGTCCCCCAAGAGCTGGATGGCGATATCATCGCGCGCTGGCCAACCTATCCGGCCTTGCGATCAGCACGGGGCGCGCAGATCTTTGAACGGTTGAAGCCGGAGCTTCTCAGCCGTCTGTCGCGCACTGCACAGCCGGGCGAGGCGCTGGTGGCGCTGGATGGTTTCCTGGCGGGTCTGCCTGCGGGGGTGCAGCTGTTTTCGCTGTTTGAGGCGAACCCACAGCTGATCGACCTGCTGATTGACATCGTTGGCACCTCTGGGACGTTGGCAAGTTACCTGTCGCGCAATTCAGGGGTGTTTGATGCGGTTCTTGGCGGATCCTTCTTTGATGCCTGGCCGGAGCGGTCAGAGCTGCGTGCCGCATTGGATGCGGTGCTGTCGCGCGAGGAGGATTACGAAAGCCAGCTTGATGCGACCCGGCGCTGGTGCAAGGAATGGCATTTCCGCATTGGTGTCCATCACCTGCGCGGTCTGATCGACGCTGAAACAGCGGGAAAACAATACAGCGAGCTTGCCGAGGTGGTGATTGCGGCTCTGGCGCCGCTGGTGGTGGCGCAATTTGCCCGCAAACACGGCACGCCGCCGGGGCGCGGGGCGGCTGTGTTGGCGATGGGGTCACTTGGCGCGGGGCGGATCAACGCCCAGTCCGATCTGGATGTGATCGTGATCTACGACGCCGCTGGCCAGGAGGCCTCGGAAGGGCCGCGAGCATTGGCAACCCGGCCGTATTATGCGCGCCTGACCCAAGCCCTGATCACCGCGCTCACCGCGCCGATGTCACAGGGGCGTCTATACGAGGTGGACATGCGGCTGCGCCCCTCTGGCACACAGGGCCCCGTTGCGACGAGTTTTGACAGCTTCACCACCTATCAGGAAAACGATGCCTGGGTGTGGGAGCATCTGGCCCTGACCCGCGCCCGTGTCGTGGCCTCCCTTGCCGGGGAAGATCAGTCCGGTTCCGAGGCGCTCGCCGATGACATCCGCGCATTTCGCAAACGGTTCCTGTCACAGCCCCGGCCACGCGACACGGTTCTGGCAGAAGTGGCAAGCATGCGCGAGCGATTGGCGGCTGCAAAAACGCCGACAGGCCCCTGGGACGCAAAGACTGGGGAAGGGCGGATGCTGGATATTGAACTGATCGGGCAGGCTGGTGTCTTGCTGAGCGGGGAAACGGCGCAGGATGTGGCCAGCGGGTTGCGCGGCGCTGTCGCCTGCGGATGGCTGGATGCCGCTGGAGCGGCAGAGTTGCAGCGCGGCTACGACCTATTCTGGTCCGTGCAGACCGCCGCGCGGCTGGTGTCTGGCAAGGCGATCGACGAGGACACGATGGGTGAGGGCGGTGCGCAGTTCCTGTGTCGCAGCACAGGCCATGACAGTTTGGCGGAGCTGCGCGAAGCACTGGAAACGGCCTATGCCGCCTGTGCGAAGATCATCGCAGAGGGATTGGCACAGGTCGGGGCTCATGACGCGGATGAGACCTGACAGGGCAGCGGTGAAAACTGGTCTGGTTTGAAAACTGGATCGCCTTGAAACCGGACAGGATCAGGGCATATCCAGAGCGGACGGGGCGAGCTGGGGTTGGCGTATCTGTGGCTGGCCTATCTGCGGTAGGCTGGCTTTGCGGGGCCGGATTTTACAATCGTCCGATGGATGCGGACCACCGCCGCGGGCCAAGGCTACAGGCCAAAGCGGCATCTGAACAGGGAGGGGCGAGGCAGATCATGAGCAGTGAGACACAAGACAGCACAACCGCCGCAAGCGGGTCGACCGGCCAGGATCCGGCCCTTGATCCCAAGGGGCTGATCCGCGAATCCTATCGCATGGACGGCATATCCGAAGGGGAATGTCGCAGCATCTTTCTTGATTGGGCTCTGAGCCTGCCCGATGGTCAGGACAGCCGGGCGGCAATCCCCGGCTTGCTCGCAGCCTACGGTGCAGCGCAGCCCGATCATCCGATGACGCAGGTGCTGCGCGCCGGAGCCGAGGCCGCTGCAAAACCACGCAGGCGCGGCGGCTGGCGGTCGCGCGACCGCTAGCGTCTTCTGCGCCGCGCAGGGCAGCGGTGTGGCTTGGATGGGGGCGTTGGCGTCTTGCGTGTGTTGATGTCTTGCGTGTGGGACGCTCTTCCAACGCGGAGATCTTGCAGGTAAGAGAGGCGCATGACAGCTTCTTCCTCCGCGCCTGAGCGCGCCCGCGTAAAACTGAAACCCAAGGCAAACGCCCGTGCTCTGCGCCACGGCTTTCCCTGGGTCTATGCCAATGAACTCGTGACTGACCGGCGCACGCGCAAGCTTGCCCCCGGCACTTTGGCGGTGCTGGAGGATGAGGCAATGACCCCGCTTGGGTTGGTTGCGATGAACCCCGAGAGCAAGATCATTGCACGCATTCTGGATCGCGATCCGGCGGCGGTGATCGACACCGACTGGTTTGCAACCCGCCTGCGCCGCGCGCTGGAGTTGCGCGAGCAGCTTTATGACGCGCCATTCTACCGGTTGGTTCACGCCGAATCCGACGGTTTGCCGGGGGTGGTGATCGACCGCTTTGGCGATGCCTGCGTGGTGCAGCCCAACGCGGCCTGGGCAGAGAACCACCTGGAGGCCCTGACCGAGGCGCTGGCCGCGGTCACAGGTGTCACCACCATCCTGAAAAACGCCACCGGCCGCGCCCGCGGTCTGGAAGGGCTGGACGATCAGAACGCAACCCTTTTGGGGCTCGCACCTGAGGCGCCGATTGCCGTGGGCATGAATGGTGCAACCTATATGGCGGATCTGACGGGCGGGCAGAAAACCGGCCTGTTCTACGATCAGCGGGAAAACCACGGCTTTGCCGCGCGGCTGGTGAAACCCGGGGCCAAGGTTCTGGACGTTTTCTCTCATGTGGGTGGGTTCGGTTTGGCGATGCTGGCAGCAGGAGCATCTGAGGCGACCTGTGTGGACGGCTCTGCACCCGCGCTGGATCTGGCTGCACAGGGTGCTGCGGCGGGCGGCATGGCTGACCGTTTTGTGGCGCGGCAAGGCGATGCTTTTGAAGAGCTGACAAAACTTGGCGAGGAGGGGGCGCAGTTTGATGTGGTGATCTGTGATCCGCCGGCCTTTGCCCCGTCCAAACCCGCGCTTGAAGCGGGCCTGCGCGCCTATGAACGCGTGGCCAAGCTGGCGGCACCACTGGTTGCCCCGGGTGGCTATCTGGGGCTTTGTTCGTGTTCACATGCTGCAGATCTGTCGAAATTCCGCAACGCATCTGCGCGTGGCATTGGCCGGGGTGGGCGTCGTGGCCAGCTGTTGCACACGGGCTATGCCGGGCCGGATCATCCGCAGCTGCCGCAACTGGCCGAGAGCGGCTATCTGAAGGCTGTGTTCTTCCGGCTCGATTGAGACCTCTTGCAAGGGGGCGCGCCCGATGAAGCTGCTTCTTGATACCTGTGTTCTGTATCCAACCGTGATGCGGGAGATGCTGCTGGGAGCGGCCCGTCAGGGGCATTTTGAACCGCTGTGGTCTGCTCGCATTCTTGAGGAATGGGCCCGCGCCGCGCGCAAGATCGGCCCGACCGGAGAGGCGCAGGCGCGCGCGGAAATCGCCCTAATCTGTGGGGCCTGGCCAAATGCGAGCGTTCCGCCTGTGGCAGGGGTCGAGGCACGGCTCTGGCTGCCGGATCCGGCCGACATCCACGTTCTGGCCGCTGCGGTTGCAGGGCACGCAGATGCGATTGTCACGGTCAACAACAAGGACTTCCCCCGCCACACATTGGCAGAGGAGGGGCTGGACCGTATCGGACCCGATCAACTGCTCTATGATTTCTGGCTGAAGGATCCCGACGGCCTTGCCGAGGTTGCAGGCAGGGTGCTGGACGAGGCCAACCGCTTGTCAGATGGCGGCTGGGACATGCGCCCCCTGTTGAAAAAGGCCCGCCTGCCACGGCTGGCCAAGGCGCTTGCGGCCTGACGCACTGGTCTCAGATCTCGCTCAGGATCTCTGCCGCTGTTTCAAAGGAGCGCAGCCGCGCCTCATGATCGTGAATCTGACCCGTGATGATCACCTCATCCGGGCGATAGCGCCCGATAATGGAAGATAGCTCTGCGCGGACCGTGTCTTTGCTGCCAGTGGCCGAGATCCGCAGCGCCTCGTTCACGCCAGCAAGCACCGGCGCTGGTATGTGGTCGGTGATATCATCAACGGGCGCGGGGAGCTTTCCAGGTTTTCCGAGACGCAGCCGCGCAAAGGCCTGCTGCATGGTCGTGCGCAGTCGGCTGCCTTCGGCGTCGCTGTCAGCTGCAAAGACATTGATTGCCATCATCGCGTGCGGTTTGCTCAGCGCAGAAGATGGGCGGAACTGACGGCGATAGACCTCCAGCGCCTCTTCCAGTGCAGCGGGGGCGAAATGAGACGCAAAGGCGTAGGGCAGTCCCAGGTTGGCGGCCAGCTGCGCCCCATAAAGGCTGGAGCCGAGGATCCAGACTGGAACATATGTGTCCTGTCCGGGGAATGCCCGAACCGGGCGGTGTGGATCATCTGCGCCAAGAAAACCAATCAGATCAAGAACATCCTGTGGGAAGCTGTCGCCAGAGGCATGGTCATAGGCCATGCCGCGTCGCAGGGCGCGGGCAGTCTGCATATCGGTGCCGGGAGCACGGCCCAACCCCAGATCAATCCGATCGCCATGCAGGCTCGCCAGTGTTCCAAAGGCTTCGGCGACCATGTAGGGCGCATGGTTGGGCAGCATGATGCCGCCAGCCCCGACACGGATTGTCTGCGTCTGGCTTGCGATATGGCCGATGAGAACCGCTGTCGCCGCGCTGGCAATACCCGGCATGTTGTGATGCTCGGCCAGCCAATAGCGGTGGTATCCCCAGGCTTCGGCCTTCTGTGCCAGCTCTGTGCTGTTGCGCAGGGACTGGGCAATGGTCTGCCCATCAGGCACGGGGGCAAGATCAAGAACAGAATAGCGCATGGAGGCTCCGGCAAATGTGCCGCCCGTTTGCACCAAGCAAAGGGCGGCAGTGAAACACTACCTTCCCATGTGGGGAAGGTTAGGGGCGGCGGCAAGGGGTAAGGGGAAAAAGGGGGGGTTAACTTGTGTTAACCATGTTTTGCAACTGGTTATGGGGCGAAGCTCATCTTCACGCCTTGTCCCATTTGGCCTCCAGCCGTTCGAGGGCAGCGATCCGCTCTTCGGTTTTGGGGTGGCTCATCAACCAGGCCGGCGCCATCCCGGCGCGGGCTTCTGTGAGGGCTTCCAGCTTGCGGAACAGGCTCTTTTGAGGTTCCGTTCCGATGCCTGATTTGACCAAAAGTGCGGCGGCATATTCATCGGCTTCGTATTCATCACTGCGCGACAGCCGCGCGGCCAGCAAGGTGGTGAGCAGATTGGCAATCCAAGGACCGACCAAGGGAACAAAGCGCCCGATGATCAGCATCAGCGCCGTGCGCAGGGCATTTTGACCGGAAAAGTCGATCATCCGCTTTTTTGCATGACCCAGGGCGACATGGCCCAATTCGTGCGCAATGACCGAGGCGAGTTCGGCATCGCTCACCTCGCCGTTGCGGTACTTTCGGTAAAAGCCCCGCGTGATGAAGATCCGCCCGTCCGGTGCAGCGAGACCGTTCACGGGGTCGACTTCGTAAATGTAGACCGGGATGGAATTCACTCCCAAAGCGGCGGCCATTTGATCGGTCAGCTGCCGCAGCCGGGCATCTGCCAGCTGTGTCGATTGCTGATCCAGTGCCCGATGCGTCCGCCACACGGAGAAGCGGTACATCACGAGACCATAGATCACAGCAAGGAGAATTGGGGTTAAGCGAAGCATGACAGTGATATGGGGGGCAAAGGGGGTGGGGGCAAGCTAGCTGTTGCTCTCGGCGCGGCTGTCTGCCTTCACTTCGTCCCAGAGGGCGTCCATCTCTGCAAGGTCACTGTCTTCCGGTCGTTTGCCGCGGGCCGCCAGTTTCGCCTCCACGCCCTCAAACCGCCGGATGAACTTGGCATTGGCCCGCCGCAGGGCGGCTTCGGGCTCTACGCCGAGATGACGACCAAGGTTGGCCATGACAAACATCAGATCACCGAATTCTTCCTCAACCTCATCCTGGGAGAGGCTGTCGCGGGCCTCAACCAGCTCAGCGGCTTCCTCCGCGATCTTGTCGATGACTTCATTTGTCGTGGGCCAGTCAAACCCGACACGCGCTGCGCGTTTTTGCAGTTTGTATGCCCGCAAGAGCGCAGGAAGGCCGACCGCCACACCATCCAACGTGCCTTGCTGCGCCTTTCCAGCGCGTTCTGCCGCCTTGATGGCTTCCCAATCGGCTGTCTGCTGTTCGGCCGATTTCTCGCGGCTCTCATCGCCAAAGACATGCGGATGACGCGACACCATCTTGTTTGACATGGTTGTGACCACATCCTGAAAGGTGAAATGCCCGGCCTCTGCCGCCATTTGCGCATGAAACACCGACTGAAACAGCAGATCGCCCAGCTCTCCCTTCAGTTCGTCCCACGCCTCACGCTCAATCGCGTCGGCAACTTCGTATGCCTCTTCAATGGTATAGGGCGCGATGCTGGCAAAATCCTGCTCGATATCCCAGGGGCAGCCACCCTCAGGGTCACGCAGGCGACGCATGATTTCCAAGAGCCGTTCAATTCCAGCAGTTTCATCATGAATGAGGTGATTTTCTTGCATTGCAGGCCAACTTATTCCGGTGTCAGATGCATCAATCCCGAGTCTGACCAAGGAGTCCACCCCAATGCCGGTTGTGAACCGAATTGCCGATTACGCCGAAGAAATGAAGACCTGGCGTCGGCACCTGCACCAGATACCAGAGCTGGCGCTGGACTTGCCCAAGACAGCCGCTTTTGTGGCTGAACGTCTGCGCGAATTCGGGGTGGATGAGCTGCACGAAGGGATTGCGACCAGCGGCATGGTGGCGATCATCAACGGGCAGGGGAATGATGCAGGCACCGGCCCCACGATCGGTCTTCGCGCGGATATGGATGCCCTGCCCATCCCGGAGGAAACAGGGGTCGATTATGTCTCTGGTCATGCGGGAAACATGCACGCCTGTGGGCATGACGGGCACACAACCATGCTTTTGGGCGCTGCCAAGTATCTTGCGGAGACGCGCAATTTCAGCGGTCGTGTCGCGCTGATCTTCCAGCCCGCAGAAGAGGCAATTGGCGGTGCGCGCATCATGGTGGAAGAAGGCATCATGGACCGCTTTGGCATTTCAGAGGTCTATGCGCTGCACAATGCACCCGGCCTGCCGGTGGGGGCATTCCTGACAACGCCCGGTGCGCTGATGGCCGCAACGGATGAATTTCACATCCACATCAACGGGCGCGGCGGACATGCCGCCATGCCGCATGAGACGCGCGACCCGGTGATGGCAGCCTGCGGTATCGCGCAGGCAATCCAGACGATCGTCAGCCGCAACCACTATGCGCTGCAGGATCTCGTGGTGTCCGTGACCCAAATCCATACAGGCACCACCGACAACGTTGTGCCCGACACGGCCTACATCAACGGCACCGTGCGCAGTTTTGACCCGGATGTGCAGCAGATGGTGATGCAGCGCATGAAGGAAATCGTGGCTGGCCAGGCTGCCAGCTATGGTGTCGAGGCCGAGCTGAACTACGAGGAGGGGTATCCCGCCACCTACAACGACCCCGCAAAAACCGCATTTGCGGTGGATGTGGCCTCGGAAATCGCAGGGGCCGACAACGTCGAGAGCGAAGGCGGACGCGAGATGGGCGCGGAGGACTTTTCCTACATGCTGCAGGCACGACCGGGCGCCTATCTGTTCCTCGGACAGGGAGAGAGCGCAGGGCTGCACCATCCGAAGTATGATTTCAACGATGAGATTTCGCCCATTGGCGCGTCATTCTTTGTCCGTCTGGTCGAAAGAGCACAACCCGCAACCTGATCTGACGGCAATGCGCGGCCTTTCAGATGACAAGACTGCGCGCTTTCGCTAGGAGGTGGCCATAACCCGAGAAGAGGGAGCAGTCCGCATGGCGCTAGAAGACGCAAAAACACAGGTCGATCAGGCCTTCACCCGCGAAGACCTGAAAGGGTTGAGCTTTGAAAACACCTTTGGGGGCGCCACGTCCTTTCTGCGACGCCGCTACACCAAAGATCTGACACATGCGGATATTGCCGTCACCGGCATCCCCTTTGATCAGGCAGTGACCAACCGTCCGGGCACCCGTCTGGGCCCGCGTGCGGTGCGCGAGGCTTCGGCCCTGCAAAGCCCCGATGCACCATATGGCTGGGACATCTGCCCGGCCAGCGAGCTGGCGATCGTGGATTACGGTGATCTGGCGTTTGACTATGCAAATGTTGCGGCCTTTCCCGACACGCTGACCGATCACATCCGCGGGATCCTCGCGACGGATACAGCAACCGTTGCCATCGGCGGCGATCACTATGTGTCGTTCCCCATCCTCAAAGCCTATGCCGAGAAATACGGGCCCATCTCCCTGCTGCATTTCGATGCGCATAGCGACACCTGGCAGGATGATGATTTCAGCCGTGTCGATCATGGCACCATGTTCTACAAGGCGGTGAAATCCGGCGTCATCGATCCCGCAACATCGGTCCAGGTGGGCATTCGTACCACGAACGAAGACAATCTGGGCGTTCCGACCATTGATGCGCCCACCGTGCATGCCATCGGCCCTGTCGAAACCGCGCGCCGCATCCGCGAGGTTCTGGGGGACAGGCCCGTTTATCTGACCTTTGATATCGACTGTCTTGATCCCGCATATGCACCGGGGACAGGCACGCCGGTCTGGGGTGGCCTCACCTCTGCGCAGGCCGAGGCGATCCTCAAGGAGCTGCGCGGTATCAATATTCTCGGCGGCGACGTGGTCGAGGTCTCGCCGCCCTTTGACACCACAGGTGCGACAGCGATCGCGGGGGCGCATGTCGCGATGAGCATCCTTTGTCTTCTTGGCTGGAGGATCACAGGCCGATGACCGATTTCAATCAGCCCATCAGCGGCAATGATCTTGCTCGGTTCTCCGGGCCCAACACCTTTATGCGGCTGCCGCAAGCGACCTCTCTTGAGGGGTTGGATGTGGCTATTTTGGGCGTGCCGATGGATATCGGCACCTCCTGGCGTTCGGGAACACGGTTTGGCCCAAAACAGATCCGTGCCGAAAGCGCGATGATCCGTCCCTACAATATGACATCCGGCGCTGCGCCGTTCGACAGCCTCAATATCGGTGACATCGGTGATCTGGCGATCAACACATTTTCGCTGTCGGACAGCCTGCGCATCATTCAGGAAAGCTATGCGGCGATCCTGACAGGCGATGTCATCCCGGTCGCAATGGGTGGCGATCATTCCATCACCCTGCCGATCCTGCGGGCCATCGCAGGCAAGTATGGGCCTGTCGCGCTGGTGCATGTTGATGCGCATGCTGACGTCAATGACGATATGTTCGGCGAGCGGGAAACCCACGGCACCGTGTTCCGTCGCGCCTATGAAGAGGGGCTGATTGTCCCGGACAAAACCTACCAGATCGGGTTGCGCGGCACGGGCTATGGCTGTGAGGACTTCAAGGAAGCGCAGCGCTGGGGCTTTCAGCACTTCCCGGCGAGCGAGCTGTGGCACCGTTCTCTGCATGGCTTGGGTGCGGAAATTCGTCGCGATATCGGAAATAGGCCTGTCTATGTGTCCTATGATATCGATAGCCTGGACCCAGCCTATGCACCGGGAACCGGTACGCCGGAAATTGGCGGGCTGACGACGCCGCAGGCGCTGGAACTGATCCGGGCGCTGCGGGGGCTGAATATTGTAGGGTGTGACATGGTTGAGGTGTCGCCGCCTTACGACACATCGGGCAATACGGCGCTGACTGCAGCAAACCTGCTTTATGAGCTGCTCTGTGTGCTGCCGGGCGTTGAAACCAAGTAACGCGCATCGCTTCTGGCATGCGCCAGGAGAGAGTTGATAGCATATGGGGCGCGTGATGATATTTGTCTGGCTGAGCATCGCAGCAGTTGTTGTGGTGCTTGGTTTTATTCGTCTCGCGCCCAGTGATCCGCTGGACTGGAACACCCAGCCGGAGTTTTCGGAGGACAGAACCTTTCGCGGGGGTGTCTTTCGGGTGATGCGGACCGGCGAAAGCGGGCTTGAACGTTTTCATGCCGTGGCCGCAAACGCGCCGCGTACACGTGTTCTTGCCGGTTCGGTCGAGGATCAGATGATCACCTATGTGACGCGCACGCGGTTTATCGGCTTTCCCGATTACACCACCGCACGTCAGGATGGTGATCTGCTCAAGGTCTATGCGCGTCTGCGTTTCGGGCGCTCTGACCTCGGCAGCAACAACGACCGCATCAGTGGCTGGATTGCCCAGATGGAAGGCGCCGCACAATAGGCGCGGGCGCATGGGCGGCGGTTCAGATCCGCGGCCACGCCGTGCTTGACGCGGTATGGGGCAGATCAGAGGCCGCATCAGCGCCTTCTGCAGACAGGCAGCCGTTCTGCACCTCTCTCCACATGGGAACATTCAGTGACATCTGGCACTGCGCGGTAAACATGCGCCCGTCGACCTGCAGGCAGATGAATTCCCCCAGCTCTATGCGGCTGCCACTACTGTCGGTGCAATAGCAGTCGATGGTGCGCCCGTCCGGTGTTTTTACATCAGCTTGTGCCACGCCACATGTCAGCGATGTGACCAAAACCACGGCTGCAAGGACCCCTCCGCAGGGCTTCGCTGCCGCGCCTGGCCGGTGATTGGCGATATCGGGACTGGCATGTTGCATGGGCCTAGCATATCACATGGCAGGCCCTCCGCCAAAGTCAGATCTAAACGGATACCCCACGCATGATCCCCGAAGACCGCCTTGAACAGATCCTGCAGAGGTTTCAATACCTTGAGGCTGCGATGTCCGATGGGGCAAGCGGCGAGGATATTGCAGCCCTCGCCAAGGAGTATTCCGACCTGCGCCCGGTCGCGGAGCAGATCATTTCCTATCGTCGGTTGCTTGCGGACCTTGATGAAGCCGAGCAGATGCTGGCAGATCCCGATATGGCGACTTTGGCCGAGGAAGAGCTGCCGGGGCTGCGTGCGGCGCTGCCAGAGGCAGAACAGGCGCTGCAGCTGGCCCTGTTGCCGCGGGATGCAGCCGATAGCAAACCCGCGATGCTGGAAATCCGTCCCGGCACCGGCGGGGATGAGGCGGCATTGTTTGCCGGGGATTTGCTGCGCATGTACCAACGCTACGCAGAGGCGCAGGGGTGGACGTTTGAGATCATCGAAGAGCAGTCCACCGAACTTGGCGGCCTGAAAGAGGTGGTTGCCCATGTCAAAGGCAACAACGTGTTTGCCCGGCTGAAATATGAATCCGGTGTTCATCGGGTCCAGCGTGTCCCCGTAACCGAGTCTGGTGGCCGTATCCATACCTCGGCCGCGACGGTTGCTGTTTTGCCCGAAGCGGAAGAGGTCGATCTGCGCATTGACCCGGCAGACCTGCGGATCGACACGATGCGCGCTTCCGGCGCGGGCGGTCAGCACGTGAACACCACCGACTCGGCCGTGCGGATCACCCATATTCCAACGGGCATCATCGTCGTCAGTTCGGAAAAATCCCAACACCGGAACCGAGAGATCGCAATGCAGGTTCTGCGCACCCGGCTTTATGATCTGGAGCGCCAGAGGATCGACAGCGAACGCTCCGCCGATCGGGCAAGTCAGGTGGGTTCGGGGGATCGTTCCGAGCGGATCCGGACATATAATTTCCCGCAGGGCCGCATGTCGGACCATCGGATCAATCTGACGCTCTACAAACTCGATCAGATCATGCAGGGCGATCTGGATGAAATCATCGATGCGCTCACAGCCGACGATCAGGCGCGGCGTCTGGCCGAGATGGGCCAATGAACGCGCCGCAGACAGCCGCACAGGCGATGGCCGCAGCAGCCGCGCGGCTGCGGGCGGCAGGGGTGCCTGACCCCGCCCGTGACGCGCGGGTCTTGCTGGCCCATGCAGCGCGGATCGAGGCGAGCAGGGTAACGCTGATCGCACCCGAGGATCTCGATCCCGATGTAGCCGAGCGTTATGAACAGCTGATTTCGCTCCGCGCGATCCGCGTGCCTGTCTCCCATCTGGTGGGAGAGCGCGAGTTCTATGGCCGCCGCTTCAAGGTCTCAAGCGATGTGCTGGACCCGCGCCCGGAAACCGAATGCCTGATCGAGGCCGCGCTGGCGGAACCGTTTGCCCGGGTTCTTGATCTTGGCCTGGGGTCGGGCTGCATTCTGGTCACCCTCCTTGCCGAACAGCCCAAAGCGACCGGGCTGGGCGTCGATCTGAGCGAAGCAGCCTGCCTGCAGGCCAGTGCCAATGCGGTATTGCACCGGGTCGAGCCACGCGCCGATGTGCGCCAATCGGATTGGTTTGCGCAGGTCGAGGGGCAGTTTGACCTCATAGTCTCGAACCCGCCCTATATCGCGCTAGATGAAATGGAAGGTCTGTCCGCCGAAGTGCGGGGTCATGAACCGGAAATGGCCCTGACCGACGGGGCTGACGGGCTCAGCGCCTATCGCGCGATTTCGCAGCAGGTCGCTGAATATCTCGCGCCGGGTGGGCGGGTGCTTTTGGAAATCGGGCCAACTCAGGGCGCGCAGGTTGCGGAAATGTTGCGCACCGCAGGGTTGGTGGATGTGCGTGTCCTGCCGGATCTGGATGGGCGCGACAGGGTGGTTTTTGGCCGCAACTGTGGCGAAAACACCGCCTAAGGCATGAAAACGCCGCCGAATTCGTAGTTTTGAAAGAAAAAACACGGAAAACTCAACCCAGCCTCTTGTCTGATGGGGCTGAACATGATTACTCAGAGGTGTCGCTTTTGAGCGAGGTGCAGAATACCTCCCGGCGACGCCAAGCCCAAAATAGTCGATGATCCGGCGCTAAGACGCGCCAATTGGGTCCAACGACAAATACAATCAAGGCTGACGTTAGACATATGAGATCGTCAAAATCACGTTCGCGTTCCAAGTCGAACCGGAACCGCCCCCAGGGGGCCAATGTTGTCAACCGCGTCTTCGACAGCTCCGGTCCTGAGGGCAAGGTGCGCGGAACGCCGCAACAGATCATTGATAAATACAACCAGCTGGCCCGCGATGCTCAGCTGAGCAATGACCGTGTTGCCACAGAAAATTTCCAACAGCATGCCGAGCATTATCTGCGGATGCTGAACGAAGCCCAACGCGAGATCGAGGCGCGCCGCGAGGAGCAGGAACGCCAGAACCGTGAACGCCAGGCAGAGCGGGATCGCGAGCGTCAGGAGCGGCTGGAACGCCAGGAACGCGAAGCGGCAAGCCGGGGCGAAGATGCACCGCAGCCTGACGTCGTTGATCCGCGCGACAGCGATGATGACAGCGGTCTGGTGGACACGCCGGAGCAAGCCGCCGCAGAGCAGCCGTCAGCAGATCAGGGCGAAGCCAAGCCGCAAAAGGCCCCGAGCCGCAAGCCACGCGCACCACGCAAGCCCAAGGCAGATGCGGCTGCAAAGGCTGAAGGCGGTGAAGGTGACAGCCCGGCGGCAGAGCGCAAACCTGCTGCAAAACGCGCCAGCAAGCCCAAGGCAAAGCCCCCGGCAGAGGACGCGCCAGAGGCTGCTGAATAAGCCACCGGCCTATTTGAAATGTGAAAACCCGGCCCCAGCAGTCTGCTGGGCGCCGGGTTTTTTCTGTCCGGGCTAGCGTGCCCTATAAAACGGTCTGGATTGCGATCAGCTTTCGGCGGCCTTGACGCTGCGGGCAAGCGCACAGAAGGCTTCCAGGCTCACCTGCTCTGCGCGTTCGGTGGGCGGGATGCCTGCCGCGTTCAGGTGGTCTTCGATATCGGGGCTCACGCTCTTGAGGCTGGCGCGCAGCATCTTGCGCCGTTGATTGAAGGCGGCAGCGACAACCTTGTTCAGCGTGCCCGGATCAGCGGGGAAACGGGGCTCTTCCAATGCCGTCAGATGGACAACCGCACTATGGACCTTTGGAGGCGGGCTGAAGGCTTCGGGCGGCAGGGACAGAACGATGCGGGCATCCGCTCGCCACTGGGCCAAAAGCGCCAGACGTCCATAGGCTTTGGTGCCGGGCTGGGCCACGATCCGTTCAGCCACTTCACGCTGGAACATCAGGGTCAGGCTTTGCCAGAACGGCGGCCATGCCTTTGGGGTGAGCCAACGCACCAGCAGCTCTGTGCCGACATTATAGGGCAGGTTTGCTGCAATGCGGATCGGCGGAGTGAGATGGGTGAGGGGGTTTACCTCTAGCGCGTCGCCCTCAATGACTTCCAGCTTGCCGGGATAGGCGGCCGCGACCTCGGCAAGGGCGGGGATGCAGCGGCTGTCTTTCTCCACCGCCAGAACCTTGCGCGCGCCTTCGGCCAGCAGGCCACGGGTCAGGCCACCGGGGCCGGGGCCGATTTCCAGCACGTCACAGCCCGTGAGATCGCCCGCCTGACGGGCGATCTTGGCCGTCAGGTTCAGATCCAGCAGGAAGTTCTGGCCAAGCGACTTGCGCGCCAACAGCTGATGGGTCTCGATCACCTCGCGCAGCGGGGGGAGAGAGTCGATAGCGCTCATAGTATCGGTACCTTGCGACAGGGCGCAGCGGCTGCGCCTTCAGATTTCATGCCTCCGGCGGGGATATTTCCAGCAAGAGGAAGTTTCAAGTGCTGGCGGCCATGCTCTGCGCCAGCCGCAGCGCCTCAATGAGGCTGGAGGGGTTGGCGACCCCCTGACCGGCAATGTCAAACGCCGTGCCGTGATCGGGCGAGGTGCGGATGAACGGCAGACCAAGGGTAACATTGACGCCGCGGTCGAAATCGAGCGTCTTGATCGGGATCAGCGCCTGATCGTGATACATGCACACGGCCGCATCATAGCGTGCACGTGCAGCCGCATGAAACATCGTATCCGCCGGATGCGGGCCAGACAGCACGTAGGCGCCCCCCTGCATGTCGGCAATGAGATCCTGAATCCAGTCCAGCTCTTCCGTACCCATAGCGCCATCTTCGCCTGCATGTGGGTTCAGCCCGGCAACAGCAACGCGCGGATGGGGGATGCCAAACTGATCCCTCAACCCTTGTGCGGTGATTTCGATGGTCGCGCGCAGCCCCTCCGGGGTTAGCTTGCGGGGTACTTCGGACAGGGCAATGTGAATGGTGGCTGGCACAACCCGCAGGGCAGGGCTTGCCAGCATCATGACCACCTGCGTGTCACCGCCAAGGTGTGCAAGGAATTCAGTATGGCCGGGATAGGCAAAGCCCGCCCCATCAATCAGCGCCTTCTTATGGATCGGCGCGGTGCACAGAGCGCAGGCCTGCCCGGAGTTCACCAATGCGACACCGGTTTCGATCGCCGTGATCACACCTTGGGCATTGTCAGGGTTGATCCGTCCGGGCTCATTGTCGGCTGCAAATTCGACAGGCAGGACAGGCATGGCGGTCGCGCTGACGTCCATTGCCTCAGCCGGGGTGCGAACCTCTTGCCAGATGGCTGTCGCTGGCAGATGCCGAGGATCACCAAGCCAGACGAACGGGCAGCTGTCTTTCAGCGTTTCCCAGGCCTTTGCGGCGAGTTCCGGGCCAATGCCCGCCGGTTCCCCACAGCTGAGCGCAATGGGGAGAGGTCGGGCAGTGGTGGTCATTTGATGTCGATCCGGGCGTCTGCCTTCAGCTGTTCCAACAGGCTGTCTGCAAAGGCACCAAGGCGTTGCTGTGTCAGCGCATTGGCCACGGCCTCGCGGCTGGCCTCGGCGTTGACCTCGGCGGTGCGGCCACACATCATCAAGACGACCAGCGTCTGACCGTTGTTACGGGTCAGCGCGGTAGAGGTTTCGCCGGGATCCAGCTTGGCCAGTTCGATTGCGATATCCTGCGGAATTTCAGAGGGCGCAAGGGTGACGCGATCCAGCACGGATGGATCCTGCCCAAGTGCCACACCATACAGGTCATCGCAGGTGTCGATCTGACCAGTCAGCTTTTGCGCGGCGGCAAGTGCTTCGGGGGTCCGACCGCCGGGGATATAGTAGGCCGCATATTCAATTGCGGCGTAGCGCGGCGCGCTGCCTGCGCTTTCCCGCAGATCACGCATCTGGAACAGCGCAACCGCATTGTCGAGCGGAATGGGGGCGGTGACTTCGCCCGGGCTCAGCTCCAGCACCACCTGCTGCAACTGCGGCGGCAGATTGGTGAGTGGCATCCACGGCAGGCGGCCGCCATTTTCACGGGTGCGGGCGGCCGAGAACTGCGTCGCTGCCTGAGAGAAGGCGGCGGTGGTGTTCATCTGGGCAACCTGCTGGGCGACTTCCTCGACCTGGGGGGCGTTCTGGGCGTTGATCGGCATGATGAGTTCCGACAGCAGCACCTCAACACCGCCAGAGCCAGACAAGCCCATCGCGCGGTCGATCTCTTCTTCCGAGGGGCGGGCCTGACCAATGTAGCGCGATCCGACATAGCCGCGCCATGCGATGCCAACGCGGCTGAAATCACGCAGGGTTTGCGGATCAACACCGTTTTCGCGCAGCACGTTCAGGAACTCTTGCAGGCTGAGATTTGCGCGACCGGCGAGCTCCGTCATCCCTGCGGTGACTTCCTCATCGGTGGGGTCAATGCCCGCCTGCGCCAGCACTTCCAGCTTCAACCGGTCTTCGATCAGGTCTTCGCGGGCTTTTTCCAGCGGATCGCCCGGTTCGCGCAGAAGGGCGAGGAAGCGGGCCCGTTGTTGCAGTTCGTAGTTCGTCACAACCGAGTCATTCACCGTTACGGCCGGTGAAAACAATCCCTGTGCCGAGCCGACGGCTGGCTGAAACAAAAGCGCAGCAGCAAGGGCAACCGCCGATGCGGTGCGTGTCAGCCGGGAAATGAAGGGGGCCGCGAAATAGGGCCGGGTACTCAGGTGTTTTTGCATGATCGCCTGTAACTCTTGCTGCCGCCGTCCACGGAGAAACCGTTTAACGCGATGGTAAAGCCGAAATCCGTTGTCGGCTCAACACTTGTTGTCGATGTATAGCGCCGGTTGACCGAAAGATCGACCTTTACACATTCGTTGGAATAAACGAGCCCGACACCTGCACGTGTCGCACGGGCGTCAGAAATGTCGTATCGCAAATTGGCACTTGCGGTCCAGCCGGGCGAGACCTCGTAGGAGCCATCAAACCACAGTTCAGAGGTTTCCTCGGACCGTCCTTCAGCGGGATCCGTGCCCAACCACAGATAGGTGCCGGTCAGGCTGGCCCGGTCGGTCATCCAATCGCCGCGCACTTCCGCCTTGGAGAAGTTCAGCGACCCGTTGAGCAGTCCGCGCGTGGAAATCGCCAGCTCGTCATTCAGCTTGAGTTGCGCGGCCAGCAACAAGTCCGAAGAGGTGCCGCCCAGACCGGAGCTTTTGGTGAAGCGCGTTTCGTTGGTATCGCGGAACACCTGGCCGATGGTTGCAGAGGCCTGCCAGCCGCTGGGGGAATACCGCGCCCAGTTCAGACCATAGGCAACGGTCACACCTTCCTCGCGGGCGTCTGTCGCGGGAAAGCGGGACAGCTCCAGCAGGTTGCCGCGATCAAACTCGACAAAGTTGCTTTCGTCGTTTGGCACGGCGGTGTCGCCAATATCCGTCCAGCCAATTTGCAGAATGGGTTCAAGGTATTGCGTTGCGCCGCTGCCTTCGCGCCGGGTCATCGGCAGGCGGAAGGTCAGGGCGCTGCGGGGGCTGAAACGGGTGCTCGTGCTGTCAAAGACGCTGTCATCAAAGACCTCAAAGATATCAGCAGCCGCGCCAAGCGAGACTTCGGTTACAAGCCCGCTGTTGAACCGCCAGCTGCGCCGCCAGTCCAGATCCAGGGTTGCGCGCCCCACATCGCGCCCGGCCGCATCTGTCAGATTGCCTTCAAGATCAGAGGTCCGGTTGTGGCCATGTGTTTCGACAGACAGCCGCATCTCCCCGCCTATGCGGTCCGGAAAGAAGCGGCGCTCGTAGTAGATATTGCCGATGGAGGAGGGGATCAGATCCTGATTTTCACTGTCCCGCAATGTCTTGTACGAAATCGCGCTGGCCCGCAGCAGGCTGTCGCGTTTCACTCGTGACAGCACCACCTCTGAGCGCAAACGGTCCAGATCATCCAGGCCGTAGTCAACCAGATACGCATCGTCCGAGACGCTTTTCACGTCAAAGCGCAGCTTGAAATCGCGGGGCAGATCAAAGGTGCCATCCGCAAACACATACCCGCGCCCCTCGCCGGGATAGAGATCATCGCGGGTATAGGCACCGTTGATTTCGATCTCGCCGCGGCGAAACGCCTGACGATAGCGCAAATCGAGCGTCCGCGTCCGCGAGGACACATAGGGGGCAATGGTCAGATCCCGGTGCGGCCCAAGCGTGAGGAAATACGGCACCTTCACCCCGGTGCCGAGGTTCGAGGTGGTCCGCAGCGAGGGTATCAGAAAGCCGCTTGCGCGCTCCAGCGTCGGGTCTGGCAGGCGTATGGCCGGGAAGTAGAACACGGGCACATCCATCACCCGCAGCTGCGCGCTTTCGAGATAAAGCTGCTTTTCCTGCTGGTCGTGCGTGATCCGCTCCGCCCTGATCTGCCAAAGCGGCGGACGCCCGTCATTGCAGACATGGCAGGAGGTCACGGCCGTTTTGTACAGCTGGGTGTAACGGCCCCCGACGCGGGTCATCTGCAGCGATGCAAGCTGCAGCTGTTGCTGGAAGACCATGCGCGCGCCAACCAACAGCCCGTTGCGCATATCGCGGTCCAGTTCCGCAGCATCGGCGAGAATGGTGACGTCTTCGCCCTCGTCAATGCGAATGGGGCCTTCGATCTGCAAAGAGCCTTCGGTCTGATCAAAGGTGATTTTCTTGGCGCTGAGGCGGGTGTTGCCCTGGAACGCCTCGACATTGCCATGCGCAACCAACGTGCGCTCTGGTGTGATGAACAGTTGATCTGCCACCAGAATTGCAGGGGGCTGCGTTGTCCCGGCCGTCTGACTGCCAAAGGGGCGACCTTGGGCATCGGCAGGGGCCGGCAGTGACATCGGTGCGACCGCGAGAAACGGCAGGACAGTCGATAAAAGCAGGGCGCGGCGCATGTTATCCGTCCTCGGCATGTAGTAGCAGACCCATGGTCAGCAGGATCGCGGCAACCGGCGGCGCCCAGCCAGCCAGAGCCACCGGGATCTGGCCGTTCTCACCAAGAATCTGTGCGAAATTTCTAAGAAAATAAAGCCCAAAACCAAGCAGGACCGCCATCAGAACGGCCAGCCCAGTGCCACCAAAACGCGCATGGCGCATGGTGAAGGCGGCGCCGACCAGAACCATGGCAATCAGGAACAGCGGGCGGGCCAGTTCAACCTGCAGCCAGACTTCGTAGCGTTTGGTGGAAAATCCGGCCTCTGCCAGCTCTCTGATGGTGGCGGGGAGATCATAGACAGAGATCCCCGTCGCGGTCCCCAGCGTGTCGCGGATCCGTTCAGATGTCAGCGTGGTCGACAGGCGCAAACTGGCGTGTTCGGTTGCGTTGGTCTCCGGATTGACGCCGGTGACCAACGGCCAGACCTTAGCATTGGTCAAAACCCAGTCGCTGCCATCCAGCGTTGCGCTGCGAGCGACGGTCTGACGGATCGGGCGACCCTCCGGGCCATAGGACAGGATGGTCACACCGAGAAGCGTGACATCTTCGACGTCACCGCTATAGCCTTTGGCGTGGATGACCGATTGGCCCTGCGCACCGCCTTGCCGCAGCCACAGGCCTTCGCCGGTCAGCGACAGCGCGGCCGGGCCACCATTGCGATAGGTTTCCGCGAGATCGCGGTAGTGGTTGGAGGTGGCGGCGACGATCGGGTTCAGCGTGCTGACCGCAAGAAGCCCGATAAAGGCCGCCAGCACCACAGGCGCAGCCAGCGCCCTGATACCAGAGCGGCCAATGGCGCGGGTCACGACCAGTTCGCTGCTGCGGGCCAGACCCACAAACAGCACGATGGTTGTCAGGATCATGATGAGCGGGAGAAACTCGCTCAATGCGGCGGGAGCGTTGAGCAGGGTCAACCCGAATAGTTGGCCAAAGCTCAGATCCTGCGCATCAAACCGCCTGATCTGCTCGTTGAGATCAATGAGCATCACCAGCGTCAGCAGGACAGCGCAGATAACGGCAAACCACTGCAGGAAGCGGCGCGCATAGTAGAAATCCAGCGTCATGCCATGCCTCCCTCTGTTTCGTCGCCATTCTGCGAGCGACGGCCATGGCGATGGCGTGCCCAAATCGGTCCCAGCGGCTTGGACGCGAGCTGGAGGAAAATCAATGCAGCCGTCACGCCGACGGCGGTGGGCAGGTAGATCAGCGGCCACATGTCGGCGTTTTCCAGCACCGGTTCTGAAACGACACCCCGCAGTCCTTCGACAAAGATCAGCAGCACAAAGGCAACCAGCGCTTGGCGCCAGACGCCAAATCGTGAAAAGCCCCCAACCATGAGCGCCGAGAAACCGATCAAAGCCACAGCGACACAGACCAGCGCGCGGGCAAACCGCAGATGCAACTCCTCTGCCAAAGCGCCAGCGCTGTATGGCCCTTCGGCGATCAGGCTGGCCCGGTCCTGCAGCAGCTCAAGGCTCGGGATGGCGCGGATGTTGCGGGTCTTTTCCTCGGCCTTGTTGGCAAGGCTGCTGATATCATAGGAAAAATCGGAAAAGATCGTAGAGGACAGGCGCCGGGTCTGCATGTCGATCCGCTGGGACATCCCGTCAACCATGACCAGATGCGTCCGGTCTTCATCGCGCACCAGATAAGCCTTGCCTCCGGTATAGGTGACCACCTGATCCGGGTTGCGCCGATCCGACAGGAAGACATCATTCAACGTGCCATCGGGGTCGATACGTCCGATGTAAAAGGTGACGCCGCGCGTTGGATGGAGAAAGTCGCCTTCGCTCAGCAGTTTTGCGGTGACGTTACGGGATATTTCCGTCTCTCGCTGCTCGAGTGTCGCGATAGAGGTGGGCAGCAGGAAATGGGTCAGGATCGACATCATGATTGCCGTGATGATCCCAAAGGCCAGCGCAGGTTTCGCCATTTGCCAGGGGCTGGTGCCAGTGGCGCGCAGAACGGTCAGTTCGCTTTCACTGTTGAGCCGGTTTGTCACCCAGACAGAGGACGCAAAAGCCGCCACAGGCAAAACCATGCGGATCAGGTTGGGCAGAGACAGCGCTGTGAACTCAAAGAAAACGAGGGCTGACTGACCATCGCCAATCAGTCGATCAAACAGCACCACGGCGCGGTTGATCCAGAAAACGGCCACCAGAATCAGGGCGAAGAACCCGAAAAACAGCAGGTATTGGGACAGCACATATCTGTCGTATCGTGACACTCGATCCCCCCAGACCTAACTGTCTTTGTTTTCCCGCGACCTTAGAGGATTTGTTTGCCGGGGAAAACTGCAATCTGCCAGCAATTTATGCGTTGGCGATCCTTGGCCTGCAGAGCGGATCACGGCGCGGTAAATCATGTGGTTCCTGCGCCCCTTGCAAGGGGGAATGACATCGCCAGCGTCGGGCTGCGGATGTTTGACCCTAGCCATTGCTCTGTGGGCAAGCTACCTGTTGGGCAATTCGATTTTCATTTGCAAAAGGAACATCTGCACATGCGTCCGCTGACCCCGACCCGCTTTGTCGAATTAGACCCCCAGACTCTCTCGGATCTGGAAGGACGTGTTGTGGTTCAAATCACGCCAGAGGGAACGCTGGGGCAGGCGGCGCGGACCGCCAACCGGCTGACCAAAGGCGCGATTGCACGTCTGGTGGAAGCGGCGTCTTTTGAAAAAGCAAAAGCCGGTGAGGTGATTTCGCTGGCATGGCCTGCGGGCATGAAGGCAGAGGCGCTGGACGTGCTGATTACCCCGCGCAAGATCACCCCAATCGAGGCGCGCAAGGCCGGGGCCAAGCTGGCGGCACTTGGCAGCGGCAAGACAGTCACTGTCATGGCTGGCTCGATGCAGCGGGCGGCAGATCTCGCGCTGGGAATGGCGCTGCGTGATTACCGGTTCGACAACCACAAGAGCAAACAGGAAGAGGACGGCGCAGGCGAGGTCATCATTGCGCATAAAAATCCGTCCGAGATGGAAGACGCCTATGCCCCGATGGCAGCCGTTGCCGAAGGCGTGCATATGACACGCGATCTGGTCAATGAACCGGCAAACGTTCTGACCACGACGGAATTTGCCAACCGTCTGGCCGAGATGGAGGCGCTTGGCCTCGAGGTTGAAGTGCTCGAAGAGGACAAACTGGCCGAACTGGGCATGCGAACCCTTTTGTCGGTTGGTCAGGGGTCTGACAGCCCGTCCAAGGTTGTTGTGATGCATTGGAAAGGCGGCGATGCAGATGCTGCGCCGCTGGCTCTGGTTGGTAAGGGGGTGGTGTTCGATACCGGTGGTATCTCTCTCAAACCTGCTGCGGGCATGGAAGAAATGACGATGGACATGGGCGGCGCGGGCGTTGTTGCGGGCACCATGCGCGCGCTGGCCAAGCGCAAGGCCAAAGCCAATGTTGTGGGGCTCGTGGGGCTGGTGGAAAACATGCCTTCAGGAAATGCCACGCGGCCTGGTGACGTCGTGAAATCGATGAAGGGTGATACCGTCGAAATCATCAACACCGACGCCGAAGGTCGGCTCGTCCTGTGTGACGTGATGTGGTACGCGCAAGAGCGGTTCAAACCCGTTGGCATGATTGATCTGGCCACACTGACTGGGGCGATCATCATCGGTCTTGGTCATGAAAACGCGGGGGTCTTCTCCAACGACGATGCCTTCTGCAATGCGTTCCTCAAGGCGGCAGAGGCCGAGGGCGAAGGCGCCTGGCGGATGCCATTGGGCAAGGCCTATGACGATCAGCTGAAATCCCGCATCGCCGATATGAAAAATGTCGGTGGCCGCCCCGCAGGCTCCATCACTGCAGCGCAGTTCCTGCAGCGGTTTGTGCAGGAAGGAACCCCCTGGATTCATCTGGATATCGCCGGTGTTGCCTCTGTCAGCAGCCCCACCGCCTATGCGCCGAAGGGGGCAACCGGCTGGGGCGTCATGGCCCTTAGCCGGATGGTTCAGGATATGCTTGAGACGGATTAAGCGCACTCATGGGGGCTGTCTATTTTTACCATCTGACACGGCGTCCGCTGGCCGAGACGCTTCCGGTCCTGCTCGAAAAGGCGATGGGCGCTGGTTGGCGCATCGTTGTGCGCGGGCAGGATCAGGAGCGGATCACCTGGCTGGATGATCGTCTGTGGCAGGGGCCAGAGGACCGGTTCCTTCCGCATGGTGTTGCGGGTGGCCCCCGCGATCATCTGCAACCTGTGCTGCTGACAACCCAGCCAGAACTGGCAGAGGGCACCCATTGTCTCATGGCGGTTGATGGCGCTGATGTCACGCCAGCCGAAGTGGCGTCGCTGGAACGCGTGTGCATTCTGTTTGATGGCACCGACCAGGCGGCCGTGGCGCGGGCGCGGACGCAGTGGAAAACCCTCACAGATGCAGGCTGCGCCGCGCAATACTGGTCCGAGGAAAGCGGCAAATGGGAAAAGAAGGCCGAGAGCAAGGGCTGACACCGCCGCTCTTGGGGCAGTCGGTGGCTTGCAGGATCCCCGCCAAGGCAAGCCGTGGACAACCAGCCTTACCGGGTGAGCACCATTGCGCCCTCGCGGATTTCGATGCTGGACCAGCGCTGCAGATAGTCCATGCCCAATAGGGACTGATCCATCTGGCCTTCGTTCACCGCGACGCTGACATTGCGGTCGGTGATACCACCCAGTGACATGCTGTCGACGCGGGTGCGGGCTGTGCGGACCTCTCCGTTTGCGGTGCGGGCTCGACCGAGATAGGCCAGATCGTCAAGATCAATGCCAACACGGCGGGCGTCCGCCGCGTTTAGCACAACAGCGCTTGCACCGGTGTCGACGAGAAACTGCACCGGAACATCGTTGATCTCCAGCGTGAGGTAGTAGTGCCCATCCCGTGACCGTGGCACATCCACCCGTCCTTCGTCCTGCAAGACGCTTTGCTGGGGGCTGACGGTCGTGCGGATGTCATCCCACAGCCCATAGCCTGCAATCACGCCCAGAAAAATGAACGCCCAGATCGCCAGTTGCTGCAGGGTCTTGCCGATACCCTGACGGTTTTGCACAAAAACCCAGGATCCTACCGCAACCAGCAGCAGGCCAAGATAGATCAGGCGTCCATAATCGTCACCGTTCAACTGGGCTCTCCTCACTTGTCCGGCCTGCGCAGGTAGCGCGGCCTGTTACGGTGAATATGGGGGCAGGGACCCTGGATTTCGAGATAGGGCAGAGCCCGGATCAGCCGGCAAAGCCGAATGCCTGCAGACCATCCAGCACAAATTGCACCGAAAGCGCGGCAAGCAGCATCCCCAAAAGCCGGGTGACAACGGTGATCCCGGTCTTGCCCAGAAGGCGTTCCAACATGCCCGAGAACAGGCACATCACAAGCAGGATGCCCAGAACGGCAAACACCACGCCCATGACCATGAAAAACCCCGAAATGCCTGGCTGCTGGCCGGTCAAGAGGATCACCGTGGCAATGGAGCCGGGCCCGGCAATCAGCGGAATGGCGAGCGGAAAGACGGACGGATCGTCAAAGTCATCTTCCTCACTGCGATCTTCGCGCCGCTTGTTGCGTCGCTCAAACAGCATGTCGAGAGCGGTCAGAAAAAGCAGCACGCCGCCTGCGATGCGAAAGGCGGGCATGGAAATGCCGACAAAGCCCAGCACCGCTTCGCCCAGGGCGGCAAACAGGGCCAGCAAGCCAACCGCCGTCAGCGTGGCCCGCAGGGCGATGCTGCGTTTCTGCTGCGCGCTCATGCCCTGGGTCATGGCGATGAAGATCGGGGTCAGGCCAATCGGGTCGATAATGACAAACAGCGTCACAAAGGAGGTGATCAGAAAAGCAGTGTCGATCATTGCGCTTCGGCCTGTTCCAGTTTTTCCAATGCGTCCATCCAGAGCCCTTCGGCCCGGCCAAGCGCTTCGATGCACTCGGCGTGTTTCTTCTGCCAGACCTCAATATCCGACGACTTGCCACTTTCGTAAAGGGCAGGATCTGCAAGCTTCTCGTCCAGCTTTTCGCGCATTTCGCTCAGTTTTTCGACCCGCGCCTCGGATTTGCGGACCTCAGAGCGCAGCGCGAGCAGTTCGTCCCGGCTGGCGCGTTTTGGTTTGGCGGCAGCTTTGGGCGCGGGTTTTTCAACAGGCTTTTCACGCGCCAGCAGCATATCGCGATAGCTGTCCAGATCGCCCTCGTATGGTTTGACCGTCCCGTCCGACACCAGCCACAGACGGTCGGCGACCAGCGACAGCAGATGCATGTCGTGGCTGACCAGAATGACAGCGCCACTATAGGCGGTCAGCGCCTCCACCAGCGCCTCGCGGCTTTCGATGTCCAGGTGGTTGGTCGGTTCATCAAGGATCAGCATATGCGGCGCATCAATGGTCGCAATCAGCAGGGACAGACGCGCCTTTTGCCCACCTGACAGGCGGCCCACAGCGGTTTCTGCCTGTTCAGCACCAAGGCCGAAACCTGCCAGACGGGTCCGCCAGCGAGTTGGGGTTTCCTCGGGGCGCAGACGGCGCAGGTGGTCGAGCGGGGTTTCGTCGACATACAGCTCATCCACCTGATGCTGTGCAAAATAGCCGATCCGCAGCTTGGAGGACCGGGTCATCTTGCCCGCCATCAAAGGCAGCCGGTCCGACAGTAGTTTGGACAGCGTGGATTTGCCCTGACCGTTCTTGCCCAAAAGCGCGATCCGGTCGTCCTGGTCGATGCGCAGGTTCAGCCGTTTCAGCACCTCCACCTCGCCGTAGCCGGTGGTGCCGCCCTCGATGTGGATGATCGGGGGTGACATCTCTTCGGGCTCTGGAAAGGTAAAGGCCCGCATCGCGGCTTCCTGCGGGGTAGAGATCGGCTTCATCTTTTCGATCATCTTCAGGCGAGACTGCGCTTGTTTCGCCTTGGTTGCCTTGGCGCGGAAACGGTCGACAAAGCTCTGCAGATGGGCGCGGCGTGCGTCCTGCTTTCTCGCCTCCGAAAGGGCGGCGGCGATGCGAGCGGCGCGCGTTTCGGCAAAGGTGTCGTAGGTGCCCTGATAAAGCGTCAGCTTGCGGTCTTCGAGGTGCAGGATCGACCCCACCGCCCGGTTGAGCAGACCGCGGTCATGCGAGATCACAAGAACAGTATGGGGATACGAGGCCAGATAGCTCTCCAGCCAGAGGGCCCCCTCCAGATCAAGATAGTTGGTCGGTTCGTCCAAAAGCAGCAGATCGGGCTGCGCAAAGAGAACCACCGCCAGCGCAACGCGCATCCGCCAGCCGCCGGAATAGGCGGAGCAGGGACGGCTGTGTTCTTCGTCGTCAAAACCAAGCCCCTTGAGAATGGCCGCAGCACGCGCCGGTGCGGACCAGGCGTCAATGTCGGCAAGGCGGGTCTGAACCTCGGCAATGCGGGCAGGATCCGTTGCCGTCTCGGCCTCTTCCAGCAGCGCGGCGCGCTCCAGATCGGCTGCAAGCACCGTATCGAGGATAGTCACTTCGGAGGAGGGGACCTCCTGAGCGACGCCGCCAATGCGGGCCTGCGACGGCAAAGAGATTTCGCCGGTGTCCAGCGTCAGCTCTCCGCGGATCAGGCGAAACAGGGTGGATTTGCCGGTGCCATTGCGGCCGACAATGCCGACCTTGTGCCCATCAGGGATGGTGGCAGACGCGTGGTCGATCAGCGGGCGGCCTTCGACCGAATAGGAGATATCTTTGATCCGTAGCATGGCACCTTCTGTTGTCCAAACCGGGGCAGGGGTCAATGGCTATTGCACCAGCTGACCTGTCCGCAGCCCGATCAGCAGCGCTGGACAAGCGTCGGTGGCGTGATAGGTCAGGGAGACCTTTTATCTGAAAGCCGTTTTCATGCGCCCCGCCCAAAGCCATCCGCATCTCATCACGCTGATCATGTGCACCGCGCTGTCGGTGCTCGCGCTCAACATGTTTTTGCCGTCCTTGGCCAATATCGCGGCGGAATACGGCGTGGACTATGCCTATGCCAACCTGTCCATCGCGGGGTTCCTGTCGATTTCGGCGGTGATGCAGATCGTGATCGGCCCGCTGTCAGACCGATTTGGGCGGCGCCCGGTCCTGCTGGTTGCGGTTTCGCTGTTCACGCTTGCATCTGTCGGGGCGGCGCTGGCGCAGGATATCACCAGTTTTCTCGCCTTTCGCCTCCTTCAAAGCGTCATCGTCGTAGGCACCGTGGTGCCACGGGCTGCTGTCAGGGATATGTTCGACACCGAGGAGGCCGCCCGCACGCTGGGCTATGTGACGATGGCGATGGCGCTGGCGCCGATGCTGGGGCCGATGTTTGGCGGCCTTCTGGATATCGCCTTTGGGTGGCGGGCATCCTTTTGGCTTTATACGCTTCTGGGGGCCATTGTGCTGCTGATGGTCTGGGGGGATTTCGGCGAAACCAACGCGCGCAAGTCAGATACTTTCATGGCGCAGATGCGCCGCTATCCGCTGTTGTTTTCTTCTCGACGCTTCTGGGGCTACAGCGCCTGCATCGCATTTTCACTCGGCGGGTTTTACTGCTTCATCACCGGAGCGCCCATGGTGGCGACTGCGTGGTTTGACATGAACAGTGCGCAGGTGGGGCTGGGCATCGGTATCATCACCGGCGGTTTCATGGTCGGCAACTTTGTCTCAGCCCGATTGATCCGGCGTGTCCCGCTCCTGACACTGATCCTCAGCGGGCGGATCAGTGCCGTTCTGGGCCCATCTTTGGGGCTCAGCGTGTTCCTGACCGGCCAAGGGGGCGCCTATCTGTTCTTTGCCTCTGCAGTTCTGGTCGGATTTGGAAACGGATTGACCATTGCAAATGCCAGCACGGGTCTGATGTCGGTTCGCCCAGAGTTGGCAGGCAGCGCTGCCGGGCTGTCTGGTGCGCTGGGCGTAGCGGTTGGGGCGATCCTGACCACGGTCACGGGCAGTGTCGTCAACGCGGAGAATGCGCCATTTGCCGTCCTTGGTTTGATCCTGGGCTGTAGCCTGCTGGCGCTGGCTTCGGCGCTTTATGCGCGCTGGGTGGATCAGCGCGAGCCGCTGACCGCCGCAGAATAGCAAAGGCCGGGCGCCGCAGCTCAACAACCCCCTTCCCATAAGGGCGCAGCCATGTTAGGCGGCGCGAGAACGCCAGCGCCGGGACAACCCGTCGATGGCGCAGAAATATCTAACACTTCTATTAGGAGATCGCCCGATGGCACTGGAACGCACCTTCTCGATCATCAAGCCCGATGCAACCCGCCGCAACCTGACCGGCAAAATCAACGCCAAGTTCGAAGAAGCTGGCCTGCGCATCGTTGCTCAAAAGCGCATCCACCTGACCAAAGCTCAGGCGGGTGAGTTCTACAAAGTGCACGCCGAGCGTCCGTTCTACGACGAACTGTGCGAGTTCATGGCGTCCGCGCCGATCGTTGCTCAGGTTCTGGAAGGCGAAAACGCTATCGCGAAAAACCGCGAAGTCATGGGCGCCACCAACCCGGCAGACGCAGCTGCAGGCACCATCCGTGCCGAGTTCGCAGAATCCGTTGGCGAAAACTCCGTTCACGGTTCCGACGCTCCGGAAACCGCAGCGGTTGAAATCGCATACTTCTTCTCCGGTCTGGAGCTGGTCGGCTAAGCCACCGCTTCCGTCACGAGACGAAAAAAAACCGCGTCGGAGCAATCCGGCGCGGTTTTTTGTTTGTCAGCTGGGGACAGGGCGCAGACGCAAGCTGCGCGCCGCCCGCCGCTTGCGGGGGCAGCTGGTGTCAGCCCAGCGGTGTCTGGCCTTGCCCGCCACGTTCAGGGCGTCAGGCCCCGGTGCGTTGATGTGGTCGAATCCGCGGCGGGCGAGCCGTTTGGCCAAGGGCTCCCCCGCCATTGCCTTTTTTTCAAGGTGCCTCCGCAAAAGGGCGACATTGCGCAGATTGGCCTTCCAGCCAACGTCAAACAGATCACCCACAAGAGGCACAGAACCGATCACTGCGTCGATCCCCACATTTGCCGCCATTCGGGCGAGGGTCGGCGCAGAGGCGCCCATGCGATAGCCAGAGAACAGAATATAGCTCGCAGGCGCCAACGCCAGTGCATCGCCCACCCCGGGAACAAGACCCAGAATGCTGTCCCAACCGACGCGTACATTTATGATGGGCAGGTGAAACGCCTTGTCCATTCGATGCGCAAGGCGTTCCAGCTCCTGTAGGCGCGGTTCATGATCGCTCAGGCCTTCAGGCATGTTTCGGCTCCCGTGCAATGACCCAGACGGCGTGCACGATACCGGGGATGTAACCCAGCAGGGTCAGCAGGATGTTCAGCCAGAAATGCTTGCCAAAGCCGACCTGCAGAAAGACGCCAAGCGGCGGAAGAATAACGGAAAGAATGATACGGATAAGATCCATGTCGTGGCCCTCTCTGTGCGGTTGCAGTTGTTGGTACAACGTCCTGAGGGCGATTTGGGTTCCGTCGCTCAGCGTCGGTCGATGACCCCGATCTCATTCAGGATGCGCTCGAATGCGGATTGGTTTTCATCAAAAATGCGGGCCTTCAGCGCGTCAAACCGGACGCGCAGCGCCTTTTTCTCCTCACCCTTGCAGTCATTCCAGGGACGGCCCTGCAAGCCCATCACCAAAACGTAGTAGCCGATGAAATGCGGCTTGGTTCCATGCTCCAGCAGTCGCGCATAAGCCGCATCAGCGCCCAACTCGCGCAGCGCCTCGGCAGAGTGGATTCCTGCCTTTGCACAGGCGGTCTCATAGGCGGGGCCAAGGTTGCGGATTGATGAAATGGGTGTGGACATAACGCGAACATATCGTCGGGCAGCGCGGCTGTCACGGTGAAACCCGCACCCGGCAGAGGTTTTTACGCAGCCTCCTTGGCGGCAAAACGTGCGTTTATCGCGCGGAAAAGTATATGCGCGACTATACTTTTGCGCGCAACCAGTCTCCGGACGGATAGGAGATTGGTTTGATTGATTTATCTAGGCTCACTTCACCAATTAAGTTTTTTGAAAAAGGCGCGCGATGATTTTCCCGATCGTTCTGGCTGGCTCCAATCCGATTGACCCCTCGGTGGCTGCACAGCATCGTGCCTCGGATGTGCCATCCCATTTTCTGGCGGGCCCTTCTGGGTTCAGTCCGTTTCAGGACGTCTTGGGTCAATTGGCCAACCTGGGCGCGGCCTCAGTGGTGGTGCCCCATCTTGATGCCCGTCTTTGCGCGGCGCAGGTGCGCGATATTTCTTTTTGCGGGCAACTTATTCTGGAGCCAACACGCGGGGGAACGGCTGCTGCGGTTGCAGCCGGGCTGGCCCTGGGGGGCGCGGCGGATGACGGGCTGGTGCTGCTGGTGCCTGCCCAGTTTCCGCGTCGCTGCCTTGGGGCTTTGCAGCAGGCCATTGCACAGGCCGAGGGTGTGGCAAAAGGACGGGCGCTGGTGGCCCTCGCAACCGAGGCAGGGGAGGGCACATCGCTTTATGGTCGTTTGGAATGTGCATCCGCCGATGCGGCCTGCCCAGACCATCACCCGGCAATCGGATTTCGCTATTCCGGCGCGGCAGAGGCGGTGGGGGCTCTTCGGCCAACGGGGGCCTATCTGGTGCGCCACGATGTATTGAGAGAGGCCTACATGGCCTACGCCAGCCGTATTCTCCACGCGGTTGACCGGGCGGCGGCAGATGCCATTCGTGGCGCCGGAAAAGCCCTGCTGAACGTTGCAGACTACCGCACAGCACCGCCCACGTCCTTTGAAACGGCCTTGCTGCGACCGCTGGTGTTGGCGGGGCGGGTACAAGTCGTAAAGGTCTAAACCCACTGAGACCGCCAGGCGATGGCCGCCTGTCAGGGCTCAGTTCCGCCCACGATCTGCAGGGGGCGTGTGTTGGGCTTTTGTGGCTCCTGCGGGTCGGGGCGGGGGGTAAGGGCCATCATCGCCTCATGTTGGCTCAGGAATACCCGCCCGGTCAGCTGGTCGAGGAAGTCACCGCGCTCCAACCTGTCCATCACCGGTCCCTTGACCTCGCTCAGATGCAGCTGCACCTTCATCTCACTCAGGCGGTGCATGATTTCCTCGAGGGATTCCAACGCGCTGAGGTCGATGTCATTGATGGCACTGCACTGCAGGATCACGTGATCAATCGCCTTGTCCTGCGCCACGCGGGTCTGGATGATATCCTCCAGGTAGCGGGCGTTGGCAAAATAGAGGCTTTCGTCAATGCGCAGTGTCAGGACCGAAGGGACGGTTTCCACCCGGTGGCGCAGGATATTGCGAAAGTGCTCCGTCCCCGGCACGCGGCCGACCTCTGCCACATGGGGGCGCGATGTCTTGTAAAGATGCAGCAGGATCGACAGGCCAACCCCGGCAGAAACGCCCACCTCTACGCCAAGGCCAAGTGTCAGCAAAATGGTTCCCAGCACGGCGGCAAAATCTGCCTTGGAATAGGCCCAGCTGCGTCGCAGGATTGAGAAATCGACCAGCCCCAGAACCGCAACGATGATGGTTGCCGCCAGCGTCGCCTTGGGCAAATCATGAATGAGCGGTGTGAACGCAAGCGCGGCGACCGCCAGCCCGATTGCAGTAAAGGCCCCAGCAGCGGGGGTTGCGGCACCTGCATCAAAATTGACGACAGACCGGGAAAACCCACCCGTGACCGGAAAGCCACCGGTAAAGGCCGCGCCAAGGTTTGCAGCGCCCAATCCAATGAGCTCCTGATCCGGGTCGACACGCTGGCGCCGTTTGGCAGCCAGCGTTTGGGCCACGGAAATCGACTCCACAAACCCGATGACAGAAATCAGAGCGGCGGGCAGCAGCAGTTGCGACAGCAGATCCAATGAGACATCAGGCAGGGTGAAGGGCGGCAGGCTGGCAGGCACATGGCCCACGATTTGCACGGGATTTGCCTGCAGATCGCCATTGCCCAGATCCAGCCCCCACACCAGAAGCGTTGTCACAACCACCGCGGCAACCGGCCCGGCCTTGGTCAGCACATCCGCAGCCCGTGGCCCAACTCCGATCCCGCGCAAGGCAGGTTTCAGACCTTTGCGCACCCAGAACAGAAAGCCAGTTGCAGAGACACCAATCGCAAGGGTCGCGGGATTGGTTTGCGGCAGGCCAGAAACCAGGCTGCCAATGATTTCAGGTAGGTTGTGCCCTGCGGCGGGGATGCCAAAGACGTGCTTTAGCTGGCTCGCCGCGATCAGCAGGCCCGAGGCGGTGATAAACCCCGCAATCACCGGGTGGGACAGAAAATTGGCCAGAAACCCCAGCCGCATGAGCCCCATCGCAAGGAGCATCACCCCAGAAAGCGCTGCAAGCGACAGGGCCGCCACGGCGTAGCCCATTGTGCCCTGATCCGCGATGTCGCTCAGGCTTGCGGCGGTCATCAGCGACACCACGGCAACCGGACCGACAGCCAACGCGCGGCTGGTGCCAAAAACAGCATAAAGAAGGATCGGCACGATGGACGCATAGAGGCCAGCCTCAGCCGGTAGCCCCGCAAGCAATGCATAGGCCAGCGATTGGGGGATCAGCATGATGGTCACGATGACGGCCGCCATCAGATCATTTGCAAATGTCACGCGCCCATAGCTGCGGCCCCAGTCCAGAATGGGAAAATAGCGAAGAAGGCCTGCGTGCATCGGAGTGACTTTCAGTTCTGTTGGGGGTGGCCCGGTCCGTACTCTCACGCCGGGCCGTGCCATTGGGTTTGGTCTGTTTCAGGCGGTTCGGATCAGGCCTTGCAGGTCTTGATGCCGATCAGACTGTAGATCGGGCAAAAGCGGCTCGCGGCGACAGCCAGCATCACGCCACCCGCCAGACATGCCACCACGGTGGCCCAGGTGGCCTCGAACAGGGGCCAGCCCGTGACAAACGGCGCGGCAATCAGAAAAATGCCCAACAGGGCGCGCAAGAGGCGGTCAATGGATCCGACATTGCGTGGCATGGGGTGGTCTCCTCAAATCCGGTGGACATGGCGCGATTGGCGCCACAGGTCCAGCATCGCAGAGGGGCTTGCCACTGTCTGTGACTTTGTCACCAACGCCTGCACACCGGGACAGGTGGCCGCGTCGCGGTCTCGTGATGCGCCTTCAACGTCCGCTCAGGTGGCGCAGGGCGTCACGGTCCAGGATGTCGACGGTGCCGCGCGCCAGCCGCACCCAGCCACGGCGTTGAAATTCCTGCATCTGCCGTGAAATCACCTCGCGCGCAGTGCCCAGATCAACAGCCAGCTGTTGGTGCGTCACGGCAAGATGGTCGCCCTGTCCGGCCAGATCCAGCAGTCCTTGTGCCAGGCGGACGTCAATACGCTGAAACGCGACCTCGTCGATTACATGAAAAAGACCGGTTATCCGTTTGGAAAAAGCGGTAAAAACAAAGTTGCGAAAGGTTGGTGAGCTGGCCACCAACTCGTCAAAGATCGCCCGTGGCAGGGCGGCTGCGCGCACCGCCGTTTCGGCAATTCCTTCGGCAGCGTAGTCCTCGTAGGCCAACAGGCACGCAGTGGTGAGCACACAGCTCTCGCCTGCCGTGATCCGGTACAGCAGGATTTCGCGACCCGTCTCTGACACCTGTTGCACCCGAACCGTACCATCCAGCAGGAAAAGCATGTTTTCAGGCGATTTTCCGGGCCCAAAGATGACTGCGCCCTTTGGTGCGCTGATGATCTGGCTTTTACGCAAGAGTTGCTCGCGGGTGTCCTGATCCAGTTGCATAAGCCCCTGAAAGCGACTGATCCAATTGGCGGTGTCTGCTGTTGGCTGGCGCATCGTCCCCGGTCCCGCGTGATCTGATCCTGCGTGCCCACTGGTGGCGGAGCACGACCCCGGCCTAGCATGGCGGAGTGTCACGGCCAAGCAGACGTGCCGCCGCAGGCCCAGTGAGTTACATGAGCTGTGCGCCTTAGGTTTTTGTTAATATTGTGGTTTTTAAAATAGGCCGGCCTCTTTGGCGGTCAGCGCCGCCTGGGTGCGGTTTTTTGCATCCAGCTTGCGGCACAGCGTGCGCACATGCAGCTTGATGGTGACTTCCTGCAGCTCCAGTTCCCGGGCGATCTCCTTGTTGGAGAGACCACGGCACAGGCCATCCAGCACCTCGATTTCCCGTGGGCTCAACTTGTCTGCCAGCGGGTGGGACGGTGCCTCTGCCTCCTTGCGCATCAATTCGACAGGGACATAAATTTCCCCCGCGCTCATGAAACGCACCGCGTTCAAAAGCGATTGCGCCCCCATTGTCTTGGGGATGAAACCGATCGCCCCGGCATCCAGCGCCTCTTTTGCGGTGCGTGCGGGTGCGCTGCCCGACAAGATGGCGACACCCTTGCCGCCATTGGCCTCAAGCGCGGTGCCCAAGCCAGCCAGCCCGTTCATTCCGGGCATGTTGTAATCAAGCAAGACCAGATCATAGGGGCCATTGTCCGCGATTTCCCCGAGCGCCCCGGGAAGATCGACAGCTGATGTGACCGTCGCGCCACCTTCGGATTGCAGATAGGCTGAAATGGTTTCGCGGACCATATCATGGTCGTCCGCCAATAAAATGCGCATGTAAGCTCCTGGCTCAGGTCGGGCTAACCCCCGCAACTCTATCCTGACATTCGTTTACGAGTTGTCAATATCACTGGCGGGAGTGCCTGTAGCACGAAACCCGGTAGAGTTGAATGTAAATTTCGTGTATTATTCCCCTAGGCGGGGGCCAATTTGTGGCTAAAGTTACAAAACATACATCAATACCACGGAAACTTTTGCAAGATCGGAACTAGGGCAGACGGCGATAAGTCTCTGTCTTTTATACGAAACCTACCCGTTGCGTCGCGTTGGTTGCACCAATGTGCCTGCAACGACAGTGGCAAAAGGATTGATTGATATGAAAACCCTCTACAAGAGGTTGGCCGCACTGCTGTTTGCGTTTGGCGTTTCAATGTCATGTGGCGCTGCGTCTGCCGTTGCGTCCGAGGCTGCGCTGACGGTCACTGAAAAAGGGGGTGATGGCCAGATCACGGCCCAGCACCACTTTACCATGGAAGACCTGCAGCAAATGCCGAGGGTCGGTTTTGACACCGCCACCATCTGGACCTCGGGCGTGCAGCAATTTGCCGGGGTAAGCCTTGCGCATCTTCTGACGACGCTGGAGCTGCCGACTGACGGCGATGGTGTGCTGTCAGCCCGCGCGATCAATGATTATTCCGTCGAAATTCCGCTGGCTGACGCGGTGGAGGGTGGCCCGATCGTCGCCTATGAGCGTAACGGAGCGGTCATGTCGCTCAGGGATAAGGGGCCACTTTGGATCGTCTATCCGTTCGACAGTGATCCAGCCTACCAGACAGAGGCGATTTATTCTCGTAGCATTTGGCAGTTGGAGGAGATTACTGTAACCAAATGAAACCCTTGGCCGAGGTTGAGAGTTAGGTGAAACTGCGCAGCAACTCCTTTTTTTCGCGCGGCGTGCTGATTGCCATTGCGGTGGTCGTCGCGCTGCTGGCCGTGCAGTCGGTGCGGCTGGGACGAGAGGTGCTTTTTCGTCTTGATGGTCTGTCGACGGCCGCAACGGACAGCCTGCAATGGACCTTGTCGCAAGCGGAAATCGAACATCTGAAGCTCGAGAATGCGGTGCTTGCAGCTGAAACTGTCGAGGATCTGGCGCAGGTTCGGCGCAAATTCGATATTCTGTTCAGCCGGATCATGACCATCCGTGAAAGCCGGACATTCGCGCCGGTCCGCAACGCGCCTGACAACGCCGGGATCATGCCGCGCGTGCAGCAGCGGATCGACTATCTCATCACCTACATCGACGGCCCGGATGAGGCGCTTTTGTTTGGCCTGCCCAGGGTCAGCGAAATACTTGAGGAAAACAGGACCGATTTGCGCAATCTCGCGCTTGCGGGGCTGACGGAACATGCCCGCGCGAGCGAAGAGAAACGACTGAATTTCTTTGATCTTCTGTCACGCCTTGCGATTGTGGTTCTGGCGCTTCTTGTGGCGTTGACGATGACGACATTGATGATGGGGCGGCTTTACCAGCGGGGCAAGCGCCTGGCAGAGCGGACCCGCGAGGCCGTGGCGCGCATGCGCGCGATGGTCACCTCATCGCTTGACGCGATCCTCGTCGTCGACAGCGACGGAAAAATCCAGGAATTCAATGGCGCCGCCGAAGCCATCTTTGGCTATTCCAGGGCCGAAGCAACCGGCGCCAACATGGCGGATCTCATCGTGCCCGACCACCTGCGCGAGGCGCATGCCGAAGGAATGGAGCGTTTTCGCACATCCGGCCAGGAAACCGTCATCGGAAAGGGCCGTATCCAACTGGAAGCAAAGCGAAAATCGGGAGAGGTCTTTCCGGTTGAGCTGTCCATCACAGCGAGCAAGCCCGCCGAGGATGGAGAAGAGGGCGAGACTGTCTTTGTCAGCTATCTGCGTGACATTTCCGACCGGATCGCGGCAGAGCGGGAGTTGCGCAATGCCCGTGACAAGGCCCTCGCCGGAGAGCGGGCAAAGGCAGAGCTGCTGACCGTCATGAGCCACGAGATGCGCACGCCGCTGACCGGTGTGCTGGGCGCGGTTGATTTGCTGTCTGACAGCGGCCTGAGTGCCGAACAATCCGGCTATGTGACCATGATCCGTCAATCCGGTGACCGGCTGATGGGGCATGTAAATGACGTCCTGCAGCTCTCCAATCTTGAAAGCAGCGTCGACAATGAAAACCGCCGGATATTTGATCTCGCCAAACTCGTTGGTGAACTGGTCAAATCCCAGCAGACAGCGGCCCGCCAGGCGGGGAACGAGCTGAGCTGGAGTTGCAACCTGGGCCCCACCAACAACGTCTTGGGCCGACCGCTTGCCGTGCAGCGGGTGTTGCAGAAAATCCTGCAAAACGCCGTTGATTTCACGCGGGACGGGGCGGTCGCCGTTGAGGTCCAGCGCCTTGGCAGCAGCGATCGGGTGGAAATCAGCATCGCCGATACCGGAAAGGGCATCGCCGAGGATGATCTGGACCGCATTTTTGAGGATTTCATCCGCCTGGATGCCAGCTATTCCCGCAGCAGCGAGGGAACGGGGCTGGGGCTTGCGATCACCCGCCGGACGGTCGAGGCAATGGGCGGGGACATCAGCTGCGAGAGCGAGCTGGGCGAGGGCAGCCTTTTCACGATTTCCCTACCAATGCCGGCCTCTGGTCAGAGCGCATCCAACACAACCACGCCGGCCGCTCCTGCGGCAGCCGCAGATACGCATGACGCTGTGCAGAAAGAGCCGCAGGTCGCCGCCTCTGTGGCTGAACAACAAGACCCGCAAGCGCTTGATATTCTTGTGGTTGAAGACAATGAGATCAACCGCATTCTGGTTGAAAAGATGTTGCGCAACCTTGGTCATCGCGTCACCTTGGCCCCCGGCGGGGCAGAGGGGGTTGCCGCTGCGCGCGCCAAGGATTTCAATCTGATTTTCATGGATATTTCCATGCCAGGGGTCGACGGGATCGAGGCAACTCGCCAGATCCGCAGCGGACGCCTGGCTGATGGGGTCGACATCGTTGCGCTGACGGCACATGTGGCGCCGCAGGATCATGCCCGTATCCTTGCAGCAGGCATGGCCGAGGTTGTCACCAAGCCGGTCCACAAATCGACATTGGCAGATGTGATTGATCGCCGCGCAACCCTGCCGCTGGTGCGCAGCAGGCGACCGGTGGCAGAGGCTCTGCCAACGACCAAGCTGACGGCCGCCGCCCAGACGCCAGAGCCAGCACCAGCAGCTGCCCGAGAACTCTCTGATATCGAACAGTTCTTTGATGCACTTGGCCGCGACCGTGGCGTCGAATTTCTGGCCGAATTCAAAGGCGACATGGAGCAGCTGCTCGCGGATCTGCACAGCTGTGAAGATCTGTCCGATCCGCTTAGGGCGGAGGCCCACAGGCTGGCAGGTTCGGCAGCGGTGTTGGGATTTGGTGCGCTCCGTCATGCGCTGTTGGATATAGAAAACGCAGATGGCAATGGCGGGACGGACCTGATGCGATTGCAAGCCGAATGGGATGAGGCCCAGGGAGAGATCACCTCGCATCTGGCCGCATGATGCGCAGCTGCCTGCCATGGGGCAGCAGACATGACGCCAAGAGGAGACAGTCCGCACCATTGCGATGACGATCACGTGATTTCCGGGCAAAACTGCGGTAGAGTTACATCGCAGACTGGTCAATTGAATTGAATTTTACATATGATTTGATGCAACAGACTTCCAAGGTGCATATCTATGTGATCCGGTGGCCGCGCTGACAGGTCCGGAGCAAAGATGGGGTGTTTTAGGTGCTGATCATTACGGAAAATTGGCAATGCTGACGATTACGCCCAGCTTGCGTCGTGATGTGTCCGCCCAGAACCAGCTGGTCAAGGAGGACCTGCCATCACGCTTTGCCTCGATTACAATCGTGTCGCTTATTTCCCTGTACTACCTGTCATTTGCCCAGGTTGCAGCTGTCTATTTTGTTTACATCATTATCGAACTGATCGGCATTCGTGTGTATCATCAACTCAGCCGCAAGGTGACCCTGGCGGGGATCGCGTTGTTCGTGATTTCGGCCTTTATCGGGGTCTGGACCTTCAACACCATCCCGCTTCTGCTGTTTCTGGAACCTGACGGATTTGCGAAACTGATGGGGGCGATGCTCCTTGTGATCGCGCTCAATCACTGTGTTGTGGCGCGCTCGCAATGGATGTTCTTTGGCCTGCTGACGGCGCTGCCCATCATCGGGGTCTTGGGATTTCTTGTTGGCGAGACCCTGCTGTCTGTCGGCAATCGCGCTGAGATCATTTTTGCCGTCGTGATTCTGGCGATTGGGTCTGCCTACACGTTGTTTGCGATCTGGAGCCAGCACAGGATGGCTAATGATCTGCGCAAGGCACTGGCCGATGCCAAGGCTGCAAGCGAGGCCAAAAGCCGTTTCCTTGCATCGATGAGCCATGAGATCAGAACGCCCCTTAATGCGATTTGCGGCATGTCCGAGTTGATCGCCGAGGGGCGCGCAGATCCGGCTGACTTGATGCAACATGGCCGCTTGCTGACCACGTCATCGCAGGCGCTCACGGATCTGCTCGATGATATTCTCGATCATGCCAAGATCGAATCCGGTCACATGGTGCTGACACCCACCATTGCCGATCTCCATGCTGAAATCGCCTCGGCGGTCGAAGTGTTTCGTTTCAGCGCCGAGGAAAAGGCGCTGGATCTTAGCCTGCATGTTGCTGACAGCGTGCCGAAATATGCGGAATGTGATATTCTGCGGCTGCGCCAGATCATCTCCAACCTTGTGTCCAATGCGGTGAAATACACCGAACAGGGCGCAGTCAAAGTTGATGTGGTTGCCCGGCCAGGCGAGGGCAGCACGCGGCTGGTCGTCAATGTGAACGACACCGGGCGCGGCATGTCCGAACAGGATCTGACGCAGCTCTTTTCCGATTTCTTCCGCGCCGAAAACAAGGACGCGCCCAGCGTGCCTGGTACCGGTCTTGGCCTGTCGATTGCGCGCCGCCTGGCCCGGAACATGGGCGGCGATCTGGTGGTGTCCAGCCAGCTGGGAGAGGGCAGCCGGTTCACGCTGACCTGCGATATCCGCGCTGTCGAGCCGCCGACCAAGATCACGCCGCAGCCGGCAGCGCCCAATGGGGCAGAGGCTGAGTTGGGCAAATGCCGTGTGCTGGTGGTCGATGATACCGCCTCGAACCGTCGCGTTGTGCGCGCCTTCTTGCAGGGCAGCGATGTTGAGATTCTGGAAGCGGAAAACGGCGCAGAGGCGCTGGCCTGTCTTGCCGAGACAGAGGTTGATCTTGTTCTTCTGGATATGCGGATGCCGGTCATGGACGGCAAGGAAACGCTGATCCAGATGGCCAAGAGCGAGCCGCGCATCGCTAATACGCCTGTTGTCATGCTGACGGCGAATGCCGCCACGGAAGACCGCGAAACCTATCTGGGGCTGGGTGCTGTGGGTTATATCGCAAAACCAGTGAGAAAAGCCGTGCTTTTGGCAGAAATTCAGCGGGTCATTCAGCAATCAGAAGGCGAGATGCAGAAGGCGGTTTAGGCACGAAACCGCGATCCTTCAAAACTTAAATTTGCGCTGAAAACGCGCAAAGGCGCCCCTGTGGCGCCTTTTTCTTGTCTTATTTACCATTCTTTCACCGTTTTATGGAAATTTTTTAGTCAACTTTAGGGGGTTTTAAATCCCAGTGTTGATTTGAAAGTGACCGTAACGCGATGCAGTCCACACATATTACATTTGATAACCTTGATCAGACCGGTGGCTTGTTCACCGGGCTTTTGCGTGCCCGCCATCATCATTTCATTGAGCGCCACGACTGGCACCTGCCGCAGACCCGCGGCATGGAGTTTGACCAGTATGATACGCCGGAAAGCGTCTATTGTGCGATCCATGACAGTGAGGGCATCAAGGCAGGTTTTCGTCTGACGCCAACAACCGCGCAAAGCATCAATGCCAGCTACATGCTGCGGGACGCCCAGCTTGGTCTTTTGCCGGGTCTGCCAGAAAATATTCTGGATGAACCAGCACCACGGGATCCGGGGATCTGGGAAATCACCCGTGTCTTTGTGTCCGAAGACATCCCGAGCCGGGAACGGCGGGTCGTGCGGCGGGAAATGGCGTTGAACCTCGCTCGGCTGTCCCGCACGTGGCAGGTTCGCTCTTTCCTGTGCCTCACCTCTGTCACCGCAGCCTTGCTGACGCTCAAGGTCGGGTTCGATCTCTCCCCCGCGGGACCACGGTTCGAGGTCGCGGGCGAAACCTGTCAGGCCTACCGCCTTGAAATGCGTCCGGCGGAAAAACAGCTTCGCGTTGCCTGAACCGGGGCAAAGCGCACAGAACAAAGCAGGGTCGCCAGATCGGCAGCCCTGCGATTTTATCCCCTAAAGAATTATCATGACAGAGCTCAGCTCTCCCTCGGATACGTCGCGCAGGATAAGGCCGCTGCCATCATCGAAGCTAAAGACGAAATCATCGCCCTGCTGCGCCCCAAACGACAACGCCTCCTGCGGCGAGGAAAACCCAAAGTTCCTGAGTTCCAACACATCCATTGTGGCGTCGAAGTCGGCAATCGTATCCATGCCACGCCCTTTGGCAAAAATGAATGTGTCGCTGTCGGCGCCTCCGCGCAGCCGGTCATTTCCAGCGCCGCCGTTTAGCGTGTCCCGTCCCATGCCGCCAATCAGCGTATCATTGCCCTTGCCACCAAAGACGTGATCATCCGCAAGGCCGAGAAACACCTTGTCGTCGCCCCAGCCCGCGCGCACCCGGTCCGATCCTTCACCACCATAGACCGTGTCGTGGCCCTGGCCTGCAAGGATGGTGTCGCTGCCTGTCCCGCCGTGGATCGTGTCATCCCCCCAGCCACCGCGAAGGTGGTCATCATCCGCACGGCCATAGATGTTGTCATTGCCTTTGCCCGCAAAGACGCTGTCGTTCCCGCGACCGCCAAAGATTGTGTCGGCGTTGCTGCCCCCGTGCAAGGTATCGTTGCCCTGGTGGCCGCGCACAAGATCCTGCCCCGGCCCCGCAAGCACCAGATCATTGCCGTCGCCCCCAAAGCCGCTGTCATTGCCGGATCCAAGGAACAGCTCATCCTCGCCGGCATTGCCGCGGATGGTGTCGTTGCCGGTGCCGCCCATCAGAGAATCCTGGCCAAGCCCACCACGGATCAGATCGTCACCACCGTCGCCATTGATTGTATCGTTGAGGTTGGTGCCATCGAACGTCTCGCCATCGCTGCCACCGGTCACATCGACCGGCGCCTGGGGTGTGCTGCCCCCTCCGCCAGGGGATGGCGGCGCGGTGACAGTGACCGTGATCAGGGACATATCGGATGTGGCGCCATCCGCTGCGTCAAACCGGATACCGACGCCCCGGCTGCCAAGCGGGGCGGCGCTGCCGGTGGAATTGTCAAATCTCAGTGCCTCCAACAGGGTTTCGACCTGGGAAAAGGCCACGCCCGCCATAAGGACAATCACCAGATCCTCGCCATCGCCCCCGGTGCCCGTTGCGCTGATGGTGCCGATGTCGGTTCCGCCCACCGCTATGACCGAGCCATCGGTCTGGCCCGACGACAGCGTGACGGTGCCGGTGGTATCAACAAGCAGAAGATCGCCACCCTGCGCGCCGCTTTCCAGCGAAACGGTGAGGGTGGCATGCCCCAGATCCGCATTGTCAGGATCGCTCACGCTCAGATCGCTGCCGGCATCAAGCTGCACGGCTGTCTGCCCCCTCACAAAGGTGACGGTGTCGCCGTTCAGATTGGTGATTTCGGGTGGCTGGCTTGTCACCTGAAGCGAGAAGGGAACAGTCACATCCGCATCACCGCCGTTTGCCGTACCGTCCCCATCTGTCAGCGTCAGGGAGAAGCCGCGTGTTTCAACCCCGGTGGGCGCAGCATATGTCAGGTTCCGCAACAGAAGCTGGACGGCAGCGGGGGTGGCATCCGTCGTGGTGAATGAGATCGACAGCGCGCTTCCGGATTGGCCATCGCTCACAGCGCCTACCGTGCCAATCACCGTGCCGTTGATGGCAAGGCTTGCCCCAGCGCTGAGCGTTGCGCCTCCGGAGGCTGTGACCACGGTTCCGTCGACACCCCAGCTGCCGTTGCTGGTGCCGCTGGTCTGCTGCAACACCAGGGTGCCACCGTTGAATTCGGGCGAGTCGACGTCAGAGACCGTGACGCCAGCCAACCCCGACACGGCCTGTGCACCGCCGCCCGCCACCACCTGGCCCGCGATTGGGGCGGTGATATTGGCAATATCCGGGGCATCATTTACCGCCGTCAGGGTTACGACTGACGTCAGCGAAAGCGTGGCTGCGTTGCTGTTGCCGCCCGTGTCGCTGCCGCTGTCGGTCAGCCCGGTGATGGTCACGGCCCTTGTGCTGCTATCCTGCGGGCTGTCGGATGTGTTTTCATAGGCCAGCCCGTCGATCAGCGTTTGCAGATCCGCCGCTGAGAGGGTTGCCCCGCTGATGGTGACCGTTGCGGTGGTCCCGCTGATTGTCACAGAGACGCTCAGGCTGTTGGTTGCTGTCATCAGCGTGGCGCCGTGGGTGAGGGTCAGCGTGCTGCCGTCGATCTGGAGCACCTCGGCCGCGCCGTCTGCAAGATTGTCGATGGTCAGCGTGAGCCCGGTAAATGTCTGCCCGTTCTCGATTGCATCGGCTGTGACCGAGGAGAACAGATCGCTTGCGGTTGCGCCTTCGCTATAGCCGGGGTTTTCCGACGTTGCCGTGAGGGTCGGGGCATCATCTTGTGCCGCAACGCTGACGGTGAGCGCCGCGACATCAGACGCGAGGCCTGCGTCATCCACCACCGTGAGAGAGAGCACCCGGTCGCTGGTGTCGGGGTTCTCGCTGATGTTGGTGTAGCTCAGGGCTGAGATCAGCTGCTGCAGGCGGGCAGGGGTGGCATCCGCCGTCAGGTCAATGACGAGCGCCTCGCTCGCGCCGCCAGCAGCGCCCGCCCGCAGGGTGCCGATAACAGTGCCGCCGACGGATACCGTCACATTCGCGGCCTGCGCGGCAGACAGGCTGACAGCGCCGGATGTGTCGATCACAAGACGGTCGTCCGTGCTCTGACCGCTGACATAGGCCAGCGACAGGCTCCCTCCGCCGAAGTTGGCTGAATCCGCATCACTAACGGCTGCATCCGCATTGGCATCCAGCAGGACCGCACCGCCATCTTCGACAAAGGCGACGTTGTCCCCCGACAGATTGGCGATGACCGGCCGATTGCCGAGCGACATGGTGAAATCGGCAGTGGTCTCTTCAGCGCCGCCGTTTGCCGTGCCGTCCCCATCGTTCAGGGTCAGCGTGAATGTCTGCTGCCCGGTCCCGGAGGCCGCCCCCCAAGTCAGCGCCCGGATCAGCGCCTGCACATTGGCGTTGGAGGCATCAGCGGTTGTGAAATCAATCTGCAACATGCGCCCGTCCTGCCCGTCGTTGGCTGCATGTACGGTGCCAATGGCGGTGCCACCCACGGCGATCGTCTCTCCTGCGGAAAGCGTGGCATCCCCGCCTGAGGTCACAGTTGTGCCATTGACCGAGAAACTGCCGCTGGCAGAGTTTGCAGCACCGCTGTCGGCGATCGTCAGAACGCCGCCTGAGTAGTCGCTGGTATCAGGATTGCCGAGCAGGACGTCGCCGCCGCTATCAATGGCCGCGAGCTGGCCGGGTTCCACGGCGCTGTCATCCCCCTGCAGGTTCTGCAAGGTCGGGGCGTCATTCACAGCGGTGAGGCTGACAGTGCTGGTGAGGCTGGGGGCGGATGTGTCGCTGCCGCCGCCCGCTGTGCCGCCGGTGTCGACAAGCTGGGCGATGGTAACGACCCGATTGGCAACCGTGGTCGGCGCGTCAGAGGTGTTGCGGTAGGTCATCCCGTCAATCAAGGTCTGCACCTGCGCCGCCGTCAGCGTTGCACCAGAAAAGCTGAGCGTGGCTGTGCTGCCGTTGACAGAGACGCTCACTCCCAATCCGTTTGTTGCTGTTGTGGCGGTCGTCCCGTCGAAGAGGGCAATATCCGTGCTGTCAAGGGACAGGATCTCAGCCGCGCCATCCGCAACATTTGTGACGGTGAGTGTCAGCCCGTCCAGCCGGTCAACCTGTTCAACAAGGCTGAAGGTGACAGAGCTGAACAGATCCCGTTCACCGGCACCCTCTACATAGGTTGGATTTTGGCCAGTCGCACTTAGGGTTGGGGCATCATTCACCCCGCCAATCGCGACGGTCTGCGTGGCCGTTACCGTCTGGGCGCCACCGCTGCCCTGGGTGCCTGAATTGCCATCAGAAAACACCCAGTTCAGTTCGGCGCTGGTGTTCGGGTCATCGCTGGTGTTGGCATATGTGATGTGCTGCAGGACGTTGTTCACCTGGGCCGAGGTTGCCGTCGAAAGGAAGGTGATCTGCAGCTGGCCCCCCCCTTCGGTAAAGGTGGCAATTGGCGCGGCACTCCATTGCAGTTGATTGGCAACAACAGTGAACCCCGCAGTGGACAGCTCAAAGCCAAAGCTGTCAGCCGCATTGGCGCCACCATTGCGGGAGATGGTGAGGACTGCGCCATTGAAATCACCAAGACCGCCATTAAGAGCGGAGAGTTCGGCATCGCCAAGGGTGACATTGCTGTCCAGAACAACAGCGCTGCCGCCCTCAGAATAGGTGGGGGTTGCGTCCAAGCCATTGAAAACGGGGGCGTCATTGACTGCATTGACCGTGATTGTGACGCTGTCACTTGCGGTGGAAAATGCAGTTGTTCCACCGGGTGATGACAGATCCGCGATACCGCCAGCCGATCCGGTGGTTTTGTCCCAGGCGTGGATCGTCAGCGTGGCCTGACCGACGTAGTTCTGATCAGGAACAAAGCGAACCAGGTTCGTGCCGGCACCACCAGCCGAGCCATCCAGCAACCGCGCCGCACCAGTGAGCGACACCACCTGGCCCGTCGTCGCGCTAAAGTCGCTCCAGCTGGCGCCTGCATTGGTGGAAAACTGCCACACACCGTTGGTGTTATCGACCTGGCTGACAGCAATCGCCTCTACCGCGCTGCCATCGACATCTGAGATGCTTCCATCAACCACCAATGCTGCGACAGTTGTTCCGGGGTTGTTGGCATTGTCCGTGGCATCATCATCCCCGTCGGCGCCGCTGCCATTGTCATTGCCGACGTCCTCATTGATCGCGGCAAGTGTGGGGCTGGCCGTCGTGTCCAGAACCGGCGCGTCGTTTGCTGGCTGGATGGAAATGTTGACCGTATCGGCCGCACCGTCACTGGTGCCGTCATTGGGGGTTACGGTTAGAACGGCGGTAGTTACGTCATTTGCCCCGGTGGTAAAGGTGATCTTGCTGGTGTCGTCCAGATACGCATTCAGGGCTGCTGCTGTGCCCTGTAGCGTCATCGACGTGGTGCCAGAGGTTGCAATCGTCACCCCGGCAAAGATGCCGTTGCCGTCAACCGAACTGATCGTGCCACGGTCAGCCGCAAGGGTCAGGGTGATGTCATCACCATCTGCGTCCGAAAGGTTATAGGCGGACAGGTCAATCGCGGTTGCCACGTCCTCTGTCGCCGTGTCATCGGCCGGGGTGCCACCGAGTGCAGGAGCCGTGTTGGCCGGGCCGACGGCATCGCCAACTGTTATATTAATGACCGCAAATTCCTGGAAATCGGGATCATTGGTGTAGTCGACGGCAATCCTGCGCACATCTTGCCATGCTGTATTGGTTGTCCAGCCACCAGACCCGTAGGAATACGTTTGGTATGTGCTCGGGCCAGCTGCGGTCCATGTCAAAACCTGCGAGACAACCGCATTCCCGGAATCATCATATCCCCGGATTGTAAATGTCTGGTCAGTAAGTGCTTGGCCCCGGCCGACGACCTCGAAGCCTTCGAAGCTGAAATTCGCAGATCCGGCCAATTGGAAGCCGTTGCTGAAACCATCGAAGGATAGATTGCCGTCCGAAGCTACCACGCCTTGTCCGGGGAGCCCTGCCAGCGACAGGTTGGTAAACTGTCCGGAGGGTTCATCGCCGTAACCGTAGTCAAGCGTTAGGGTAATTCCGGGCACATCGTTGACTCCGTCACTGCCGTCGACCCACTCTGCTTTAACTCCTGCTCCAGTGTTTGATGCATAGTTGATCGTGGTCGAGAGCACCCCTTGAAACGCGGCTTGGCCAGCGGCAGAGATTGCAACAGGTGTTGTGATTGCACCGATCTGCAGATCCAGCTGCCAATCCCCGCCCAGCCGTGCCGCCCCGGTCAGGGTGCGGGAGGCGGCGATATTGGCGCCCGTGGCCTCCGCGAGGGCCGCGACAAATGCCACTCCACGTTCAGACGCGGCAACCTCGCAACCGTAAATCAGAATGTCCGCATCCGCAGCGAGCGCCCGGTTGATTGTTGCACAGGCGTCCGGTGCCTGTTTCAGCGTTCTGGCCGTCAGGAAGTCATTGCCCAAAAACAACGTCCCATCAGCCCCGTGAGAGAGAATATGAACCGCGGTGATCCCATCACGGCCTTCCAGCGCCTGCGCAATCTGGGACAGGCCGGGGCGGCGAGGATCAAGCGGGATGGCCTCCACATCCGGAGGGAGATTGGCGAGCAGTGTGTGAAAATCCGCTATGGAACTGTCAATAAAAGCGAGTTTGGAAACTGTCATGGCAGGATAATCTTTTTCATCAGGGAAGGTTTGAGTTGTTTGCAATCTATGGATGTGCGGGTTATCGATTGGTAAAGGTGGAGAAATAATCACGACCTTCCGCCGCAATTCACGTTGATTTCTTGGTCTTGGCGAGCGGTCCCTGCCGCGCCATCGCCAGTTCGCCAGTCTTGGTGCGTATTGCGCGCTGGGCATCTGGTGTTGTTGCGGCACGCGGTTTGGCCGCCCAAAATGTGGCTCGCGCTTTGGTTGTTTCTGTGGTCTGATTTTCGAATGATGCGCCCAGCCAGTCCACCCTCCCGTCGCTATGGCGGCAAGATCGCTGATCCGAGCCGCTGGCAGAGTTTCGAGCCCCGCGCGGGCGATGTGGTGGTGTCCACACCGCCCAAGTCCGGCACGACCTGGACGCAGGGCATTCTTGCGTTGCTGATGTCTGGAGATCCGGGCGTGGACGCGGCGCTCTCACGCAAGGCGCCCTGGCTGGATGTAACCTCTGCCGAACAGGATGCCCTTGTTGCCGGGCTCAACGCGCAGTCTGGCAGGCGGCAGGTCAAGACGCACACGCCGCTTGATGGGATCCCATACTGGCCCGATCTGCGTTATATCACGGTGTTTCGCCATCCGATCGACGTGCATTTTTCCTTTCGCAACCATGTGGCCAACATGCGCGAACCGGTGCTGAGCGACATCTTCCCGCCGGACCCGCGCGAGGGGTTTGCGATCTTTCTGGAGGGAGACCATCGCGATGGCGCCAGTCTGGTTTCGATCGTGGATCATTTCCACAGCGCAATCGCGCGGCGCCATGCGCCCAATCACCTTTCCCTGCACTATGCCGATATGATGCGCGATCTTGCATGGGCCGTGGGGCATATCGCGGATCACCTGTCCATCATCCATCCGCCCGCGGTGATGTCAGATCTGATCGCGGCGGCCCGCTTTGACAACATGAAAGCCAATGCCGACCGCTTTGCCCTGTCCGCAGGAGAGGGGTTCTGGCGCGAGGATCGTGGGTTTTTCCACAGTGCCAGTTCACAGAAATGGCGGGGCATTCTGTCCGAGGCTGATATGACAGCCTACCGCAAGCGCATGTCCACATTGCTGCGCCCCGCCGAGCAGCGCTGGCTGGAAAACGGTGGCGGGCTCTTGGCCGAGGTCTTTGCCGGTGGTGACACCCAGCCCAGCTGAAACCCCCTTGACAGAAACGCCGGTGATCGCCAGACCAGCGAAAGATGGTTCTCGCGACGCCTCAGGCAATCCGGGATGAAAAGGGAACACGGTGCGGCGTACCCAAAAGGGACCAAATCCGTGACTGCCCCCGCAACTGTGAGCGAGGAGCTCTCTGCCGAAACCACTGGCCCACCGGGCCGGGAAGGGGCAGGGCGCGTTGATCCGCAAGTCAGGAGACCTGCCATCAAGATATTTTATCCCGGGCGGGGCGTCCGGACGAAATAGCTTGGTGTGCTGCGCTTGCGCTGCCACAGCATCATGTTTTCGTCTGATGTCACGCGTTTCTGCGGAGGGCAGAATGCTATGTGATTGGACGCGCAGACATTTGATCTGCGCAGGGGGCGATATTGGCTGCGACCGCGGCTTTGGCCGTCCTGAAATCCTGCGGTGGGCGGTGCCCCTGCACGCGGTGCGCGCAGCGCGCGGCCAGCGAGGTGGTCACTGATGGTGGCTGATCTGCGGGCGGCAAGTCTGACCGTCGACACCGTGTGCTGGGGGCCCAGTGCGACGCAGCCAATGATCCTGCAACCGGTTTCTTTTCAGCTGGCTGCGGGGCGGGTGCTGGGTGTTGTTGGCGCCAATGGCGCAGGCAAGACCACGTTGCTGCGACTTCTTTACCGGTGGGCGCGTCCTCTTGGGGGGCGGATCATGATTGATGGGCAGGACATCTGGCAGATGCCCGCACGTGCCGCAGCGCGGCGGATTGCGGCGGTCCTACAAGAGCAGCCGACCGATTTCGCCCTCACCGTAAGGGAGGTTGTCGCATTGGGCCGCATCCCGCACCGGCAGGGGTTTGCGCGCCCCGGACAGCGCTGCAACGCACAGATCGATCAGGCGCTTTTGCGGCTTGACCTTGCGCATCTGGAACAGCGCGCCTTTGGGACATTGTCAGGCGGAGAGCGACAGCGCTGCATGGTGGCGCGTGCCTTGGCGCAAGAGCCGCAGATCCTGGTCCTGGACGAGCCGACCAACCACCTGGATATCCGCCATCAGCTTGAAGTGATTGCCCTTATTCGCGATCTCGATGTGACCATCGTCACCTCGCTGCATGATCTCAATCTCGCGGCAGAGCTCTGCGACGACATTCTGTTGCTGCGTCAGGGGCAGGCCGTTGCCTTTGGTGCGCCGGGCGATGTGCTCACACCTGCGCGGGTGTCGGCTGCTTTTGACGTCGGTGTGCACGCCGAACAGCTGTCGCTCAGCGGGCGGCAGCATCTCACCTACCATCTTGCAAACACAGACACAGGCTATCTGAAATGAAACTGACCCTCCCGATCATCGCGGCCCTGACAATTGCAGGCCCTGTTGCCGCCCAAACCACAGTCGATAGCTGCAACCGTCAGGTGACATTTGAGGCCCCGCCAACAGCAGCAGTGTCGAATGATGTGAACCTGACCGAAATGATGCTGGTTCTGGGGCTTGCGGATCGGATGGTCGGCTATACCGGCATCTCCGGCTGGAAAACCCTGGATGAGGAGATGCGCGCAGGGGTCGAGCAACTGCCAGAGCTGAGCGCGAAATACCCCACGAAAGAGGTGCTTTTGGGGGCAGAGGCGGATTTCTATTTTGCCGGGTGGAACTACGGCATGAAGGTGGGCGGCGAGGTGACACCGCAGACGCTGCAGCCCTTTGGGATCGCCGTTTACGAACTGACAGAGAGCTGTATCCACATTGGCGAGAAACCCAAAGTGTCTATGGAGGACATGTACGCCGACATTGAAAACCTCGGCAAGATCTTTGGCGTTGAAGACAAGGCCACGGCCCTGATCGAAGGCTATCGCGCCGAACTGGCAGCCTTTGCGCCGGATCGCGCGGGCGATCAGAAACCACCGCGTGTCTTTGTCTACGACAGCGGTGAAGAAAGCCCGTTCACCGCCGGACGCTATGCCATGCCCACCGCCCTGATCGAGGCGGCGGGAGGCACAAACATCATGGACGACTTTGAAAAAAGCTGGGCAACCGTGACCTGGGAAGAGGTCGTGGAGCGCAACCCGGAAATCGTGGTCATCGTGAACTACGGCAATGTCACCGCCGAAGAAAAACGCGCCTTCATGATGAACAATCCCGCCTTTGCCGAAATCGACGCAGTCAAAAACGACCGGTTCGTCACGCTTGAATATGTCGAGGCCACGCCGGGTCCACGCAATATCAAGGCGATCAAGAAACTCGCGGCTGCCTTTTGGCCGCAGTGACAGCGCATCCCTCAGGAGGGTTGAGACATGAGTGACAGCACAACACATCGTCCGCTGGCAATGGGGCGACGCGGGGCAGCGCTGCCTTGGGGTGTCTGCGGCACCTTGGTGCTGGTGCTGTCCATCTGTCTCGCTGTATCGGTCGGGGCGGTATCGATCCCGCTGGCCACGGTCTGGGGGGTGCTGGTTGATGCGGTTGCACCGGGGTTGGTGGAGCCGAGCTGGTCCAAGGGGCGTGCTGCCATCGTCTGGGATATTCGCTTTCCCCGTGCGCTTTTGGCGGCGCTTGTGGGGGCAGGGCTTGCGATTGTGGGGGCGGCTTTGCAGGCTGTCACCCGCAATCCGATCGCTGATCCCCATCTTCTGGGGATCTCCTCCGGAGCCGCCTTTGGCGCAATCCTTGCTTTGCTGCACACAGGCCTGTTTCTGGGGCTTTTGACCGTGCCGCTGATGGCGTTTGTCGGGGCCCTTGGGGCCACGGTTCTGGTTCTGGCGGTTGTCCGATTTGCGGCCGCGACCAGCGCTGATCGGCTGATCCTGGTGGGGGTGGCTGTTTCCTTTGTCATCATGGCAGGGGCCAACCTCCTGATCTTTCTGGGGGATCCGCGCGCATCGCACACTGTCGTCTTTTGGATGCTGGGCGGGCTTGGGCTGGCGCAGTGGTCGCATCTGATCTACCCGGCAGCGGTGCTTATCCCCTGCGGGCTGTGGTTCTGGCTGCGCAGTTCCGATCTCAATGCGATGACAATTGGGGATGAAACCGCCGCGACCCTTGGCATTGCGGTGCGCCGCTTCCGACTGGAGATCTTTGTGTTGGGCGCGCTCGTTACCGGGACGATGGTCGCATTCTCGGGGCTGATCGGATTTGTCGGGCTGATGATCCCCCATATCGCCCGGCTGATGGTGGGCGGTGACTATCGCCGGGTGCTGCCGCTTTCGGCGCTTTTGGGGGCGTTGTTTCTGATCTGGGCAGACATTGCCGCCCGCACGATCATGGCACCAGAGGACATGCCCATCGGTGTTGTCACGGGCTTTGTCGGGGGTGGATTCTTTATCTGGCTGCTGCGCCGCGTGGGTTGAGGCGCGGCGAAACATCGGCAAAAACCAATGACATGACAAAGGGCAGGGCCGCAGCGCGGCCCCGCCCGAAAGGGTCAGCTCAGCCGCTGCATGTCTCGCGGCATCTGCGAAAACACCTCTGCGCCGCTGTCGCGCAGAATGACGATCTCTTCAAGGCGCACACCGAATGCGCCATCCAGATAGATGCCGGGCTCAATGGAAAAGACGTTGCCGACCTCCAGCACGCGGTCCGAGTTGGCGGCGATATAGGGGGGTTCATGGATATCAACCCCAAGCCCGTGCCCGGTGCGGTGCAGGAACCGGTCGCCATAACCTGCGGCTGTGATGACGTCGCGCGCGGCCTTGTCCACGTCATTGGCCCGCGCACCCGGTTTGGCCGCGGCAAGAGCGGCCTGAACCGCCTGTTCCACCACGGCAAAGACCTCTTCGTAGGCACCGGTTGGCGTGCCGAAATAGCCGCAGCGTGTCATGTCGGATGGGTAGCCATCCAGACGGCAGCCGGTGTCGATCAGCACTGCCATCTCGCGCTCTAGCCGCGTCTCGCCGGGGGTGTGATGCGGAAATGCGCTGGAGGCACCAAAACAGACCGAGCAGAATTCCAGCGTCGCGCCGAGGGCGGCATATTCTGCCTTGATGATTTCGACGATGTCGCGCTCCTTCACACCTTCGGCCAAGGCGTTGAAGGCGGCCTTTACCGCCGTGTCGTTGGCCAGATGCGCCGCCTTGATGGCAGCGGCCTCCTTATCGTCCTTGCGGGTGCGCAACAGGCCGACAGTGTCCTCGGTAAAACGATGGCGCGGGGTTTCAAGCGCCGCCAGAAGACGCAGCGAGAAATCCGAGCGCATGGTTTCATCCAGAACCACCGACAGATCCGCGCGCGTGGCCCCACATGCGGCCAGAACCTCTTCCAGCGCAGCCTCCGGGCCCTGATCGTCGCTCCAGCAGTGAAAGGGCAGATCGGTATCCTGGCGCGCCGCGGCGGCATTCAGCGCAGGCATCAGAAATCCCGCGTAATCCGCGCTCACCATCAGCATGACGGGCCGCTCGTCGCCGTGGGGGTGCACGCCGGTGAGCCAGGCCATGTGGCTCGACGGGCCAAGCGCGACAAGATCGGTGCCTGTCTGCTCCATGCGGGCGCGCAACGCGGCCAGGCGGGTATCGGTGAGGGGATAGGCGCTCATCTAGGGCTCCGGATGTTGGAAAAGGGGAGTGGCTTCAGTCAAGGGGAAGGCCGGGCCACCATCGCAGGCAGCCCGGCTCAGGTTCCGGATCAGTCTTTGTCGACCAGACGGTAGAACACGAAATCAGAGGTCGCGCCGTTCACATAGCCGGTGACACCCTTGTCCATCGCAACCTGATAGGCGGCCTGGAACATGATCACGATGGGAGAGCTGGCCTGCACCTCCTGCTGCAACTCGCGGTACATCTGCAGGCGGGTCTCTGCGTCGCCCTCTGACAGGGCCGCCATCGTCTTTTCATTCATCTCCGCCGGAACAGCCCAGGCATTGCGCCATGTGGTGGTCGCGGCATAGCTGTCGTCCGAATTGTCGGAGTTATAGGCAAACGCCTTGGCGTTGGAATGCGGATCCATGAAGTCCGGACCCCAATAAAGCAGCATCGCCTCATGGCTGCGCTCGCGGTACTTGGTGATGACCTGGCTGCCGGTGCCGGGCAGGATTTCAAAGTTGATACCCGCATCGGCAAAACTCGCCTGAAGCGATTGCGCCATATCGGTGAAGGGGGCGGCGTTGATCACATCAAGCGACACGGTGATCGGGCTGTCGATGCCGGCCTCTGTCAGGATGCTTTTGGCTTTTTCCGGATCGTAGGAGAATGGCGTCTCATCATATGAGCCGGGAAACCCTTTGGGCCAAAAGGCCTGATGCACATCCATCTGACCTTTGATGATGGTCTCGGTCATGCCTTTGTAGTCCACCAGATACCGCGCGGCTTCCCAAACCGCCGGGTTGGTCAGGCTGTCTGTCTTTTGGTTAAAGGACAGGAAATGGACCGCCGCCTGCGGGAAGGTTTCCACCTTGATTTCATCGCTGCTGAGCGATGCGATCTGATCGGGCGTCATGTTGCGGGCAAGATCCACATCACCCTGTTCCAGCAGCAGCTGCTGGGTCGCGCTTTCCGCCACATGGCGGATGATCACGCTGTCCACCTCGGGGGCGCCGTTGAAATAGGTCGGGTTGGCTTCCATGCGGACCATCTGACCGGCGGTATAGCGTTTCAGGGTAAAGGGACCAGAGCCCGCTGCATTGGCATTCAGCCACGCATTGCCCATGTCACCGTCAACTTCGTTTTCGCGCACCAGAACGCTGTCCACGATAGAGGCGGGCCGTGCTGCGAGCACGTTCAGAACAAAGGCGGGGGAAAAATCACCTGCGTATGTGATGGTGACGGTGTTGCCATCGGCCTTGACCATCTCAGCAATATTGTCGGCGTTCCAGCCAAGCTGGGTCAGGATGAACGCCGGGGTCAGGTTCAGCTTCACAACGCGCGAAAAGGAATAGACCACATCCTCTGCCGTGACCGGGTTGCCAGAGGCAAAGGTCGCCCCATCGCGCAGGGTGAAGGTGATGGTCTTTGCCGTTTCATCCGTGGACCATTCCGACGCAAGGCCCGGCGCCAGAACGGTGGTGTCTTCGGCATCATATTGGACCAGACGGTCATAGAGGTTGGTCACCAACTCCCCCGAGGTGAACTCATAGGCCTGGGCGGGATCGATGGCGACGATATCGTCGATGTTCTGGGCAACAACCAGCACGTTGTCCGGGGTCTTGGCAAAGACCGCAGGGGCCGCCATTGGCAGCATCATCGCGCTGGCCAAAAGCGCTGTCTTCAGATGTTTCATCAAATCGTCTCCTTGTTGGAAATGGTGTTATGCCGGGCGGGTCACGCCTCGGGTTTTTGGGAAAGCTCAGGCAGATCAATTGCGCCCGCACGGTTCAGCACAGTCAGGGTGCCCGTCCACAGGATGCGGGCCGTCTGTTCGGTGGGGTTGCGCCAGGCGTGAGGGGTGTCGCCGCGATAATGCAGGCAGTCCCCAACCGTCATGCGAAATGTCTGATCGCCCAGCGTCTGCTCGATTTCCCCGTCAAGCACATAGATGATCTCTTCACCCTCGTGGCTTACGGTTTCCGATGTGTATCCCGCAGGAATATGCAGCACGTAGCTCGACATTTCAGAGCCGGGAAACTCTGCCCCCAGCGCTTCGTAGCGCAGCGAGGAATTATCGAGCGCAAACAGGGGGCGAGACCCTGCGCGGGTCAGCCCGTCAGAGGGCTTTGAAGCCGAGATGAAATAATCCAGACCAACCTCCAGCGCCGCCGCGATCTGCGCAAGGGTGCCAAGGGACGGGGTGGCATTGTCGCGTTCGACCTGGCTGAGGTAGCCAACCGACACACCGGACGCATCACATAGCGCCTGAAGCGTCATGTTCAGCTGCTTGCGGCGCTTGCGAATCGTGGGTCCGACCTTGGGCTCCTGGATCGTTTTTTCCTGTGGCATTCTCGCTCTTTACTCTTGGATTTCCCGGCCTGGCCAAAGCAGGGGCTTTGGCGGGGTTCGGGTGGGTCTCTCCGTCTCACGCTACAAAAAAAATTTTTGTGATGCAAAAAATATTTTTGCAACTTATCAAAATTCCTCTATGCCTGAAGCCGAGAGATGCGCCCGCCTGCCGGTTTGGCGCTGGTGATAAACCGCGCTAAGCGTTTGATTTTCAATTGTTTGGCCAAAACGGAAAGGGAGAGAGCTTGAGCAGGGTCCAGTCTTCCCCCGCCGCCCTTCGCCGCTCTGTTGGCGCGCTGGGAGGGTTTGCGATCGTCACGCTTTTGACCTTTGTCGGGCTGATGGCGATCACGTTTTTCATTGGCCGGGTCATCCCGATTGACCCGGTATTATCCGTGGTCGGGGACCGGGCAACGCAGGAGCAATACGATGCCGCCCGCGTCGCGATGGGGCTGGACCGTCCGCTTGCGGTGCAATTTCTGGCCTATGTCGGTGACGTCTTTCAGGGCAACCTTGGCCATTCCGTTTCCACCAACCGCCCGGTCGCCGAAGATCTGGCGCGGGTGTTTCCCGCGACGCTGGAAATGGCGACCCTCGGCATCATCATCGGGGTGGGCATGGGGGTGCCGCTTGGGGTGTGGGCTGCAGCACGGCAGGGCACATGGATCGACCACCTGATCCGGGTCTTTGCGCTGCTGGGATATTCCGTGCCTGCCTTCTGGCTTGGCCTTGTGGGGTTGGTGGTGTTTTACGCGGGCCTTGGCTGGGTGTCCGGGCCGGGGCGTGTCGATATCTTTTATGAGGGTCTGGTAGAGCCGCGCAGCGGTCTGATGCTGGTCGATTCCGCTTTGGCAGGCGACTGGGACGTGTTCTGGAACGCTCTTGATCACCTCATCCTGCCTGCCACCATTCTGGGGTTTTTCTCTCTGGCCTACATCGCCCGCATGACCCGCAGTTTCATGCTTGATCAGCTGGGGCAGGAGTACATCACCACCGCCCGCGTCAAGGGCGTGGCAGAGTGGCGGGTGATCTGGACCCATGGCTTCCGCCCCATTCGCGTACCGCTGATCACGGTGATCGGGCTGTCTTATGCGGCGCTGCTTGAAGGTTCTGTGATGATCGAAACCGTCTTCAGCTGGCCGGGTATCGGCAACTACCTGACTGTTGCGCTGCTCAATGCCGACATGAACGCGGTCCTTGGGGCGACGCTGGTCATCGGTGCGGTGTTCATTCTCATCAATAAACTGTCGGATGTGCTCTATCGCATGCTCGACCCGCGCAGCCGATAGGAGGGGGCGATGACCACGATGACAGATTGGTTGCTTGACGACTCTCCCACATCGCGTGTGCAGGCGTCGCTGGGGCGCGGCTACAGGATGATACGCCTGTTGATGCGCAACCCGCTTGCGGTGATTGGCGCGGTGATCCTGCTGACCCTGATCTTTGCTGCGGTTTTTGCACCGTGGATCGCGCCGCACAGCCCGTTGGGCCAGAACCTGTCTCAACGTCTCTTGCCGCCGTCCTCGACCCACTGGATGGGCACGGATGAATTGGGGCGCGATATCTTCAGCCGTGTGATCTACGGCGCGCGGATCACCTTGATGATCGTTGCGCTGGTGGCGGTGATCGCGGCGCCACTTGGCCTGCTGATCGGGGCGGTTTCGGGATATTTCGGGGGGTGGACGGACAAGGTTCTGATGGGCGTCACGGATGTGTTCCTGTCGATGCCCAAGCTCATCCTTGCGCTGGCCTTTGTGGCGGCGCTGGGGCCGGGGATCGAGAATGCAATCATCGCAATCGCAATCACCTCCTGGCCGGCCTACGCACGTATCGCACGGGCCGAGACGCTGACCTTTCGCAATGCCGAATTCATCTCGGCCATGCGTCTGCTGGGCGCAAGCCATGCGCGCATCATCACCGGCCATGTGCTGCCGCTTTGTACCTCATCGATGATCGTGCGCGTCACACTGGATATGGCCGGGATCATCCTGACCGCCGCGGGCCTTGGCTTTCTTGGTCTGGGGGCCCAGCCGCCGTTGCCGGAATGGGGCGCCATGATCTCGCGCGGGCGCGCGTTCATCCTTGATCAATGGTGGGTGGCCACCATGCCGGGTTTTGCCATCATCGTGGTCTCTCTCGGCTTCTGCTTCTTGGGCGACGGGCTGCGCGATGTGCTGGACCCCAAACAGGGAGGCAAATCATGAGCCAATCGCCTTTGCTGGAACTTGAAAATCTGCGGGTCAGTTTTCCAACCCCCAAGGGGCGGGTTGAGGTGGTCAAGGGGCTGTCCTTCACCCTTGGACGCGAACGTCTCGGTATCGTCGGAGAGAGCGGATCGGGCAAATCCATGACCGGCCGTGCCATCCTGCGCCTGGTGCGCAGACCGGGCCAGCAGGACGCGGACAAGATGACCTTTGACGGGATCGATCTGCGCCGCCTGTCTGAGCGGCGGATGCGGGATCTGCGCGGGGCGCGGATTTCCATGATTATGCAGGATCCCAAATTCTCGCTGAACCCTGTGATGACCATTGGCGAACAGATCGCAGAGGCGCTGCGGACGCACGAACGGCTTGCCCGTCGCGACGTTCAGGCGCGGGTGCTGCAAATGCTGGAAGCGGTTCGCATCAATGACCCCAAGCGGGTGATGGCGCTTTATCCGCATGAGGTATCGGGCGGCATGGGGCAGCGGATCATGATCGCAATGATGTTGATCCCGCGCCCTGATCTGCTGATTGCGGACGAACCGACATCGGCGCTTGATGTCTCTGTACAGGCCCAGGTGCTGGACCTGATCGACGAATTGGTGCGCGACAAGGGCATGGGGCTGATCCTGATCTCTCATGATCTCAATCTGGTGGCGCGCTACTGCGACCGCATTTTGGTGATGCATGCAGGTCAGGTGGTCGAAAGCTGCGCCGCAAGCGAGCTGCACAATGCCACCCATCCCTATACCCGCGGCCTCTTGGCGGCGGTGCCCAGGATGGAAGAAACCCGCGAGGAACTCCCCGTTCTCGACCGCAGCGCATGGAGCGGCACATGACAGCGATCTCTCTGAAAAACCTTGATATTTCATATGGGCCCACCAAGGTGGTTGAGGCGGCAAGTTTTGATGTGGCTGAAGGAGAGAGCTTTGCCCTCGTCGGTGAAAGCGGCTCGGGAAAATCCACCATCCTCAAGGCCATCGCCGGGCTTGCCCCCGACTGGACGGGAGAGATCACCGTTCTGGGGCAGCCGCGCGGGCATAGTGTCGATCATGGGTTTGCCAGCCGGTGCCAGATGGTGTTTCAGGATCCATATGGCTCGCTGCATCCGCGCAAATCCGTCGACCGTGTGCTGAGTGAGCCACTGAAAATCCACGGCATTTCCAACCGCGATGCGCGGGTCGAGGACATGCTGGCGGCTGTGGGGCTCGACCGTCGGTTCCGCTTTCGCTATCCGCATCAGCTCTCTGGTGGGCAGCGCCAGCGGGTCGCAATCGCGCGTGCATTGATGCTGGAGCCCAAGGTCATGCTGCTGGACGAGCCGACATCGGCGCTCGACGTGTCCGTGCAGGCCGAGATCCTCAATCTGCTCAAGAAACTGCGCCGCGAGCAGGGGCTGACCTATCTGATGGTCACGCACAACCTGCCTGTCGTCAGCTTCATGTGTGATCGCATGGCAGTGATGCACAAGGGGCGTATCGTTGAAATTGCCCCGGCCAGCGCGCTGCATGACGGCCGGTTCCAAGACCCTTACACCCAATCCCTTTACGCCGCATCAGGCGGCAACCCTGACCGCAAGGACTAGGATATGACTGATACACGACCCGCCCGCCTGGCATTTGAGCAGGCCATGGCAGAGGCGCAGGATGCGACCGCCGCCTATGACGCGCTATGCGCGCTGACAAAGGCCACGGTCGGCGCCAAGCTGTTTACCGTGATGACCGCAGACATGGATGCCATGCTTGCCTGCCGCACCTACACCGATGATCCGCAAAACTACCCCACAACCGGCACCAAAGAGATCGAGATGAACCGCTGGTTCGAACAGGTCCATGGCCGCCACGAGACGTTTGTGTCAAATACCCTTGCCGATATCGACACGGTCTTTCCCGACGCAGACCTGATCGGCCAGCTCGGCTGCGGGTCCGTCATCAACCTGCCGGTCATTCTGCGGGGTTCGATGGTTGCCACGGTGAACATCCTCCACGAGGAAGGCTATTACACACCCGAGCGTGTTGCCCTGGCCCAGGACATCCTGCGCCTGCCAGCCATGACCGTCCTCGCCTTTGCAGGCAGCTGAAAGGGCGCGCGCCTCCCCACAGATCTTTTGCCGTTCCGTTTCAGGTCGATTTGTGCGAGATAGCCGACCGACCTCATGATCCTTGCCGGGCCGCCGTCCTGACGCAAGGATCCGCGCAACGCGTTTCAAGGACCTGGTGCAGACATGGCTGACACAGCATCAACACAAAACATCCCCCGCGCCGCCCGCCTGAGCGTGGCACCCATGATGGATTGGACAGACCGCCATTGCCGTTATCTGCATCGTCTGCTGAGCCGGGAGGCGTTGCTTTACACGGAGATGGTGACGGCGCCGGCTTTGGTGCGGGGGGGGGCGTTGCATTTGCTGGATCACTCGGTCGAAGAGCACCCGGTGGCGCTGCAGCTTGGCGGTTCGGACCCGGCAGAGCTCGCTGAGGCGGCGCGCCTTGGGGGGCAGGCGGGCTATGATGAAATCAATCTCAACTGCGGCTGTCCCAGTGACCGGGTTCAGTCCGGGGCCTTTGGGGCGGTTTTGATGAAATCCCCCGATCTGGTGGCCGAATGTGTGGCGGCCATGCAGGCCAAGGTCGACGTCGAGGTGACCGTCAAATGCCGTATCGGTGTGGATGATCAGGACCCGCAAGAGGTGCTGCCGGGCTTTATCGCGGCGATTGCTGCGGCTGGGTGCAAGCGGGTGACGATCCACGCACGCAAGGCCTGGCTCAAGGGGCTGAGCCCCAAGGAAAACCGCGATATTCCGCCACTGGATTATGACATCGTGCATCAGATGAAGGCAGAGTTTCCGGCGCTGCATATCTCGATCAACGGGGGGATTACCTCGCTTGATCAATCGGTTGAGCATCTTGATCGCGGTCTGGACGGGGTCATGGTGGGCCGTGCGGCCTATCATCAGCCGAGCGATATCCTTTGTGCGGCGGATCGGCGGATCTATGGCACGGGAGATGTGAGCGATCCTGTCGAGGTGGTTGCGCAGATGCTCGGCTATATCGAAGATGAGATGGCAAAAGGCGCCCGCTTGCATCAGATCACGCGCCATATGCTGGGGCTGTTTGCCGGCCGTCCGGGCGCGCGCAACTGGCGCCGGGTTCTGTCTGAGGGCGCAAGCCGCCCGGGCGCGGGCACCGAACTGGTCGAGGCGGCGCTGCAGCAGGTGACCGGGCAGGCGGCCTGATCCAGCAAAACTGTCGGGGGGGCGCCTGTCAGGGGCGCGCGCAGTTGGTACAGGGCAGGAAACCTGGGTCACAGCGGCGTGTGACGCAAGAAAAAGACTGCCATGTGCCGCAATCCGGCTATATCAACACAACAAGCAGGGCAGCGGCCCGGCCAGTTGGTCGGGCAGAGGTCGCTTGGCTCCGGTGATGGCGGGCCAGCGACGTTGCAAAGAGCAGACCGACAGCGGCAAGATCCGCGCCAGAGGAGACTGAGATGCAGGCGATGATTTCCCCCCTGATGAGCGAGAGCGCAATTGCCATGACGCCGGGGCTGCTGGCGCAGATGGCCGGGCTCTTGGTGGTGACGGGTGCGGTCGCAGGCGTCCTGGCCGGGCTGTTGGGTGTGGGCGGAGGCATCGTTCTGGTGCCTGCGTTTTTCTATGTGTTCCAGACCCTTGGCTATGGCGGCGACCAGCTGATGCAGATGTGCCTGGCGACATCGCTCGCCACCATCATCGTGACTTCGGTGCGCTCGGTCCTGAGCCATAACAAGAAAGGTGCAGTCGACTGGGATATCCTGCGCGGCTGGGGGCCGGGGATTGCGGTTGGCGCCATCATCGGTGTGACGGTTGCGGCGTCGCTGCGCTCGACCACGCTGCAGGCGTTGTTTGGCGTGCTTGCGCTGGTGATTGGTCTCTACATGGCTTTTGGTCGTGCAGACTGGCGGTTGGGCAGTGAAATGCCCAAGGGTCTGCGCCGGATTGTCCTGTCGCCGATGGTGGGGTTCCTGTCGGTGCTGATGGGGATTGGCGGTGGCAGTTTCGGGGTGCCCCTGATGAGCCTGCACGCAACGCCCATTCATCGCGCCGTGGCCACGGCTGCGGGGTTCGGTGTGATTATTGCGGTGCCTTCGGTGATCGGCTTTCTGTTCCTGCCCATTGATGCGGCTGCGCGCCCGCCACTGACCGTCGGGGCGGTCAATCTGGTGGCCTTTGTCGTGGTCATTGCGATGACGCTGATCACGGCCCCCTGGGGGGTAAAGCTTGCCCATGCAATGGATCCCAAACCGCTCAAGCGGGTGTTTGCGATTTTCCTGATCCTTGTGGCGCTAAACATGCTGCGAAAGTCGCTTGGGCTCTGATCGGGCGGACCGCTGGCGTTAGGCTGGCGGCATGGAGTTGTTGAACGTCAGGAGCCGGTGATGCAGTGGCAGCAGTTTTGTGACAAGGGCTGGTGCGCCTTTGGCCCGGATCAGGCAACCGCCGATTGGGCCAGACATGCCCATCAGGCGGGGATGGCCGCGCTGAAGGATCCCGCCAATGCCGAGTGGCTGCAATGCGAGGGCACCTGGTTCATCGGTGTTGATGCGTTGCCCAATGACAGCTCCGGTCAGCTGCCCGGTGGCCCGGCCTTGGCGGGGCCCGCGATCGAATTCATCCGCACCCATCTGGGCGCGATACCGCCCTTGCATCGGGCGCAGGTGTCGTCGGTGTTTCCCGGCTACCCGCGCCCCCGTCCGGGCGAAGGCGAAGCGGCGCTGCGCTACCGGATCAAACGGGACGCCGCCCATGTGGATGGGGTCAAGATGTATGGTGAACATCGCCGCCGCAAGGTTGAGGAGCCTCATGCCTGGGTCTTGGGATTGCCCCTGAACCAAGCCAGTGCAGATGCGTCTCCCCTCGTGGTCTGGGAGGGCAGCCATAACATCATGCGCCGTGCCTTTGCCGCCGCCTTTGGCGATACGCCGCGGTCCAGCTGGGCAGATGTGGATGTGACGGATGCCTATACTGCAGCCCGCGCAGAAGTGTTTGAAACCTGTCCGCGTGTGACGGTTTCGGCCAAACCGGGAGAGGCCTATCTGATGCACCGCCTCTGTCTGCATGGGGTTGCCCCCTGGGGCGAGGGGGCAAGCGCACCGGAAGAGGGGCGCATGATTGCCTATTTCCGGCCTGAACTGGCGGATTGGACCAACCGGGACACAGGCTGGCTGGCATAGGTCAGCAAACCTGTCCGAATGTTTCGCGTGCGAAACAATGGGTCAACACGCGTTCCGCATGATTATCAATGTGTTAACAGGCGGTGCTGATGTAACGGGCGGGATTTTCCAGCCCGATCAGCCAGATAGGGCCATCGCGCAACATCAGCGCCTGCGCCGCGTCAGCCGCGCTTCAGTCTGGCGCTGCGCCCGCCGCGGCGCTTGGTCAGGTCACTTGCGCGGGCCGGAAGCTGTTCAAGCAGGCTTGCGCGTTCCTCATTGGTCATCTTTGACCAGCGGGTGATCTCATCGATAGAGCGATAGCAGCCGGTACAGATCCGGGCCTCGGGGTGGACCACGCAGATCTGAATGCAGGGCGATTGCACTTCGTCGCGTTTCCAGACGTCTTGGCTCATGTCGTTGTTCCCGCCTTAACCTGTTTTCAGATGGCGCATCCGGTCAAGCGCCCCCTGCAGGATATAGGAGGCCGCCACGTGGTCGATAACCTCAGAGCGACGCTTTCTGCTCGTATCGGCCTCCAAAAGCGCTCTTTCCGCGGCAACTGTGCTCAGACGCTCGTCCCAAAAGCCGATGGGCAGATCCGTGAGCTGGCTGAGATTGCGGGCAAAGGCACGGGTTTTCTGGCAGCGGGGGCCTTCGGTGCCATCCATGTTGCGCGGCAGCCCAAGAAGCAGCGCGCCGATCTCGCGGGCCTTCACGATCTCAAAGAGCTTTTCGGCATCCAGCGTGAATTTCTTGCGTCGGATCGTTTCCAGCGGGGTCGCGACGGTGCCCATCCGGTCAGAGATGGCAACGCCAACGGTCTTGTCGCCAAAATCGAGACCGGCGATGGGGCTAAGGGAGGGAACGGCGGCCGCGAAGGCCTCGAAGTCGTCATAGATCATTCTGTCAGTCCTGCGCTTTGCGCGGCGGCGGTGATGGGGGCGAGAGCGTCGGGAGTGTCGGCAAAGACCTTCTGTGCCTCGGCATAGATCGCGCGGGCGCGGTCGGTTTCTTGCAGGACGCTCAATGCGCCGATCAGCTGCGCCCATTCCTGCGGTGTGCCGCCGGTGGTGGCGAGCCGGTCAGACAGCCCCTCGACCATGCCACGGATCATCGCGGCGCGGTCTTCTGCGCTCATGTCCTGTGCGGCGGCGATGTCGGCGTCGCTGGGGCCAGAAATGGCGGGGCCACGGCCGGGAACCGGGGCGCTGCCGGGTTCGATGGGGGTATAATCCACACCGGCGCGGAATGCGATGTCTTCGATCTGGGCGGTGATGGCGGTGACCCAGGGTGCGTTGGCCGGACCCATTGCAAGGGTTTCGCTCCAGACCTCATAGGCGATATCCGGACGGCCAATCTGTGCCATCATCAGCCCCCAGTAATAGCGGGCACCACCGTCATAGCGATCAAGCGTAAGCGCAGTGCGCAGCGCGTCTTCTGCCTCGGGCGAGACGTAGCCACCGGCGGCCATGATCTGCAGCTCTGCCAGCTCGCCGAAATCGCGGGCCTCAACATCGCCGGACATGATGCGGATATAATTTGCCTTGGCCTGCGCGGCGGCAGAGAAATTGCCAAGGTTGCCTTCGTGCTGGGCCAACAGGGCCTGACCCTGGGCGTCGTCCTTGCGCGCGTTGGCGGTGTCGCGCAGCTGCTGGACAAGTTCGGCATAGCCCGGCTCGACCTCACGCGGGGGGGAGGGGGGCAGATCTGCCTCGGCTTCGGCCTGGCTTGGACGGTTTGCCGCGCGCTCTGCGGCGGCGGCGATGCGCTGTTGCAGGCCAAGGTCGCTGTAGCCGGGGGCGCCCAGGGTGGAATAGAGCCCGTAGACGGCGCCAGAGACACCCACCACCACCAGAGCGGCCATGATGCTGCTTGCGGTTTTGGGCTGTGCCTTGCCTTCGGCGGCGGCGCGCATCTGTGCATCGGCGGTCAGAATGCGGCGGGAAATCTCGGTGCGGATGCGCTCAGCGTCGCTTTCCTGCAGGACGCCACGCGCCAGATCCTTGTCAACATCGCGCAGCTGTTGGCGATAGACGGCCAGATCATAGGCTGCCGCAGGTCCACCGCTGTCGCGCCCCCGGATCAGAACAAGGGACAGCAGACCGGCTGTGGCCAGGGTGATGAGGCTGATGACAATCCAGAAAGTCATGGGGGCTCCCGCAGTTTGTTCCCCATGTATAGCTGCAGGGGGGCGGAAAAAAGACCTAAACGCTGCGGCGTGCTGTCCTGTTGCTGACAGGGCCGTCGGGCAGAGCGCCATCTTGGGTGGCCAGTGGAGTGGCCATTTGGGGGCGCAAGGGGGGCGGTGATCGCGCCGGGTTGGACCGGCCGGCTGATCTGTAACAGCTTTACGACCGGTTTACGGCGCGCATGTCGCAACCATACATAAATGCGACGATAAACGGCGCAGGCCTGGCATGCGTCTGGGGCATACCCGGTAACAGTCTCGAACCATCGGATTCGCCCATGAAACGTTATTCTGCCTTTGCTGTCGCGCGTGAGGCGCTGCGCTACCACACCGGATGGGAACGCGCCTGGCGCTCTCCTGAACCGAAACGCCGCTACGATGTCATTATCGTTGGCGCTGGTGGCCACGGTCTTGCCACTGCCTATTTCCTTGGAAAGAACTTCGGCATCACAAATGTCGCCGTTCTGGAAAAAGGCTGGTTGGGCGGCGGCAACACCGGGCGCAACACCACCATCATCCGCTCCAACTACCTTCAGGATCCCTCTGCGGCGATCTACGAGAAGGCGCGCTCTCTCTATGAGACGATGAGCCAGGACCTGAACTACAACGTGATGTTCTCGCCGCGTGGCGTCATCATGCTGGCCCAGACCGAGCACGAAGTGCGCGGCTACAAGCGGACCGCACATGCCAACGCGCTGCAGGGCGTACAGACCGAATGGATCGAGCCTGCCCGCGTCAAGGAACTGGTGCCGATCATCAACCTTGAAGGCCCGCGTTATCCGGTTCTGGGTGGCCTGTGGCAGGAACGTGGCGGCACCGCGCGCCATGATGCCGTGGCCTGGGGCTATGCCCGTGCGTGTTCTGCGATGGGCATGGACATCATCCAGAAATGCGAAGTCACCGGCGTGCGATCCGAAAACGGTCGTGTGGTCGGGGTCGACACCACCAAAGGTGCGATCGACTGTGACAAGCTGGGCATGGTGGTTGCGGGCAACTGTTCGCATCTCTCCGAAATGGCGGGTTTCCGTCTGCCGGTTGAATCCGTGGCGCTGCAGGCGCTGGTCTCCGAGCCGATCAAACCTTGCATGGATGTGGTCGTGATGGCGAACACCGTGCATGGCTACATGTCGCAGTCCGACAAGGGCGAGATGGTCATCGGCGGTGGCACCGACGGTTTCAACAACTACACCCAGCGCGGGTCTTTCCACCATATCGAGGAAACCGTGCGCGCGCTGAACGAAACCTTCCCGATGGTCAGCCGCCTGAAGATGCTGCGCCAGTGGGGCGGGATCGTGGATGTGACCGGCGACCGCTCGCCGCTGATCTCCAAAACGCCGGTGGACAACATCTTTGTCAACGCAGGCTGGGGCACCGGCGGCTTCAAGGCGATCCCCGGCTCTGGCTGGGCGATGGCGGAGCTGATGGCCACGGGCCACTCGCCGCTGGCCGAAGAGTTTTCGATGATGCGCTTCAAGGAAGGCAAGTTCATCGATGAGAGCGTTGCAGCGGGTGTGGCGCACTGATGCCGCGCACCGTCGCAAAATTCTTGGAAGAATTTTGCCAGGGATTGTCCAAAATCCTTGGCCCCCAGTTGGAGAGGTCCGCACAATGCTGATCCTTGAATGCCCATATTGCGGTGTCAAAGCCGAAGAAACCGAACTGGCCGCTGGCGGCGAAGCGCATCTGAAGCGCTTTGGCCCCGGTTCGTCGGACGAAGAGTTCCACGACTACCTGTTCATGCGCGAAAACCCCAAGGGCGTGCATTTCGAGCGCTGGCGCCATGCCAATGGTTGCGGCAAGTGGTTCCACGCTGCGCGCTGCACCATGACGCTGGAAGTCTTTGGCACCTACAGTGCCCAGACCACCGAGCCGCCCAAGGAAATCCAGGACAAGATTTCTGAAAAGCGTCCGAACTGGACATGGCGGGATGTGAAATGATCCGCCTGAGCCTCTCTTTCCTTTCTGTCGCCTTCTCTTGCGAAAGGTCCGCCACATGAGCACGCGCCTTGCCAAAAACGGCCGGTTGATCGACCGCTCCAAACAGATCGAATTCACCTTCAACGGCAAGCGGATGAAGGGCTATGCGGGCGATACGCTGGCCTCTGCCCTGTTGGCCAATGACCAGATGATGGTCGGTCGTTCGTTCAAGTATCACCGCCCCCGTGGTCTGGTTGCTGCGGGCCCCGAAGAGCCCAATGCGCTTGTGGGTCTGGGCACCGGCGATCGTTTTGAGCCGAACCAGCGCGCCACCACGACCGAGCTGTTCTCGGGTCTGTCGGCACAGTCGCAGAACCACTGGCCCAGCCTCGACTTTGACGTGCTGGCAATCAACAACAAGCTTGGCCGTTTCCTGACGGCGGGTTTCTATTACAAGATGTTCATCCACCCGCGTCCGCTGTGGAAACACGTCTACGAGCCGATCATCCGCCAGTCTGCTGGTCTGGGCAAAGCACCGGACAAAGAGCTGAAGGATGCAGACACCTACGAGCACTTCTATTTCTTCGCCGATGTCTTGGTGATTGGTGGTGGTGTGGCTGGTCTGCAGGCTGCCAAGGTTGCGGCACAGTCCGGTGCCAAGGTTCTGCTGCTTGAGCAGCACAACTACTGGGGTGGTCGTGCGCCGGTTGATGGCGGCACCATCGAGGGCATGGAGCCGGGTGCCTGGGTTGAGAAAACCCTGGAAGAGCTGCGCGGCATGGACAATGTCACCCTGCGCGATCGCTGCATGGGCGCAGGCGTCTATGACCACGGCTATGCGCTGGGGTATGAACGTCTGACTGATCATGCACCGGGGCAGGGTGGTCCGCGCCACCGCCTGTGGCGGATCCGGGCCAGCCAGATTGTCACCGCAACCGGTGCGATCGAGCGTCCGCTGTCCTTTGCAGGCAACGACATTCCCGGCGTCATGCTGGCGGCGTCGATGCGCGACTATGCGGTGAACTGGGGTGTGACCCCGGGTCAGAAGGTTGTGGTTGCCACCAACAACGACGACGCCTACCGCACCGCCATTGCGATGCATGGTGCCGGTGTTGAGGTGGTCCGCGTGCTGGATACCCGCGACAGCGGTGGCGGCAGCCTCATGGAAGAGGTGCGCGCATTGGGCATCCGTGTCGAATGTGGCCGTGCCATTGCCAAGGTCAAAGGAAGCAAGCGTGTCACTGGCGTGGCAATCTGCGCTCAGAACGGCGAGGGCGGTGCGCAGGAAGAGGTCGAGGCCGATGCGGTCGCGATGTCCGGTGGCTGGTCGCCAGTGGTCCACCTGTGGTCCCATTGCGGTGGCAAGCTGATCTGGGATGAGGCACATGCCAACTTCCGCCCCGATCCCGAGCGTCCGCCACTGGGTGCGGATGGCAATGGCTTTGTCATTGCTGCGGGTGCCGCCAATGGCGCTGCAGGTCTTGCCGATGCGCTGCATGACGCGCAGACCGCCGGTGAAGCGGCTGCCAATGCCGCGGGTTTCACCCCCAAGGTTGGTGATGCACCTGCCGCCGAGGCGCCTGAAGAAAACGCGATGGAAGCTGTCTGGCTGATGCCTGCCAAGGCCGACATCAAGCTGCGCATGAAAACCTGGCTGGATTATCAGAACGACGTCAAAGTGTCGGATGTGCAGCTGGCAGCGCGCGAAGGCTTTGAAAGCGTTGAGCACACCAAGCGTTACACCACGCTGGGCATGGCGACCGATCAGGGCAAACTGTCCAACATCAACGGTCTGGCCATTCTGGCGGACTCGCTCGGCTCTGAAATTCCGCAGGTGGGCACCACCACCTTCCGTCCGCCCTATCACCCGATTTCGATGGGTGCGATCGGCGGCGAAGCCCGCGGTGAGATCTTCCAGCCGCTGCGCAAGACGCCGATGTATGACTGGCACGACAGCAACGGGGCGGATTGGGAACCGGTTGGCCAGTGGCGCCGTCCTTTCGCCTATGTCCGCTCTGGCGAGAGCCTGCATGACGCGGTGAACCGCGAGGTGAAGAACACCCGCGACAACCTCGGCCTGCTGGATGCATCGACCCTTGGCAAGCTGGTTGTCAAAGGACCGGATGCAGGCAAGTTCCTCGACATGATGTACACCAACATGATGTCGACACTGAAGCCGGGCAAATGTCGCTATGGTCTGATGTGTTCCGAGAACGGCTTCCTCATCGACGACGGTGTGGTTGCGCGTATCGACGAAGACACCTGGCTGTGCCACACCACCACCGGCGGCGCCGAGCGCATCCATGGTCACATGGAAGAATGGCTGCAGACCGAATGGTGGGACTGGAAAGTCTATGTTGCCAATGTCACCGAACAGCTGGCGCAGGTCGCCGTCGTTGGCCCCAACGCCCGCAAGGTGCTGGAAAAGCTGAACGAAAAAGCAGGCGGTGGCATGGATCTGTCCAAGGAAGCGCTGCCCTTCATGGAGTGGCGCGACGGAGAGATCGGCGGCTTCAAGGCGCGGGCCTATCGGATCTCCTTCTCGGGCGAGCTGTCCTACGAGATCGCGGTTGCTGCCTCTGACGGTCTGGCGTTCTGGACCGCGCTGATGGAAGCGGGTCAGGAATTCGGCGTGATGCCTTATGGCACCGAATGTCTGCACATCCTGCGGGCCGAGAAGGGCTTTATCATGATTGGTGATGAAACCGACGGCACTGTCATTCCGCAGGATCTGGGTCTGAACTGGGCGCTGTCCAAGAAGAAGGAAGACTTCCTCGGCAAGCGCGCCCATTCCCGCAGCCACATGGCCGACCCCGACCGTTGGCAGCTGGTGGGTCTGGAAACCGTTGACGGATCTGTCCTGCCGGATGGCGCCTATGCGGTGGGCAATGGCGTCAATGCCAATGGCCAGAAGAACACCATCGGTCGTGTGACCTCGACTTACTATTCGTCGAACCTGGGGCGTGGCATTGCCATGGGCCTGGTCAAGCATGGCCCCAGCCGCATGGGTGAGGTCATCGAGTTCCCCGGCACCGACGGGAAAATCTACAAGGCCAAGATCGTCGATCAGGTCTTTTACGACAAGGAAGGGGAAAAGCAGAATGTCTGATCCTGTCAGCGCAATGAATGGTGCGAAGTTCTCCGGCCTGGCACAGGTCGAGGACAGCGGTCTGCAGGGGATGATTACCCTGCGCGGCGATCTGGCATCTGACACCCTGAAGGCGGCCGTGAAGGCCGCCACCGGGGCAGATGTTCCTGCCAGCGGTCACGTGTCGCTCTCGGCTGAGGGCGGGGTGGCATGGATGTCGCCAGACGAATTGTTGTTGCTCGTTCCTTACGAGGTGGTTGACGCCAAGGTCGCTGATCTGGCAGAGGCACTGAAGGGCGAGCACGCATTGGCCGTCAATGTGTCGGACGCGCGCGGTGTGTTCCGCTTGTCCGGCGATGGCGCCCGCGAGGTTCTGGCCAAGATCTGCCCGGTGGACATGTCGGCTGAGGCTTTCAAGCCCGGTCAGTTCCGCCGCACCCGCATGGCCCAGGTCGCTGCGGCCTTCTGGCTGGACGATGATGGCGCATTCCACATCGTCTGCTTCCGCTCGGTCGCGGCCTATGTGTTCAATCTGTTGTCGGTATCCGCACATCCACAATCCAAGGTTGGCGTCTACTGATCTGCGACAATTTCACCTTGTGTGATCATAAAGTCTTCGATAATCTGTCCCCGGTATTTCCGGGGGCATTTTACTGTCTTTCGGGGTGTTTTGCCCCATGTTTTTGTGCGCCGCCAGATCCAGTAATTTGTGACTGAGAAGGACGAGGCTCATCGCCTGTCCTTTGGACGTGATTTGGGGTCGACATGGTCGGTTTGTCAAAAATCACTTCGCTCTTTGGGGCGAAGGTGGGTGCAGCTTTTGTCCTTGGACTTTCCGCCGGGACGCCTGCGCACGCGCTTGATGGCGAATTCCATTGTCATGTCAAATCCTTGTCCAGTCATGGATGGATCCCAAGAGAGATCCATCTGTCATTCAAGGACGGATGGAAGGGCGAAGTCTCTCACGATGGAAATTTCAGCGCCCTGTCAGGCCAGAAACTGAGCGCGGGTTTTTTCGAGATGGGGCCGACGTCCTATCGGATCAGCTGGCTGATCAAGACGCCCTCCTTTGGCAATGGCGGGGATCTCGGAGAAATCCACTACCGCGCCATTCTCAACACCCGCAACATGAAGCTGTCGGTCCAGGTCATCTCTGATGTGGTGGATATGGATCAGCCGCGTGGGGTGGGCGAATGCAGCCGTTTGATCAGCGAAATGGTGACCGAGGAAGCCGCCGCCGATCAGGGCTAGCAAGACAGGCCGCAATCCAACACTTCAACGACAGTGATCTCTGGGTATGATCCGGAGCGGAGCACAGACTATGACTACCAAACTTGCGACCGTTGTGATGACGATGGCGATGACTATGACGATGGCGGCGGGGACGGCGGCGGCCAAGCCGGTGTCTTATGACTGCAAGATGCAGTCTTACGAGAAATACAACTGGATTGCCCCTCGGATGCTGATCTTTGTCGATCACGAGGAAAAGGTGGCGGGTGTCATGGATGGCATCATCGCCTCGGTCAGCAAAATGCCGATGGTCGTTGATTATGATCCGCGTTCCAAAGAGCGGCTCAAGCTCAAGTGGACCTTGAACAACCTCGACGCGCGCAGTGGCTCGGCCAAGGTCAGCTATTCTGCGACGATGGATGAACGACGGATGAAACTGTCTGTCACGGCGCGGGTTCATGGCTATGACAACCGTCCCTCGGGCAGCGGCACCTGTGTGCGCAGCAACATCCCGATGAAGCGCTGATCCGCCCGGCTGGCGCAGGTGTCGCGGCGTTTGATCTGCGACATCTGCCCAGGGTGACTGCGACCTCTTTACGAAAAGCCTTGGTTATTTTTTCGGTGTTTCCACGGCTTACCCTTGACCAAAGGGCGGACCAGCCGCATGTATCTGGCCAGGAACGCAACAATTCAGACAGGGGGCCCCAATGGCTTTTGAACTTCCCGATCTTCCCTACGCTCACGACGCTCTGGCATCCAAGGGCATGTCCGCTGAGACCCTGGAATACCACCACGACCTGCACCACAAGGCTTATGTCGACAACGGCAACAAGCTGATCGCCGGCACCGAGTGGGACGGCAAGTCGATGGAAGAGATCATCAAGGGCACCTATGACGCAAATGCGGTTGCTCAGAACGGTATCTTCAACAACATCTCCCAGCTGTGGAACCACAACCAGTTCTGGGAAATGATGGGTCCGGGCGAAAGCAAGATGCCGGGCGAGCTGGAGAAGGCCCTGGTCGACAGCTTTGGATCTGTTGACAAGTTCAAGGAAGAATTCTCTGCCGCGGGCGCGGGTCAGTTCGGCTCTGGCTGGGCGTGGCTGGTCAAGGACACCGACGGTGGCCTGAAAGTGACCAAGACCGAAAACGGCGTGAACCCGCTGTGCTTTGGCCAGACTGCTCTGCTGGGTTGCGACGTGTGGGAGCACTCCTACTACATCGACTTCCGCAACAAGCGACCGGCGTATCTGACCAACTTCCTTGACAACCTGGTCAACTGGGAAAACGTCGCGTCCCGCATGTGATCGCGATTTGGCGTCTCTGCCTTTTGCAGAGAAGCCTTTGAAAACATTGACCCCGGCCGCCAGCGGTCGGGGTTTTTTGGTGTCTGATGACAGGGTTCAGGGGGAACAATCCGCGCTCTCAAAGGTTGTGTATCTGACGGAAACAGAGATGGAGGCCGCTATGGCAGACCGCGTGAGATCAAAGGATGGTCGTCAGGAGACCAAGGAGATCCTGGGGGCAGAGGGCACCATTTCCCAAGGCGGACGCACAGGGGGCCGACTGGCCCGAGAGGTCGCGACCGAAGACGAGAAAAAGCGCGCGATGGAGCGCCCGGCCGGTGCGACCCGCGTGACAAAATCCAACGAGCAGGAGGATCAGTAATGAGCGGATTGAAACATGGCAGCTACGTTCTGGTGGCAGATAGCGAAAAGGCCCTGCTGTTGGAAAACATGACCGATGCGCAGAACCCAAATCTGGAGGTGCGCAAGAAGGAAGAGCAGGACAACCCGTCCGATATCGAACAGTCTGCTAATCGGCCTGGCCGGATGCACGACGGGGGTGTTGGTCAGCGCTCTGCTCTGGATGACACGGATTGGCACGAACTGGCCAAGGAGCGGTTTGCAGATGATATTGCGGAGCTGCTGTACGCGCGCGCCCACAAGGGCAAGCTGGGCCCGATTGTTCTGGTCGCCGCGCCTCAGGCTCTGGGAGATTTGCGCGACAAGCTGCACAAGGAAGTGCAGGATCTGGTGATCGCAGAGATCCCCAAGAACCTGACCAATCACCCGATCGACAAGATCGAGGAGATCGTGACGCAGGAACTGGCTGCCTGATCGCGGCTGACCTCAACAGAACACGCGGCGCTGTCATGGCGCCGCGTATTTTGTGCGGCCTGCGTCAGGTCGTCAGACATGGGCGCTGATACGGGCCAGCGCGTCCTCTACCGATGTGACCCAAGTGAGAGCGGCAGTGGTTTCCTCGCCTGCAAACCCTTCGCCCACCACATGGTCGATCAGCGCCTTGAGCGGATCCCAGTAGCCATCGATATTGAGCACAAAGATCGGTTTGTGGTGCAGCTCCAGCTGGCGCCAGGTCAGAGCTTCGAACAGCTCGTCCAGTGATCCCGCGCCGCCAGGCAGCAAAACAACTGCGTCCGCGTTGTACAGCATCACCTTTTTGCGTTCGTGCATGGTTTCGGTGACCACATAGGTTTGCAGATCGGTCTTGGCGACTTCGCGACGCACCAGATGTTCGGGGATGACGCCAAATGTCTGCCCGCCTGCAGCCTGCGCCGCGCGCGCGACGCGCCCCATCAACCCCACATCCCCGGCACCATAGACCAGCCGCAGGTCCCGCTCGGCCAGCCCGCGGCCAAAGGCTTCGGCGGCCTCGCCATAGCTGCTGCGAGCGCCATCACGCGCCCCACAGTACACACAGACAGATTGAATACGCATGCTCAGCACCTTTTTTGTTGTGTTCTGCAGGGAAATAGGTCGTCCTTTGGTCCCTGATAGCCACATTGATCGGTTGGCTCAAGCAAGCGGGGGAGACATCCCGCAATATCGGCACACGGGCCTTGTCCGGAAGCGTCGAGAAGGAAGGAACGGAATGACGGATGAAGTGGGCAAAAGCGGCATGTCCGCGACGGCCATCGGTGGGGTCGCGGCTGTTGTCGCGGTGATTGGCGGCGTGATTTATCTGCAATGGGGCGGGGCATCAGACCCGGTCGCACCGGCAGATCAGACGGGCGCGACGGATGTTGTGGTGATATCGCCTGCAAATACGGATCAGGCAGCTGCCACGCCAGCAGCCAGCGGGGCAGGGGACGCAGCGGATGATACCGCTGCACAAACCGGCACAGAGACCCCCGCAGCGACGGGTGCGCCAGAAACTGTGGCGGAGGCTGACACAGAGGTCAGCGCAGAGCCGGAACCAACCGCTGAACCCAGTGAAGAGGCGGCTGAACCGGCAAGCGATGCCGAGGATGTGGCAAATGCGGATGCGGCGAATGATGCCGCAACAGCCCCCGCTGCGGTAGACCCGGATGAAAGCGTGGCCGAGACAGGCGCGTCTCTGCCACCTCTTGCGGCGCCGGAGATGGATCTGGCACGCTTTGAAAGCGACGGCAGCGGTGTGATTGCAGGGCGCGCAGAGCCGGGAAGCGAGATTTCAATCCTGCTCGACGCTGCAGAGATTGACGCGCTGCGTGTTCCCGCAGACGGCAATTTCGTCGCCTTTGTCACCGTGCCCCTGTCGGATCAGCCGCAGGTGATTTCGCTCATCGCCCGCAGGGGAGAGGAAGAGCGTGCATCAGACGCGCAGTTCATTCTGGCCCCTGTTGCGCCTGTGGTTGTCGCCGAGGCAGAGCAGACGCCGATTGATCCTGCCCCGACCCCAGACATAGAAACCACTGCGACCGCCGAGGCGGACAGCGCAGAGGGGGCGGCCGAGGCGGCCGTCGAGGTGGCACAGGAGCTGGCTGAGGATGTGACCACCGCAGTTGCGGATGCCGCAAATGAAACGGCAGAGGCGCTGGGGGATGCGGCGAGCGCGGTTGCAGCAGAGATCGCAGACAGCGCGGCCGAGCCCGCAGCACCCCAGCCTGTGGATGCACCTGACCCCGTGGCCGAGCCGCAGTCAGCACCACTGGTCGCAGACACCGCCCAGAGCGATCCGCAGCCGGTGCCAGAGACGACAGAGACTGCAGATGCGGGCGCGGATGTGGATCCTGCACCGAAACCCGCAGCCCCCAAGCAGGTCGCCGTGTTGCGGTCTGATGCCTCTGGTGTGCAGCTGGTGCAGCCCGCAACCCCTGCAAATGACGCCCCCGCCACCGGTGTGGCGCTGGATACTATTTCCTATGATGCCGAAGGGGATGTGATCCTCAGCGGACGGGGAGAGGCCGATGCTGTCGTGCGCGCCTATCTCGACAACAAGGCGGTCGCGGATCTTGCGGTGGCAGGTGACGGGCGCTGGACAGGCAAGCTGGCAAATGTGGCACCGGGGATCTACAACCTGCGCCTTGATGCACTGGATGCATCAGGCAAGGTGCTGAGCCGCCTTGAGACGCCCTTCAAGCGGGAAGCCCCGGAAGTGCTGGCTCCGGCGCCAGAAACGCCCGCCGCGCCAGATGCAGCGCCTGTTGCCGATAGCACCACCCCAGTGCCGCCCGTGCGGGCAATCACCGTGCAAAAGGGCGACACGCTTTGGGCGATTTCGCGAGAGCGCTATGGGGATGGGTTGCTTTATGTGCGGGTGTTTGACGCCAATCGCGACGCAATCCGCAATCCTGATCTGATCTATCCGGGACAGGTCTTTACCATCCCGGAGCAGTGAGACTGCGTTGACGTTTTGCGCCGCCCCGGTGTGTCGCTGCCCGCCTGCCAATCTGGTGGGGCGGCTGGCCAAACCGGGGCGGCGCGCCTATGTCATAGGTCTTGGAACAAGGACATGTGATGACTGACACTGACAAGACAACGGCGCAGGATGAACGCCGATCCGGTCTGCGGACCCTGCGAAAGGTTGGGCCCTATCTCTGGCCCAAGGATCAGGCCTGGGTGAAATACCGCGTGGTGGCGGCGCTGGCAGTTCTGGTACTCGCCAAGGTGATCGCAGTCTATACGCCCATGCTGTACAAGGGCGCCGTCGACAGCCTGGCCGGTGAAGGCGTGCCGCCGCTGGCGCTTGGGGCGGTGGGGCTGACTGTCGCCTACGGGATGGCGCGGATCCTCACGACCGGCTTTCAACAGCTGCGTGATGCGGTCTTTGCCCCGGTGGGACAGCGGGCGCTGCGCCGTCTGGCACTGGAGACCTTCCGCCATATCCACCGCCTGTCCATGCGCTATCACATCACGCGCAAGACCGGCGGGCTGAGCCGCATCATCGAGCGTGGCGTAAAAGGCGTGGAGTTCCTGCTGCGTTTCTTGCTGTTCTCGATCGGTCCTCTGATCCTGGAATTGACGCTGGTCGCGGTGATCCTCGCGGTGCTGTTTGACATTTGGTATCTGGTGGTCGTTGCGGTGACTGTCGGGCTTTATGTCTGGTTCACCTTTGCCGTGACCGAATGGCGGGTGAAACTGCGCCGTGAGATGAACAATCAGGATACCGATGCCAACCAAAAGGCCATCGACAGCTTGCTGAACTATGAAACGGTCAAGTATTTCGGGGCCGAGGAGCGGGAGGCCGCGCGCTATGACGTGGCCATGCGCGGCTATGCCCGTGCCGCTCTCAAGACGGCGTATTCGCTGGCATTCCTGAACTTTGGCCAGAGCCTTGTGATTACCGCTGGTCTGGTTGCGGTGATGGTGATGGCGGCCATTGGTGTGCAGGCGGGGCAGCTGACGGTTGGTGATTTCGTCATGGTCAACGCCTACATGATCCAGATCACCGTGCCGTTGAACTTCCTTGGGACGGTCTATCGCGAAATCCGCCAGAGCCTTGTCGACATGGGAGAGATGTTTGACCTGATCGAGCAGGACCCGGATGTCACCGACCGGCCCGGAGCGGGCGAGCTGCAGGTCAAGGGCGGCACCATCACCCTGAAGGATGTCCGTTTCGGCTACGACAGTGATCGCCAGATCCTCAAAGGCGTCAGCTTGACAGCCAAGGCGGGAGAGACGGTGGCGATTGTGGGCTCAACCGGGTCTGGCAAATCCACGATAGGGCGGCTGTTGTTCCGCTTCTACGATGTCACCAGCGGTGCGTTGTGCATTGACGGTCAGGATGTGCGCGATGTGACGCAGAAGAGCCTGCATTCGGCCATCGGCGTGGTGCCGCAGGATACGGTGCTGTTCAACGACACGATCCGCTACAACATCGCCTATGGGCGCGACGGGGCCACGCAGGAGGAGGTGGAGCAGGCCGCTAAGGATGCCCAGATCCACGATTTCATCCTGCGTCTGCCCGAAGGCTATGACACCCAGGTGGGAGAACGTGGGCTGAAACTGTCCGGAGGCGAGAAACAGCGTGTGGGCATCGCGCGCACCTTGTTGAAAAACCCGCCGATCCTGTTGCTGGACGAGGCGACATCGGCGCTGGATACCGACACCGAGCAGGAGATCAAGGACGCGCTGACCCGCGCGGGGCAGGGGCGCACGGTGATCACCATCGCCCACCGCCTGAGCACGGTTGCCGAAGCCGATCAGATCATCGTGCTGGAGCAGGGCGAGATCGCAGAGCAAGGCACCCATGATGAACTGCTGGCCCGCGATGGACGCTATGCGCATCTGTGGCAGCGCCAGCAATCGGATCAGGATGCTGCGTGATGAGCGCGGGCATCCAACCGCATCGGGCCGTGGTGCCGTGATCGGCTGTCTTGCAGTCGTTGCAGCACTATCCGGCGCCTGACGCCGAGCACACAAAACAAAAAGCCCCGCTCTAGAGCGGGGCTTTTTTGATGGTGGGGTTACTCGGCTGCGCGGAGCGAGGGGTTGGCGGGCGCCTCGGCGTCGGCCTCTTCCTTGCTTTCGTTATCAAGCCTGCCTTCCCGCTCCCACAGGATTTCGGTGGTGGGCAGGGTGCGGGCCTTGGTGGCCAGGCGCATGTCGCGGGCGATCCGGCTGGATCGGCCCCCCGTCAGCCGCGCGAACAGGCGACCAAGGGCCGCGACGTAGATCCACAGCCAGACCCGGATCGCCAGGAGCGAGGGCGTCACCAGAAGGGTCAGCACGGTTGCAATGCCAAGACCAAAGACCACGGCGGTTGCCAGCTGCTTCCACCACAGGGAGGTCGGGCTGTCGATGGAGTA
>Ga0160419_100004_pt1 | contig 147831 bp, 138 predicted proteins | sample CelAP2metagpilot_2_FD_108196 | JGI IMG/M metagenome (GOLD analysis project Ga0160419, IMG submission 108196) | Phycosphere-associated microbial communities from Cellana algal ponds in Kailua-Kona, Hawaii, USA - Cellana AP2-4-25 metagenome pilot ...
GAAACGGAACCGTTTCTATGGGCTTCTGGGGCCGAACAATTGCGGGAAAACGACGCTGATGCGCGCCATTGACCACGAGCAGATCGATGGCTTCCCCAAGAAGACGGAGCTCAAGACATTGTTCGTCGAGCACGAGATCGCCGAGCGTGAGGTGGGGGAGGACGAGACCGGCTACCCGATTTTCAACACTGACTTGTCGGGAACGGATTGGGTGGTGGACTACTGTAACACGGTCGTGAAAGTCGAGCCTGCGATCACCAAAGAGCAAGCGGCGGCAGCCATGGCGGAGATGGGTTTCGGCAAGGACCGAGCGGCTGATTCTGACATGCCCGTGACGACCTACTCGGGGGGGTGGAAGGTGAAGATGCAGCTGGTGGCAGCTCAGTTGATCAACACGGATTTGCTGATGTTGGACGAGCCGACGGGACACTTGGACGTGAAGAACATTGCCTGGTTGAAGGAGTGGCTGAAGAGCTTTTTGGCGGGCGGAGGATCCATTATCACCACGTCGCACGACTCGGAGTTTTTGGAGGAGATGTGCACGCACGTGATTGACTTCCAGAAGAAGAAGCTGGTGACGATGAAGGGCAACTTGAAGGACTTTGTTGAGAAGTTCCCGGAGAAGAAGAGTTACTTCGTCCTGACGAACGAGAAGGTCCGGTTTGTCTTCCCAGAGCCCGGGCCGTTGGAGGGGGTGAAGTCGTTGTCTAAGCACATTTTGAAGATGACGGGGGTGACGTTCCAATACCCGACACGAGACAAGCCAACGGTGATGGACATCTGCCTGGAGGTGAGTCGTGTGTCGCGTGTGGCGGTGATTGGCCCCAACGGTGCGGGTAAGTCCACGGCGATCAAGCTGTTGATTGGCGAGCTCACCCCGTCGGCTGGCGCGATTGTCAAGCACCCCAACATGCGCCTGGCCTACGTGGCACAGCACGCGTTTTTTCACTTGGAGAAGCACTTGAACGAGACGCCGGCCCAGTACATCATGTGGCGCTTTGCAGGGAATGAGGACAAGGAGTCTCTGGCGCTGTTGAACAAGAAGAAGGAGGTGGAGAAGGAGATCACCAAGTACTTCATTCGGGAAGGAACGACCCTGTGCCAGTGCTACAGCCCGGCGGAAGAGAAGTTGGCGGTGGAGGTAGAGGCGATTATCAACAGGCACGAGGATAAGAAGGCAAAGACGAAGGAGTACGAGGTGAAGTGGCGCGGGAAGAGCACGGATTGCAATCTTTGGGTAAAACGGGAGGTGTTGCTGTCCATGGGCGCGGAGAAGCTGGTTCAGAAATTTGACGAGAAGATGGCGGCGGAGGCAGGGCTGCAATTCAAGCCCTTGACAACGTCGGCCATTGAAAAGCATTTGGCGGATTTCGGGATCGACCCCGAGGATGCCTCCCATACTCTGATCAAGTCCCTCTCAGGCGGGCAGAAGATCAAGGTGGTGATGGCGGCGTGCTTCTGGCAGAATCCTCATATCATCGTGTTGGACGAGCCGACGAATTACCTTGACAGGGACTCATTGGGGGCGCTGGTGCAGGCCATCCATGACTACAAGGGCGGCGTGATCATCATCTCGCACAACCGGGAGTTTGCCGGGGCCGTGTGCCAGGAGAAATGGATTATGGACAAGGGACACTTGCGACGAGAGGGGGAGTCGGTCACCCTTCACGAGGAGGAGGAGGTGAAGGAGGAGCTTGGGGACAAGGTTGTAATTGACGCGCTCGGGAATGAGATCAAGGTAAGCAAACTTTCTCTCTATCTTCTCCCTCCCGCCCTCCTCATGTATCTCTTTGTCTTGCCCACGCATATTCATGACCAAGACACTCACCTTTCATCCCCTTGTCCTGCCTCCATCCCCATCCCTCCAGGTGAACAAGCAAACCACCCTCTCAGAGAAGGACAAGAAGAAGGAGGTCAAGCGCATTATGAAGCTGATTTCGGACGGGAAGAAGAAGAAGACAATCAGCGAAGACGAGATTTTGGACCTGGAGCTGAAGTTAGAGGAGTTGAAGACGGCACCCTAAAACGGTTGCGAGGGAGTGTGGAGGGGTAGACTGACTGATGGGCTCGGTGTGAATTTAGCAAATTATAATGATTACCTACGTATACTCAGCAGATTTTTTATTGAAGGAATTGTGCTTTATCAGCTGCTGCAGTAAGGGCAGAAGCAACAGCAGAACAGCGCACTAAGAGAAGGACTTCAACGCGAGATATGGAGAAGGGGAAGGACCTTGGCCGAGCACGTGTGAACGGAGAGAACTCTCATCTAATTGTTTTGATTTACTATCTAATAAATAAATTGACTGATTAAGATAAGAAATAATTGAATATTATTTTTTATACCCTGTATCAGCATCCGCGGCGGCGGGCGGGCATGACCATGTGATCAAAGTGCGTAGTTTGTCCTCGTGCCCCCTATATGAGTGAACAAGAGAGATGACTTTTGTGTGAGCGAGAGTGCGAGTGAATGAGGGAAGAAGATGATAAAGAATACCATGGATGAGGTAGGCTTACTCTCTTCTACTTTCTTTGGGGTTCATGGAGAAGAGAAGGAGAAGAGAGGTGGTTCAGATGATTGAAAAGGGAGAAGAGAGGCAGGAAGGCTCATTTTAAATCTTTCCTTGCCTGGATGAATAGCAGTGAAGAAGAAGCCACAGTGGTCAGCGGTAGGAGCATCAGCAACAGGAGGGAGAGACAGTAAACAAGAAGAAGAGAAAGAAGAGGAAGGTATAAAAGTAAGAGCTACACGCAAAAAGAATTTCAGGCACATCTCACACACGGAACATGCACTGTTTTACTAAACTACCCCTCAACCCCGAAGGGAGCAACAAAAATAATCGTTGAAAACACATGAACGCATCGGTACATTAAAATCACCACCACAAAACCAGGCAAGAGGCGTGCTCAGCGCTTCAGCTCCGGCTCAGCCCCCCCCTCCCTCAACAGAACACTCCACTTCGCTTCCATACAAACTCGCGAAGCATGAGGCCAATGTCACACTGTCTTGATAATAAATATAACTGATAATTTCCTCTTTCACACCTAGGGCCTCTACCTTCCGTGTCTTCTACATCATTCAAGCTTCCCTTACCCGTTCGATCATCAACTCCCAATCCAGAAGTCTCCTGCAAAATTGTTTCACCTGTTACTCGTCGTGAGCCGTCCTTATCTCCCCTCACCTCTACTCCCAGCCTTCTTTATGAAGTTCGCCTTCCCAATAGTACAAATAGCGACCACCTCCGCCATCCCTCCCTCCCTCCCTCCCTCCCTCCCTCCCTCCCTCTCTCCTCACATCACCGGCTTTACTATTTTATCCCCCTGCCACATGTAGAAGCCCTCCCCGCTCTTCCTCCCCAGCTTGCCTTGGCTAACCAAGGTACGCAGGGAGGACGGCACGAGAAAGGCAGGCTCGTCCGGGTATTTTTTGACCCAGCCCTCGAGAATGAAGAGGCAGGTGTCGAGGCCGATGTAGTCCGCCTGAAAAAGGAAGGGAGAGAGGAAGGAAGGAAGGGAGGGAGGGAGGGTTGAAAGGGCGGCGTACGACTCTCTGCACATGACGTGCTCCCGCGAGAAATATACCTTCTTACCACCTTCCTTCCTTCCCTCCCTCCCTCCTTCCCATTCCTCCCTCTCCTCCCTCCCTCCCTACCAGATGCAATGGCCCCATAGGGTGACCCGCGCCCAGCTGCATAGCCACATCAATGTCTTCCACGCTTGCGTCCCCTCGCTCCTTCATGAGCATTGCTTGCACCAGGGCCGGCACCAACAATCTGTTTTGTAGGAGGTTGTGCCGAGGGAGGGATTGAGAGGGGGTCGGGAGGAGGGAGGGACAGAGGAAGCTTTAAGTCGCGTGATTGCTTGCTTCTCCTCGCTCCTTCATCAACAGCGCTTGCACTGGGGCAGGGATGATTTACCTAGAAAGGAGGAAGGGAAAGAGGAAACGAGGGAGGGAGGAGGGTTGAATCCGCCAGATGACATTTCTTTGACTCAGACTTGGTTGATGAATAAGAAAAAGTTCACGCAAAAATGTATCACTTAACATTTCCATAACAACTTCACTCAAGAAACAAATCTACGTGTTGTGCCGAGAAGAAAGATATCAGGGCGTTGTTGTGCTCGTTGCGCTCTCGTTCTCCCTCCCTCCCTCCCTCCCTCCCCCTCCTTACCTGTTGACAATAAATCCCGGAGTGTCCTTACATGTCACAGCTGTCTTGCCAATTCGTTTCACGTACCCCTGCACGGCTTCAAACACTCCCTGCTCCGTCTTGTCGAGCTTTACGATCTCCACCAAGCGCATCAGTTGCACAGGGTTAAAGAAATGTAATCCCACGAATTTTTCGGGTCGACCGGAAGGATCAGCAAAATCACTTATTTTTAAAGAAGAGGTATTGCTCCCAAAGATGGCATTGGGCTTGACCAGACTGCCTAGATGCTTGTAGAAGGGGATTTTGACGTCTTGGAAGGGAAGGAGGGGAGGGAGGGGGGAAGAGAGAGTTAGTGAATGACTGCGCGGCACATTTTGCGTTATTTAAGAAAGAGCATGGAATGGTGCAGCCGGAAAATGCATGCAAATGCCCCACTTAGCCATCCCAGGACTCTCCATCCAACTTTCTTCCCACCATGATGTTAGTTTCCTCACCCAAATTCTCCACGATGGCCTCCACCACCAAATCAACATCTTTCAACGACTTCACGTCCAAGGAATAAGTTATCCGTCCCTCAACCGCTTTTTTCTCTAATTCTGCCGCCTCCTTTGTCATCTTTCCCTTCTCCACGGCCTTGCTTAAAAGCTTGGTCAACGAGGTGTCCATCCGCTTCTTGCCCGACTCCAACGCCGCAGCTTGCGCTTCGACGGCAATCACTTCATACCCCGCCTGTGCGCTCACTAGGCCAATACCATGTCCCATCAGTCCCAAGCCCACAACGCCCACCTTCTTGATGTCGTATTTATTCGACGAACCGGCAAAGGACCGACGTTGCTGCTTGTTGGGAGACGGTTGCAGGGAAGAGGAGGAGACCGAGACGACGGTGGCACGCCGCAGGTGGAGGGCAGCGGCGGGGGAGAAGTAGGATGGTGAAGCGAAGGAAAGGCATGCGCGCAAGAACATGGTGCTGTGGTATTTCTTTCCTGTGTACGAGTGGGCGTAGCGTGCTTTAGTGTGCTTAGACATGGCACTTGAGAGGACGGAGGCCGCAAGCGGCGCATCATCACAGTTCCCGATTCTTTCTCCTCATGCCTTTTACTCCGTGCGGGCCTAGCCATGCCCATCACAACCGATTTCTCTCACGCCATCATCCCTTCACGCCTTACACACAGCCCTTCCACACAGACATAAAGACGCTGTGGCGAGTGTTCTGGCCTTGTCTTGTCGGTTGCCTTGGGCCGTTGTCAACTCGCCAAGACTTGTTCTCCGCATCCGCGAGTTCTCCCATCTTGCCTACGAGCCGTGCCTGATTTCTGCGCCCTTCACCCACGCTATTCCCCCCCCCCCCGCACCGCACAGGCCCGGAAGATTAACGTACCTGCTTGGCGCACCATGACCATACCTCAAGATGCCCTGGCTGTGCGGGCAGGGTCCAGTGAGATGGAGTTCCTGGTACGTTTTGCTGACGGCCTGCTGTGAAAGAGTGTCGGTGGGAGTAATGCTGAGGCCTTGTCTTCCTGCGTTTTATGTAACTTGCGAGCTCTATCACGATCTTAGTGAGGTTATTATGTTTTTTTTTTCCACGTTTGCTCGCACTGAATGAACCGGCGATGGGGTTGGGACGGTCTATCCCTGGGATTGAAAGCCAGGCGCAATGGCCTCGTCCCTCTCTTCCTTTATAGCACCCCGCTGCATTCGCGATCCGTCTCTTCTTCCTCGTTTACCCAACCAGAAGCAAGTCTAGCCCCCTTCGTTACATCCATTTCCACTCTTGTCCCCTTATTCCCCTCCTCATCCTCCACCTTCCACCGTACAGGCTGAAGAAACTATGATTGAAATCGAAGCCCGCTTCAACCACCCACCCCTCAAGCTCATTCGCGGAACCTTCGGACCTTTCTACCCAAATCAACGCGCGCAAGTTCCTCTATGGCTGGCCTTAACCCTTAAAAAACAAATGAAGTGTCGAGTGGTGCTGCCGGATTGGTTGGACGGAGAGAGCTTGGCAGAGGTTTTGAAGGAGGAAAGGGCGCAGGAAGGGACGTTTCAAGACTTGCCGTTTCATTATGTGGAAATTGCAACGTTGTTGCTCAAGACGGCAGGGGATGAATTTGTGATGCCCGATAGGATTCGGAGTCTGGTGGAGGATATTGAGAATGTGCGGATGGAGAAGATAAGACGAGGTTTGCAGGGAATGAGCGATACGGTGTTGAGGGGGAGGAGTGTCATGAGCACGAAAATGAACCATGTGGGTGCAATGGAGATAACCACAGTTAGGAATTTCTTGACACAGGCCATGAACATGTTTTACGTATTGAGCGGGCAGGAGGTGGTGGGGGAAGGGGGTGGTGGAAGACGGTTAGGGGCGGGGGGGGCGGCTGCTGTGGCGGCGGCGGCTACGGGGGGGGGCAGGGGAGTGAGTGGAAATGGGCCACCGAGGAAATTGAGGAGGTTCCGGGAGGATGCGCCCAGCGAGGGGACGAACTAATGAACTAATACATGTGTAAAAAAGAAAAAGAAAGACTTTAGGTGAAAGCAAGAGAAGAAGAAGGGGAGAGAGAACAATAAAGAAAAAATGAAAGAAGAGGTGGAAGAGACGAGACGCAGGAGAAGGCGAAAATTGCCATTGGTAAGTACGTGTGTGGTTCAGTGAAGTCTTAAGCTTCTCTTTTTTGGGGTTTTCTGATGTTTTCCAATATGCTCTGCGTCTGCTTCGTTGGTCTTAGCCTTGTTCTCCATCCCCTCATCTTGAGTAATAAATCCACTTGACTCTCGTTCATTCCACTCCTCGTCCTCTTCTTCCTTCTCCTCTTTCTCTCCCACTTATATTTTTCGTGTTTTTCGTGTTCTTGTTGTGGTTCTTCTCATCCTTCCTTTTCTTCGTGATTTCCCGTTTCCTTCTGGTGTCTCACGTCTTCACACTAAGAGTCAGAAAAACTCTTGACCCCGCGCGACCTTCAGTCTCTCTGTCTTTCTGTCGTTGTTCGCCCTTGCGTTTCCTCTGCCATCCTTTCTTGATCTATCCCCCCCCCCTCTATTTCCATTTTACCCCGCCTCCCTCACTCCCTCGCTCCCTCCGCTCACCTTTTCCCTCAGAACCAGAAAAGACAAATTTCAAACAGAAGATCAATATATGAAAACATTCAATACTAATAGAAGATAAACACACCCCAGTCCAACAGGGCGGCATCCATTCCTCCCTCTCGCCCAAGGGATGGGGTCAGGGGCCAAGGCATGTAGGCCGGCGCAGCTTTGGAAAAAGCAAGTGCCGTGTGCCAGGGCCGAATTAATGCAAGATCTTCATCACCGAATATTACTAATTGCGAGCCTGTCATCACAAAATATGGCTATCATATCAATTCAACCCCGCTCATCACAGAATATGGTGATAGGTTCCCGGCATGGTTTCCCGCCTTCGCAGAAGGCACGGGAGAAATGGGTTGGGAAACTGGAAGGATAATTCAACATTCAAAAAATAAAACATTCAAAAAAGCCTCACACACTTGCATACAGACATACATATGTAAAAGTATCAAAAACGTATCGAATATGCCAACGCTCGGTGCTCGGTAGGTCGTTGTGGAGACATCAAAGATCGAGACAATCTATGGGTCGAAGCACAAACAGTAGATAGGAAGGGGGAGGTGGAGCACCTTAGTTCGTATGTACATGGCCCATCCTTTGCTCCGTCCTTCTTCCATCCCTCCCTCCCTTAACACTCCACCAGCACCTCCCCCTCCCTTTTCCCCTCTCCCTCGCCCTCCATCTTCACGTTCACCTCACACACAAAGTCGACCATATCCTGATGACTCCCACTCTTGCGAATTTGACTCACCACCTGCATTAATGCCCCTCCCGCTTTCTTCTCTTCTTCGTCCTCGCTCTCCTCCCCCTCCTCTCCACTCACGTCTATCTCCGGCTGCCTACATTGCTGAACGAAAATGTCTTCCTCATCCCTAGGCATGCTCCAATCACAGTCTTTTCCCAATCCCCTCCATTCCTCGTCATCCTCTTCCTCTTCGACATCGGTAGAAGTGGCAGATGGCACGGCAAGCCGGCGACGCTTCAGACTGCTGATGTTACTGCTCAAACTGCTGCTGCTGCTACTGCTGCTACTGCTGCTGCTGCTGAAACTGCTGCTTCTCCTGGTGTCGGTTGTGCCAGACAGAAGCTGATTTTGAGGGTCAGTGGAATACCTCTCTATCTCCAGGTATTGAGAAGACGAATAAGATGTGCTGTAGCTATCACAACTTGTGGTACTGCATTTGGAGGAATTGGACGAGGAGGAGGACGAGGAGGAGGACGAAATCGCCCTCACCGGCGGTCCAACACCCATCGACACCCACCCTCCTACGGCCCCTTCAGCCCCCCATCTCGCGGCTTCCCTCGCCTGACGTGCCACAACAAAATGTGACGGCATGTCCTCCTCCTCCTCCTCTTCATCCTCTTCCCCTTCCTCCGCCCCTCCTTCCCACTTCGTCGACGCGCCCACATTATCGTCATTCCAGAAACAAGGATCATTCCGACTTTGAAGCAATAATGCGTCAATTGCCGGCGTAGAGATGATGTTTGCGTGCACGTACACACCCGCACCATAATCCAAACACCCCATATATTCCTTGTTATCCCTATTTCTCTCCAGACGCTGCCACAGCCGCGACTCCAACTGTGCTAAGTGCCTCTTGGCATCCTCAACAGCCATGGTCAGGCTGCTGTCCGTGCACTGAGAGCGGGACGAGGAAGAGTGGTAGATGCGCTTGCCCAGGCAGGAGGAGCCGGTGAACTTCTTGGTGATACGCATAGGGTCGCTGTGTGAGGAGAGGGGGGATGACGGAGGGGGGGTGTCAGGAGTGGGAAGGCCAGAAAGAGGGTCTCTCAGGATGCCGAAACAGACAGTAGTATCTGTATGCGGGTGTTGGGTAGGAGATTTGGTGTAGATGAGTGCTACAGGGATGATTGGAAGGTAGGGGGCGAGGAAAGGAGGGGTAGGCCTGAGGACAGGGCACGCATGTGAATGGGCCACCTCAGCCCAGGCAGTGCGCATGTCCATGACTTGAAAATATTTTGCCGTGCTTCAAGATTCGCGCAGATTTTGTCTATGCGTGTGTGGTGTATGCGTGGTGGTGCAGGTGGTAGCGGGACGTTCTTTTGGAGGAGTGTAGGTCCGCGCCCTGCCCACGTCACCCCCCTATGCTGATGAAAGCACCACCTCCATCCACGAGCAGGCATTGCATGCAGGTAAGGACGCCGCAGAGGTGTGAAAAAGTGCGTAACGGTGACCAAAAAAGGGTCATGTGGGGGTAGGGTGGGGCTCTTGGGGTGGGGGAGAAGTGGGCACTCCTTCCTCCAGGGGCTGACTTGGCACTTACCACTTGAGCTTTTCCGCCAGGTAAGCACGGAGCGTGGTGCCCTCCGGCAAGGGCAGGAGACCCGTGTTGAAATAATTGATGATGCTCTGTGAGAATTCTTCCTCCTCGTGCTGTAGATGAGTTGTCATAGGGTCGGGGGTGAGTGCTTCGACGTGGCAATGGTCAGGGAAACATGGCCTAGTCAACCCCGCCACGCCGCCTTTCCTTGCTGACATAGACCCATGCCACACTTACCGTCCACTTGCCCTTGCGCAGGTTGGCACGGTCTAAAGCAGGCATGTTGTCGGCGAGATCTTATTAACGTGTTCGGAGCTGTCTGTGGGTTGGTGGGGTTGGAAATGGGTTGTGCAGGAACTTGTCAGGGGCGTAAAGTCGACAAACGCAACAGCAAGTTCCCATGCTGCCTACGTAGCGCGTCGTGCGTGGCATGGAAGCATTGTGCGAGGAGGGGTCGCGAATGCACTGGTCAACTGTGTGCGGCATTTCGAACAACAGGCAAAATGTGACGTTCCAGCACTTGAGAAGCATGTACGTCTTGTAAGGAAATTTGGGAAGCGGTGCTGGAAAGATAAAACGGAGCTTTGTCAGCGGTAAGCGAGGCTGGCGTGGCCAAGCGGAGAGCTGGCAGTCTGAGGGCTGTTTTGTGGGTGTGAACAACCAAGTTTGGAGGTTGTTCCCGGTTGTCAAGGCACTGAAAATCTTTGGAAAGAAAGAAACAAACGTCTCATCGGCTTAAACGCGTAAGCGAGAACACTTTTGGTGCGACGAATGCGGCATCTGGAGGTCGAGTCAGGTTGCAACGGAAACGGAAAAGGGAACTTAGTCAGAATCTCTGACTCCTCCACACGGCCTTGTTGTGACCTGAACCACACACTTTTTCACGAAAATAAAGCTTCAAAATATATGATTATGGTATTCGAAACGGCTAGGCATGCATGGATTCGATTCAACATGGTCGCTGTGTACTGCATGCGAGCGTCAAGGCCACTCCCTCCGTGGTGCTGATGTGGTCCGTTCAGGGCAGCAGTTGGGCCCTCGTCAGCAGTTGCTTCGTTATTTGCGCGAACGGGCCCATGTGGACACTTGCTTGGGGGGACAAGGGGAGAGAATGGTCGCCCATTGCTTGGACTGCAAGGGGATAACCACAAATTTATTAAATAAGTGGCTCTGGTGGTTTTCTTCCATCCTTTTCACGTAATATTTTCTGCAGATCATAAGTGATTCATTACATGGATGGACATACATAATGGAGCTTGAATTATTCGCCGGCACACTCCTCTCCATGACAGATATGTGGATGGATAAACGGCTCACCTTAATATCGCACACATACAATTCTATCCGAGGTCACTACGGATCTAACAAAAGAGCCAAAGACTAATGAATAAATTAAAAAACGAGCATGGGCCAGGCACAAAATAGGCAGAGCCAAATAATGATCCAGGGAATTAGGCATGCAAAAATAAGCTTTTTCTTCCAGCTCACTCGCATGGCATGGCTTGTACCCCATCCCCCCCACCCATCGATTCATTTAATCACTCATCATAAGATTTGCCGCTTCCATTACCGACAGACCTCCTCTTTCATCGGCACTAACCAAACAGGGGCGTCCTCCATGGCTTCGCTTATGCCCTCGTACAGCAGCAATGAGCAAGAAGCTCTACGCAAACTCATCACCAAACCACTTGTCAAGGTAGAAATATTTGGTTGTGCCCACAAATCATGTAACTGGACACCTTTTTGTAAGACTGCCTTTTGGGGAAAACAGGCAGTTTAGCTTTCAATTTCTAGTCTCACGCCCCGCGTCTCTCCCAAACGCCTGCATTTTTCTGAGCTGATTTTCATTTCTATCGAAGCAACATTTTCATTGAGTTCTCACAAACCTTTTCGTTTCGATCTCTCATTTACATGAAATCAAAAGCACCATGACATGGGACCCGAAATGTATACCGAAGCTGTGGAGCTTATCACCATGGCGGTCGACAAGCACGCTACTTCCAAAAACTATGAGGCCGCCGCCACGATGATGAAAGTGAGCTTTTTGAGGTGTCTATTTATGAAATGTCCTGGGTAGCATAACCATCTGTTTCCTCCTTCCAGTCTTTACGCACAATCTTGCACTTCTCACGCCGCCCCCTTCGTTTCTGCTCAATCCTACTTTATAAAAACAGAATACGTTTGACAAGAAATTTGGAAGTCACTGGCACGTTGCGATCGGGGAGGGCTTCGGATTCGAGGTGACGCATCAGCAACGGCACATTATATATGTTTTCTTTGGGACGTTGGGCGTGCTATGTTACAAAATGTGAGAGTGATTGATTGAGGGAATCTGCGGAGCGAAGGAAGAGACACCTAGGTGTGCAAAGAGAAAGAGATAGAGGTGTGTGTCATCGCCCCTCTTTGATCATGTACGTGTGAAAATTAGCGGTATTAGTCTATTTTCCATTCTTGTAGCCTTGTTAATTGCTCCAGGATTGTGCGTGATATTGGGTTACTTACGACACTCTTTCGTGTTGCTCCTTTCACAGGCGGGCGCCTTTCTCTTTTCCGCCTTTTTCCTGCATGTTGTCTAAGTATGGAGGAAGGGATTTTGTTCAGTATCCCAATGTTTGTTCACTCAAACAGATGGACACACTAACACGCTAGCTGCTTTTCACCAATAATTACAAATCTGCCTTTTCTTATTCTTTGCTCTCTCTTCGAGGTCTCCCTCTTGACGCTTCGCTGTACGATACTGCTGTTGCTGTTGCTACTGCTGTTTGTGCTGCATGTGTGCCAGCGGCAACCAGGGCTATTCTGACTGTACATTTCATGACCCATATTTGAGTTTTATTCCTCGTTTCAGAATTTGTTCTTGTTATTCTGCTTTTCCTTATTCTCGGCTCCCTGTCCGAGATCTGCCTTTTTACGCTTTCCTGTACGACGCTGCTGTTGCTGTTCATGTTCTGGCGGCGGCTTGGTGACCCTATTTTTCATTCCCACGTTTGCTTTACGTTTGCTTTCTTTTACACCACTCAAACACTGCTTGGCGCAACTCTAAATATCATACGACTCCCTTCGGTCCCTTTTCATCCCCGACCGTTTAATCGCCGTGGATTTCGTCCCGCGTCCCCGACATATACATCTCTCCGTTTACGGCGCCGGCGGCTGCTGCTCCGCTGAATGCTGCCACTATTATTGCCGAGGGTGGAGATCTTGTTCTCGTTCTTCGTCGAAATCCGAGAATACAGATGAGGCCGAGTCATCCTGATCGTCCTCTTCCTCCTCGCCGTCTTCGTAATAGCTGTCATCAATGTCGTCGTCGTAGTCCTCCTCCTCCTCCTCCTCGCCCTCCAGATAGTACTTCTGTTCCTCCGTCTTGACGTCTAGCCCTCCACCACCTGCATCAGACCTCTCTTCTCTCCTCCTTCCCCTTCTCCGCCAGCTCCCCTGTCCCACAAACTCCATTCCTCTCTCCTGCTCCCTCATCCCCACTCCTCCCTGCTGCGCATTTTCCTCTTCCTGCCCCTCCTCCCCCGCCACACCCAGCCCCTTCTCCATCTGCTCCCTCTGCAGCTGCTGCTGAATCCCCCCTCCCACGTGCTCCCTCACCTTACTCCTTCTCGACAAGACATTGAACGGCAGGGGCACTCCACCCCGCCCTCCGCTTGAATAAATCTGGATCATTAGCACACTCACCGCGGCCACTACAGCAACAAGCGACACGAATAGGACCAAGCCTACAGGGTTCACTCCATTTTCCAAAGCCAGAAAACTAAACTTGGACCCTTTTCCTGCCGCCAAAAGCGCCTGACTGACGTAGGGCCAAGCTCCCGACGAGTAAACTCGGGAGATGTTATAAACAAGCGACACTCCACTGTACCTCACATTCGAAGGAAACACTTCGACAAGCAGCGCCGGGAATGCACCTTGCAACATGCCATACGCCACACCCAGATACAATATATTGGCCACATACATAGGAACAACCCTCGTCGGGCTCGACAACTGAAAGAGGGCATGAAAGTAAAACACAGTCCCAACGGCTATGCTCATCGAAGCCACAAAGAACAATTTTCGCCTCCCAACTCTATCCCCAAGCCACCCGCCCACCACCGTGAAAAGTGCCTCGACAAAAGCTGCTATCGACAAGGAAGAGAGCAAGGCATCTATTGAAATCCCACGTTCTGCGAGTAGAGTGGGTAAACCCCACCCCACCACCATCACCTGGACCACTCCATCCAACCAAAGGGCGCCCAACACCCAGAGAATGTTAGCCGTTTGCGTTTTAAGCGCTTCACCCAGGGGCCAGGAGCGAAGACGTTGATGCTTTTGTAATAAGCGGAATTCAGGTGATTCGGGGATGCGGAGGCGGAGATGGAGGGCGAGGAGGAGGAGGCCGATGGCAAGCGCATGTGCCAGGCGCCAACGGAGGTCTTTCTCGGGGAGTTTCAGGATACCACCGCCATTGTCAGCATCGGAAGGGGAGGGAGTGTCGTCATATAAGCTGGCCGTAATGTAGGAGGAGAGCATAAAACCCAAGGCCCGTCCTGCTTGGGGAAGGGCTGAAACGAGGCCCTTATTCCGATCGTGACGGCAAAATTCGTAAACTAAGAGTAAGCAACCGCCCCACTCCCCGCCCACGGCCAAGCCCTGAAGTGCGTGCAGCGAGAGAAGCAGGTACCAAGACCCCCAACCCCATGTGTCTTCTGTGGGGAGAAGACCAATGCACGCAGAGGCGAGCCCCATAACGCAGAGGCAGACAGTAAGGGTTTTGGTTCGTCCCCATGTGTCACCTAGGTGTCCGAAGAAGATGCCGCCGATGGGCCGAGTAAAGTAGTTGAGGATACGTAGGAGGCGATGTTCCGAGGCCCGCCATTCACGCGGATAAAATATATCAACGAAAAGGGAGCCTGCTAGCACGCAGTAGAGTGACCACAGGAGCCAGGTTAGGGTGGAGGAGAAGAAGGCGTTTGCTATGGCGTGGGCGGCGGTGCTTTTTTTCCTCTGCAGAAATGAGAAAAGAGGAGGGATTGAAGTTAATTTGAGACTTCAGGAAAAGAAGTAGTGCAGTTTGAGTGGAGTGTGGGTCATGCACGGGGGTCGCCGGGATCATGGCCACTTCGATAAGAGATGAAGGATACATGCTCGTCATCCCCTTGATGGCTTGGTACCGGCTTGCAGGGCTGGGACAGGTAGCAGGCTACAGCATCGACTTATGGAGGAGCGCCCGCTTGACCAGCACCGCTCCTTCCCCGGAACCACATGCAAAGGTACGGCGTGCACGGAACACACCACGTCGACCCTCCCATTCACGACACGCACCTTTTTGGCCTCCTGCTGTTGCGTTTGAAGGCCGCTGCTTTGCCGTGCCGCCTCTAGTGGGGGCAGGCGGGTGCTGGCATGCATGGGGGGTAGTGAAAAAATCCTCAGATGGCGCAATGGCGCGATGCCTGTGCTTGAGGCCTGTGCAAGGAAATCCGGGAACAAAGGCAATGAGAGGTTTTGCTGCCCTGGAAAAGGAATGTCTCGGGGCACCCTACCAATCGGCAGCCTTCCGTTTAGTCCACAGTCCAGAAACACATACGCATTAAAAAAGGACAAGGCAGTCGGTGCGAGAGGTAGGGTGCTGAACCGGTTCATGTGAGAAGATAGAATGCGGCTTGAACGGGGTCTGAGTGCTACTGAGCTGTGAAGGTGTTTCTCAATTTCCACGTAACTATTCTTCGCGCCGCAAAAAACCTGTCAAAGCCAAAAATACCTGGCAAATAAGGAAAGAGTTTGCAACACTTGATGATTGTTGATAGGCTTTCTCTCGGGTTTAATCCTGTGACGTGGCGGACTTTCGCACTGGTAAATGGCATTTGTCTGCGGAAAGGTTGCACGCGATAATTTTTATAGAATTCGTCGCTTCTTTCCTATGGCGCCATAGCTTGAGCTTTCCCTCTTTCACACACGCGAGCACATATCCTTAGGCAAATAGCATCAAGAGTCATCATTTCTACCACCACCTCCAGCAGCAGCACCACCTGAAGCACAATCAGGAGGAAGCTAGTGAGCAAGTAGCAAATCTCGACCTCCTCTCCTCCCCCACGACCCATCGGTCTGGCGGCAAGCAAGAGCAGGTGGCACAAAGAACAGCATTCGGACAGTCGACCGCAGCAGGGACGCAACCGATCAGACGACTCACTACTTAATGAAAAGCAAAGCAAGCTGCCTGCAAAATCATTCCGATATCCTGCCTGTCAAACGCTGGTATCTCAGTCCTCCTATTACGCGCAGCACAAGAGTTTACGTTCAATACACTGAAAACTACGATAAGAGACGCCGCTTTGAGTGAAAAGTTGCTGCATACGGAGCTCACTCTGGTTAAGAACGAGACTGCCTCAGGAGAGGGGTCCATGGGCAAGGGCGTACATATTATGGCATCTTGGCACTTGTCTTGGAGAAAGCAGATATTGTCTCCGATCTTTTTGTTGACGACAACATGGCAATGAATTCGGTGTCAGGGATAAGCTGGTCTGGAAGAATAACGACCAAAGTGATTAGCTGGGGAGATGTGAGTCACGCCTTTATTGACAAGCTTTTTCCGCACTAACGAGGAATTTGAGCTGGCTCGTGTAGTAGAGATAACAAATTACAGCACGTTGTATGACATAGCCGAGGTAGGCATATGTTTGATCGAGATCTAAATACAACGACCAGGTTTTCTCATCGTTATGGAATTCTTCAGTCATTTACTTTCCTGGCAGCTGAACCTACATGACAAGACATAGCGAGCGTGTCCAAAGGCACACCGTACGAACGGAACGCTGCCTAAATTAGAAGTGGCGCCGTGTATACGCAATTGAGAAGAGAAAAATTCCTCATACATATCGTAGGAGACTTGATTAGCGTGCCAATAAGGGGGCCACGTTCAAGGCAGCTCTAATGGCAGCGATATTTTAGGTGATGAAGTACGGTGCAGAGGCAATTTCTTATCGTCCTGCCCCGTGAGGATATGGAAACCTTGAATAATGCTGATGCCACGTGCAAAAATAAAATATAGAAATGAACGAATGGAAAAACAACACAAAATATGTGCAGCATAGAGTGAACTTATGATAGAAGAGATGACTTCGGTGTGTGAAGAGAGTAAGCCAACGGGATGCGTTTTTTTTTTCAAAACAATTTCAAAAAAAAGACATGGTGCTAAGGTCGAGCCAGATGATCGCACCTTATGCGCAGCCCGGAGCTGATCTACATCCACTGCATTGCCAAATGAGAGAGAGACTCGCGCACTGTAGCCTTAGATGAAATTTTCTTTGGTCATATTGTCGGTTGTGCTTTGGATGACTCCGAATCGACACGCACACCAGAAAGCAAGATCTTTGTTGGAAGAATATACCTTCTCCTGAATGGCTGTGACGTTCAACCCTTTCCTAACCCTATAGCTACTTTATTACTAATATAGGTAAGCGTACAGGGGCGTGCGCTCTCCCCCCTCGCTTCCCTGGGTGCACCTGTCGGCTTCGGCTTGCATGCGGAGGCTAGTGATTCAAAAGAACACCACATATCCGACGAGAAGAATCGGTACGCAGTGGCTATAGCTGCATCGACTCCTCCAATTCTAGGAAAAGGAGAACAGGGGCATATGACACGGTCCCGTTGCGGGTCAATGGTTTCGTCGGCCTTAGATAGCAGCGCCGTGTGCTTGGACCTGAACGACTCAAACTACGACGGTGACGATGTTCAGCAATTTTCCACTTCCAATGCACGGCAGAATGATATGCTTCTTGTTGACCTATCCCTTCGGAGAGGTTCTGTGCTCGAGACGTCCAAAGAAGATTTCTCGAGTACTGGGACCACCACCACCACCGTCGCTGTTACGCCATCCTGGAGTACGTGCTTACCTATCTACGCGTAAGAATACTTTAAAATGGAATACATTCTCTCACGTACTGCTTTACCTCAGCTATCCTATTTAATTCTTGCTGACTGTACATTATATCCCTCACACTCTCTCGCTTTCTCTCCCTCTGTCCATTCCCGCCCTCCCTCCTTAGTGCTTACACTATCAAAAACTCCGTCCACGTCCTCATCTTGGCCTTTGTCTTGCCCCTTACCATAAAAAATGATGCCACTATCCATCGTCCTGGCTTGTTGGAGGGGCAACTCCACGTCTCGGACGCACTCAGCAGTGTCTATCTTTGCTACTTGGGCCTGGTAGTACTCCTACCTCCCACCCTAGGTGCCGTGCGAGACGCCGCCCTAGCAAGTGGCAAGCATACATCACTTTTACCTGCCCTTGTGGGTGTACTATGCATGGGCCCCGTTGCATTATTGGCGCTCTTGTCGTCGTCTTCCTCCTCTTCGTCCTCCTCCTCGTCGATGGCGCATGGCGGTGAGCATGTAGCGTGGACGGCCGTGGTGGTGGTAATGGGGTGCACAATCGTGTCTGCCGAGCTGACGAGCGCCTTGTTACTGGCCGACTTGACGGAGCTGCAGGGTTTGGGCTCGAGCAGTGGAGCGATTGCTATGATGAATGGAAAGGCCAATTTGGTGAGTGTTGGTCTTGCTATTCTCGTGGGGACTGCGGCGTTGATGGTGTCATTGACGCTGGAGACGGGCCCTGTGGCAGCTGCCCGGTATGGATGCATTGCAATTCTGCTCGTTATTTTTACTGCTGCGCTGTATGTTGTCCTTGTCCACGTGTGTCTTGCCTCCATGATGGCGAGGCCGCCGCAAGCGCAGCAGCAGCAGCAGCAGCAGCAGCAGCAGCAGCAGCAGCAGCAGCGGCCTCGCGGGGGAGGAGACGACCAGAGCAACCACCCACACCAGCTGAGGCAACAGCAGCACCAGCAGTGCCAGCACTACCAGCACCAGCGGACTAGCACCATGACAGCAGTCTTTAACACACTAATTCCTAAAGCCCTTGTTCGTGTCCTGGTCTTGAGCCCTCCCTTACTAGTCCACTTCTTGTTTTTCCGCATGTTCTACCAGGCCGGCCTTCGGTGCCTGGCCTACCTCGGGAGCACATATATCATACACAACCTGGAACTAGACAATAATGTCGCTACAAAAGCTGTCATAATAGCTTTTGGTGCTGCCTTAATAGGAATGGGAATGGCCTTAGCCTTTCTCTCTGCGAACGAAAAAAGGGTTCAAAAACAACGAGAAGCCTCTCGCTTCCGCCGCGCCTCCTCCGTCTCAGCTGCCACGGCTGTTGGCGCGGTCATCGCCGCTGCGCGCGTGGAACAAAATACTCATTTGTCTTCTTCTGCGGAGTCTGGCCCATCCTCTACCGCGCTTGATGTCCCGGAAAAGGCGCCATTGCTTATCGCCTTGGCACTCATGACGGTGCTCCTTGCTGTTTCTCCGACAATTGTGGCCAAAAGCAGCAACCTGTCCATTGACGCCTCACGGGACTTCGGACCACTCTACATATTGGCATCCGTCTGTGGTCTCTGCTTTGGCTTTGTCTCCACCTATGAAAAAGGGATTTTAGCAAGCATGCTTTGGCCGCGAGGCGCGCAGCAGCAGCAATTCTACACTCCATCCCACGACCCATCACTCGCCGCGGCGGGTATTGGAGTGGGGCAGGTTTGTGGGCTTTTTATAGCGTTCAATGCATTGTTGGAGTGGGCGCCCACTTTTTTATTTGCAGCGTTTACAAGATATTCAGCCACTTCAGCTTTGTGGGCGCTCGCACTCTTTTTTGGCTTAAGTGTTTTCGTTTTTGTAGTATTTGTCATTCTGGAAGGAGCGCGGGAGCGGCGAGAAAGTGAAAGGGGGGGAGGAGGAGAGGGAGAAGGAAGAAAGGGCTCAACAGATGATTCCTTAAATGACATAATACCCCAGCTGAGTCGGCGCAAATCCTCCTCGCTCTTGCAGCCTTTGCCCTCTCACCTTTCTACCATTGCGGAGTCTTCCTATGAAGGGACAAGGCGTGTAGGGGAAAGGTCTTCATCCACCGTCTCTTGTTCTTATCTGTCTGATCTTTCAACCGCAGCCTCGTAAGCTTCCTTAGGCAGGACAATGAAGGCATAGAGCGGGAAAGGGCGCGGAGGGGAGATAGAAAGAGGATGGGGAGGCGGACAGACTGTCCAGAGGGGGGAGGCGGTTGTCGCTGTCGAGCATACGATGATAAGTGAGCGAGTGTAGAGAGTGGAAGGGAGGACAGACCAACAGTATATGTTGAGCGGGTGGAAATAATTGTAAAGTAAGGAAGGAGGGCGGAGGGCAAATGAGATACATTGATCGAATGCCGATTTCCGATCGAGGTGGCGATACGAAGGCGGGTCTAGCTCTAAGGCTGAAAAATTGAATAAAAATGATTGACCCTATGAACAGAGGTGGAAAGGTAGACCAACCACGCTTGCAATGTCATATCTTGCTATAGCACAATCGAGTTCAGTATCTCTTCTGTTTGTCGTCCTTCCATCTTCATTCTTTTCCCTTTCCATTTCAAATCGGGACCTTAATCGACAATAAATCACATTACACATAAGACTGGACTGCGCCTTTTTCTCTCTGTCTTTCTCCTCCTAGTTACTGTTTTATCTTATCTTTTGAGTCATTATGAATAGTGTCAAGAAGGAGGCAACGGCAAGCCCAAGCGCTCCTCGTCTTCCGCCTCTGATGATCCGCGGCTGCTGCCGCTGCTGCTGCTGCTGACCGCTGTGGAGGAGGACGAGACAGGAGAGGAGGCGAATAAAGGGGATGATAATCGCTCGTACTCATTCTTGACCTTGGTGGCCTCTTGCCGTAGCTGCTGTTTCTTCAAAGCCGCCACCAAATTGGCAACGCCTTTCTCCTCCACCTCCATATACATTTTCTCATCCTCCTCCGTCTTCCCCCCAAGCCTCTCTGTCCGTATCCCTACCTCCTCCTCCCCTTCCAAAGCCGGCAAGCTCATCGCTTCCCCCACCAATGAAGCCATCAATGCCCATACCCCTCCCTGCATCTCCGCCATCGTCCTCCCCACCCTCCCCCACACCCTCTCTCCCGTCGATAATTTTGATAACACCAGCAAATGGACCAAACTGCCCACCACCACCCCGGGCCCCATCCCCCCCACACACAATGCCAGCGTCGACAACGCTCCCAATAACCTTACTTGTTTTCCTGCCCGACTCAATCTCATCTCCCCCTCCTCCATCCCCCCCTCCTCATCCTCCTCGTCCTGTCCCAATACCTCCGTCTGTGCCTGGGCATCTCGAAAGGTAGTGACTGACATCTGGCTCAGTCCAACAGACAGTCCCAAAAACCCCAATTTCCAAATCCACGAATGTCCCGAGGTAGAGGTAGGGGGGGAGGAACGGAGGAGCAGCCCTGCCTCTGTCAAGCTCAAAGGAAGACCGACGGTGAGGAGGGCGGAGATAACGCCGGTGGAAATGAGGCTGGAAGAAGATCGGGTCCGGGAGGAGGGTGTTGAGTCTCCGTCCCCCTCTTCCTCCTCCTCCTCATATTCGTCTTCGTCTGTGTACGAGGGGTTGTGCGTGTGCGGGGTGCTGTGGAGGAGGGGGAGGACTAGAAGGGCAACTGCAATGACGGAGGAAGGACGAGTCTGTGCCAAGGTTAGCAAGCCAAATGCAGCGAAAACGAGGGAGAACCACGTCAAGGCCAGTAGAAAATAGGAGCCTCGATGATTGGTGAGTGGGGAGAGGGGAGAGGAGGCAGAGAGGGAGGAGGGGTAGATGAGCTGCTTTCCCCCGTGAAGGAAGATGAGAGCAGGCCCAACAGTCAGGCTGAGAAGAACCTGTGTAGGGTTGAGAAGGTAATTGTATTGGCTCTGAAGACCGGCATTTTGGATCTCTTGTACGGCTAAGCAAGCCCACCCAAAGCCGGAGATAGACGCGCCCGCCATCGCCCAGCCTGAGGTACGCGAGGGGGTGAGGGGGAGGGAAGACTGGCGAAATCGCTGCTGCTGCTGCTGCTGCTGCTGCTTCTTGTTTTTGCGGAGATTGTGGTGAGAGGAAGAGGAGGAGAGGAGGCGGCGAGAAGAGGCGGGGGATGACGGGAAGCCGGCGTTCTTTCTAGCCTTTTTGCTCTTCTTCTTAGTGCTCGTCGAACTTGTCAGCTGTGCGAGAGACTTCCTCTCGAAAGCAAGTCTTCCCCTCTTCCCGTCCTTCCTCGTCGTCCTCCCCTTCTTTACGCTGCTGCTGCTGCTGATGATGTTGCCAATGTTGCTGCGTTTTTTTGCTTTTTTGCTTTTTGTCGACAAAATCTCCACCTCGTTTTCGCCCTCCTCTAACACAGACGATGCCTCCGCAGCCCCGACCGAGCGACGACGCTGTCGAGCGAGTGCCTTCATTGTGATAACCCCGCTTCGTACATCTTTCTCTCTCGCCTTCTCCTCCACACCACTTGTCCCGCTGTCTTCCTTTCCCCCCGGCGACAATACTTCCTCATCCACCGCCGCCTTCTGTTTTTTCCTCTTCTTCATCTCGTTTCTCCCACGGAGAGGGGCACCAGACGACGACGGAAGAGGCCCACCCATCTTCTGTGGGATTGGAAACCCCAAAGACGCACCCAAGTTATCAAACATGAGCTCGAGCTCTTCGTCAAATTCATCATCGACTCGCTGGATATCTTCTAGTAATAAAGGCAAGTACTCATCTAGCAGGGACACTGGCGGCAGCTGCAAGCGTTTTTCCTCGTAAGCATCTTCGTCTTCCCGCCCTACATCCCTCCTTGCTTCCTGCTGTTGTTGGTTGTACTGCTGATTCTGGTATTGCTGGTGCTCCTGCTGCTCATTGGCGCCATCACGAGGGGAAGAAGACGGCACTCCTGTGTACAGGTCCGCTTGCCCTGGCTCTTGTGCAGCTGCCGTGGGCGGCACAGGGAGAGGACGACGGGCACCCCGGCGGGCACCGGGAGGAAAGGACGACACGGATGCTGCCGCGGCCACCGCTTCAACTGTAAGGAGGAGGCTGGAGGATGAGGCGGCGGCGGCGGCGGCTAGGAGCGGCCATGCGACGCAGCGTTGTCGACGAAGGTGCTGATGCTGATGATGTTGGTAGTGCCGCATGGGGCTTGATGGAGAAGGCATCGTTTGGCTCGTGCCTGTTGGATTGTGGTGTGGTGCAGTGCTGGATGAGGACTTGATTCTGGGAGTGGCAGAAGGTATAGAAAGCTCAGCATGCATGACAGAAGGCGCCGAAAGGAGACACAAAAAGAGAGTGAGTGAGCATATGTACAGGAGGGCATGGCGTGCATGGCGCGAAGGGCACTTGTTCTTTTTTTTGTTTGTTCCTACATCCCTCTAGAACTATCTATCCCATGCAATCTGACGTCCTCTAGGACCTTGCATACGAGGGGGAGCCTTCCAACAATAATTTTTGCATATTCACCACTTATTTTTGTCCGAGTTTTACAAGCGGCTTTGACAGGTTTTTTGATCAGGCAAAGTCCCCTGACGGCCCATACTGGACCAGGAGGAGAAGGGGGAGGGGGATAAAAGAGGAGCTCAGCGGGAAGGCTACACATGGAGTGTCCGCATATCTTGCCGCGGTTGACCAAACCGAAGATCATGGGGACGAGCTTCTTCACGGAGCATACTCCAGTACACCCGCAGGATGTTACGTGCCCCATTGCCGTCCCGGGACACGAATTGTTCACAGGTGTCACACCAGTACAGTCCTCGGATGGCCCGCCCGTGGCCTCCTCCTCCTCCTCCGCCTCCTCCTCCTCCACCTTCTCGTCCATCTCGTCCTTCTCCTACGCCTTCTCCTCCGCCTCCTCCTTCGCCTCCTCTGCTTCCACCGCCTCAGCCTCCTCCTCCCCTTTCCCTTCCTCCTCCGCCTCCGCCTCAGCCTCAGCCTCCTCCTCCTCCTCCTGTTACTGATCCTCCCCCTCTGCTTCCAGCGCCTCCTCGGCCGCGAACGCACGCCATGGCTGCTATTATTGTTGCTGTTGTTGCCGTCGCTGCTGCTGTCGCTGCTGATGTTCTTGTCGTCCTCCTCTTCTTCCTCTTCCTTTTGCTGGCCCCCCACCTCCTCCTGCTGGGCCCCCTAAATCTCCACTTCCAACTCCGCGCGTTATTGGATTGGCTGGGCATTATCTGCATATTTCCTGTCAGAGTCTTCCCCCTAGGCACTTTAGGCCTGCGGGCAGATGCAACAACTTGTTGTTGGAAGGCTTCCCCCCGTGTGTAATCCTAAAGGGAAGCACACTTGTGTAAGCACTTGTATGGGGATAGATTGATCACGATAGTTTTGGATTGTGGGAAACTACAAAAAAGAAATCAAGATGTCTTTGCTCCCAGACCCCCATGGGCCAAGGGTGTTCTTGGCTCCTTCCCACACAATACAACAAAGAAGGAAAACGTGAATAGAGGAAGGCACATTTGAGAGTCACCATTGTGGATTAGTTGGCTTCCTGAGAAGCTCTTGCCTCCATTTCTGTTTCTGATCGTGATGTTGAGAGAGACTAGTGCTTGCGAAGTCTGGCCGCTTTCAGCACCTTTCCCTCGCCCCTCTCTCGTTTTCTACAATCACTTCTCCTGCAGCAGTAGCTGCTGCTGCTGTCACACGTGACTGTACGTATAATCCCATGAACAAATGAACTAATTGACACCACAAAATGACGGCATGCGGTTCTCCCTTCCCCGCCCGCCTCTTGCTGTACCTCTCTCTCACACAGATCACTCTCTTTCACATTGGCTCACGCTCGTCTTGCCTCTCTCTCTATATATATATATATCCTGCTCCTGCGTATTCTTGGGGTAATGACCGCTTCGAAGATTCTTCCGAAAAACTTTCAAAGTCCAGCGCAAAGATCCCCTCCCTCCCTCTTCCTGATTCGTCGCAGCTCCTCTTACCTTCTCTCTTTCCTACTCACTCACGCATGGCGCGCACGCACTCTCTTTTCCTCTGTTCTCATCACACCAAACTATTATTGCTGGTGTCAGACACGTATCATGAAATGCCTAACAACTGTCACCCCTTACGTATCCACCTCTTTTTCCTTGCCTCCCTCCTCCTCCACCTCCTCCTCCTCCTCCTCCACCTCCTCCTCCTCCTCCTCCTTCCCCTCCTCCTCCTCCTCCATCTCAATTTCATCATCTTCCTCTTCCTCCCCTCCCTCGTCCTTGCCTCCCTCTGCCGCACGAGTGGTTGTTGCGGGGGAAACAGGAACGACGGCAGGAGGACCTTGCTTGCATTGCCAGGCCTCGAGAGCGGTCTTGTACTCTTCGTTGGCGGTCTTGGCGGCATCCTTCCACACTGATGAAGTGGAAAGGAGGGGGGAAATGGATAGAATGGGGATGATTGAGTGGGTAAGGGTGTGGATCCTCTCCTCCCCCCCTAATTACCTTTATGCTCCTCCTCATCCATCTCGTCCCACTCCTTCTTCATCATCGCCCGGACGTCCTTCTTCAGCATCTTCTTAAATTCATCCTTCCGACTCTCGGATTCGGACTCGCCTTTCACGAAGAGATCAAAAGCATTCCCGGGCGCCACAGGCTTGGTCAGGTCCCGGGCTGCCCTCTCCTTCATCTTTTTTTTTGAAGATTTCGCCACCGCAGTCACTTTCCCTTTCCCCCTCCCCTTCCCCTTCCCTTCCTTCTTATTCCCTCCCTTCCCACCGTTTCCTTTGATAGAAGTCTTGGCAGGGTTGGCCTTGCTCTTCTTGCTCTTCCGCTCCTTCTTCATCCCGCCCGCCTTGACGAAGACTTCCATCTCCTTGGCGTGCCGGGCCTTGTCGGCCTCCGCGCGGATGGTCCACGGCTGGAGCGAAGAGGAGACACAGAATATGAGGTTCATGCCAAACAATTGTTAGAAATGCGGGAGAGGGAGGGAAGACGAGGTGGGCGGGTTTGGCAATACAAAGGAGGATGAGAGAAAAGAAGGTCAGGCACGAGCGCGTACCTTCTTGTCCTCATCCGACATCTCTCGCCACATCTGCCCGCATTTGGAGGTGATGTCCTTGATCTATGGGTGGATTTGGGGGGTTAAGGGCAAGGGAAGAAGAGGGCATGTGGAGGGTGTGGTGTCACCCGTCTTCCAATGCCATCATGGCCGTACCTTCCCTTCACATCGCTCTTCCTTCCATGCCATCTCCTTTCATTCCTACCATGTATACGTACCGAAGCTCCCGTAGGAAGCTTTGCTTTGGCTCTCTCCTTAATGGTGGGGTTTGTGGCGAAGTGCATGTAGGCATTCATGGCGCCCTTGGGTTGGACCAAGTCCGCGTCAGCAGCGCGTTTGGGCATGTTTGTTGCTTGGGATTGGTGACTCGGGGAGCGGCGGAGCCGTTTTGTAATGGTGATGCATGTGAGGGAAAGGACAGAAAAGGGGTTGAGATGAATAGGAGGGTTACAAACGAGGCTTGGTGCGTATATCCTGCTAATGTTTTGAGAAAATCGAACAAGGCGGGGAAAACGCAGACACACTCCCGGTGCTGTGGAAGTGTGGAAGGGCACGGGAAATGCCAGGAGACATGTGTGCATGTGCATATTTATGAGCATGAGTATGTGTATATTGGGTCTGGGTAGCGAAGGATTGGCCTAGAGGGAAGGAAGCGCAGTGCTTTGCTTATTGGAGCGTAGTTACAGGAGAACAACCGACGACAACCCCCACACAAAAGGTACACTCGTGCTTACATTGCAGGCCGTCGAGATGGCTAAGCGGTAGAGCGTGTGCAGCATGGAGTAAGTCTAAAAACTCTAAACATGCGGATCTGCAAATTGATGCTTCTATCAAACATAGCATATCAGACCAGAAGGTTGAGGAACTTAGTTCTAGTTCCTTTTTCCTATGTGCTGTGCTCTCGCGCCGCGCGCCGGACGCGTCGCTTTCTTTTCACGTGACATTACTTGGAACCACACTCAAAGACAAACCAATGGGACAGTGGCACACAAATACAGAAATGAGAATGGCCATGCCTACGCCCTTTGGTCAATACTTGATGTCACCCTAAACCCGCCCATCGACTCTGCATCCCTGCCGGGATCCCTGCCGCCTCTCGTCGGCCTTGCTTTTCTTCCCCAGGTCGTGCGTCGCTTTCCGTGTACGGGTAGCATCCGAAGTTTTCGCTTGGATGCGGAGACAAGAGGCACCCTTGACATTCTTTAGGCATCAATTGATGGAGCACGCTGTCTCTGTTGGTCCTAGTGGCAGCACCAGTCTCAAACTCTCTGTCCAATCACTGTCCGACCGCCAGGGGCGAGAGGGACTCTGATTTATTTGGAACTCCCGTCACCCACTTTGTTCCCTATCCACATCCACACAACAAAGACACAGCACCATGGCACTCGCCTTGGTCTCACCCTTGGAGAGGCCCCAAGACTTGGAGCAAGCACAGCCAGAATCCCCCTCGTCCTCGTCCTCGTCGTCGTCGTCGTCGTCCTCCTCCTCCTCCTCAGGCGACAGCAGCGGAAGCGATGAGGACTCGTCTTCCTACGAGTCTTCGTCTTACGACGCGACAGAGTCAGAGCCCCGCACCAAAGAATCGTGGGATACCGATATCTCCACGTTTCCCGTCACACCCTTTCGTGAGTCGCGATGTTGCCGGTGCTTAGGCTGGACGCTTGCCCTTCTGGCGGTCACCCTGATTGTAGTGGGCATTTTGGTCGCCAAGCATGTGATTTGGTTTGACATGCCGACGGTGGTGTACGAGAAAGGTGGATCATCCTTTCGTTTACCCGCCATAGATGGTCAGTCTGTGCCGACGGATTTTGATTTGGTACGTCATTGGAGGAGGGAAAGGAGGGAAGGGAGGGGAGGGGTAGGAAGGGAGGTCAGGAAGGGTCAGTTTTTTGTTTTTGTTTTTGTTTAAAAGTGTAGAATACAGAAGCTTTACATCACGCAGGAGAGTGAATAATTGTTTACAAAACGGTGTGAAAAAATGTCATTGAAGCCATGTCCGCCGGCGGGGCGGCATGCTTGCATGCTACCAAGCACTCCAAAGCCTAGGCATAAATTCTCCCCTCTCCATTTTTCCCGCTCGCCTTCTTCCCTACAGGACATCGGTGTGAAGGTCGTCAACCCCAACAACTATCGCCTATTATTCAGCGACGTGGCTCTGCAATTAAAGGGTGCGTTACCAAACAATGTCGGGTGGATGTAGAGCCAAGAAAGTCTCTGAAAGGGGTTGGGGGTGGTCTGTTTCTATTTTTGCTCACACAACAATCTTAGGCCTCATGCATTTTAGGGAGTCTGAAATCCCGGCTTCTAGTACCTGCCGTACCTGCACACATGTTTTGAGGCTGTCTCGTGTGTGTGTGTTTTCATTTGTCCGTCAGCTGACGCCAATGATTCTGACCAGCTCCTCCTTCCCCCCTCCTTTCCCCGTCCTTCCCCCCTTTTTTCCAGACTTTCAAGACCACAATATCGGTACCGCCATGCACGAAAGGATCGTCAATATTCCCGCCCGTGGATCCAAGGTACAAGGAAAAGGAATAGAAAAGGACAGGAAGGGACGTCAACCTTTTTTTGTAGTGACCCTTCTTCCCTCCCTCCCTCTCTTCCTCCCAGGTGTTCCAACTCCACGCCGAGATCCACACAAACCTCCCGGAAGTCCGCGATATTGCCGATGACTGCACTCTTAATGGTATGACCACTGCAATTAAGGCCGAAGGCTCCTTGCGTGCACAAATCATCCCCAATTTCATCTCCGTGCTGATACCCATGGCCACCATGACGACACGCATCGCCTGCAAGACTGTGTCCAAGGACGAGGTAACTGGTAAGCCTGCTACTCCAGCTTCTCCAGCTACTCCAGCTTCTCCAGCTGCTCCAGCTACTCCAGCTTCTCCAGCTGCTCCAGCTGCTCCAGCTGCTCCAGCTGCTCCAGCTGCTCCAGCTGCTCCAGCTGCTCCAGCTGCTCCAGCTGCTCCAGCTGCTACTGATGCACCAGCTGTTCCTGCTGTCCCTGCTACTGATGCACCAGCCCCTCCATCCGACGGCTTACCTCCGGCCGCTGCTACTGATGCACCAGCCCCTCCATCCGACGGCTTACCTCCAGCTGCTGCTACTGATGCACCAGCCCCTCCATCCGACGTGCCAATCCCGGCTGCTGCTACTGATGCTCCAGCCCCTCCATCCGACGGCTTACCTCCGGCTGCTGCTACTGATGCACCAGTCCCTCCGTCCGACGTGCCAATCCCGGCTGCTGCTACGGATAAACAAGCCCCTCCATCCGACGGCTTACCTCCGGCTGCTGCTACTGATGCACCAGCCCCTCCATCCGACGGCCTTCCTCCAGCTGCTGCTACTGATGCACCAGCCCCTCCGTCCGACGTGCCAATCCCGGCTGCTGCTACGGATAAACCAGCCCCTCCATCCGACGGCTTACCTCCGGCTGCTGCTACTGATGCACCAGTCCCTCCATCCGACGGCTTTCCTCCAGCTGCTGCTACTGATGCTCCAGCCGTTCCATCTGATGTGGCGGCCCCAGTCGCTGCTGCTACTGATGCACCAGCCCCCCCATCCGATGTGGTACCCCCGGCTGCCACCGCTGCTTCTGATGCACCAGCCGTTCCATCCGACGGCTTACCTCCGGCTGCTGCTGCTGCGGCTGCTGCTGCGGCTGCCGCTGCTGCCGTGGAAGTGGCCGGTAACGGTGGACCCGCACCCGAACAATTGGAAGTCGAAGTCCTTGCCGCGCCGCAAGGACAGTAATTATGTATAATTCTACGAAATTGAAAGTATGGCGCAGCGACTCAGTTAGGGTCCAAGTAACATCCATTTATTTAACAAGAGTGGGACTGCATCCACTCTCACTAGGCAGCCTGCATGTACACATAATAATTTCATTTATATATTCTCGTATGAATAAGCAACACGTGAAAGTAGTGGATGAGAAGAATAGATGTACATGCACGTTTTTATGTCTGTTGATCCCTACGCATGAAGCAATAGGAACAAGACTGATCGAGTAGCAGCTAGAGTAAGTGCCGAGAGAGGACAGGATCAATAGCCTCTAAGGGTTGCACATAATTACACGCCATGTGACTAAAGCATGATGAAAAGAATTATACAATAATACGAATGTATTTAGTACGATAGCTCGAAATGCCCGTTGAAGCGACAAGCAGCGTGAAGCGTCCACTCGAGCACATTTGTAAGCCCAATGCGCTCACCACAGCCCTAATTATCAAAACCCAACACATCCCACCACAGGCCGAGCTCCTTTGCTTGTCTACGAAGATATCGTGATGGACACGAACCCAGTCGTTATTCATTTTCTGTCCCTATGTGGATGCACTGGGGCACATTAACACAATTCGATCGGTCTTAGCCATACTTTCTGTTCTCAGTCACACGACTTCCCCTCTGCAAGATCCCAATTGGTTGCTGCCGTCTGGGAGCAGGCCCACGAGGTGCTTGCCGCCCCGTATCCCATTCTGAAGTAGGGAGGTCGGGAGGTAGGGAGGTAGGGACACAAGCCTCTCCTCTCTCCACCACACACCATTATCCTCCGGCGCCTCACCTTCCTCGCCCCGGGCAGTGCCACTGCGTAGGTACCATACCCATGACCACACACCCAACCAGCTGCGAAAGCACCGCCGAAGCGGAGAATGACCTTCACGATTTCTCCGGCATCGCCACTGTAAGCGGTCTACAAAACACGACGGATGACAAGAATCGGGAAGACGGGGAGCTACCAACGCCCTTTCAGCTATGGCGGCACATTCTTGTCGACATTCTTTTCGGCAATCCCCTCTTGCGGGATTTAATCTATTGGGACATGGCCTTGCACGTCCTATGTTGGACGTGCTTCGCCGCCATGCTCTGGGCATTTTTCTTGGGCTTCTTACCATTTAATCTTGCATTCAAGATCTACTTCTTTGGGTGCATGGGAATTTTTGTAAGTGAAGTTGAGTCGGGCAGGGTATGGGGTGGCGGTGGTGCGTTTGATTCGCGTGCGAGTGGGTAAAGTGATTTGAAGTTACACCGGACTTACACAGGGTATGCAGGTTGATTTATTTACAAGTTTATTTGTACATTTATTTATCTATGCTCCTCACCCATTCAGCGTGCTGACCATTCATCACTCTTCCGCACCAAAACTTATTCAGGCCATCTCTACCGATGTGTGGGGCACTCTCCTCAATGCCGCCATGCTCATCCGCCTTCGAGACAAGAGTCAAAATCCTTTCGTTCGGATGGCCGTCAGGGCCGTTTTTCGCTCGCGGCGCTTCTCCTCCCTTCTTGCGATTGCTGGGGCCTCGACCGGTGTTCGTATGATGTTTGTCGCATGTACGTTGAATTGATTGAATGGCACGTGTGGCCTAAGCCAGAGGGGGAAGGCGGCTAGACGACAGAATGGTCCCAGCTATACTATACAAAACGTGAAAATACAAATGGTGTAGTCACTATCTTTTCCCCTCCTTTTATTGTTCTCTTTCCCTCCCTATTTTGCGCCTCCAGGCAATAATATCATTCCGTTTTGCGGGATGTGTGTCATGCCGGTGCTGTTGCGGAAGTACACCGTTCGACAGGCGGGCGTGGCTTGGATGGAGCAGGTAGAAAGGAGGCCAAAACGGAAAGAAGGAAGGGGAAAGGGGATGGGGGTCATTTCTCGCACGGAAATCACGGCTATGTCGGCTGTTCCCTTTCCCTTGCTCAGTTCCCCCCCCTCCTTCCTCCCGCCCTCCCTCTCTCCCTCCTTCGCGACTCGCCTCCCAACTAACAACAACAGATGGACATGGCCTTGACTATTGCAGTCAATGAGCGCTGCGGTTTTCCCACGGGAAGGTACCGAGCTATCGCCTATTACAAATTAAGGTGGGGTAACGAACCCCGGATGTTGGTCGACGTCAACTCCGTCATCGCACTCCCCCTTCTCCTTGTCGTCTTCGGCTTCATCGTCCCCATGCTGGTGATTGGTCGGGTGAAGGGTAACAATCATTTGATGGCGGGAGGTTTCACAGCAGTCATTTTCCTATCTGGGTTCATCCAGTTCGTGCGTCCCTTAATTGCCAACATCTACGCCATGGCCGCCTATCGATACACTGAATTCGGGGAAAATGAGATATTTGCCAAGTATCCCACCTTAGCCCCCCGTGCTTTTCGGAGTCTCGCCAGGGAGAGGGAGGAGAAGGCGGCACAGAAGGCTGCGGGGGCAGCAGCAACGGGAGCAGGGCTGGCGGCCGAGGCGGTCGAGTTGAGGGGAGGAGGGCAGGTGAATGAGGTGGAGGGTGATGGATGGGTGCGTGTGGATGCAAGCGGACTGGAAGGAAGTGTCACAAGTAGGAATGGGCAAGTATAGCAGGCCCGCACGCAGAGGTTGCCTTTCGATTTGGATAAAATGCCGTGGCGCAACGTAAAAGGGAAGGGGAGGACGGGCGTTCAGCTGAGACGGCTTGCTCCGCGCATTGTTGGCATACTGACGTAGTTTATAGAAAAGGATTTTTATATGCTCTAATGTGATGCGATAGTGAACTTAAAAACACAGTATTGAGGATATTTTTAACAAGGTTTTTCTTGTTTTTTCTTGTTTTTTCCTTTTTTCGTTGTTTGATTGATTGATTCTTTTTTGAGATCAATAATAGTCCTGGTCAAGCCTCGTAGTATATCGAAATATATCAGTAGTCATAATAAATCAATAGCATGTATGGTGGATTATTGATTGATTAATTGTCTCGTGTATGAAACTGTGTGTCTTTGAACCTCCTCTCCGACGGCATCGTCGTCATGCACGTGCCTCTTCACTTCTGAGATTTCTAACGTCACACCTATCTCCTACATACAGTATGGCGCAACGCCTCGTCGTCCTCTACGGCAGCCAGACGGGGACGGCCCAGGACATGGCGGAAGAGTTGGGGCGGAAAGGTAAACGACGCGGCTTTTCCCCTGTAGAAGTCCAAGCATGGGACAGCTACGACGTGACCCGCCTGCCGGAGGAGACCTTTGTCTTGGCTGTGGTCAGCACGACAGGCGACGGGGAAGAACCGGACAACATGCGGAAATCCTGGGGCTTTTTACTGCGCAAGGCCTTGCCGATGGGCTCGTTGAGTGGGCTGCGCTTTGCGACGTTTGGCCTGGGCGACACTAGCTACCCAAAATTTAATGCGGTGGCCCGTCGACTTCACATACGACTCAAGCAACTGGGCGCAACACCCTTTGTGGAATGCGGATTAGGGGACGATCAGAGCGCACGTGGGGTACTAGGCGATTTTGACGAGTGGTGCCAGGTCATGTGGCCGGCTTTGCATGCCTTGTGTCCTGAGATGGTGATCCCACCCAATGTTGACATGCCGGCATCGGAGCCTGTGCTTTATGCTTGTCGGATCGAGGGGACGAGTACATCAAATGAGAAAATTAGTACTGCTTCAAACGGTTGTGCTGCTGTCGATCAGCAAGCACCGCCATGGCCAGGAGAAGCAGGAGCTGACCAGGAATACGACCTGCTAGAGGACTTGCCAGGGTTCTACCAAAAGCCTCACGGAGCCCGGAATCCAAGCTCGCAGCCGTTCCTCGCTCGATTAATGGTGAATAAACGCCTGACTCCAGATGATTGGTTTCAAGAAACGCGGCATTTGGAGTGGGATTTGCGGGGTTTTACGAGAGAGGAAGAAGGGAGTAGCAGAAGTAAAAGTAGTAGCGGTAGCAGCAGCAGCTGCAACGGCCATAGCAACGGGGATAGGAAGCAGCAGCAACAGCAGCAGCAACAGCAGCAAGCCTATAAGGCTGGCGATGTTGCACATCTCTATCCTCAAAACCCCCCTGAAGCCGTCTCTGCTATCCTCGCCCTCCTCAGTCTCCAACCTACCGACAAGCTCTATATCGAGCGTCTACCCGAGCCGTCCCCTCCCCACACCCTTCCCCCACGCGATTTGCCGCCCACCTGCACCGCCTTTATTCTCTTTCTCCGATACCTTGACATTACGGCTGTCCCGAAGCGGGCTTTGCTAGAGCAATTGGCTCTCCTGGCCACCAATGAGGAAGAACGAGAAAAACTCTTCGAGCTCGCTTCCCCAGACGGTGCTGATCTCTACAACGATTACTGCTACAGGGAGAAACGCTCCCTAGTGGAAGTTCTGCAGGACTTCCCCTCCGCCCGCCCATCCCTCCCTCAGCTCCTCACTCTTCTACCACGCCTGCGTCCACGTGCGTTCAGCATTGCCTCTACTTGTCATCCCTCGGGCCCCACCCCCCACCAGCTCCACCTCTGCGTCGCTGTCGTGAGCTTCCGCACCCCCTACAAGAGACAGCGCCGAGGCCTTTGTTCCTCGTACTTGGCCTCCTTACCCGTCGGCAGGCACGTGCCTTTGTGGATCAAGCCGGGCTCGTTCGTGTTACCGGCAAGCCCATGGACCCCCCTGGTGATGGTTGGGCCTGGCACTGGCATTGCGCCCTTCAAGGCCATGGTGGAGGAAAGGGCAGCGCAGCGGAAGGAGGAGGAAGAAAAGCAGTTGCAGCAGGTGCAGATAGATGGACAGGGGATAGGAGGGGAGAGAACGAGGGTGCCACCGTTTGATAGGCTGTTCTTTGGGTGTCGGAAGGAGCAGGTGGATTTCTACTATAGGGCTGAGCTAGAAAAATACACCCAGGGAGGGGGAAAGGAGGGAGGGGGAGGAAGGGAGGGAGAGCTTGCGTTGGTGACGGCTTTTTCGCGGGATCAGGAAGGAGGACGGAAGGTCTATGTAACGCATCGGTTGGAAGAGGAGGGGGCGGTGCTGTGGCGCTTGTTGGGAGGGGAGGGAAGGGGGGAGGGAGGCAAGGCGTCATTTTTTGTGGCGGGCTCGGCGAAGCGTATGCCGACTGACGTGTTCGAGAGTTTGAAGGGGGTGGCGGTGAGGGAGGGAGGGTTGAGCGAGGTGGAAGCGACCAAGTTTTTGGATCGGTTGGTGCGGGCGAGGAGGTACTGTGTGGAGTCTTGGGCGGTTTGAGGGGGGCAGAGAGGGAGGGAGGGAGGGAGGGAGGGAGGGACCAGAAAGGTAAAGAGCAATAGTATGTTGTAGATTTCTCTCGTTTTTTTTTTTTAATTTAAGTCTACCCTCCCCCGCTCCCTCGCTTCCTCGTGCCTGGCTGTCATCCCTCTCGTCTTTTTCGTTTGCTTTTTACGGCCGTACGTGAAGTCTCCCTATGCCCCTCTCTTTTTCAACCACGCTCTAGCACACACACAGATTCTCCCAACCAAATGAAAAAACACCCAAGGTGTTACCTACTACCTCCTTTCCCTCCCCCTTCTCGCTCTTAATCCTTCTGAAGTCTCCTACACAAGCCCTGTGACTGACGCTCTCATATCCTCCACCAGCTGCATTCCCCGCCAAGACCTGCCTCGCCCCCCCCCAAACATGCTCTCCAACGCCCACCCCAATCCTCCCTTATAGGAACGTTTTGGCCGAGGTTATCTTGTTTTTGGCCAGACGGATCGCCGTGTTGGGCTGTCGCGTCACGCTCAGCACCCTCTCCCACGTCCGTCCGACCGGATCCATGATTCGCGGACTCGTCGCCACCACCAACGGGATCGGCAAATACACCAGGCGGTTGTTACACAGGCCCACAGTAAACTGCGTGAAGCCCGCCATGGCCCCATGCACCGCATTCTGGGCCAAGAGCGCGCAATAAATCGAATCAGCGGCATTCGCCGCCACGGACCTGACCATATAGGAAGGGTCGATGTACTTCACCGTACATGGCAACCCCTGGGCTTTGAAATAACTCAAGACTTTCGACTTCAGAAACTCTCCAATGGCCGGCAGCTTCTTGTTCCCACTCGCATCCTTTTCCCCACTTTCCCCCAGTAGCTCCTCCCCCGCCCCCTCCGCCACCACCACCACCGCATGGCCCTTCTCGTGGACGCGCTGCACCAAGTGCGGCAAGCAACCCCTCTCCCCCTCCAACACAATCGGGACTTCGGGCACCAGACACAGGTCCACGTCCCCACTCGCCAACGTGGCATGCACCGCAATAAAACCCGCAGACCTGCCCATCAGTTTAACCACCCCAATCCCATTCGGCAAATTGCAAATCGCCTCCGTTTTGGCGCAGCGAATCGCCGCCTGTGCTGCCTCTACCGACGTCTGAAAGCCGAAGGATCGGTCAATCAAATCCACGTCGTTGTCAATCGTCTTAGGGATCCCCACCACCGCAATATTCAACCCCCGCTTCAAGCACTCCTCCCCTATCTTATTCGCCCCCCGATGCGTCCCATCACCCCCAATGATATAAAGCTGGCAAATCCGCCTCTCCTCCAAAAATGCAATAATCTTATCTATGTCGAATCCCCCCCGTGACGACCCTAAAATTGTCCCTCCCTCGTGATGGATCTGGTCGACCAGCGCAGGAGTCAGCATGATTGGCTGTCGGTGCTCATCGTGGAAGCCAGAAAAGCCACCACGGACACCGTAGACGCCGTCCTGGGGGAGGAAAGGGGAAGGGAGGGAAGGTGACATATTAATGAAGAAGGTGGGGCTTCCTCCACCCACGGATAAGGGGATATATGTAAAAAGCCTTCCCCTCTGCCACATAAATAAGTAGGCATGGACAGCCACCTTTCCATCCCCCCGTCCCTCCCCATCAAAATCCTACCTGCGCTCTATACAAGTGAAAGAGCGAATTCACCAACTCCCGAATCACGTTGTTCAACCCAGGGCACAATCCTCCGCACGTCACAATTGCTGCTCGGACCTTCTCCGGCTCAAAATGCAATTCCTTGCGGGGCCCCGCGCGGACGTACACCTTGGTCTCAGGCGGCAAGCCCTCTCGGCGGACGATGTCAGCGATAATCCCGTCTTGATGCCCCAGCAATTTGTTGTACGCAATAGATTCCCCTGAGGTCGTCGAGCTCATTTGAGATAGATTTTGCACATTGGCTCCCTTGAAGGTGCGCCCCAAATCAGTGATCTCCAACAGGTTGGCTTGATGGATGTGCGCGCATTCCAGGTCTTTAATGTTGAGTTGCGCCGAGAGTTCGCAATCTTTCACTGACTTGTACTTGATGGGCGCCAGGCCAGCAGCGTTGCCCGTAGACGTCGCAGTGTCGGTGCAGGTCGTGCTGGATTTGGGGGGCGGCAGGAGGTTGCTGCCGCGAAAGAAGGCCGTCTTCTTGTGCTTGCGGGTGTAGAGGGCGAAAGTCGCGACCGTGGCAGCCGACAGGAAAATCAAGGACGCTGCCGTGGCCGCGTACGTGGGCGTGATGTTGTTTGGGCCGCCCATCGCTTATTTACTCTGGTAGGTTGCCTTTGCCTGAAATGCTTGTTTGGAGATTGAAACCGAACAAGTGCAGCGGCGTGGCGCTTGAGCGGGCGGCGATTGTATACCTTGGCTGCCCAGCTTTTGTTGGTGGATGTTGTGAAAGGGAAGAGTAGGACGGGCATCAGAAACGTCTGAAAAGAATACTGCTATTGAGATAGGGCATAGGCCTTTGATGAAGTTGTCTGCTCTCAAGGACAAACAAACAAGGACATAACAAAGAGGAGATGCGTTGAGGCTTCGGGGTCGATGATGAGAAGGGGAGTCGCAACCTCGTGAGGTTCCTCATTGCTTGCGTGCAACCTTGCCTTAATTATTCTATCTTGGTCATTTGTGCCATGATAATGCACGTTCCCCCATCACGCATATAGTGCTCAGGGTTTATATTCTGACGTCGGACACATCTCTAGTGGGAGCTTTGGGCTATTATTTGTGTGGGCATTTTTGCGCCTGAGCAAGGATACGATTCAGTCAACCAGCTTGAGCTTGCACTGACGAGCGGCATTTGGCTGATCACTAACCGGAGGCACCATGCGACAGCGCAGTATCTTGCGCTTGCGGGCCATGGTAGTGATGGCCGTGGATTAGAGCACTGCGACTGTGTGCGGAGCGAGCTCGTCCTATGCCAGGCTTTGCCTTAGCGCGTGACCTCCCTGTACTGAAAAGCTTAAAGCTCTTCAATGATCGCCTTTCCCTGCAATCCCTCTCATCTCGCGCTTCCCACACACCATCAGGCCAGCCCAACCGCACACACGGGGCTGTGAGTAGGAGAAGTACCGATTTTGGGTAAATGGGCGGCTACAACTCGTCTTCGTCCAGCAGCGGGGCGGGAAGCCCGGAAGCTACTCCTCCTCGCCCCCCCCCCTCATCTAGCAGCAATCTTCTCTGGGGCGACTCGGCCTCCTTTGAAAGGGTGGAACACGATCAGCAGCAGCAGCAACAACCACTGTCACCGCTGCCGCGTGATCATACACAGATCCCCACGCAAAGCTTTGTGGGGTTGGGGCGGAGCTTGTCCTTGTCAGCGTCGTCAGTCCTGAGTAGCATGACAATCAGCGCCAGCAGTCTCCTCAACACCAGCGGGCCTGCCATGACACCTGAAGAAGAGGAGGAATTGACGGAATCAATGCTAAAGCGTACGATGGAAGAGGAGGAGGAGGAGGAGGAGGAGGAGGAAGAAGAGGATGACTTTGAGCAGATCCGCCGCGAGGATGCATTCCCCCCCCCTCCTTCTTTCAGTACCTGGATGGCCCCCAAGGTGGACTCCGCCCTCACATCCTTGCTCACCCCCAAGGGTGTGATCTCCGCCGTAGTTGTTTATTTGGCCATGTATTGGCGCTTAAAGGGGAGTTTCCACGAGGGGCAAGCTCGGAAATGGGAAATGCGTTTTCGGGAGGAGGCCCGCCGGGGGTTGGAGCTCGATGAGGCGTTGAAGGTGGCATTGGCGGAGGCACAACAGGCAGTTGGTGCCTTGTCTACTTGCCAGCAGGAGCAGACTGCGTGTTGTGTGACCCGTGGACCGACGATCATGCCTTGGATTCGAGCACAGGGGCAGAATGGGACTAAGTTTAAGAAGGAGCAGCTGCAGCAGCAGCAGCAGCAGCAGCAGGAGAAGGTAGAGGCGCAAAAGACGGGAGCCACACACCCTGGCCACGCTTATGAGTTTGCCGGCGCTACCATTGCCCCCACGTCCTATTCTACTGATCCCAAAACAGCCGGCGCTACCATTGCCCCCACGTCCTATTCTACTGATCCCAAAACCTGTCCTCCGTCCGTGGAGTGTCCCTCCTTCCCTCCCTCTTCGGGAGCGGCCACGGCCATGCATCTTTCCAATTGTCTTTTGCAATTGCACGCGGGCCCGGGACCTTGTACAACTGATGCTCTCAACCAGTTGACTGGCTGTGTGGGCCACGTGCTGACGTCTTCGGAGTTGGTGCTGAAGGATGTGTTACGGCAGGTAGGTCTGCGGGGAGGGTCAGTGGATGGACTGTTGACTGCTTCCGTTGGCGTCATCCTTATCGCCGTTTGTTTCATCCATAGATCTCCTCCTCGCTCATCTTTTTTTCCTTTCCTTCTGTACTGTACTTTTGTCTTCCACGTAATCTACAGAGCATGAACATGGTGGGCAAGGCCCAGGGGCTTTACGACACTGTCGAGGCGTCTTTTGATGGTGCTGTGGCTATGGCCGCGGGGCATGTGGATGGGTGGTTGGACGTGCTGGCTCGGGGACTGGAGGTGATTGATAAGGAGGATAATAAAGTGGAGGTGATAGAGGCGGTGGCGGCCGCAGAGTTCGCAGAGGTGGAGTAGGGTCAGATGGGCGTGCATGTCTTACGTATGCGTCTGCGCAGAGAAAGGAGGTGGAGGAGGAGAAGGAGAAGGGAAAAGAGGAAGAGGAAGAGAAAGAGAGAGAGGAAGAGGAAGAGGAGGAACCGGCAGGAGTAAAGTCGGTTCCGAGACGGAGAATGTGAGAGCGTGCGTGGGAAGGATTGTTTGTGAAAGAAAGAAGGGGATAACTATGGAAGGCACACTGACATAAATCCTGAAACACGGAAGGCCCTTGCCCGGCAGATCTGTCTGGGTAGACGAGTGTGCACATACAACACATATAAATAAAGAGAGGATAGAGAGAGGGAATCATAAGGATAGGACGTTGGGGGCACTCCTTCTTTCCCACTCTACCCCTTACTATCGTACTTGCTTTTTCCTATGGCAACCCCTCTGGCGACGATCGACACATTTGATTGTCCCTAGCGACCAGCAACAAAAACATTACCACAACCACCACCACTGCCAACAACACGAACAACAACACGAACAACAACACGAACAACAAGAACGAGAACAACAACAAGAATAACACCAACAAGAACGACAAAACAAAACATAAATCGTGTCGATAGCCCGCCTTCCATGCACATTCCTCTACCAAAATGAGAAGGGAGAAAACAAAACAAGAAAGAAAAATTTATTAATGCACAGATTTTGTTGTTTGTTTGTTTGTTTAGTATTTGATTTCTGTCCACTCACGACCCGTGAGACTTGTTTTTGAATCTCTCAGGGAAGGGGAAGTGAGTTTGTGGATAGCTATGGTCTTGCAGATCAATAAGAGTTAATCACGCGTGTAGCCAACCAAGGTCGAAGCACGGTGAAAACGGACTGGTCTTGTCGTTGGCCATGGACAAAATCAATCGAAATAACTCTCGATAGATCTGAAAGCCGTTTCTCTCACAAATTAGAAAGAGGGTAGGTCGAAGTGGAATAACTGAAACTTTGACATACGTTGAGATATTACTTCTACAATCTACTACCTATGATCGAGGACAGGCATAGATGTGTCATGGCCGTACAACCCCGAGATGATTCAACCTTGTAAGTCCTGAGCGCCCTGCACGTGGGAGTGCATGGTACAGGGATGGTTTGCTCCTTAAAACACGCCATAATAAGCCCTCACCGAGGATGCCATAAAGAACCAAGTCCGGCTTAGGTCCAGGTTTCTTTCCTGGTATTTGGGTAGTGAGTCTATCGATTTGCGCACTGAGTGAATGTCGTACGCCTGAAGAAGCCTTCTCTGAGCCAATTCAATACGTGCCAACGCAGCCCTTTTTACCAGCCACTTTCACACCTGCATCCCCCCCCCAACCGCGGTCTTTCTCTTCCCACGCTTGTGCGTTTGCGTGCGCATATGCACCGTGTATGCACATGCACAGATTTACACGTGTTTTCCAGGTGCACGGTGCACGTGCCCACAACAGCCTCTCAGGGACAGACTCCTCCAGGCCGACTCAGAGCAGGCTTCACAACTTATAGGCGAAGCCCCACTCATGAAGTACTGCCTTTCCCCCCTCTCTCTCCCCGATCGCACTTACAATCTACTCACTCAACGCCTCGACAATCATACGTACACACAGGCCATGAGTGAGAGCACACTTAGGGCCACCAGCATCAGCAGGAATGGCTCTACCACCCGGCAAAACGACGCAGGACAACCAGCCCAAGCCCAACTGCCTGCCCCATCCTGCTTTACGGATACGACAACCACTACCCCCAGCAGCAGCAACAGCAGTAACGCCACAATTCCCTCCCCCGCCATCATGGACGTACATCCAACTAAAAATCGTGCGCAACTTCGGACAGAGAACGAGGACTACATGAGACGGCATCCCGAGGTGAAAAGCATCATGAGACTTTATATGTCAGAAGGTACGTTTATGCCGGTAGATTAGTGTAGAAGTCTCGTGCTCTGGAGGGACACACCTCCACTCACTCCAATTGCTCGAAGAGAACAATTATGACAAAGCACCTGTGGCAAGTGTACGCTCCTCCCTCCTCCTGAAACGTCAGCGGGTGCGAAAGCAACTTTTGTACATGATCTCATAAGTTTTCCCATACCTCTTTCCTTTCGTTTAAAAACCACATTTGTTACTGTTCGATACATGTTAATTGTCATTCTCGTAACATCATTACAGTCCTTAAAAGTCGGCCTGTTGATGAAGTGGGTCCGTGGAGCTCCGCATTCTTCACACAGCCTACACTCCGAGAAAAGGTTGAGGAGGAGCAGCAGCGGCAGCAGCAGCAATCTACAGTACCAGGAATACCGTCTACTTTGCTGTCTTCCACAAAACCGATGACAACAATTCCTCAATCGCCGCCCTCTTCCTTTTCCTCGCCCTCTTCGTCAATATCGCCACAGCCACAACCACACGCATAGATTATCGAAAAAATGAATGCGCAAATTAAAAACAGCAGCATCAATCATTGTTTTTTTACGTCTATGTGCTCAACTTACTTTGCGCTGTGTACACCTTATATTTCCAGATTCTCCTCTGTTCTATATGGGCATCATTGCTCTTTTTCAAACGTGGCAAGCAGCCCAAAATGGTCGGAGAGGAACAGACCTCCCTTCACCGGATCAGTTCCCACCAAACGTATATCGCGTGGCCTCCACCCCCTCCCTGCCACTTCCGCCATCGAGCCTTTCAATTTCTCTTGCGCCTGATTCTGGATTTTCTGGAGCTTCTGCTGCTGCTGCTGCTGCTGCTCTTTCCGTCCAGTTCCCCTCCACAACACCCTGTCGTACCGCATTTGCGGGTCTGGTCGTGGCATGCGAATGAGTGTGTTTCTCGTCCCGTCGAATGTGAAGCCTTCTTTCTCCTCTTTGGTCCCTTTTTTCACCGAGGGCCATAGGTCTTGGAAAGAGGGTAGTGCCAACGGGAAAACTTCGTTCTCAAGACTCTGTAAGGAGTCGCCAATGTCGTAATTGCGTTCCGAGCAGAAACTGGGCGGGGGAAAGGAAGTGGAGGACGGGAGGAGGGGGGAGGCGAAAGGGCATGTCGGTGCCTGAGAATGCATCTTCCATTGTTTGATACCAGAATGAAATATACACACCAACCTTCGACTTGTCGGGTGAAATACACACCAATCCCACTTACTTAAAGTCCCCGCACAGGACTACATTTATCCTCTCCTCCTTCAAGCTCAGGCTCACACCCGCATTTCTCAACTGCTCCGCCCGCAGCGTCGTGGAATCCAAGGACTCCAAGTGAACATTACCTATGATCCACTCTTCAATTAGTTTTCCTTTACTTTCGACTTCTTCTCCCTCGACTCCCCGCCCCATACTTTCAAGGTGGGTCAAGAGCAGTCTTCTTCCCATGCGGCTTGGTAAATCCAGGCTCTGGAAGTGGGGGCGATGCTTGCGTTTGACCATCGTCAACACGCCGTAAGGTACAACCCCTTTAGGATCAAGGGTTGAACATATGTAGTCATTCCGTGCCAGCCAGCTGTTGCGGCCACCGCTGGCGTTTTCGTCGTTATTGGAGCTGATCATCAACTCCGTCGGCTTTTCTTCGTCCTGCAACAAAGCCATAAAGGGTGGCAAAACCTCTTGAAAGCACAGCACGTCCGGCTGTAATCGCTCACACTCGGCTAAAATATGTTGCATCCACGTTGCCCATTGATGCGGCGCAAAGTAAATGTTCCAAGTCAAGATCGAAAAGGCGGTTGGAACGAGACCGGCCATGTGTGGGAACCTCAACTATTTTTCTCGCTCCTGCGCTATACTGTGGTGATTGCCGCTGCGGCGGTCACGGATGGTCCACGGGCTATTGATAGTTGTGTCACGCCTCCCAGTGCCTTATAAGTGTTTGGAGATATGATGGCAATGAGAAGATGGCAGGGAAGGAGGCAAGGCAAAGGGGGCTATTGGTAGTGTCAGCATCTCTGCCAGTTTCGGCGAGTTCCTGCTTCACCAGCGACAAGCGCCTCGCCGTCACAACATTTTGACGTCTCGACTAGCACACATAGCCTTACCCCGAGCCCTCACTCGCCATCCACCACACAGGCCACCTGGTGCTGCTTTCACTTGGTCACGGCTGCAGCCATGGAGGGAGGGGAGGAGGTTGCTGCCGCGGGCTCGTCAAACCAGGTATGTAAGGCCATCAGTCCTCACTATGACTTTTATTGCCTTGTCCTGCCCGACCGACTTCCGAGATTGATTGGATGTCGGACCTTCTGAAGCCCCTTTTTCCCCTTCCCCTCTCCAACGTCTCACTCAATCTCTTCCCCCACCCTTTTTGAGTTCCTCGAGTCCATGCTCGCCAGTGCCACCGCCGGGGTCATCTCCCGGATCCTCTGCCACCCCCTCGACACATGCAAAGCCCGTCTTCAAAATCCGGGGAGTGAATTCTCGGGCACGTTGCAAGTGGTCCGACAGACGCTGCGGCATGAGGGTATTGGTGGGTTGTATCGTGGGCTCGGCACCGTCATAAGCATTGGCACCCCGGCCTTCGTCCTCTACCTCACCACGTACGAACAAGCCAAAAAGGCTTTCCTGGGCATGCCAGCCCTACAAGACAACTATGAATTTGTTGGTCATTTTGGCGCGGGAATGGCCGCAGAGACAGTCTCCTGCTTGATATACGTTCCCGTGGACGTGGTGAAAGAACGCTTGCAAGTTCAACGTCGATTGCGGAGCGGACAAGAAATTTCTGGGACCCTACCTATGTACCGTGGGACGTGGCATGCACTATCAACCATCATGCAAACGGAAGGATTGAGGGGGGTATACAGAGGATACGGGGCAACACTGCTGTCCTTTGGTCCGTTCTCTGCTTTTTACTTTTTGTTCTACGAGAAATTCAAGCAGTGGAGCGCGACCTCCGTTGGACTGGCCACACAAGAAGACTTGCCCTTCCACTTAACCTTAGCGTCAGCCGCTGGCGCTGGGTCTCTGGCCTCTTTTATCACCAATCCTGTAGACTTGGTTCGACTCCGTCTGCAGGTGCAACGAGGGTCTTCCTCCTCCTCGCCCTCCTCCTCTTCTTCCCCCTCCTCCACCCCCTCAGCGTCACCGCCGACGGTGCCAGCAACATCGAAACTTGCCAACAATAGCTCCATTCATGGACATCACTCTCATCCAATGCCATCAATACTGCCACCACTTGGAGGAGGAGGAGGAAAAATAACGGCAGCAGCAGCGAAGGTGGTAGTGGAGCAATACCACAACACTCTTGATGGATTGACCAAAGTATACCGACGGGAGGGATTTCACGGCTTGTTTAAGGGCTCAGGGGCACGGATTGCTTTTTATACTCCCTCGACGATGATTTCGATGAGTGTGTACGATACCTTGAAGAGAGAATTCCATCACTTGCTTTCGAAGTGACGGAGGCGAGCGAGCTGAGGGGGGAGGGAGAAAAGGGAGGTAGGGGTAGGATTGATAAGACTGGGAAAGAGTCGCAATGCGATTGTTGTACAAAGTATATTAGATAATCACGCGATTTCGTTTGAAGTTTTTTGAAAGGGAGGTTGATTGTTGATTCATTCTTTTGTATCTATCGAAAATTGTGATGGGCACCAGAAATTAACCTCCCCACCCCCAAATGCCACTTGCATTTACCAATTACACCAAGCAGATAGATCTTCGGCCCAAAAGCCCCATTGTACATGCCCATTGGTTTCCATGCAGATTAAGAGTGATAATAATAGACTTCGGGCTTGCTTGTGTTGAGGAAATGGTAATTAAACGCAGGAAATAGCTCCCGCTAGCATCCCCGCTTCTCTACCTCACAACCCCTCACCCCACGACCATCTACACAGGTCAAACATGAGCGTCTCCACGTCCATCCTCCCCGAGACATGTGTGGCTGTCATTCGCTTCAGCAACCCTCCCGTGAACGCCCTCTCTAAAGCTACGTGCAGAGCCCTCCATCACGCCGTGGCCGCCGCAAAGAAGGACGCCAGGGTCCGGGCCATTCTTCTGATTGCTGGGGAAGGGCTGCCCTTTTCCGGCGGTGCAGACATCAAGGAATTCGACACTTCCCCGTCTCGAAGTAATGAAGTTGGACCGCTCAGTCTGCTGATTGAGGAGATGGAGGCCGCAACCATCCCCGTGGTCGCCTGCATCCATAATTACGCCTTCGGCGGAGGGCTAGAGCTCGCCCTCGCTTGCCATTACCGCGTCGCCATGCCCGATGCCCGTCTGGGCCTTCCAGAGGTCAAACTTGGCTTGATTCCAGGAGCAGGAGGGACGCAGCGACTGCCGCGGCTGGTGGGATTGGAAATAGCGTTGAAGATGATTGTGACAGGGAACCCTATTCCGGCCACCGCCGCGCACAAGTCAGGCTTAGTAGACGTGCTTGTGGGGGACTGGAAGGGAGGAGATGCCGCGTTAATGCAAGCGTCATTAGCATTCGTCTGTCCGAAAAGAGGGGCAGCGGTGCCTGTACGTCGTGCGATTGACTTGCAAGTACCCGAGTTTGCTGCAAGCTCGTCCTCCACTTCTACTTCCTCCTCGACATCCCCCCCCTTGGAACTCTGTCATAGTCTGGCCAAGAAATCAGGAATCAAGATAGACGTGCCTACTCGTGGTGGAACGGCACAGCATGGGTGCTGTGAGGCTATAGCAGCGGCCGCTTTGCTTGACCCTCAGGAAGGCCTGCGGATAGAAACGAGCATCTTCAATCGCTTACTACAAAGCGAGGAGTCCAAAGCCCGCCGTCACGTCTTTTTCAGTGAGCGGATGGTGGCATTGAATCATCACGTGGATCTAGCTGGGAGTACACCTATAATGAAACATGTCGGGGTGGTTGGTGGGGGCACCATGGGGGCAGGCATTGCGGTTGCCTTCCTTGATGCTGGCGTGCGGGTTACGCTAGTCGAGGTGCAAGCCGAGGCCTTGGCAAGAGCACATGAGGTGGTCCAGGGGATAATAACCTCCCGTGTTCGTCGAGGCCAAATGACACCAGGGCAGGCGGCGGCATTGGCGACTAGTGGGCGATTCCACGGGACCTTGTCCATACAGGATTTAGGGGAGTGTGACATGGTGGTGGAGGCTGTGTATGAGGACATGGCGTTGAAAAAAGATATTTTCATGAGGTTGGATTCTCATTGTTCGCCGAAAACGATATTGGCGACAAACACGAGTACATTGTCGATTGACGAGATCGCAAAGTGCACGAAGAGAGAGGGGCGGGTGATAGGCATGCATTTCTTTTCCCCGGCGCATCTTATGAAGTTGGTGGAGGTGGTGAAGGGGGCCAAGACGTTACCTGAGACGATAGCGGCGGTAGCGGCGGTGACCAAGCCGATGAAGAAGGTGTGTGTAGTTGTAGGGAATTGTGACGGATTTGTGGGGAATCGAATGTTGTTTAGTTATCAAAAGGAGTTACAGTTTATGGTGGAAGAGGGCGCTGACCCCTACCGCATCGACAAACTGCTCTTTGACTTCGGCTTTCCCGTCGGACCCTTCGTCATGTCTGATATTGCCGGCCTAGACGTCGCCTTACGGATCAAGCAACAACGCCAACGTCGACTCCGGCAGCAAAACGGTAGCATCACGCGAACAGCAGCAGTAGAACGAGAAACAGACGTGGCCGACAAGCTCTGCGAGCTCACCGGGAGGCTGGGACAAAAGAATGGTCTTGGCTGGTATAAATACGATCCTTCCATCGGTAAAGGCCGCACGCCTCTCCCTGATCCCACCGTGCAGACGTTCCTTGAAAAGTACCGCAAGACCAAGGGGATGGAACCCCGCAGCCCTCCACATACGGACAAGGAGATTCTGGAGCGCAGTTTGTTCCCTCTCCTGAACGAAGGGATAAAAATTCTCGAGGAGGGAATCGCGACAAATGGTGGGGATATTGACATTGTCTGGATTTATGGTTATGGTTTCCCGGCATGGCGGGGAGGGCCGATGTACTATGCGGAGCATCACGTGGGTTTACCCAAGCTCTTGGCAGGGTTGGAGTGCTATGCAAGGCAGTATCCACAGAGCCCACATTTCAAACCCGCCAATTTGTTGCGGGAGCTGGTGCGCAAGAGCCAGGGTTTGGTGGCGCGGTTGTAGTGGTTTGATAATGATAGGATGAAAAGTAAGACGAAAGAACGAAACACAGTCTAGTCCGAATGATGGGCCAGTCGGACTCCGGAGCTCGTACTTTCTTCGCCACTGCACTACTCGGTGACTCCTCGTCCTTGACGTGTCAACTGACAATGTGTCTTGGCAACCCCTCACACCCACACCATCCCTACCATCCCACGACAGGCCATGCGCGCCCTGGCTGGGTCTCGCTCAGCTGCCTGGCCACTCCTACTACTGCTTGGAAATGGTGGTAATGCTTGGACATTGACTTCATCGTTTCTTCAACAAAGCAGCTGCGGAACACCACCCTCCCCCATGTCCCCTGCCTGCCGCCTTGTCGAAAGACAAACCCACCTAATAAAGGCCGCGGCCAGACCCTTCGTCGACAACGATGTGGCGTGGCTTTGCCGGCAAGAACCGGTCTCGTCCACTCAACAGCATCACGATCCCCACCACACCACCATTGATACCATCCCCAGCACCTCAATGAGTCCTAAAGAAGCCCACGCCTTGGTATGCCTTGACGCCTGTCCGCTCGTTGCCGTCTTGCGTGGTGTAGCTGCGGTGGACCTGCCAAAGGTGGTAATGACCTTGCGGCAAGAAGGGCTGACCATGATCAGCATACCTGCCGAGTCCCCTGCCGGCTTGGAAGGCCTCCGGGCTCTTACCTCTTCTTCCTCCTCCCTCTCCTCCACCTCCTCCCCCGAGCAGAAGCTTCTCCCCTTTGCCCTTGGCGCCGCCACAGTCATCTCTCCCGACCAAGTCGACCTCGCCGCCGCCGCTGGTGCTTCATTTATCAGCTGTCCCCACACCGACCCAGTCATTCTGGCGCGTGCCAAGGCCCATGGCCTCCTTGTCCTGCCCGGGATCCTCACCCCCAGCGAAGCATTCCTTGCGCTTAACCACGGTGCGCACGTCCTCAAACTTTTCCCTTCTCAAGCAGCGCCGCCTGGAATGGTGGCGTCGATCGCGGCTGTACTACCTCCTCCTGCCCGTTTGTTGGTATCGGGAGGGGTGCAGGCGGTAGATATGCCTGCTTACATTGCAGGGGGTGCCACGGGCTTTGCCTTGGGCTCAACGTTGTTCAAACCTGGATTGAAGGAGGGGGAACTAGCGGAGAGGGCTCGAGTGTTTGTCACGGCATTGAGAGTAGGGCAGACGGAGAACGAGAAGGAGAGGAAGAAGAAAGAGAAGCTATAGAATATAGGTCCCAGAGGGAGGGAGGGAGGGGAGAATGTACATAGCTTCATTAACTTTGCATACTCATAAGCAATGATAAGTAATCGGCATCTGTGGTGATGGTAACGATGAAGAAATCAACGGACGGAAGAGGACGTGGTTGTGTCGGATGGCGAATACAGGGTAATTGAATGAGTAGTTGTATGGCGAAATTTAGGGAAATGTAATAAGCAACAACGTTAACAGTCTGCTTTTGGCGCATATGGACTTTAAGGGTGTACGTACTGTGTGGGTGGTGGTATATGCATGATGTGGGGGGGGAATGAGTGGCTGGGAGTAGGTCATGGCCATCATCACGCCGAGTGTAATGGTAGCGCTCTTTCTTTGCCTTTGACGAGCTCTTTGTTCTCCCTCAGTCCCTCTCTTCTTTCCTCTCCTCTCCCTTTTTAGTGCATATACTGAATGCACCCACTGAGTGCACCCACGGTCGCCGTCCTCTCCTTCCCTCTGTTCCTCCCCTCCATATTTCTCCTCCACCGCCTCTTCACGCGCGCGCTCTTTCTCACCCTCTTCTCTTCTCTTTTTCCCCTTTCCCCTATTTCTTCAATCTATTAAAAATTTGAAACCCAAATCTTGTTTATCTTCACATCTACATCAACACACACAACTCTTTTCCACTTCTCTCCTCCCTTTCTCCGTCCGGCCGTCCCTCCCTCCCTCCCTCCCTCCCTCTTGCTTCTTAGCGATTCAACTTCCCGGCCAGTCGCCAGGGGGATGAGTCGGAAAAGATCGGAACGAATTTGTTAATTTCGTCCTTCTGCCCTTGCAGGATGCACTCGGCGATCCAGACCAGGTTTCTGAGAAAGGGAGGGAGGGAGGGAGGGAGGGAGGGAGGGAGGGGTAGGCGGTAAATGACACTGTCGGTCACGGCCAGACATGACGTGGCAGCCCCTCTACGTGACACTCACTCTTTCCTCTGTCCCTCCCCCCCTCCCTCCCTCTCACCCTACCTGATCTCTTGCTGCTTCAGCTTGACGTAGGCGTAGAAAGGAGCAAAGTGCATCTGCCCCTCGAAGGCCACCTCCAGGGCCTGAACATCCTTCTCGTAGAACAAGTCCTCCAGCGTCTTGTCCTGAGGGAGGAGGGGAGGGAGCGAGCGGGAGTGTTGAGACAACGCCACGACGAATTCAAACGACTGGCAGCTCTCAACTGCCACGGTCTAGAAAACAGTGAGAGGGCGAGGGAGGAAGAGAGGGAGGGAGAGAGGAATGGAGGGAGGGAAAGCCAACGACGTACCTTTGCCCCCGCGATGGAAGCATACAGCTTCTGGTACTCAGGCACAGCGCTTAAGGCCCCTTCCATCTGTCCTTCGTCCGTGACCTCGGCCAGGCGGGCAGTGCCTGCGGGGTAGAGGTAGCCGACGGCAGGGAAGAGTTTTTGGCGGGTGGAGCGCATGGCCGGCTCGTTGAGGGGGGTACCGATGCTTGGGGGAGGGAGGGAGGGAAGAGGGGAAGAGGGGGGGGTGAGAATGCGTGATGGACCAGGGGGTGGAGGAAAGGAGGAAGGGAGGATGTACTTGCTGAGAGGGATGTCGAATGCAGCTCAGCCGTCTCTGTCAAACAAGAAGCAAGCAAGAGAAAAAGGGAGGGAGGGGGAGAGGGGCGTACCTGTTAACGGCAATGTTAACGGCCATCCGGTCGGCGCGGAGCTTGATCAAATGGCCCATGAACTCGGCCGTCTCACCCCCGATGGCCTGGCAGACGCGGTAGAAGTCCTCGAGGTACAGCTTGTGCAGGGAGTTTTTGATCACCTGAGGGTAGACGGTGAGACGAAAGGGAAACGGGATGGAGGGAAGAAGGGAGGGCGGGGGGGATGTACGGGTGAGTACAAAGCCTTGGATGAATGCGTGACAGCTTCCTCTTCCCCCCTCCCTTCCCCCGTCCCGCCAGGCCTACCTCAATCTGCACCTCCTCCAGTATATTCCTCATCTCGGAGGCATCACTCAATTGCTCGGCATTGTCCTGCAGGTACTGACTAAAATACGGTCCAACGGGAGTGTCAATTAACACGGTCTGGTACAGGTCTGCGTACCCTTTAGGAGAAGCCTCAAATGCCGGGATTGAGCGCATGGTGCTCTCCTTGAACAACCCCAACGGGTGGCACTGCTTGATCAATTCGTTCGCACTGCGTCCCGACAAGGTCCCCTTCAATAGAAGCATCACGTTATCAATCATGAATTCGTATGAAATGTAATCAAGAAACGTCGCCAAGGGCTCCACGGCGTGCGCCCGCAGAAACTCCATTTCCTGCACGAGCTTCTGGAGGGCCTTGTCACGAAAGGTGACGGGAATGATGTGTTGCTCATTGGCCATGAACTGGTCGTAGTCTGTCTCTTGGAGATTCATCTTCATGTCTTCCAAGGACTCGCACTTCCCAGAGGGAGGGAAGAAGTCGGGAGGGATTGAGGAAGGCCGGTTGAGTCTCGCGTTTAAAGAAGGCAAGCAATTATCGATTGGCAAAATGGTCGTCTCTCTAGGCTCCATCCATCCAATCTCATAACGCGCTCACATCCTGTGTCATTTCGTCCCTTCCCGTTCCATTCCCCCTGTCCTTCTGAATACCGCCACAACGTACCTGGGTGAGATGATGGTAATCATAATCCGTTAGGAAGCCCGAGCGAAAGCCTCGCACCACTGCCTCGGGAAAGCCATGATCCAAATTGAAGGTCCCAAGCCCACCGGCCTCCATCACGTCTGATGCCACCGACATGTTCGCTGGTTATGTAGTGCTTTAGGGTGGGACAAGTCCAAATTGATTCGCTCCTGTCTCCCTTCTTCTTGCCGTCCTTGTCCTCGTCGTCTGAGTACGCGGGTCGGGTCACAAATAAACAAGCGCCTTCCCCGCTGCTGCTAGGGTTGCTGCTGCTACTGAAACTACGAAGGAATGTGCCCTGTGTCAAGTAAGTGTACGGATGGAAAGACAGACGTGAGACCATGGCGATATCCCCTCTCCCAAAATGCATCTCCTCGTGTTACAGGGAGGGAGATGGGCAAATGTCGCGGCCCTGACCCTTCGGGACTTTCAGGCCCCTCGAAACTCGCACCCAAATATGTAATACATCTGAAAACTTTGACCGTCATGGACGGGGAGAGCGTAATGCGGGCTGGAGCGGGTATATTCAGTCATGAACATTGTCTCGACATGCGCACATCCCATCAGCATGGCTGCAACGGCGGCGGCAAGCGGCAACAACAACTTTCAAGTAGACGAACCCGCACGACTTCTGAACCACTCAAATTTATCACAACCAAAGGGCGCGCCTTTTGTCCTCCTCCTCCTTCACCATCCTCTCGTGCCGGTGGCGCTGCCGGTGGTAACCGCGTAAAGCGGCGGCCGACCTGTGGATAGCCTCCCCTCCACCTCCGTCCTTTGCATCTGCGTGCCATGATGGACATGCACACGGACCAGATCCTGACCAGCAGAACGCCTCCGCCGATCAATGAGGTACGCCGACAGCCCACGTTCTATCTGCGGGCGCTCGTACTTTTGATGGCGTCCTGCCTTACAATCGGTAAGTCCTCTTGACTTTTCTTGCCTGCCTATGAAGCGCCCTTGATTGTACGGATGTCACATTTATGGTGTGCAGCAGGTTTTACTTGCCACCAAAAGTAAAGAATTCCACATTTATACGATACTCACATCTCTTCATTCACTCAACCATATGCGCTCCTACGGTTGCCGGCTTGCTTCCACAGGAAGCTATTACGTCTATGGTAAGTGCCCGACCACTCTTCACCTCCTTTCACTCATCCTCCCTCACTCACTCTTCCTCCCTCCCTCCCTCCTCCTTTCTCTGAACCAAGATACTCCCTCCTCCCTGTACGCCCAAATTCAAGAGCATTTCCTTTTTTACAACAAAGACGCCACCGCCCAAGCCTCCACCTTCGAGCTCTACTTCAACCTCCTCTATTCCGTTTACAGCATCCCGAACATTCTCCTCCCCTTCCTCGGTGGGCATCTAGTCGATACCGTAGGCATGCGGGCGTGCATTGTCGTGTTTTCGCTCCTGGTCTTAACGGGGCAGGTAATCACGGCTTTAGGGGTTACGATTCAGTCGATGACAATCATGTTGGTAGGCCGACTCATCTTTGGCCTAGGGGGAGAGTGCCTGGTGGTAGGACAAAGCGCGTTTATTTCCGCGTGGTTTCATTCAAGAGAGGTTGCATTTGCATTGGGCTTCACTTTGTCGGTTTCCAGGTTAGGGAGTGTGTTGAACGACTGGGGAAGTCCGTATATCGCGCAGAAGGTAGGGGTTGTGGCGGCGTTCTGGTTCGGCGCCTTATTGTGTCTGGGCTCGACGTGCACTGCCTTCTTACTGGCGTGTGTTGATAAGAGCCATCGGTCGCGTGGCGTGCTGGACGACCTGGAGGACACCCAGATCTCACTCGCCACTGCCCGTACTGATACTCCTGCTGGTGCCGGCACAGGGACATCGTCCTATTCCTCCTCCTCCCCCTTGCCTTCCGCGGAAGAACAAATGCATTTGGCCGCCCCCTGGGCAGCGAAAGGCTCATACTTCGAGACCCCCCACCCCTCTTTTTATGGCCCGCCTCCTGCCCTTCGTCCTGCTGGTGCTAGTGGAGGAGGAGCAGGAGGAGGAGGGGGGGGAGAAGGGCCGGCGACGATGAACATATTGGTGCATGGGAGCCAGGTGCATCATGAGGCGTTACAGGCCAAATTGGATAGGTTAGCGCAGTTGGACGCAGTGGTGGACAGTATTGATGAGGATCATCTATGGCACTTGATGGGCTTCGACACCATGTTTTGGTTGTTGGCGTGCGTGTGTACCCTGTCCTATGGCGCCATCATGCCATTTAACAACATGGCTCAGGTGTACTTGCTGAAGAACTACCTGCCCATCCACGAGGAGATCCCCAAGGGGGTCGACTGTTCGTTTAGGCCGGTGTTGCCTGAGTGGGAGGACTACTGCGCGGAGGTGAATAAGGTACGGAGGACGGCCGGATCGCTCCAGAGTGTCCCTTTCATGGTGGCGGGGATTTTGACTCCGCTGGTGGGCATTTTGATTGATCGGTGCGGTCATCGGACGTTGTATATTTTACTGGGGCCTCTTTTGTTGTTGGCGACGCACTTTGTATTCTTGGTGGGGGGTACATCGCCGTTGGTGCCCTTGGTAGGGCTGGGGTTGGCGTATTCGATCGTTGCGGCTGTAGTGTGGCCCAGTGTGCCGTTGACAGTGCATGCGAGTGAGAGTTCGAAGAGGTGCGGGACGGCTTTTGGAATTCTGACAGTATTTCAGAACCTGTCCATGGCTTTGTTTCCCATGGCGATTGCGGCGTTGTTGCAGTTGACAAATGGGTATGTGACAACGGAGTACTTTTTTATTGTCGTGTCCGTGGCGGGTATTGTGGCGGCGGTGTGTTTAATGGTAGAGGACGAGAAGCATGAGGCGGTGCTCAGAAAGTATGTTGTGGATGGAGAGGAGACGAACCCCTACCATCCCGTCCATCCTTTCCATCATGGTCATGGCCCGCATTTTCGCGCGTGGGGCACCGGGCGGACCCATGAGGAAGGAGAGGAAGGGAGAGACGGGGAGGGGGAGCGACGGCCGTTGACAGGGTTTGGCGTTCGTGATGCGGGAAGCCGTAAGGAGTACAGCGCCATCAGCGTTTAATGGATAGCAAATGAGGGAAACTATTTATTATTTCAATGAGTGTGTTTATTTGACAGCATGAAAGAAAATATTTACATCGAAAAGAAAAAGAACCAAAGGAAATGAAAGTAGAGAACACAGAAGAGCTATATTTTTAATCATTCAATTATTTTATGAGGGGATGGTGGTTGGGTTTGGAATGTTGAAGGATGTGAAAGTAAAGTGTTTCACTGTGAGGAATTGTGAACCAATTCCCATCCCTCGTCCCAAATCTCAAGATATACACTTATTTTTTGGGTCGTGGTTTGCGGCCCGAATCGTGACCCACATTGATTTTTCGTCCCAATATTCCGCGACCCAAATCCCAAGATATACACTCCCTAATTAAATAATCCGGCGACGCTAGCGAGTTCGATTATCTAAGTCGAATCTGGTGGGGACGCTTGTGCATGTGGGCACAAGCATTCCTCTGTCATTGCTGGGGGCATGGGGCTCTACAGGAGCCTTTCCAAAATACACAGAACAAATCCATCGATTAATCAACGCCTTCAACTCCCGCAACGCAGGCACTTGCACCATCAATACTGCCTGCATAACGTTTTTCAGCCTTCAGCACCACGACATGCGTTGGTTGCCGACGCCATCCTTCTTGCTGTCCACTACCTCTTCCGCTTTACGCTTTTCTTCCCCTTCCGTCTTGCGACGCCCATCCACTCTCGTTCAACAACAGGGTCTGCTAGCACTTGGCTTCACCCGTCCCATCTTGTTTAACCTCCAGCACCACCACCAGCAGCGGCACTCTTTACCGGAGCTCTCGCAACGTTTGTCCCCTTCCTTAAATATCCGCGCACATTCGACCACCGCATCCACCACGACCATGGCCACTCGCGAGGAAAAGGACAGGTACGTGCGCACACTTTTCTGGACAGAGGACGAGACGGCATCTTCTTCCTTCGGCCGCCCTCTTGTCGGTAGCTCGGCCACATCTTGCTTATGTAAATATGGGAATGTGCATAGCACAAGCTGGGTATTGTGCTTGGTCATATCGCGGCACTTATGCTCTTATCAGATGCATCCTCAATCTACCCCACTCCCCACTCTCCCACATCTCTCATATCACTCAGCATGGGCCTTATCCAGGTCCCAGTCGACCGCTATTGGGGTGCACAGACGCAGCGTTCCCTCAAGTACTTCAACATTGGGCAAGATACCATGCCCCGAGAAGTCATCCAGGTGAGGAGTCTCCATGAGACACTCCCTCCGTCCCTCCCTCCCTCCCTCTCTCCACAGTGTTGAACAGCTTATGTCATATGAAATTGTATAAAAATCGCATTGTTTTCTATTGACAAAGTGCTGTGATGGTCGCGTTCACCTGTAGTCTTCTCCTCTCCCTCTTTCCCTCCTTACAGGCCCTGGGTGTTATCAAAAAAGCAGCGGCGAAAACTAATGCTTCTCTCGGTCTCCTCCCTCTTGATATTGCCCTCCTGATCGATAAAGCCGCAGATGAGGTGATTGCTGGAAAGCTCGACGATCATTTCCCTTTGCGGATCTGGCAGACGGGCTCAGGGACCCAAAGTAACATGAACGCAAACGAAGTAATTTCCAATCGGGCGATTGAGATGGCCGGGGGTAAGATGGGGAGTAAAGACCCGGTGCATTCCAATGACCATGTGAACAGGTCGCAGAGTAGCAACGACGTCTTCCCGACGGCCATGCATGTGGCGGCTGTGTTGTACATATCCGATTTCCTCCTACCGGAGCTCGAGCGGTTGCACGCCGACTTGGAGGAGAAAGTGAGCAAAGAGGAGAGGAAGGGAGGGAAAGGCTGTACAAGAGTGATTGAGGGTAGCTTTCACTGATCAAGTCTAGAAAGGAAGGGTTCCGTTCGCTCACATAGACCTATACCACGTGCATTAATAAGGCAGGGAAGTGGAAGGGGATCGTGAAAATTGGACGCACGCACTTGCAGGACGCCGTGCCCATGACCCTAGGACAGGAATTCGGCGGGTACGCGGCAGCTGTGGAAGGTAATATTGACATTTTGCGGAGATTCTTCGAGTCGTAAGCTCATACGTCTTCCTTCCCTCCCTCCCTCCCTCCCTCCCTCCCTCCCTCCCTCACTCCCTCCCCTCCGCTCAGTGGACATCAAGGCCATCCGGCACGCCCTCCAAGATCTCTATTTCCTTGCTCAAGGCGGAACAGCCGTAGGCACGGGTCTTAACACCCACCCTGACTTCGCCGTTGCGGTAGCCAAGGAAATTTCTGTCCTGACCGGCAAGCCCTTCGTTTCCGCCCCCAATAAATTCCACGCACTCGCCTCGCATGGCCCGATGGCGTTGATGAGCGGGGCCTTGAAGGCTCTTGCGGGCGACCTCTTCAAGATTGCCAACGACGTGCGTTTCCTCGCTTCGGGCCCAAGGTGTGGGCTGGGTGAACTCAATTTACCGGAGAATGAGCCCGGCTCGAGCATCATGCCCGGCAAGGTTAACCCGACGCAATGCGAAGCCTTGACGATGGTCTGTGTCCAGGTAATGGGCAACGACGCCGCGATTGGATTTGCGTCAAGCCAGGGGGCGTTTGAATTGAATGTTTTCAAGCCGGTGATTATCCATAACCTCTTGCAGTCCTGTCGGCTGATGCATGACTCGGCCAGGTAGGGAGGGGGAGAGGAGGAAGGCAGGGAGGCAGGGAGGGAGGGAGGCAGGGAGGGAGGGAGGGATTGGAAAGACATGTGAGGGGCGCACTGGATGTCGTCGTATATGCATTTATCCCATTACCCTCCCCCTCTTCCTCCTTCCCTCTCCCTCCCATTTTTTGTCTCAGGAACTTCCGAGAGTACGCGTTGGAAGGCCTAAGCGTGAATGAAGACAAGCTCAACAAGTATGTCCACGAGTCCCTTATGACGGTGACGGCTCTCAACCCCCACATCGGGTATGATAAGGCCGCGAAAATTGCCATGAAAGCCCACCATGAGAAATCGACACTGAGAGAAGCGGCTTTGGCGCTAGGCTACCTGACGGCGGAGGAATTTGATGAGTGGTTGCAACCGGAGAAAATGGTCTAAGAAGGGACGAAGGTGAGGGACGGATGGATGGGGGGACGAGACGGGAGGGTGGGTTGTGTAGGTATCCCAGTGGGTGGAGACAGGGAAATGAGAGGTGGTACATTTGGGGTGGTTAGAGTCAGATGGTGAGGGTGAATAAGCGCGCGCATGACATAGTCACAACAAGAACAACAGCGTGAGATTACGAAGAAGGCTGTAAACACATGAAGAGGGACGACAAGTAGAAGCAGCGCTAGACGTGCTAATATTCTCAAAGCCTCTCGCTCGCTCGGTCTCTTAATCAAACAGACTTGTGTTTTTACTCCTTCCCCTCCCCCCTTTTTATCACTTTTCCTCTTCCTCTTCATAAACATCATCTATATATATCCCCCTTCTTCGTGTTGAACGGGGTGGCCATGCTATTCACCATCCGCACACTCCTCGAGATCACCGTACCCGTCGGGTTGACACTCAACCCCCTCGCGGTTTGCCTCAATCTTGTACTCATCTCATCCAACTCCTCCCTCTCATCCTCGGGGAAAACCATACGTTTCTCCGTTGCGGCTTTGAATAAATCTTCAATCGAAGGCTTAGCCCACGAGTGGAAGTTATGCCGAAGGGCTGTGGCGAGACAAGCGAGAATGGCTCTCCTTCGTTCCTTATCTGCGTAAGTCTCTTGTTCGTCGTCTATCGCTTGCAACGCAACAATGTACTCCTTGATATTCCGCGCCGCGCGGCGGAACTCAAAGGTATCGTCCGTCAACATCTCCGACCGCAGTAATCCTAGCAAGATCCATGTTGCTGCGCGATATTGTTCTTCCGGACCAAAAAGGAGGATGTGCTCCTTAACCAACGACAAGAGCTGGACAGCCTGCGCCCTGTCCTCGGCTGCGGGCCCTAGTAACCGGTCCCACGTGCCATCGACCGCCATAAAAAATGCGATGGTCGCATGAAATTGTGTAGCGTTTTCTGCATTGATATTTCCTGTCATTAACTTGGTCAGCAAGCCCAGTGCCTTCCGACTCTTTTCCAGCTTGGTCGAGGTCAAAGCGCGTGTGATTTTATCAAGGGCTTCTTCGAGGTCTAACGTGGCCGGCTTGATGGCAGCGGCTGTCGTTTTGCCATTGTCATCCTGGTTCTCTTGTCGTGCACGTTTCTTGGTGCTGGTAGGGCTACCGTCCTCTTCTTGCGGCTTCTTCTGATCTTTGTCGGTGTGGGGGGGAGCGGGTCGCTTCTGCTGCCGTTGTGTCTCGTTCGTGATATTAAGCTCCTCCTTCTTGGCCGCTGCCGGCAGGTCACCAAAGAGACCATCAAAAAGATCCGCCATTACTGTGGCTGTGGCTGTAGTTGTCTGTGTGTAGCCGGTAAATCTGTCTGTTAGCACAAATGTGATGTATGGAGAAGCTCCACGCCCCAACACTTTCCCCGTCTCGCCGCAATCATCATAGCACCGCTAATCCTTTACCATGCGGCCCCACACCCCCCGTATCACCTCCCTACAGATCTCATCCAAGTACACTGATGAAGCGGGGCCGAATAGAAGAGCCAGTGGTCAGTGTTGGTGGAACAAAAGGTAAGCGGGGACATGAATTGAAGGGTGGGGCTGCACTGTCATGTGTTCTTTGACGGCATGGTAGAACGGGGATGGCAACAAAACGTGAGCCGTTGGCTGGTTGGCTGGAGGCACACATCATTGCAGTATTGTCTGTTTGGGAGCTGCGGCACGTGGATGAGTTGGCCACGTGAAATGTCGTGTGTGTTCGTTGTCCTTCCGCCTCTCTCCCCGACCAAGCCACAGCACACACCACACCGTCCTCCCACACCAAACAGCTACGCCCGCGGCGCCCGACCTCGCCGATGACCCCCTCGCAGGGCGTGCCAGCCCCACGCTCTTTGTTGGCTCCCTTGCCAAAAGCGTGCAGGAGAAAGATGTCCTTACGCTCTTTCTCCCCTTCGGGAAAATCGTGGACATAGCGTTCTTTTGGCACATGCATGGCCCGCGGAAAGGTGAGCCCAAAGGTTATTGTTTTCTCACGTTTGCGCACACAGAGGATGCCACTGCAGCAATTAAGGCATTGAACGACATTCGCTTGCACGGTCGAGCGATAGCAGTACGGTATCAGAGAGATGCGGATGAAGGAGGGAATGGCGCAAGGTCGATGGTGTTTAAAGCACGAGCCAAAAGCATTCAGCAAGGCGGAAGAAGAGATGGACGAGGAGTTGGTGGGGAGGGTAAGGACAACAGAACAGAAGGATCAAGAGCAGCGGCAGCAGGCGTGGCCTCGGTCGCGTTACCAAAACGGTCAAAATTAGCGTCAACAGCAGCAGCTGAGAGGGGAGGAAACGGGGGAAGGGAGGGAGAGGAGGAAGAATCGGCATTGGAAGCCAAGATTCGCATGCTAAGATTCCAGATTGCGGCAAGCAGTGGGGGTGGAGGTGGAGGACGGGGATGAGAGATTAATCTGTAAGTCGCATTTCGCAAAGACTTGTGAGTATTACAGACAACTGTGCGCTTGTTCTAAAAATCAGGGGGAGGAGAAACTTTAAAAGAACAAAAGTAAGGGTGGAAAAAGCGGGTTCGCTCGTCCAGGGTTGATCCTCACTTCCGTTTTATTTTTGATCCTCTTTGTTCTTTTGGTATTTCCATCAATTCGCCTCTCTATCGCTGATGCCGTGGTTCTTCCATTTAATTACTGATGGGCTGACTCGCTCATCTTCTATGGTTTGGTGTCTGGGTCTTTCTTACCTAAGGTGAATAAAGCCTTATTTCTATTGAGTTCTTGCTTCCAGTACATTGCCGAGAGTGAGCTCTTCTCTCTGTCTCGTCCTGCTATTGATTGCATCTCTGCTTGTCCAATCACCTATCACATTCGCTTTCAGATATCCTTCCTGCTTTTATCATCAGTAACAGCAACAGCAAGAGCAGCATCAGTGTTTTTACCTTTCTCCGCCTCCCTCTCGCCCTCCTCATACCCCCTGAGCCACGCCATACCCACATCCTCTATCTCTCTCTCTCTCACACACACACACAACTCATGTGTACAAATCTTTACTCTCACCTCTCTCGACACCTTTGCCATCTTCTTCCCTTCCTTCCTCCCTAGCCCCTCACGCTTAAAACATATCTCTGGTCAAGGGTGGTGGTCGTGGTGCCTCTTTCTCTTTCTTAATCACCCCTCGTTTCCTTGCTGCCGAGAGCGCAGCAAGTGCCTCCCCAGCAGCTGCAGCAGCGTTGGCAGCTGCCACAGCCGCTGCAGAGCTCGCATCCGCAGCAGCAGCAACAGCAGCGGAAGAACCGTCAGGAACGACTACGAGCTCATCCATACCACCAGCAGCACCAGCAGCAGCACCACGTGCGTCAGTGGCAGCGGCAGCAGCAGCAGCCGCAGCGGCCGCAGCCATAGCCGCAGCACCAGCGGCAGCACCAGCCGCAGCCGCACTAGAAGCTGCAACCACAGCAGCACTAGCAGGAATAGCAGCCTCCTCATGTGGTTGCCGACGCTCCCTTTCCTGCTCAAGTCTTTGCACACGCGCTGCTGCACGTGTCTTCTTCTCTGCTGCGGCCAACTCCTCTTCCTGCAATTGTCGCCGCAATTGCATGGTGTCCGCTTTAATTTGAGCTGCTGCGGTTGCTGCTTCTGCTCCTGTTGCTTCATCCTCAGCCTGTGTTTTTGCTTCAGCAGAAGCTTTCTCTTCTAATTCTATCTCCTGCTGCTGGCGTGTAGCTTCGATCCCCATGGCCTCACGTGCTGCTGCCTCTCTTGCTGCTGCTTCTGCTGCAGCTGCTTTCGCTGCTGCTTCCGCTTCTGCTACTTCTGCTGCTTCTGCTGCTGCTGCTGCTTCTTCTGCTTCTGCTTCTGCTTCTGCTGCTGCTGCTTCTGCTGCTACTGCTTCTGCTGCCTCTGCTGCTTGTGCTTCTGCTTCTGCTTCTGCTGCTGCTGCTTCTGTTGCTGCTTCTGCTGCTGCCTCTGCTGCTGCTGCTTCTGCTGCTGCTGCTTCTGCTGCCGCTGCTTCCGCTGCAGCTACTCTTGCTTCTGCTACAGCTGCTTCTGCTGCAGCTGCTTCCGCTGCTGCTTCCGCTTCTGCTACTGCTGCTGCTGCTGCTGCTTCTGCTTCTGCTGCTGCTTCAGCTGCTGCTGCTTCTGCTGCCGCTACTTCCGCTACTCTTGCTTCTGCTGCAGCTGCTTCTGCTGCAGCTGCTTCCGCTGCTGCTTCCGCTTCTGCTACTTCTGCTGCTTCTGCTTCTGCTGCTGCTGCTACTGCTTCTGCTTCTGCTTCTGCTGCTGCTGCTTCAGCTGCTGCTGCTTCAGCTGCTGCTGCTTCTGCTGCCGCTGCTTCCGCTACTCTTGTTTTTGCTGTTGCTGCTTCTGCTGCTGCTGCTTCCGCTGCTGCTGCTGCTGCTGCTTCTGTTACTGCCGCTGCAGCTTCTGTTGCTGCTGCTGCTGCTGCTTCTGCTGCTACTGCTTCTGCTGCCGCTTCTCCTGCCGCTGCTGTTGCTTCTGCTTCTGCTTCTGCTGCTGCTGCTGCTTCTGCTGCTGCTGCCTCTGCTGCTGCTGCTTCTGCTGCCGCTGCTGCTGCTGCAGCTACTCTTGCTTCTGCTGCAGGTGCTTCCGCTGCTGCTGCTTCCGCTGCTGCTGCTGCTGCTGCTTCTGTTTCTGCCGCTGCAGCTTCTGTTGCTGCTTCTGCTGCTGCTTCTGCTGCTACTGCTTCCGCTTCTCCTGCCGCTGCTTTTGCTGCTGCTGTTGCTTCTGCTTCTGCTGCTTCTGCTGCTTCCGCTGCAGCTGCTGCTGCTTCTGCTGCTGCTGCTTCCGCTGCTGGTGCTTCCGCCGCTTCTGCTGCTGCTGCTTCTGCTGATGCTTTTTGTTCTGCTTTCAACTTTTCTTCAGCCTGTTGTGCCTGCGCTAGCATCATAGCCGCCGCCTCTGCTGCTTCTGCTGATTCGCGCTTCTGTTCATGCTCTGCTTTCCTCTCTTGACGAGCCGCCTCTAGAGCTGCTTCTCTCTCAGCTACTGCTCTCTTCTCCCTTTCCTGCTCCTCCTCTTGCTGCAAACGCCTGATATCACCCTCCGCACTTGCGCGTTCTCGCACTCCCTCTTCTTCTATTTCCTTGTCAACACGGACGGCTTCTTCCTTCTCTTCCTTTGCTTTTTGCGCAGCTGCTGCTGCTCCTGCCGCTTGACGCGTCTTCTCTTCCTCCATTTTTGGGGCCCTCCCGGTCGCAATTCGCATGGCTTTTTCCTCCTCTGCCTTGATCTCTGCTGCTGTAGCGGCAGCCTTATCAATTGCAACTCGCTCCTCTTCTGCTTGAGCAGCTGCATTCTCTGCTTGTTCAAAGGCAGCAACCTCCTTCTCCTGCGTTGCTGCACTGGTAGCAACAGCAGCAGAGGTAGCAGAGGTAGCAGAGGTAGTAGAGGCAGTAGAGGCAGCAGAGGCAGCAGAGGCGTCGACTGCTGTTTGTGCAGGCCGGGCCAAAAACAGCGTCACGGCCCCAAAGCCCGTCTCCCGTACATCGAACACATCTAACCCCCCCTCCGCCATCAGTGCTATAAAATCCTTCTGGGTCGGAAATTCCAATATGCTCCTCCTCAAATGAATGTATTCATCACTCATTCCCGTCAGCAGTGCCCCCAAGAAAGGAGCTCCATACCGCACCATAAATTCAGCCACCCATCGCAAGGGTCCAGAAGAGGGCAATTGAAATTCCAAAATCCCCACCGTGGATCCCATGTCTTTCTTGAGGACCCGCGCCATTTCCCGCAAGGCTGCTGGGCGATCTACAACATTTCGAATGCCAAACGACATACTAATCTTGTCGATGGAATCAGAGGGGACCTTCTCCAGCACCTGTGCGTCGCCCAGCGTCAGAGTCACGATCGAAGCCAAGCCCTTTGTCGCCACTTTCTCCACGCCAATCTCGAGCATCCCCGCGGATGGGTCAATGCCCAACACTCGCCCTTCCGTCCAGTTTCGCGCTGCAAAGGCCTCGGCCGCCAAGATGGCCACGTCCGCCGTGCCAGTCGCCAAGTCCAGCACTCGGTCTCCCTCGCGCAAGCCCAACCCCTCGATCAAAAAGATGCGCCAGCTCTGGTCCATCCCCAAACTCATGAATTTGTTCATGCGATCGTAATGCCGGGCAATTGTATCAAACATTTTCCCGGACCCCAGCGGCGCCTTTCCCCCCTCGTCCTCGACGCGCTCCGTAACCTGCTGATTAACCCCGTACGCCACCAAAGCCGCAACCGCCAAGGTCATGAGCGCAATTAGGACACGCATGAAATCCAGACGCTGCCATCCCCACGGGTCTGATGGTAAGCTTTGGCTTAAGTTCTGTTTTGTAGCGGTTTTTCTTCTCGTCTCCCTGCCCTTGCTGCTCTTGTTGGAAGTCTTTAAGGAGGCGGAGGCACCCTCGCTCCCCGTGCTGTCCTCAGGACGTCGACGACGTCTCGCGCTGGCTTGAGGCGTGGTCGGGCTGCCATTCGGGGAGGCCCTACTCCGGGTCATGACCATGGCTGACGCACGCCTGTGTGTGTGAGTACATTAAGTAAGGGTCATGCATTAGCTCAGCGGATGGGCAATGAGCAAGCAGAGCAAGCGAGTCGCGCATGGACTGCCTCGTATCCACCGGCGGGGTGAATGAGCGAGCCCCAAACCAAATTTCCTAGCAAAACATGTGACCGACGAGAGCCCCCTGTGGCTCATTGAAGCCTCAACTCTGTACAAGCCTTGCTGGCACTCACTTTTTGCCAATTTGCTACCACTGAGGAAAGCTTTGCGTGGCACGGAGGAGACCGGCAAAGGCGCATCTCTCCGTCCGCCGCGGCCTCTCCCCTCCCAAGTTATTTTATTTCGGGACATGCAGCAATTGCAGCCGATCCTTTTTCGGGCTTCTCACTTCCCACGCCCACCCTTTTACCCACCCACACTCATGTTCACCATACAGGTGAGCAGTTGGTCATCTGTCTCGACGCTGGACGGCCTGTTTTGTTGCCAAGGACCGCGATCGGCGCCACACATTCAGGGCGCGGGAGGACTTGGAACAGCATCATCTATCATTTCGAGTAAGTTGTGAAGGACGCGGCCGTACGTGTAAGACACCGCAGATCACCACTGCAATTTAAATCTAGAAGAGGTTTATACAAGACACAACTATCTGCGAGCCCAGGTCTTCCATACCCGCACTTGCGGCGGCGGCCACGCCACGCCCAGGGAGGCGTTAATTTTGGTCTGAAAGGAGAGGAGGCGGACGGGCGAGGGACATAGATAGCAAGAGATTAGCATCTTTGAAGGAGGCAGGCGGCTTCACTCTGCCTTCATAGGACGCGCTGGACGACATCTGAGGGACGTATCATTATCAAGGCGCAACCCGTCTACGGTATCTAAACCATGGGCCAGCTATGTGAACGCATGGTGGACCTGCTCTCCCGTCGCATCGAAAAGCGGGTCGTCCTCCTAGGCCTGGACAATGCGGGCAAGACTACCTGCGTCTACCGCCTGCTCCTCGGTAAAAAAATCGACACCGTCCCCACCATCGGGTTCAACAGCGAAGAAGTCCCTCACAATCGCTGCAATTTTATCATGTGGGACATTGGAGGACAAGCCAAAATCCGCAAGTTGTGGAAACATTACATCGAGTCAGCAGATGCCCTCATTTTTGTCGTGGACTCCCAAGACCGAGCCCGCCTTAAAGAGGCTCGCGCGGCGTTCAAGCGCATGCTCCGTCATAAGACCTTGCGGAATACCGTCCTATTAATCTATGCGAACAAAACGGACTATGAGAATTCCATGACTCCTGCGGAGATCGTGGAAGGCTTGGATGTAAAACGTGTGGTGGGGGATCGGAAATGGTTCATTCAAAAGACATGTGCCATTTCCGGGCAAGGATTGAGGGAAGGCTTGGACTGGCTCAGTCGTGCACTAGAGATAAATGGCAGCAGCAGCAGCAGCAGCAGCAGCAGCAGCAGCAGCAGCAGCAGCAGCAGCAGCAGCAGCAGCAGCAGCAGTTGCAGTAATCATACTGCTGGTACTGATCCGACGGTGCAAAAGGAGTGGGAGATAGGAGGGGGGGATGAGGGGGAGGAAGGGAGGGAGGAGGAAATGACGGGAAGGGTTAGGACTCAATCGTCGTCGTCGCCATCCATATGTGTAAACAGAAATAATTGCTGCGGGTGGGGATGTATCTGGAGGAGAAAGGGGAAGGAACAGCAGTCGGCAGAATCACCAGGATTGGTGGGCGGACCAGGGGATTGCCCGCGGGAACCGGAGGAAGAGGCGACAAGGAGAAGAAGAAGCGAGGGCCAAAGAGGTGGAGGGAGTGGTCACAGAATTTTCCACGCGTCGGGGAAGGAGGAGGGCGAGGGGAAGAAGGATGAGGAGGAGAGAAGGGATGGAAAGGGGGAGAGAATGGGGAGGAGGGAGGTAGTAGTAATGGTGGCTCGGACACAGGTGCATCGTCAAAGCAAACGGCATTTCATGTGCCGTAAACAGCGCAAGGTGTTGTCAAGGATGGGGGAAGAGGAGGAAGGGGAGGAGGACGAGGCAGAAGAGGAGGATATAGAGGAAGAGAATAAGGAAAAGGAGGAGAAAGAAGAGGGGGGGGGGGAGGAGATAAAGTGCATTAGCAGTGGAGGGGATGAAGTGAAGGGGGGGGCGCTATTAATTCCACGGATTTTCACCTCGAATACCACAGCATCTGCGATGGCCCAGGCGCAGATGGTCGGATGAGATTGAGTAAACGAATCATATACAGATGTTGATAGAATGGAAAGGTCAAAGGGTGGGCAAGTAAGACGTGAGAAAAGGCGTGGGGGCAAGGCTTGCTTTATAAATATTTGGAGAGAGGTAGCAATGAGAATCATCGTGTGTGCGTCTCACCTTACAAACAGTTCATGGGCGCTTTGGCCATACTTCATAGCGGAAGGGAGAGAAAGAAACATGGAAAGTTGAGTGCAAGTCACTCAAGGGGTCAGTAATCCTTCATGACAGTACGAAAAGAAGACAAGGACTCCGCATGAGAGGTAGGGCTCCTCACGACAGGAAAAGCGCGAAAAGCTCATTGGGAAACGAAAAAGTATCTCGAAAGGGGGAAAAATAGAAGAACAAATTTTGAAACAACGGTATTTCTTTGCGAGGCGCATGAGCCGATGGACGCATTTGATGTCTGTGGTGTATGAGGGGGAGGGAAAGGGGGAGGGAGGGAGGGAGGGAGGGAGGGAGACTCAACGTAGGCATGTCGACCTAAATTGTGCGCCTTTGAGTGTACAGCTTTTCGGGGCTTGCTTTCTGCGCTTCATTGTCTCCCCGAAGGCCAAAAATCAATGCGTAAAACCGACCCAATCAGCCAACCAAAGAAATGATAGAACAGAAAGTAAGATTTACCATGTTTTTGTCCTGGTTTTATGTACTTCTCCCATTTCTCCGTCAGTTTTTAATCTAGTATTTATCTCATTTTAGAGGGTGGGGGGAAGACTTAGGGCTGTGGCAGGAACGTGGGTGCCAGCAGTCGAAGCACACCCTCCAGGTCGTCGACGTGCACCCAATGACCGGCTTTTTCCAACTTATGGATTCCGATGTTCGTCCGTCCTAGGGCTTGAATTTGCGCGAAGCGGTCTGTGGGAGGAACGAGGGAGAAGGAGGGGGGGGGGGGGGAACGAGCATCAGAAATGGCTGTCCTTGCCTGCGAAATGAAGAGGGGGGGGGGCGAGGAGAAGGGGAAAGGGAATGCCCACCCAGTACTTCTGGTGTCCAGGCCTGGTTCTTCCCCGCCTGGATGAAATCAATGCGATGATGCTGCAGAGACAGAGCAGGAGATTCCATCACGTCATAGTAGCAGGTATTGGTGTAGGCGTGAAATAGAGCGCGGATCACTTCCAAATCGAAAGTCCACACCAATCCTCCTTGTTGCCCTCCTTGCCCTCCTCCAGCAGGCACGCGCTTCAGACTCGTCATAAGCCAGTGGGCAATCGCGGAGGGGATACGCTTCTCTTCGATCAACATCGAGACGAGACCTTCCTTGCTTGGTTGCGGCAATGGTACCTGGCCCAGCTTTTCAATAACGTCCCACACCGAGTTCTCGCCGATGGCTTTGTGCCGGTCCACCGCGGTGGGCAAGGAATCAAAGACCCAAGTCTGCCTCGGGACTTGGATGCCTCCTCCTTTGTCGTCAAGCCCTTGCTTAACGTATTCTAGAGCAATTTTTCCTCCGAAGGAATGGCCGCACAGTATGTCGGGCCGAAGTTGGAGTCTCTGCAAAAGGGCGTGTACATCCAAGGCACACCCGGCGAGGGTGTGTGGAGGGAGACCCGCCTCGGACTGCCCGTGGCCGCGGTGGTCGACGAGCAAGGCTTGGTAGTGCGGAAACATACCAATGACGCGCTGTGCGGGCTGTCTCCAGTTCTTGAGACTGCCTAGGATGCCATCTATCGTTATGTGACGGGGAAGAAAGGCAGAGCGGTGAGAGACTGTCGCGTTGGTGCTTGTGGGGGGGGGGGGAGGCTGGTCAACGAAGCCTCCTCTGTCACTTACGCAGAAACACCACCGTTTTCCTGGGACCGGCCTTGCCATTTGATAGAAGCTCGTAACCCAGCCGGGCAGCGGCGAAAGCATTGCTCATCAAAGAGAGGGTACGATGACGATAATAATGGTATGCTGCTGATGGCGAGTTGGTCTTGGGTTTTCTTGAATCTGAGTTTGGCTCCCTCGCTTCCGGTACAACAGGCACTCAGGGTAGTGGCTGTGCTGGAGACTGTGGATGGTGCAAAGTGGGCCTGCATAGAGTGTGTAATAAGCTCGAGTAAGACTTAGCTTTCGAGGGGATGACTGCATCCCTTGCTCACATTCAAATTTCATTTTCCGTTTCTTGCTTTTGTGTGAGGAGAGAAAGGTCCATGTTCAACATTATTGTCATTGGTGGGCCATCAGTCAATGTTGCTGCTTGAGGTAAAAGCATCATATCACAGGGCTTGAGAGCTGGCTTTTCCTGCTTAGCGGGGTCTTCTGGTCGTGTGCTTGACCCAGGCTAATTGGGAGGCGGGGTCGCGTGCGGCAGGGGCGATTTCGGGGCAAGACAACTTCGTGGATTATTGCCTAACGGGTCTATCAAATGAGTCTACCAAACAAGGAGACATTTGGCTTAATCTCATCCGTTCAATATTGTAGGTTCACCGAAGAAGATACAAGAAGCCTTGCACGAAAAAATTAACCAGTAAAAACAAAAGGTTACTTACAGAGCCAAAGAAGGCTTCTAGATGTATCAATATGTGACTTTAATTGTCATTTCCTTTCAACCTACTTCATCATCATCAGACGCATCATCCTCTCCCTCTCCACCTGCTCCTGAATCCCCAAAAAAAGCATCGAAGACTGCGGCGTCGTTGCCATTGACCACCACGTACTCCATTTCCTCCACCACCTCTCTTCCTTTTTCAGTTTCCCTCTTCAAAATCATTTCTTCCCATTCACCGGGATAACCACAAAGCAGGTCATTTTTTGGTGTACATTCTCGGGGTGTCAGCAGCATCAATCGCGTCAAATAGCCAGCCTCCTTCGCCCGCAATCCCCGGTCCGTCTCTACAAAAGCTTTACAAAGCCGCCGCCGCCGATGCTGCTGCTGCTGCTCCTCTTCCTGCTCTTGCTTATCCCGCTCCTGTCGCGGGTGCTCCGGCTTGATATCGTTATTTCCAATGCTGGTGGCCTTTTGCCCGTCAGTTTCAGCCACTTTCGATTTGGAAAAGAACTGTCGCACGCTCAGATCCCCAGCAGATGCCATCGACTCATATTGCCGCCGATCAGGTAAAAGCGCCCGGAAACAAGAGGATCGAGGAAATTCTAGAGGACTGGCTTGAATCTTGCCAATGCAGCAGGGGCAAAGAACGTAGGCCGCCCGTTGCTTCAGGCAAAAATCCATCACCAAGTCTGTCAGAGGACCGCATGCATGAAGAGCTATGCCGAGGTGAAACGTTTCAGAATCTGGAAAGTCGTGCAAATCTTCGCACCGGCATGTTACATTGTGGAAGTTGGCCGCAGCAGATCGCTCCTCTGCTTGACGGATGGAAGGGGGGCGGTTGTCGAGAAGAATGAAATGCACGGAGGGATAGAGTGCTGCCAGAGGTAACGCCACATGGCCACTCCCGCAGCAGAATTCAATCACTCTGAGCTGAGCTGGCGTTGCAGAGGTGCTTTGAAGGGCAAGTAGCTGCCCGATATATGCGTGGCATACCTGCATCAAATTTGCCACTTGCTGCCGTTTTCGTTGCGCTCGCTGGGGATTGCACAGGTGTCCTTCAGCGGGATCGATGCCCTTGACCGATGCCAGCCACTCGGCCGTGTCTTCGACTTGGGTCGTGACGGAGGCATGGGAAGGGCATTTGGACGATAAGGAGGGTATAGGAAAGCGGGAGATTGGCAACGTTGTGGCGTACGTGGGTTCTGTGACGGCTAGTAGCCGCGTCAATGCAGCCTCGTATTGTGGCTTGTCCCGACGGCCCGACCGGCTCACGCGATTCTTGCGCGCGCGGCCCTTGAGGTACGAAGGCGTAGAGGTGGTAGTAGCTGGTTTAAACAATTCACTTGTCCACGTGCAGGACGACAGCATCTTCTGCCGGTGTATGCAGTATTGTGTGGTATGGGATTAGAATAGAAGTCCAGCCCCTGGGGAGGGCTGGGGGAGACACTAGGCGAAGCCAGGGTCGGAGCTCTCGCTGCCGGCCCAACAGCAGTATCAGCAGAAGCTGTTCTGTACATCATCATGAACGCGACGAGTAAAGTCCAGGCCGTCGTAGTGGATAGGGGTTTGCTTTTTGAGGAGTTGTCCATGTGTTCGATGCTTTTTGAGGGGTTTGAGAAGCAGAGCAAACCCTGTAAAAAAGCAAAAGGCATATGATGCACACCCATATGCACCTGTACCAAGCCCTACCGAGCCCCACGGGTATTTTCTAGAGCGAAAAAGGCTCCGACATCATCCTTCGTGTGTCTGTGGTCTTGTACGTGTGGCCGCAGATTTTTTGGAGCCACGCAAAGTAGCCCATCGTTCCTCCCTACCACCCGTAGGCCCATAATGCAAACCACACTTCAAATTATCACACACTTGCCACGCCTTTGTTTGCATAAACGAAGCCCCTCGCCACCAGCTTTTGTGACAGATGTCGTCTTTTTATCATCTCTTGCTACATCGTTTCCATGTCCAATTCATTTACATTCATAAATTCATGAAGGACTGTTGGTCGTTAAATAACTTATTCGTGGACTTCATTGATATGCATTCGGCAAGGAAAGACGACCGATTGACAGGTCTATCTTCGATGCGACGTAATTCAATGTAAATAAACAAATGACCCATTAAATAATTATCAAGGGGCCTAATAGGGATCAATATCGCTCTCAGAAATAAATCAATCAATCTATCAATCGATGTAAATGAAACAACAAGCCCTCCACCAGTCCAAACAATATGACTGTTTTTTTTACCTAAAAATTCGTAACTTTCTCTCTCTACCGAGTCAAATGGTTTGAGTTCAGGTTTTCTCTTACAACTACACAAAAGTTTTTATTCACTGCACATTCTCTTTTGACTTGTTTGATTCTAATCTCCCAACTTAGGCTGTCCACGCACATTCTCGCTAGCTATTCCATCCGCCCTCCACCATCTCCTTCTTGCTGTGGTGGTTGACTGCCGTCGTCAGCTGTCATCTGGCCCTGCTCCCACGCTATCGGAGATACTGATTCACACTCCTGTTGCCCCTGATGTTCCTGCTGTCCCTGGACGACCGGCACCGGAGGTTCTGGCGAGGAAGAAGTGGGCACCTGCACCAAAGAAGACTTTGGCTCCACCAACAGAGCCGGGTTGGTACTGACAGCAGCAGCAGGACTAATTTCAGCATCAGCAGCCGCTGCCGCAGTAGCCACAACCGCAGCAGCTTGAGCACCCGATGTGACACCTCCCCGTCCTCCTTGTCCTTCTGAATTAGCCCCTCCTTTCTCGACGTCCACTGCTGGCACCGGCGTCGATCCCCTGCTGCCCTGACCAGGCGTCCCCGGTGACTTGTTGCCACGCGCCCCCCCAAACCTCAATTCCGCTGTCGCCGGTACATGTCGAGCTATGATGATACAGTTACGATGCAAGCGCTCCTCCAGCACTTTCCGATCCGGGAATGCCGCCATCGCCCGCTGGGCGTATTCGTTGAATTCTGCGTCCGAGGGCATGGTCATCTCTGAGGCCGCCACTTTCTCAATCACGGTCTTCCTCAAATGCCCCTCAATTGCCGCGTCACACAACCCCAACATCGTCTCCTTTCGAATCTGGTCTATGCACAACAAGCCCTTCCAGCAGGCTCCCAGCATCAAGGACACATCAAGCCTCGTCCCCATCCACCACCCTGGCAGATTCCCCGTCGCATTCTTCCCCTCTGTCGACCCCAAATATTCGACCAACATCTTCGGCTCCTTCTCCAAAATAAATCTAATGGCACGTACCAGCTGCTGGCGCCTCATAAACGTATAAGCGATCGAGCGCGAGCCCGCCGTGTGCTCTAGCACAGACTTACTTGGATCAGGAATCGCACTCAACCCATCACCCGATTCCGGCAAAGGCTCCCGGTGCGTACACAAACGTTGGAACAATGGCAGGAGTTCCGTGACATAAAAAGCCTGCAGGTCCTCAGGGGTCTTAGCGGGAAGGCCGGCACGGAGACGGACATCGTTCCAGGTAAAAGTGGGGAGGTAACCAATCACTTGATCAACGCTCCCATCCGCCGAGGGCGTACGTCGATCCACCAACGCCGAATGTGATAGCCGCCCGGCTGTGGCCAGAAAGAGGGTAACAGGAAGGGCAGGGTTGGAGAGAGGCGCTCCGCTAACCAACAAGGCGTTGCATAGGCGCCGACAATCATCTGTGCTCCAGACACCGACCCCGCGGGCACTAACACCACTGATGCTTGTCTTGATTTTCTTGTTTTCGGGGTCGAAAGAGGAAGGGCTGCCCTTCTCGCCTCCTGAGCCCCGGCCACTCGTTGACATGCCACGCTCATCCTCTTCGGAGGGTCGACGCTTGATTTGACGCACCACCTTTCCTTCAGTCACGCGGAGACCTTCCTCCTCTAGGCGTTTCTTGACGTCCGCTTGGGTTTCGCGGGCGTCCGGATCATCTATGAGCCAGGTGACTAGCTTGTTCAGCATCTTGTAGTTGTCCGGCCAGTGCTTCTTGATCAGAGGCTCGTCTGTTGTCACCATCTTCCCATCTCCATCCTTCTTTACCATCTCTCCTGCGTTTTCATCACTGCCTTCGCCCTCCTTCTTCTCCCCTTTCTCCGCCAGGCTTACATTCCTACTCATCTCCCCTTCCTCACCCACCTGCATTGCCGTGCCACTAGTTCCGACCATAGCTTCCCCTTTCTCAGCAGCAGCAGTAGCAGCAGCCGCAGCAGCCGCAGCAGTTGCCTTAAAACTTGCCGCCTCGACGTTCTCCTTCCTCTGCTCTTCCTCCCCTCCCCCTTCTTTCCAGACGGTCATCTCCGCCGTTGCAGACGCTGTGTCAGCAGACGATATATTCAGCTGCTCTGCTCCTGTTCCTGCTGCTTCTGCTGCTGCTGTTGATTCTGCTGACGCCGCGGCCTCTTTCACTTCGCTCCCTTTTTTCGGTTCATCTCTGGGCGCGGTCTGAGGGGCTACTGCTTCTGCCTTGGTCCCCTCGCCAGCCACCCCTTCAGTAAAAGCAGTAGCAGCAGCAGGAGTGGCCGCATGCTTGTCGTCATCGGTAGCATCGGGATTGGGCGTCGGCGCAGAAACCTGCTCGTGTTGCTCCTGCAGAAGCGCTGCTTCCTCAACATCCACCTTCAATACCACCCTATCAGGCACCCCCTCTTCCGCCTTGACCTTCTTTTCTTCCTCTTTTACCTCCAACTCCCTGGCCTCCTTCTTCTTCTCCTCTCCCACTTCATCATCATCAATCACCACCACCTCTTTCTCCTTTTTCACCGACACCCGCGCTTCCTCGCGAGCAATCTTCGTCGCCGCCATCGCCGCCGCTTCTTCCGCCCCTTCTTCAGACCAGCCCCCCGGCAAACCTGACTCCGTCAGCTCCTGCATCAGCGCATCGATCCGATCCAACTCGAGCTCGGGACCCTCCGGGAAATTCAACACCGCCGTCTGCCCCTGATGGTATCGACGAGAAAGCGCATCATAAGCCAAGGCGGCTTCCAACTCACTATTAAACGTCCCCAAGTGATGGTTCTGGCCGTTGTAGCTTATCTGCGCCGTCCACTTGGGGCCCGCAGCACGTACGCCCCGGTAGAGTGATGAGCGATGCCACACCAAAGGTAGCTCGTGGTTGGGCGCTTTGGTCACCTCAGGTCGGCGACGAGGAGGCTCGCTTCCGCTCGATTTGACAATCGCCAAGCTGCTGATGCTGTTGTTGCTGCCACTGGCTACCATCGCGGAGGAAGCTTTTGCCCCTCCGCTCTCCCTTCCCCCCTCACCTTCGGCTGCAACGTCGAGTCTCGCGCTGGGGGACAGCTCCGCCTCGCTGCAAGTGCCACTTCCTACAGCAAGGGCAGACGGAGAAGGAGAAGAAGCGCCAGCATCACCAGCACCAGCATCAGCACCAGTAGCAGCAGCGGCCACAGCAGCAGTATCTGCAGCCGCCGCCACGCCGATCGCAGACACCGCCCTTGTGAAATTGGTCTCTGCCTCCGGTCCGTACAATTTCCGAGCAGCTGCGTCATACGCCAAGGCCGCCTTCTCTTCTGAGGCATAAGACCCAACACACTGCGTTCCCTGCATCTGTTGAATCTGCACCGCCCAATGCGCACTTCCCGGCTGCGCGTATACCCCTCTGTACTTCGACACCCTTTTTCCTGGCAAGGTCACCGCCCGAATGTAATGTGACTGCTGCTTCTCCTCCTCAATACCTCCTTCTACCTCACCTCCTCCACCCTTCTCCTCCCCCTTTTTGTCGACCTTCCCTTCCTCCTTAATCTCTACTCCAACGCAGGGCAGCTTCAAAAACACCTGCAACGGCGACCACGTATAGATAGGCAGCATCTGCTGCTCCTTTCCATTGAAAGGCAAAGGTGCTGGCTTCTTCTCGACCATGAAACCTTTCGGGTTCCTCACCAACCATGCTTCCATCTTCTTTTGAAAACATAAGTCAGGATCATCTCGGATCGCATTATAATTCTGAAAACCATGTGCGTACACCCCCACTAACAAGTGTCTGTCGCACTCCAAATCCCACCAAGGCGTCGCCTGCGTCCACGTGGGCCGGACATCGCCCAAAACAATGTGTTTTGCCACCTCCGCTTTACTCAGCTTTGAAAAGCGCTCTTCAAAATTAGGCAAAATAGACACAAGGTGGTCTGGAACTTGGTTAAGGATAGGAGGGAGGCCCTTCGCAATAAGTTGTTCTGGGGTCAGAGCCACAAAGGCCAGGCGTACAGCTTCGTTTATCACCGGGCTTTGTAATCGTAGGAGAAGATCGAGGCGGACAAGCGCCTTGCGGGCTAGCCCCTGGCGGAGACGGAGAAGGAACCGCTCGTCTTGCAAGACCTCTGGAATGACTATCTCCCCGCTCTTCATCTGCGCCGCCAGTTTGGTCGCGGCCGCAATCGCGTCCTTGACAAACTTGGACTCGTGCCGAGGTCGCTTGCCTTCCCCTGCGCATAGTCCGCACTGCAATACATACGACCGACAGAAGCTCTCCACCTCCCCCAAAGGCACCTCCGACGCCAAGCTTTCGATTCTAATCCTTTCCCACCGCCCAAAGCCAAACTCTAACAACGCCCTTATCAATCTGTCTCTCGAATGCGGCCCCCACTTAGGTACCCGCCGCACCTGAGGATTTCCCGTTGAGGACATCCCTCCCCCTCCCCCTGGGATCACCTGCCCATCCGGGCCTACGGTGAAGCGTCCATTCCCCACGGGCGTACCCTGTCCTCCCTTAGATCCTGCCCTGCTTCGCACCCTCGGGTGCTTGCCCGCCTCGCCCTTGCGCGGTCGCCCTCTCCTCTTAGGGTGAGCGTCCGAGGAGCCAGAGTGTGACCCGTCTTCCCCGCCCGAGTCATCAAGCGAATCCCCCTCATACGCTGAGTCGTACCCCCCCAACACGTCATCCAACCCAGCCATCGCCTTGGCGTCAAACCGCTCATTCCTCTTCCGCTTTCTCTTTTCCCCCTCCCCCAAAATCGCCGTGGTCGCCAAGCCGCCAAGCAACTTTGTGGATGCCTCTTTCTCTGGCTCAGTCAGCCCAATCGCCTTCTTCCAGAATTCTGGGTCGTCCAAATCAATGTCCTCTTTATTATCAGTCGATACAAATGACGCCTTAGAGAAACTAGACGCCAAGTTTTTCGTCAAGCTCTCCTGGTTCCCATACACGACTTTGTGGCTCTGTCTCTGCAAAATCTGGTCTATATCCGCCTCCTGAAACTCCTGCCCTTCCTTATCATCGCCCCTGAAAACATCGTAGGCTCCCCTCTTCAACAAATGCTCCACCTCTGTGTGTGACAGGCCCAACTGCGCCTTGGTTGGCTTTAGCAACGACGACTCCGACTTTGACATCCCCACCCCCGCAGCCGCTGATGCTGCTCCTGCCTCCATCTCACCCTCCGCCCGCTGATGAGCCAGCACAGCTCGGTCCAATCCGAGTTTCATCGACGCAGCATGAAACATCTCCACTTCATAACTCTTCCTCGTCAGCAGCCGATAGACTTTCACGGCTTTGGTCTGTCCGATCCGGTGTGCTCGTGCCTGGGCCTGTAGATCATTATGCGGGTTCCAATCCGAGTCGTAAATTATCACCGTATCCGCCGCTGTCAAATTCAAACCCAGCCCCCCCGCGCGCGTCGATAAGAGCATGATAAACCGATTCAGAGCCGGGTTGTTGAAGCGCACTACCGCCGCCGATCGCTCCGTTGCCTTTTTGGTTCCGTCCAACCGCTCGTAGGAATGCCCTACAAAACGCATATAGTCTTCCACTAAATCTAAAACTCGAACCATCTGCGAGAAAATAAGCACTTTGTGTCCCTCCTTCTTCAACCGCGGCAACAACTTATCGAGCAACACCATCTTCCCCGAGCACGACACAAGCTGGTGGTGCAGATTCTCTGGCGTACGTTGCGCCTCGGGAATCTCCGACAATATCCGTTCTTCCACGCCCCGATTCAAATAAGCATGGTTGCAGCACTTCCTCAGTTCCATCATGACATTCATCAGGGAGGGGGCCATGGAGGCCTTGGTCTCCTTGAACAAAAAGGTCGTATTCCGATCGTAAATCGCCATGTAAAACTTTCTCTGCAAAGGAGTCAAGCTCACTTCCACGATTGTCTCCTCCTTGGGAGGCAAGCTCTTCTCTACATCCTCCTTGATCCTCCGCAACAAGAACGGCTTCAACATGTTATGCAGACTCTCCACCTGGCTCGCATCCTTCAGGTCCCCATACTCCTTATTGAATCCCGAATGGTCACCAAAGTAAATCGGGTCTGCAAAATTCAGCAATGCCCACAGCTCTTCCGTCTTGTTTTGCAGTGGCGTGCCCGTCAACAACACACAATGATCCCTCGGCAAGGTCTTCAGCTCCATAAACAGCCGCGAGGCCGGATTCTTCAATCGGTGCGCCTCATCCACCACCAGCACCTTCCACGCGACACGCGACAAAATCTTAATGTCCTTTATGACCGTCTCATATGTGGTCAATAAAATGTCAAACTTGACGATGTTGTTCTGCTTGAGGTAGTATGCGTCCTCTGGTCGAATATACGGCTCGTCAAAATAGAACTCGTACTCCCGCAGGACTTGTCTTGAGTCAGCGTTGCCGTGGTAGACCAATACATTCAAATCAGGCGCCCAGGTGGAAGCTTCGCCTTGCCACTGATTGATGAGAGAGAGGGGGGCAACGATGATGAAGGGGCCTCGATTTTGCCCTTCTTGCGTGCGGTAGAGCTGGGTGAGGAAGGCCATGGTTTGGATGGTCTTGCCAAGGCCCTGGGGGGGGAGAGGGAGAGATGGAAGGAGGGATGGGGGTTGTAAGTTGTTTGTCGGTCGATGCTCATTGTAAGTTGAGAAGTAGAAAAGTAGAATAGAAATAACTTATCGAGGCATTGAACGGCAATTCCTTTTACACCCTACTTTCCCTCCCTCTCTACCTCCGACCCCCCCTGCCGCACTCACCATCTCATCCGCCAAAATCGAGGGACGGCGCTGGTAGTAGTTAAAAATTAACCACTTTAAGCCCGTCAGCTGATAATCTCGCAATTGCAACACGTTCGACGACGCTGCCGCGTGCGCCACAGCCTGGGCATGCATATCCTTCTGATACTGCTGCTGTTGTTCCTCCGTCCCGCCCTCCTCCAGGGTAGGCGGGGGGGGGATGTGAGCAGGGGCCGCGACGGCAGGAGGGGGAATCTCAATGTCGGATGGTCCGTCAGGGTCATAGACAGATAGAAAGGTATAGCTCCGATGTCCAAAAGTCGGGTTATCTACATCATGGAGCACCCGCATCGTCGAGGCCATCGCCGGACTCAATTTCAAATCGGGCCGTTGAAGCAACCAGAACAAGGCCACCTCCTCGTACGCCCACTCCTTGATATCCGCCCACCTCTCCCACGATACTTCTGCGTAGGGTAACCCCCGCCACTTCACAAGGTATCTCACCTCATCATGTTGTCTGTCCTCTGCCTCCTCCGCCGGCGTCGGCGGGGGCAATGGCACAGGCAACGCCTGCGGCGCCCCCCCCTGCTCCCCCGCGTCGGCCGCCTGCTCATCCAGCAGGAGGGCATGTCGCATCCGACGAATCTGACGGACAATTACCGTCATCATCACATAGGCTGTCTCGCAGGCAATCACCCGATGCGCCTCAACCAAATCTGGGTCGAACCACTCCGGCACCTCTTTCGGGTCTTCCCTCCGTTCCTCCAACAACACCTCCCTCCACGCCGGGCCCCGCAGCTTTATCATCTGGTTTTCAAACCGTCTCAACTTTTGGTCCGTCGACGAATCATGCAGCAATAAGCCTGCCCGGGTCTCCCATGATGTGTGCAAATAGCTTTTCCCCTTCCATTTAACCAACCAAAAATCCTCTTTCACTGCTGGTGGTTTCCCCACCTCCTGTTGCTGCTGCTGCTGCTGCTGCTGCTGCTGCTGCTGCGGCGGCGGCTGATTATCATGATGACCATCTTCGCTCGGATCATAAGGCTGCCAGGCCAGGATTTTGTCCACCATCAGGCTCTGTACTACACCGCGTGGGGGGGGCGGGCCCATGACAGACCCAGTATACCCTGCCGCCCCTCCCTTCCTCCTCCCATCATCGCTCCGATCATCCTCGTCATCCTCAAAAATTGAATCGTCGTCCAAATCCAACGTCTTGATCTTTTTCACCACCCTCCCCCTTGACGTTACTTTTACTGCCTCCTCCCCCTCCTCCTCCTCGTCATCACCAAAACCTCCTCTGCCCTGCAACCCTCCACGCTTTTTCTTTCCACTCCCCTTAGGGCGACCACGCCCTCGTCCTTGTCCCCGGCCTCCGCCCCTTCCCCCCCCTTTCCCTTGGTTGCACAAACTGCATAGAAAAGAGCCCGTCGCCGCTTCTTCCTCCGTCAGGGCCAGCCCCTCACACTCCGGATGAAACCAACCATTACAGCCGCCCTTCCCGAGCGCGCACTCAATCATTATGCCTCCCTCATACTCGTCCTCGGTGCGCTGACAAGAGCAGTACCGAGTGTTGTCTTCAACCGCTGTACCGGTTACAGCTCCAGCGCCACAGCCCGCAGCGCTAGCAGCAGCAGCCATAGGATCCATGACCGCACCGCCTAATCCACCACCACCACCGTCCATGTTAGTACCGACAGTACCCATCATTCCTCCCATCCCTCCTCTTCCACCCACCCCATCCTCCATCAAAAAGCTTCCCAAGACCCGACGCGCCGACATCTGTGAGGCAACGCCAGCATCTACACCGGCACCAACCCCCCCACCTGGCGCCATTGCTTCGTAAGAGGAGCCTCCGCCGACTGACCCTGCCACCGTCGACGCCTCGTACATGCCATTAATACCACCCAGACCAGACGAACATGAGTAATTCTTCTGCGACTGCTGCTGCTGCTGCTGCTGCTGCTGCTGAAGTTGCTGTAACTGCTGCTGTTGCTGGAGGGGTGGTTGCTGATGTTGGTCGTAGGTGTAGTAGGAGGAAGAGGCCGCGGCCATATCGCTTACACCTCCTCCTCCACTCCCGTTGGCAAATCTCATCGTTGTCGCGTAGGGCTCATGCTGCGGGTGCTGTTGGCGGCTGTGCCCCTGCTGCTGCTGATGCTGCTGCTGATGCTGCTGGTGCTGCATCTGGTTTTCCTGCCGCTGCTCGTAGTCGTAATACTGCTGCTGCCGCTGTAGCTGCTGCGACTGCCCAAGGTGGTGCTGTTTTTGTTGTTGGGAAGACTGGGAATAGCCAGTGCCTGCAGCCAGCATCTGCTCCTGGAGCTGCAAGTGAAGGAGAAAAGCTTGTTGGTCGTCATACGTCCCCTGCTGCTGCTGCTGATGCTGCTGCTGGTGCTGCTGCAAGTCCGGTTGCTGCTGCTGTGGCAGGTAGCTGTATTGGCTATAGTCCAACGACTGTGCTTGTTGGCCTTGATTCTCATACCTTAGATGCTGCGGTGGTTGGTAGGGGTAGGCGTTGCTCGGCTGCTGCTGATAAGGATCGTGCTGGTACTGCTGCTGCTGCTGGTCACTCACACTGTGCTGCATGGTCGCAATGAATTGCTGGTACATGGCGGGGTCTAAGCCTCCCTGTCCTCCTCCTCCATTGTTGAAATCTCCGCCTCCCCCCGGTCCACCACCTGGCCCACCGCCTGGTTGCTGCATGGCTTCGTGTTACGGATGTTGGGGTAGGGTGCGCGCGGAGGCGCAGGTGGCTGCTTAGCTTCCGCTCTGCCAGAGGGCTCGCGTTCTGGCCCGTTTCGTCTATGAATTGTAATGAAAGAAAGAATTAGTGATACCCGCCATCGTACACGGTAAAATAATGGTGTGGAGGCATATGAGTGTGCGAATGGAATGAGGGAGGGGCAATTTAAGTCCCCGAGGGCAGGCGACATGAACAAACAAACAATCCGCATCCGCGCACGTCAGGCTTCAATTCACTTATAAACACACATCAATTGGGTTCAGTATTGTGAGGCCATGAGGCAATTTTGCCTTGACTCGTGGACGCGGGCTTTTGGCTCGCTTCCTGCCTGGTCGTCGTGTGCGATATGCTGGAGCTGAGCGTAAACGTGCCAACGACCCCGTGACTCGAGAGCCCGCTGTCCTCGGCCAGCATCGATAAGATCAAACACAACAGCCACAGGCAAGGCATGCGAGGATGACTAGGCGTTGCCAAGAGTTATTTGAGTGCTATGGAAACGAATGACACAGCAAGAGTACCGAGGCCCCCGCCGGCCAACCACACACGTTGCAAGAACAAACAAGAAGAAATAGAAGTCGTCGGCCCCCGCCGTCGGGTGGGCGAACCGGGCGAACCCCGAGTCAAGCGCCACTTCTAAAGGAAGCCTCTGGGGTTGGGAAATTCAATGGCTACATCGAGCCAAGGCTATTGCCATTTTTCACCTCACACGCTCGGCCAACCACGTCAAATACCCTCGCCTTACAAAAGAAGGTTTTTCCTTCACTCCACCACTCCACCTCAGATATGAAGCGAAGCCTTTATGTGAAAAGTAAAAGCTTTCTTTTTCAGGAAAATATTGTTGCTGAGCTGCGAAACACCTTTGTCCTACGCAATTTCAGCACAAAGCAGGGCAACAATGGACTCTTTGCGGACCGCATTGCAAGGACATGGTGAAGGGGAATGGGCCCTGGAACATTGCCGGGAAAGAAGTGTGTACAAGAAGTGGGTACTGGGGAGCCTGTGAAGCTCAGTGCGGTAGAGATTGAACAGATACAACACAGGAGACTAGCTGTAGCTGTAGGTTCTGCTACATTGACTGGGAAAGGAGGCAGGGGATAGCATGCCCAGGAGTTGACCTTGGCCGAGCACAAGAATTTTGGAACTGGACAGATAGCTCAGGATCCAAATTTCCAACTACGAGTTGCCCCCCTTGGAGTGGTGGGCCAAGGAGAATAGGCGAAATGAGTATCCCTACTTGACGCAGCTTCTCTCCATAGTGATGCGGAGCGCTTTTTCTCTCAGTGTGGAATGACCCCACGGATACTTAAACAGAGTATGCAATAACAAACGGTGGAGGACCTCATGGTCATCAAGTACCCGTAAATGGACGGGCACATTTACCCAATAGCGGCGGAGAGGAAGGAACGGAAGGAGAACGAGGAGGATGGATTGCAAGGAGAATGATTTGCGTTTGGCACGGTAGAAAGAAAAGAAGGGGAGGTCAAGGGCCCGGGGCCCATGTCGAGTGATTGGAAGGGAATAAAAGAAAAGTAAGGCCGGCACTCCTCCTGGCATAAGACTTAAGAAACTTCGCTGACGTAGGGATATTGTCACCCCTGTGTGGACATTACGGACAGGTGCCCACGCCCAGAGGCACAATTTTTCGCAGAATTGTGCAGACCATGACATACATCACACCGGCACCCACCTCTGTATTCCCTCTTTCTCCCTCAGCCATTGCCAGGTGACTGACGAATCGGTTGACCCCCTCCCTCCACATCACACCAGACAATGAGCATCTACGAAGAGGTGGAGATCGAGGACATGGAGTTTGAAGAAGATGAGCAACAATACACCTACCCGTGTCCATGTGGGGATAAGTTTGTCATTACTCTCGCAGAGCTGTGGGATGGGGAGGACGTGGCGCCTTGCCCCAGCTGCACCCTCCGCATCCGGGTGGTGTACGATGAGGAGTCCTTGCCGCCACTAAAGCCCGACGATGCAGGGGGATCGACGGGGGCCGGTGTGGCTGTGTCGGTGCACTAAGCTTGAGGGCCAGAACGACAAATGTTTTAGCCCTATCTTTGCCATCGGGTGCATCCCTCTCGTGGCCATGGCTCCACGATTTCTGATAGGACACCCTCGCGCGCCATACAAGGAGGCGTTACTAGCTCAAGCTGCTAATTCACTAATGCAAGGTGGATGTCGGGCGCATGTGGCAATCCTTGTTTTCAGCACACACCACGCTTATCGAAACTGCGATCAGTAGGTCGTGCCCCTCTGTCTCGCCGCAGCGGCAGGCCCTGGTGCTGACCGTGCTTTGGCTCATTTCTTTTGCGACTGCGCTCTTCCCCTACCAACGAGGAGGACAAAACGGTTTCGATAGGCGTGATCTGGTAGCGACCGGAGCACGTATCACGGGGAATTGGAGGAGGAGGGCGGGAAAGGAGGGAGGGAGGAGGGGTAGAAAGGAGGCAATTGCCGGTGCGCTCGACATCGGCGATAAGTAGCCATCATAACTAAGACAAAAGAGAATTTGTAAGTACAAAATCAAATCCGAATCGATGCTGTTGTTTGATCGTCTGTTTTTTGAGGTTTCCTTTGCTTTCATTCTTTGTACGTACACTCTTTCTCTCGCCAGTTTTCATCGCCGATGGTGTGATGTTGTGTGTTCTCTGTGTAAGCACCTACCGCGGTACTGCTTTCGCTGTAGCTGCTTTTCCTGTATAAGATTCACGTAGTTGCTGCTGTTGTTGCTGCTGATACTGTTGCTGCTCCAGTCAAAGTTCTCACTATCGCGCCCTCTTTTTTCTCTTAGCTACCTTTTTTCTGTCTCTCGCATTTGTTTTCTCTCTCTCCTATTCGTCATTCTCACACACGAAGATTCTTCATTCTAGCATTACACATGAACAGTCACATATCCCCTATACACATTCCTCGTCCTTCTTCCCTCCCTCTCTCCTTCCCCCTCACTACACCATTCCTGCCTCGTCATCAGAATCCGAGCCCGCCACTCCTTCATCCGCACTGTCCGACTCCCCCTCATAACCTACTCCTCTCCCCTTTCCGCCTCTCCTCCCCTTACCTCCCTTTCTTTTTCCTCCTCCTCCTCCTCCTCCTCCCACCACTCGCACCGTCTGGGTCAACAAAAAGTCGCTCGGGTCCTGCTTGATCAACGTCGCAAACTCCCGGTACTGCTCCCTCACGACCCGCAACACCTCCTCTTCCCCACCCTCCCTCGGGTACTCAGCCAACAACCACGCGGGCAAGGGCAAGTCTGGCAGGCAATCCGGCTTGCTCAACGGCCTCTCATTTTTCGCTCCTCCGCCAACCCCTCCCATTACGGGCCGAAAATCCTGACAGCGTTCGTCACTGAACCCATAGACGTCCTTCAGCCAGTGCTTCAGGTTGAGCAACAAACAAAGGGACATGGCAGTCCCCGCCTTATCCTTCAACGAATCCAACGACACCGAACGCGACGCCGGAGGTAAACCAGCCGCAGCGCCATCACCTCCACCTGTTTGCACCTCATTCAAATCCTCATCTTCACTACTTTCCCCTCCCTCCCCTGCCCCCGTCCTCCCCCCCACCCTCTCCACCTTCCTCAATAACCCCTTGATCTCCTCTACCAATGTGGCACCTTCCAAACTGACTGTCCGGCTGATGGCATGAATCAAGAACAGCGGTTCCTCCTGCACGTCAAAGGGGAGAAACGCCAAGATCTGAGCAATGTAGGCAAGGAAAAGCGGGTCTAAGGAGCCTTTCTGTCCCTTGGGGTCAGCGGTCGTCATGGAGACACCGGTAGATGTACGACGGGCGGTGGCGGAAGAGGAAGAGGAAGAGGAAGTTGAGAAATGCTGCAGTTGTGATAAACGTTGCCGGTGCATTTTGGCGTGCACGTCCCGGACAGTCTTCTCTTCAAACAAGGCCAAGAGGTTCCGGAGAAACGAGTAACGATGTTTCCGATTCCCCCTCACACAAGTCGCGTACACGGTGCCCAAAAAACACTGTCTCCCTCCTCCGCTCCACCCGCCTCCTCCCTCCCTCCGTCCCTCCCCGGACAATACCGCCGACACTCTCCCTCCGCCCTTCCCGAGGACCTTCCTCTGAAAGGTAAAGCTCAAACTAACCCCTTCCATGATCCGCGCGGGTAAAAACTCGGGGTGCTTCTCATGTTCCACCAACACCTGCCTATAGGCCTGTGTCCGCAAACCCGGGGAAGGGTCTGCCTGCAAGGCAATCAGAGCCGGCAAGGTCTGCAGCGGGTTCACCAGGCCCTGGCGATGAAGAACCGCCAGGAGTCCCAAGGCAGCTGTACGCAAATGCACGTCTCGGTCGAACAGGAGGTGCTTAATGGCGTCCAGGTGCTCCTGAATCACCCCTCCCACAATACTCGCCTCTGCGTCCTGGTCGCCTTTTACCCGCTGTTTCAATGTCACTCCCGCCTGGGCCATCCTCGATCTCGCGGCCCCACTTTCTACCCTCGTCTCCTCCGCCAACAAAACCTCCCTCAGGCTCTTCAGCGCCTGCAACCGCACGGGCCTCCGTGCCATCCCTCCTCTGATCGTCAACATCCGTCCAACCACGTGATCCCTCTGCGCCGTCAACATCAGTGGCATGCACCCCGTGAAAAGACAGCACAAGGCCTGCACTGCTTTCGTCTCCGTCTCCAGGTCTTTGGTCAAGTACAGCGTTAAGAGACGGTAGCTCATCACATACACATTCCCTTCGTTCACCTCCTCCGCCAAAGGCGCATCCAAAACCGACAATGGCAATGCCCCCTCGCTCGCCCCTGCAGGAGGCTGAAACCCAGGGTAATACCGACACACACACCCCAACACCACCAGCGCCCGATGCGTGCTACTCCTCGTCGTGAAATCCGCCTCCCCCACAGCAAACGTCGGTCTCTCTCGAAACTTCCCCAGCACGCGATAAAAGGTGTTCGCCAACCCGAGCACAGGCCCCGGATTGCCCCCCAAAATAAAAGTGCATACGTGCGCCAGACATTGAATGGCAGCGTGAATGGCCGCTGCCCCAAATCGGTACGTGATTTGAACCAGATCCCGCGAGACCTGCGCATATGTCCCTTGATCCGGATGGGTAAGGTGAGGGAGGACAAGACTCACCATCTGGGAGATCTTGCAGCACAGTGCGGCTTCTTCGGGTGCATCCAGGTGGTTCTCACCCTTGAGATAGGGGAGGAGGGTGTCCACGTGCGGCACGAGAAAGCGGGGATCGGCACGAGAGAAGACGTGCAGAGTGGTGATCACACCCAGGAGCTGTTTTGCCGGCGTAGCAAGATCGGGCAGGGCCGTATTTAAAGGCGGGTGGCCCCCCTCGTCTAAATCCAACAACACATTTACCAGGGACTCCACCAGCAGGCCGCATCGGGCCGCGACAATCTTGCGTTGCTTCACTCTGTCCTTCTTCCCCTGCTCTCCCTCCCCCGGCCCAAACAAAAGTCCGGTCATTACAGCTACCAACCAGTCCGTATTATTCAACCCAGCGATCACCTCTACCATCTGAAGCCCCACCGCTGCCAGCCTCTCTGAATCGGACAACTTCTTCTTCCTCCACTCCCCCGCTCCTCCTTTACTCTCTCCCTCCTCCCCATTCTCCACCATCACCTCCTCCCCTCCCTCCTCCTCCTCCTGCTCCTTCCCGTCCGCCCCCCCCTTCACCGAGAACCACATCACTTGGAACGAATCTTGAATCAAGTCCTTGACCGTATCCTCTTCCTTCACTACACTCGCCCTCTCGACCAAACACCTGCAAATCTCCGTCCTCAGCGGGTGGGTAGGACAGCGCTGCAGAAACTCTCCCAGGAACTTCACAACTGTTTTTCGGACAGACACGCCTTTGTCCACCAGACGCTCGCGCAAGGGGTGGTAGTAGGCGTCGAGGAGGGAAGGCTGTTGGAGGACGTACTTCCCCACCAACTCCACGGTGGCTTGACGGACGGAGGTGGCCTCATCCTGAGGAGGGAGGGAGGAGAGGAATGAGGGAGAGAAGGAGGGAGGGGACGTTTTCATGAACCAAAGAGAAAACCTCCCGGTCTGTCGTCGCTTTTATGCAGGCCACAAGCAAGAGAAGGAAAGGAGGGAGAGAAGGAGGGAGAGAGAGAGGGCACCTACTCATACCACGTACCTGGAAGCGATCAACCACCGCCTGCTTCACCTGTGCGTCCAACATCAACAGCGGGTCGCTCTCCAAAATGCCCCCAAAGGCCTTCATGACCCGCGCGCGCCATGCTGCCTGTCCCTGCCCCAATAGCGCCAGCAGTCGGAAGAGGAGCTGGTGGAAGGATTGAAGGAGGGGCCGGGAGAGGGCGAGGGCGTGGTTGAGGTGCACGACGGCCTCGGTGGAGAGGACGTGGTAGAGGTCGGGCTCTTGTTGGAGAGCGACACGGGGAGGGATCTCCCATTGCGAGGCGAGAAACGTCCAGTAGGAAGGGTGGCGTCGATTCTTCCCGCGTTGCACCTGTTTGTGCCAGCTGGAGGGAGAGAGGTGACCGTTCCCGTCCAGGGCAAGGGAGGAGGAGGAGGACGAGGACGAGGACGAGGACGGGGTGGAGGTTTCCACTTCAGCACTTTCGGACACCCAGCGGGCGAGGAAGCAGTGTCGGGCGTGCCTAAGCCAGGGTTCTCCCTTTTGGGCTCGGTGGGTCAAGTAATTCATCACCAGCTGTCGTGCCACGTCATGGTCAGTGAGGGACCTGGCAAGGAGCTCGGCATCGTCCACCACCTCCTCCTCCTCCACCTCCTCCTCCTCCTCCTCCACCGCCTCTTCCTCCGCCACCTCCTCCTCTTCCGCCTCCTCTTGATCGACTTGTCCTTGCGATTCCCGTTTAGAACCTTTCATCGGACGGCCTCTACAGCCCTTCCGCGCCCCATCACTACCTGACGTCTCCCCTCCGCTCGTCGCTCCCTCCTCATCCTCCTCTTCCTCCCTCTCCTTCCTCTCCTCCTTATCCCCCTCCTCCTTCTTTCTGCGCTTTCTCTTCCCTGCAGCTCCTTCTTTTCCTCTGACATTTCCTCTCTTTCCTTTCTTCCTTTTGCTCGCCGCAGTGCCCATCGCAGTTTCGCCCTTCTTCCCCCTCCCTCTATCTGGACCTGCCACCTTTCCCCCCTTTTGCTCCTCATCCTCCTCCTCAACCTGAGCCTTGTTCTCCTTCCCTCCCTCCCCATATTTCTCCTTCTCCGCCACCATGTCTTCCTCATCCGGCATCTCCAATGCTATCCCAATCCCTCCCCTGGCCATCGCGCTCCTTAACCCCACCTTCTCCATCTTCCCCTTCATCACCCCCCTAAACCATTCCGTCACCACTGCCCCTCCCTCCCTCCCTCCCTCCTCCCCTCCCTCCTCCTCAACCACAGCTTTACTCAACTCCTGCCCCACCGTATCAGACAACACCGCCCTAGCGACCTCCATGCCTCCCATCCCTCCCTCACCCCCTCCCTCCACATGGGCCGACAACTCCCTCAGCTTACTCAACACCCGCCCCAGCAAATCCAAAGACTGCAAGAAATAGATCGATTCAGCCCCCCCTCCCTTCCCTCCCTCCCTCCCTCCCTCTCTCCCCCGCTGTTGGTATAAATCCTTCAACAACAAGATACAAAACGCCTGCAGAAGCATCTCCGCCGCAGGCCATTCAGGGAGGAGGAGGGCGAGGAGGAGGTCGTCAACAAAATTCACCAACACCTGCCGAAACCCCCCCCCCCCTTCCTTCCTCCCACACCTCTCCAAGAACGCCCCTGCGAAATAGTGCGCCACCTGCAGCACTCCATCCTCCCCCTCCAACTCGCTTCCCTCCCTCCCTCCTCCTCCTCCAGCCCCCAGAAACCCACACACATCCTTCTCCTCTCCCTCTCCCTCTTCCTCCTCCTCCCCCCTCCCCCCCGCCCTCCCCCCCGCCCTCCTCCCGAACCTCCCCAGCTCCTCAAACAGCGCTGTTGGTCTCCTAACCACTCCCTGGAGCAGCAGCATCACCAACGCCGACACCACTTGGATGTTCTGTCCCTCGGCTCCTAGGGTCGCTGCGCGGTAGTGCAATCGAAACGTCCGGAGGTTCCGCTTTCCCATCGGCAGCTTCAGCAGGAGCCCCAGTACGTCCTCGACAATCAAAGCACGATGCTGCTCATAAAGCCCAAATATAGTCTGCAGTAACGAAATGGCACTGTGCTGCACCGGCTGCAGCTTGATCAGGCCTTGCTGCCCTCCGACCCCTCCGGAAGAGGCAGCTCCGGCATCCAAGGAAAGGGTGGAGAGGCAGAGAGGGGTGAGGGTCAGAAGGAGGGAGTCCTCGAGGCGAATGGTGAGCACAAGGCTCTCGAGAAGGTCGAGGAGCTCGTTGATTTTGGGCGTTATCCGGGTAAGTTGTTGGAGAACGGGACGAAACATCACCCAACGGTCATGACTGCTGTTGCTGTAGCTGCTGCTGCTTTTGAGCGTCGTTTTCGATTTTTCACGCTTCTGTGTCGGCTTCATTTTCTCCCTTTTCTTTGCGCCGCCGCCATCCCCGTCCTCGTCCATCCCGGCCTCCTCCTCTTCCTCTGCCTCCTCCTCTTCTTCCTCTTCCTCTTCCTCTTCCTCTTCCTCTTTCTCACCGCTATCACTCCCCCCCCTCTTCCTCCCTTTGTCCCTCCCTCCTCCTCCCCCTTCTCCTCCTCCTCCTCTATACCCCTTCGGCACCGGACATGAAGACGTGTCAAATGCTGGGATCAGATGACAATTCATCTGATTCTTTAGAAGCACCACACATTCCTCAACCAGCTCCTGCATGACCAACCGTCGGTCTACCCCTGGCGCCGTCATCACCACCAATGCGGTCGCTGCCGCCTCCATGCTCATCAACGTTTGTTGCAAATGCACATTCCCTCCCCCTGTTGCCTTCATCCACGCCCCCAACCCATCCGCCCCCCCACCCTCCCCCTCCTCCTCCCCCTCCAGTACATCGGCAGCCTCCCTCAGGATGTTCAAGCTCGATCCCGCCGTGATGTGCACCTGTAAATAAGGCACCATCGCCAACAATGCCTCAGGAGGACAAGCAGCAATTCCAGGGCCCCCGTCCTCCTTGCGCAATCTGAGCAATTCGCGGTAGAGTCGTGAAAGCTCCCCGGCTGTCATTGGGCCGCCAGTGGGAGAGGAGGAAGAGGCTGAAGGAGGAGGACGAAGATGAAGAGGTTGATCCCGCCCCCGTTGGTTGCTCCTCCCATTCGTGTGCTGACTAACACCATTCTTCCTGTCGACTTCATCCTCTTCGTCTCCTTCTTCCTCCTCCTCATCGTTGTACCCCCGCCCCTCCCTTTGGGGCACACATCTGTCTTCACAGTTCATGGCCAGCTTCTCCAAAAATGCTACCACGTCGACTATCATTCCCGCAGCCTTCTCCACCCTTGCGTCTTCCTCTTGTGCTACCTCCATCAGCTGCCCTTCCCCTTGCTCATTGGGGCGGAAGGAAGAGGGAGGGGGGAAGGGGAATGTTGGCACTGCTGCTGCTGCTGCTGGAGCGGCTTGCTCTTCTTCCATTGGCGATGTTCCTGTCGCCTCTAGTGCGCCTAAATTGAGACCCTGTTGGACCAGTATCATCTCTTGCACATGTGGTGCTTATATGTCCTTTTTTTAATGCTTGGTGACGGTACTCGTGCCTGTCATGGGAGTGTGAGGTATGCGGAAGGGAGGGAGGGAGGGAGGGGTGGGGTGAGGAACTAGTGCGTCCGGCCGCGGATGCGCGAACGGATCATTTGGCTGTCTGGGCTCATGTGATCGCCTGTCACGTTGCCCATGCGCACATCCCATATGTCTGGAGCGGACGCTCCATAGAATTGCGTCGGGGAGGGGGCTTGGAGACATTGCAGCGAAAAGGCTTCTCTGGCGAAGGCATGAAGAGTTGGAGAGTCTATGGCAATGGCAGACGAAGCAGTCTGTCGCAGAAAGACAACCCAACAATCTCCCGTCTACCTCTTCTGTATACAGGTGCTTATATGTAGACGTGATTTCCAGGGTGTGTTCGATGAAAATAAGGAAATGGCAACCTCCTCTCTCCAAGCTCCACCACAGCTGCGAACTGGCTGTGATGACGATGAGCATTCACTGCAACAGCACTCTCCACAAAGTCATATAATATATAATCAACCCCATGCCACCACGGGAATTTACAGGGAGCTTGATAAGCTCAAAGGCTTTCGGGTTGCTGACTTCACGGTTCCCTATGCCGCCACTTTTGTTTTTTCAAGCCCCCATTCTAACTCTCCCTCATATACACCACCACTATGAAAATTGGACAGAGACCTAGCACTTTCAGACACTCCCTATGCTAGACGAGTGGATAGAGACGCTCCAACGCGGGGAATGCATCAAGGAGCACGAACTGAAGAAGCTATGTAGTCTGGTAAGTCCGAGCGTCTGCTTGCTTGTTGCCTTCCCGCTACTCCCTCTGTGCCCTCGCCACCTCTGTTCGTCGTGGTCCACCACATCTGGCCTCGTCTCCCTCCAGGCTAGTGCATACCGTGAATATCCGCTTCCTTTATATGGTTATCCTCAGCTGCTGCACAAAGCTAACCGAAGCCTCTATCCATTGCTCCTTCCAACCCAACATCTCCTCCCCCCCGCCTTCCCGTCATCCTTCCCTACATACCCATTCTAACCCTGGCGGCTCCCTCCCCTTCTCTCACCGCACAAACCCAAAACAAAGGTGAAAGAAATTCTTATCGAAGAATGCAACGTCCAACCAGTACGGAGCCCCGTCACGGTCTGCGGGGACATCCACGGCCAGTTTTACGACCTCCTCAAGCTCTTCGCCTGCGGGGGGGAAGTGCCTGAGACGAGCTACATTTTCATGGGGGACTTTGTGGACCGAGGGCACAATAGCGTGGAAACCTTGACATTACTGCTGTGTTTAAAGGCGCGGTATCCCCAACACATGACCTTGTTGCGCGGGAATCATGAGTCGCGGCAGATCACACAGGTAAAGGGGGAGGCGGGCGGGAGGGATGGAAAGGACGCTGTTTTTTTGTGCGAAATGTGGACATATATCGGTACGATAATTTCCGAATCCATTTTTCCATTCCTCCCTCCTTTCCCCTCCCCCCCCTCCAGGTGTACGGTTTCTACGAGGAGTGCATGCGCAAGTACGGCAATGCCAACGCCTGGAAATATTGCGTGGACGTGTTTGACTACCTCAACCTGGCCGCATTGATAGATGGGCAGGTCCTGTGCGTGCATGGTGGGCTCTCTCCAGAGATTAGGACGGTGGATCAGGTATAAGCCTTGCCCTTAACCCTCCCGCCCTTCATTGACTCCCTTCCTTCTTCAGGTCTTGTCTTTTTCCTTCTTTATCTCACCTCAGCCCACACACCTTGCCAGTTCTCTCTTTCGCCACGTATCTCTCTTGATTTTCTATGACTTTCGATCAACAACATGCGCCTTTTCCCTCCTGGTTGCTCAATACATCTCAATATATCCTCTCTTCCCGCATTTACTCCCGCTCTCGTTCAGATCCGCACCATCGACCGTGTCCAGGAAATCCCGCACGACGGCCCATTTTGTGATATGATGTGGAGTGACCCCGAGGACATAATTGACCCGTGGGTGATCTCGCCACGGTGAGGGAGGGAGGGAAGGGAGGGAGGAAAGGAGGGAAGGAGGGGCATGGATGGCTGGAGGTCCACGACCTGTGTAAGGAAGGAGGAGAAAAGAGGACAAAGATCATCACTAGAGCTCATGGTGTTTGTCGTCCTTCCGTTCATGTTTCTGATGACCCTTCTATCCAGGGGTGCGGGGTATTTATTCGGAAGCAAGGTTACGCAGGCTTTTAATCACGTGAACGGCCTGGAGCTCATCTGCCGGGCACATCAACTAGTTATGGAAGGTGAGTAGCCTCCACCTCCCATGTAATTTCCTCCTTTCTTCCCTTTCTCCCTCCTTTCATTTTTTCTGGTTGACTCGTTGCAGCGTGAAAACGATAGTTACCCCTGTAATCCCGGCATCTGATCGTCCCCCCCTCCCTCCCTCCCTCCCTCCCTCGCAGGCTTCAAATACCATTTCCCCGAGCGCTCGCTCGTCACGGTCTGGTCTGCTCCCAACTACTGCTATCGATGTGGTAATGTCGCGGCTGTGCTTGCCTTTGACGAGAACCTGAACCGAGAGTTCAAGATGTTCAAGGGTAAGGAGGGAGGGAGAGAGACTTATTACCGTTTTTTCGATCGGTCGCCTCACTCTTTCCTTCCCTCCCTACCTCCCTTTCTTACAGAGGTGCCGGAGAGCAACATGGCGGAGGAACGGAGAAACCTCGTACCTTACTTCCTGTAAAGTCATGCAAGGATAGGGAGGAAAGAAGGAGGGACGGAGGGACGGAGGGGCGAGGACAATGATTTTGCAAGGAGGAAGAAGTGGGGGTGGTGTGTACACAGGAGAGATCAAATTCCAATAAGTGAAAGGGAAGAGCGGACGGCCTCGTGTGTGTGTGAGAGAGATATATTCAAGAAGATAGAGAAGAAAAGAAAGCGAAAGGGAAGGCCCTTTCGCTCCTGTTTGTGTGTGAAATCATTTTTGTAGTGAGATGATGATGTAATCCTCGAAGTTGGATTTGAGGGTGGCTTTGAAGTGCGGGCGCCTCACTCTGCCGCAAGCAGGAAAGGACTGAGGAGAGGAAGAGGAAGGGGGAGAGAAGGGATAATGTAGCACCCAAGCAAATATGGGTGTGAGGCGCGCGGGCAACTTCTACGCAGCTCTGGTTCCTAAAACGTCACATGATAAAGCAGAGAAAGATTGGAGATAAAACAATGTTGGTTGCATTACGAGTGGCTGGTTGCCACCGGACATGCACCACATATTTCCTTTCACTCGCACGCTTTGGTGTTTCTGGATTCTTAAAATTTTTCGCATCGTCCCTCCTGCGTTCTCCCACGCTGGCCACTTCGGTCGTTACCTCAGTCGTGCGGTGCGCTGTGAGCATGGAGTCACTGAAGATCAACAAGTTAGAATACGAAGAAAAATAAGTGGCTGGAACAAGTGGCTAGAAGGACCGAGAGTGAGCGAGTAGCGAGTGAAAAGATGTCCCGTAAACAAACTCGAAAAGCCGCCCCCGGGCCGCCGGCGAAATGGAACCTAGGTCCCCATATCCATCCAAAGGGTCTTTCCGGTATTTTCCTCGAGCGTTTTTAAAGTCATATGTCTAATCTGTCTTTTCACTTTCTTAAAATTGATACGCCAAATAGCAGACTGACGTGTGTACCTTTCGGTTGCAATGAGGCCCCACACGCCGCACTGTCTTCCTTCTTCCCTCTCTCCATCGACTCTTCTCCTCGCACCAAATACTGCGCATTGACAACTGCTCATTCCTTGTCATGGCAAATCCTTTTCACCTTCCCTTCCTTCCAGATTCCTTCTCTCTTCCTCACCATTCGCTCAGTTTAATTATTCTCTGCCTCCCTCTTCCCCCTCCTACGTACAAATCCATCTCACCCTCCCATCCTCCTACCTTTCCTCTCTCTACCACTACCATCACCTTCTACTTTCCTCCATTTCTCCCATCACTTCCGCCCACCGGAGCAGCAGCAGTAGCAGCAGGGGGCGAGGAAAATAACGCCGCAAATGTCCCGGCCGGCAGGTATTGCTGCAACGAATGGCGTGGCGCGTTTCGCAACACCCAAGGGTGGGTCGGAATTTTGTCCAATGGTAAACGACACGACGGCTCTTTGACCAGCAGCTTGGCAATCAAGTCCTGGGCCTCGGACGAGACCTCGGGAGGGAACCTCAGGTCGACCCGACTAATTCTTCGGTAAGTCGCCTGATGCCCCTCGGCTTCAAAGGGGGGATTGCCAACCAAGAACTCGTACATCAAAACGCCCAAACTCCAAACATCGACCCACTTGTCGTGCTTCTTTCCCTCTATCATCTCAGGGGGCAGGTAATCCAAGGTGCCACACAAGGTCTCCCTGCGAGAGGAAGGCGCGTGCACAGACCACCCAAAATCCGCAATCTTCAACTCACGCTTGGGCCCCAGTAACAGATTCTCTGGCTTGATATCTCGATGGATGACGTGCTTCTCGTGGCAGTACCCAAGAGCGGAAGACATCTCGAGGATAAATTGCGCAGACTGACGTTCGGAGAACCGACCTTGGTTGGTCAGGTGCTTGTAGAGCTCGCCGTGAGGCGCATACTCCAAGATGAGATAAATACGCTTGTCGTCGAAAAAGTAGCCGTACATACGCAAGATATTCTTGTGACGGAGGTGAGCTTGAATTTCGATCTTTTGGGGGGGGGGAGGGGCGTGAGAAACTACTCGTCTTAGACACAAAACAAGGGAACACGCACGCACACAAAGACACCGGACAGAACCTACCTCCCGCCGCAGTTGGTGCTCGACCGACGAACGGAAGAGCTGCCGCTTTTCTAGGACCTTGATGGCAACGATGAACTGCGTGCACTTTTCCCGGGCGAGATACACAGCACCAAACTTGCCGCGGCCCAGCTTCCGGCCAATATCAAAGTCGTTCAAAGACCACACACGGTCCGGGTCGGCGGGCTCGCGCGACGAAGAAGAGGAGGGGGCCTTCTTGAGGTTGTCATGACTGCTATTGCTATTGTTACTGCTGCTGCTGCCTGAGGTGCTGGTGGTGTTGGGGTTCACCGGCATGTTTTCTGGTGGGGAGAAGAGGTGATGTGGGGAAAGGGATCAGAGAGGAGAAGGAGGGGATCGATGCAAAAGAGGACCCAGCACGCCGCTTTCTTAACAGCACGCAACCATTGATGAACAGTGAAATTACACATACCTTTGTCTTCGACCGTCATTTTGCGTAGTGGGGATGAGAGACGGGTATTGCTTTCGGACATCCGCGGGGCGGGCGGGCGTTTGCTGCAGGGGGACTGTCGCACTGAGAATGCAGCCAACCAAAGGCACGCGTAGCCACAGGTTTTAATACCTGTATTAAGAAGACGAAATAAGGCTTAAGCATTAGCGTTTGTTGAGTTTGATGCCTTGTTAGTTGGTCATTTAGCTGTGGCTCGGTCGTTGGGTTTGTCCAAAGCGGCCAGTCCTACGCGCACTCTGAGCTTAAGGCGACTTTCGAACGGAGGGATGGGGTTCAATGCACAAGCGTCTGTGAAAAGTGTCTGATAGTGCTTCGCAAGTGCTGTCTGTGTGGTGTAGCTTTTGGTTGAAAGTCTTGAGACCGATGAGGCATGGCTGGTTGCTCCTACTCTGCTAAGGCGATGGGCCTTGCTTGTTGAGCTTCCTCCAGCGATGACGGATCGCCGACCCACATATCGTTCGTCTTGCCTGTCTCACGCGCGCCACACCACCAATTCCACGACACAGCTGGCCTTTACCAGCTGATGGAGAAGGAAAAAGAGGACGGCTACAACACGCAGACAGCACAAGCGCAAGCCCCAGCATCATCATCTTCATCCTCCTTCTCCGCCTCCCCCTCGTCCTCCTCAACGAACAAAGCTGCCGCTGCCAGCGAGGCACCCACACCACCACCAGGCCAATCTAACGATGACGCCCGCGCGACTTCCCAGGCTGCTGCTGTCGATACCTCTACCTCGGTGTCCCGCATCATTTATGGCAAGGAAGTGCCCAGCGAAAACGACGAGATCCAGTACAAATGGGGGGCCATCTTCTACAACTATTCCCCGGCCCAACGCGCCCTACTGGCCTTGGATGAGGTCTCCATGTACAGCATCACGGACACGCGCTCAGCCAACAACACTTCGCGGATTTTGCAGCAACTTGTGGGGGACCGAGCCGTGATCACTGATGGCTGCGCTGCTGCGGGCGGGAACGTCCTGTCGTTTGCGCAGCATTTCCGCCAGGTCCAAGCCGTGGAGCTCGACCCGCAGCGGTTCAGCCTATTAGAACACAATGTGAAGGCCTTGGGATTAACTGATACTGTCACGACGTATCGCGGTGATTTTCTGGAGAAGTTAAAGGAGTTGAAACAAGATGTAGTGTTCCTCGATCCGCCCTGGGGAGGAAAGTCGTACGCTGAGAATGACATGGTAGATTTGACCTTCGGGGACCTCCCTTTATCTCAGCTCTGTGAGCGTCTCAAGCCCCATGCACTATACATCGCGTTGAAACTTCCGTTGAATTTCAATTTTGAAGGGTTCAGGCAGGCGATTACTTCGTCGGTGGTAAGGGCGGATGATCGATGCGCACGGAAACAGCTCCTGGTTATCTTGGACACGACGGGGAAAGTCCACCCACCGTTTCAGAGGCGAGAAAAAGGAGGAAGAGGAGGAGGGGAAGGAAGAGGAGGACAGGGGAATGGACGGGGAGGGTATAAGCGGGAGAGAGATGGTAATCAGGCGCCTTGGACATTGAAACGCAAGACAACGTAAGAAATGAATGAATGAAAAGAAAAAGAAAAGACAGAAGGAAATAGGACGGTGTTAACAGCTGCAGAGGATAGCTGGTTCATGATTTCTAAAGCACCCGTAAAAGCAGGTAAGGAGGGAATCTAAAATATTATATTGTTCACTTTCTTTGATACAGTGCCCATTCACACATTACTCTCACACATATGTACCTCTTACTGCATACACACCATCCTCCTTCTTCTCCTTTTCCTCCATGCTTACAACATTCCCCCTGACAAAACTTTCACTATTACGACCAAAGAGCCTCGTCATCCTCCAACGCCTCATCCAACAAATGGTGTGCCGGAGTTTCCCCCCTCCCTCCTCCCCCCCCTTCGAATAGAAACCCCTCCCCTCCTCTTCTCCCCTCCCCTTCCCTCTCATCCTCCTCCTCTTCCTTCTCCCCAGTCAAACTCGGCCCTACACATCCAGGAGGAGGAGCAAGCAACGCCTCACGGGTCCCTTGTCCCCCTATCCCTTCCCCTTCCCCTCTTCTGCCTCGTCCTCTTCCTATTCCTCCTCCTCCCGCATCGGCGATAGCCCTGGTCAAAGCCACCAAATCATCCATATCCTCCTCATTCCCCTCTTCCTGCTCCGCTTCACCTCCCCTCTCCGAATCCATATATCCTTTTACCCCTCGTCCTCCTCCTCCTCCTCCCCCTCCTCCCCAGCTTCCAGCAAAGCCTCGCACCAACGCCGCAAAGTTCTCACCACCCAGCTTACTCCTTCCCCCCGCTCCCCCTCCTCCTCCTCCTCCTCCTCCCCCTCCTCCTCCTCGGTACGTCACATCCTCGTCCGGCTGAGCAACCATCGAGTCCAATGACGATGGCCCGGTGAATCCTCCCCCTCTTCCTCCTCCTCCTCCTCCTGCTCCTCCAAAGCCAGGAACGTAAGAAGCGAAGGAAGAGGACGTGGTGAAGGGCTGCTGCTCCTGCTTCAGGTGCGCTTGACCAACATAAGGGATACCGATGGGTCGGCTGCTGCTGATGCTGCTGCTGCTACTTACATCCCATTCCCTGTCACCATCGGAACTGCGCAAGGGAAAGTTGCCAGGGTGCTGGAAAATGTTGTGTTGTTGTTGTTGCTGCTGCTGCTGCTGCTGCGCTGATAGGTCCTTTCCCATCGGCGACCCCGAAAACATATCTACAGGTCCACTCTCCTCCTCCCCTTCCTCCATCCTTTCCTCGCTTTCTTCCTCCCCCTCTCCTTCTTCCTTCCCCTCCTCCTCCTTGTTTGTGCTACTCACCACGGTGCCCCCTAGTAGCGCCAAGGCATGCAAACGAGCCTCTTCTGACTCCCAACCCATGTTAAGCCGTATGCCAGGTACGCACTGCCTCTCTTGTTGAAGTTGTAGGTCCTGCTGCTGCTGCTGCTGCTGCTGCTGCTGAAAGTGCTGCTGCTGTTCCTCTTGATATTGCCGTTCGTACTGCCGCTGCTGCTGCTGCTGCTGCTGAACAAGAGCCGCAGATGGTGCGGGGTTATAAGAGGGCAAATGAAAACCTCTTGCAAAATCTTCTTTTCCTCCGCCACCATTATATCCCTCACTCTCATCCATTATTTCAACCTCCTCCTTTTGCTCCTCCTCCTTCTGTCCCCTCTCATGCTTCATCCCCACCAAGCTCCTCCTTGCATCTTCCTGCTCCCCGCCCTCCCCAGCATCTACCATCATCATTCTTCCTCCCTCCCCTCCTCCGCCTCCTTTTTCCCCTCCTCGCCTTACCGCTGGATAGAAGCCCCTCACATTCTCAGGCACGACATTCAACCACCTCTGCACCCCCGGGCCACTCACAAAGATAGCTACTCCACTCAACACCATCACGCACCCTACTGCCACATCAGGCCCGTACTCCTCAATCACATCCGTGTGCAAATAACCATGTACTTTTCCCGTGGGATCTGCCAAGGTGATACTGACGCTCCCGTCTGCCGTGTGATCCACAGCGGTCACGACTCCGGCAAGCTTTCGACCCACCCGCAGGGTTTCGTCTTGCCAGCCCTGTGCGACCTCCGAGCAAGTGCACCCGAGGACTCGTTGCAGGATTTGGGCGGTGGTGACATGCTGCTGTGATAACGACGACGGCAATGCGGAGAACGAGGAGGAGGAAGGGGGGGAGGAGGACGAGGAGGAGGAGGAGGAGATGGGCAAGCCGTAATCCCGGCACATGTTTTGCCAGGCCCCATTGGGTTGGAGAAAATGGAGGAGGCCCAAATCAGGAGTGTTACTGCTACTCATGGCTGTGGAACTCGCTTTGATAAGGCCTTCCTGCTGCGGTGGCTGCTGGTGCAGCTGCTGCTGCTGCTTCATGTATTGTTCGGGGTCCGATCTGCTGCCCCTACCATCGATGGTTGCGCCGAGTAAGCCCAACGGTCCTGGAAAACGTCGAGGCTGTCGGTGCTGCACTGGAAAGCCCCCTCCTCCACCATCATCTATTCCTGGAGGGCCGCTGCCCGCGTACGCCATGGGTCTGTTTGTATGTGTCGGTCTGGGGTAAGGTATGTGATGGAGGTGAGACCCTGCTGTCGGGGTAGTGGCCACGTGTTGGGCAGAATTTCGACGCCCTTGTCCCCTTCGTCAATTGCCAAGTCACGGATGCCCCCATTGCCGGAAGTTTGAGTATGTGTACGTGTCAGAGGATGGCATCAATGGTTCGGTCGGCTACCAGTTGCTTGGCAATCCTTTTACACGCCTCCAGCTGGCATCTTTTCAGCGACAGCGAGATCGAGAGAAAGCACAAATGTGGTGAAAGCCCCCGCCCACGATCACCAAACGCACCCCATGCTGCGCCCCAGAGGGAATGCCACCCGTACACGGATAGCGACTCACAGCCTGTCTGGAGAAGAAATGCAAGGCCGACGAGAGGCGGCAGAGATCCCTGCAGGGATGCAGTCGATGGGCGGGATTGAGGTGACATCCAGTATTGACCAAACAGCGTGAGCATGGATATTCTCATTTCTGTGTTTGTGTGCCACAGTCCCTGCGTTTTGTCTTTGAGTGTGGCTCCAAGTAATGTCACGTGAAAAGAAAGCGACGCGTGTGGCGAGAGAGCTTCACCCCTGCCTCACGATTGCTGGCCCATGTCCGTGTGTTATGAACCGGGCTTGGGAGGTGGAGGCGGTGCCAGGCATGTAAGAGTGAGGGATAATGAACACGGTGGCGCCGATATGCCAGGTAGTGCAACGGAATACCATGGAGGGTGGTGCGAGCTTGAAAGCGGCGAATGCCGAGATTTTGAAGTCCGGTCTCAAAGCCTGCCGTGTTTAGTTGCGGCGGTAAAGCACTGTACCATAAAACCTTCCCTAAACTCAGACAGTCTGCGCATGAGTCTCCGTTCAATATATTATTCAGCAAATTCTCTCTCTTTACTCTGGCGGCGGTGGTGGAATAAGAGAGGAGGCTCGCAAAGCAGTCTGAGCCGACTCCTCACGTCGTCGTTGACGGATGGCTTCTACCTCCTTAGACGTCCTCCCGTGGCGCATGGAGGATGAGGGGGAAATTGACTGCTTGCTATCCGGCACTTTTTCTCCTCGTTGCAGCTTGACTCGCACTGCTTGTTGTTGCATCGCGCGTGCTTTTGGTAGCAAGGCCGTCAAACGCTCTATCCTTGTGTGGTGCGAGGGATGAGTGGAAACGAACTCCATCGCCTTTCTCCCACCGCCACCATGCTCCTCTCCTTGTTCCATCCGCTTCCAAGCCTCTATAGCTTCCTGTGGATCATATCCCGCGTTCGCCATCAGCTGCACGCCCAATACATCCGCCTCTGTCTCCAGTCTTCTAGAAAAGGGCAAGTCCAAAATCAACGCTTGTAGGTAAGGCAGCAACATGTATTGCAAATAACGATGGGCAGACGAACCCAAGAACCCCGCGCAGAAATCGACGAAGAACGAGCCTACACATAAAATGCCCATCTTTTCGACGGAATGCCTGGCAAGCGCGTGACTGATCTCGTGGCCAAGGATGAAAGCCAAAGCGCCAGTGGTCTGTACTTGTTTAAGGAGGCCTGTGTAGACAAAGATGCTGCCCGAGGGCACAACAAAGGCATTGACCACATCACTATCAATGACGCTCACTTCCCACTGCATGTCGGTAATGCGGTCACGGAGGCGAGCGGCGTCCTCTCCTTGTCCTTGTATTTGCTGTTTTAGGCTTTTCAGAAGCCCCGCAGAAATGTCGTGGACAATAATCGTCTCGGGTGCAGAGCGTGGCAGAATGTGCTCTTTCTCTGCCTTGTACACCAGCGAAGCCGCCATGACTCCCAACTCCATCTCTTGCGTCGTATTGAGGAAGACGAGCTGCGTTCGTCCCGTCAGCGGGGCAGATTCGAGATGCGACACGAAAAAAGCACCACCCAAGCCAGTAGGAACAAGCAAGAGCCCCGCCACCAACATGGGTTTGGATTTGTGCAAGCCGCGCGCCCGAATCGTGTGGGCCAGGCTCCCTAGCAATCGGCCAGCTATTCTCAAAATTGCTTGGAGTTGCTCTGGGGATAAACCTTCGCCTCCACTGCTGCGGCGGGGTGGAGGCCTTCTGCCATGGGTTGTGTAAGCGCGGAGTGGTTTCGTGGCGAAGGTAGTAGAGATGCAATTTGGGGGTCGTTTTGGGAGAGTTAAATGGGGCTTGGCTGAGGAGGCAGGAGGTTTACGAGCTAGATGTCGCAAGCACATCAAGCCCCTCCGTGGCATCAGCATCGCCATTGTGGCAGTGGCAGGCTTGCCTGTGACGTGTGCGGTGGGTTTGAGTGGTTGGTTGTGTGAGTTCACTGTCAGTTTTGAACCATGTCTGTCAGTTGTGTGAAGAGGCAGCGAAGAAGAGCTAGACCTCCTCCCCTCCCTCCACCTACTGAAAATCCGCAAATTAACCCCACACTGACTATTTTAGGCACCTCATCTACGCCCTACATGTACCCATGGACTTAATGGATGCGGACGACGTCAAATTTGCCACAGCCGACACATCTGCGGCTTCCGTGGAGCGTGCGGCAGTCTCTCCAGCCACCACCGCCCCTCCCACCTCCCGTCCCACCACTGCTCAAAATACTCCATGCGCCCGTGCCAGCGACGCTAATACTACTAATGTGGCTTCTGCTGCGGCCCTTAGTGTTGCTCCTCAAAGCCAAGCCTCAGTCTCCGCTACCACAAGCATCCCCACTCCTGCCGCAGGTCAAGAAGAGGTACTCCGTCTCGTGGTCTCTGGCTTCCAAAAGTTCATGAATGCCAAGGAGGTCACCAAGATCATGAAGCACGCCAACATTGAGTATGAGTCCTTGAAACGGCCCATGTCCACGACCGTTGCTATCCTCCGCTTTAACAGCGTGGCGCAACGTGACAGGGCCGCAGCAGATTTGGTGGGTGTAAACGTTAAGGGACGGGCAGTGCGAACGATGGTGCCTGTAGACGAGGATCGGCGCATATTCAACAAGCAGGGTCAAGACCGGCGGGGGGCAAAGCGTGGGGTAGGGCACCAGGGAGGAAGAGACGACCGAGGCGAAAAGCGTGCCCGGGGTGGGGGTGCGGAAGACGGAGATGGAGGAAGAGGAGGAGGAGGAGGAGGAGGTAGTGGTGGAGATGAAGACGAGGGGCACGTGGAGATCGTCAAAACGCTTGCCGAAGTAGTGACCCCGCTTTTGAGCTTGCCGTACGCTGAGCAGCTCCGGCAGAAGGAGAAGGACATTGCCTTGGACTGTGTGGGGAAGATGTTTCGGGAAATCAAGAAGTCCTACGAACAAAAAAACAAGCAACTAAAACGCGCTCACCAACTAGGGGAAGGCGGCTCCTCCGACGCTGCCCGGCATGTCCGTGCTCCTGATTGGGCATGGGGAAATAGATACGCAAAGGAAGTATTTGTGACGGAGCCTATTTCTCCTTCTCCTGCTGTGGAGGGGTACAGAAATAAGAACGAATTTACTGTGGGCCGAAACGTGGAGGGACAACCGACGGTTGGCTTCCGCTTGGGCACATTCAGGGACGGAAATATGCACGTCGGAGGGTTGGAGGGAGGGTGTGTGTTGCTCGACCCGGTGACACTGAGAGTGGCCAAGGCGCTGCAAGCCTTTGTCAGGCGTCCGGGGGCGCTGCCTGTGTACGATCAGCAGAAGCATGAGGGGGTATGGAGGTACGTTACGGTGAGGAGGAGTCAGAGAACGGGGCAGTGCTTGGTATGGGTGTGTGCGGCAATCAAGAAGCAGGGAGAGGAGGCGTGGATGAGGGAGCAGAGGGAAATGGTCGAATACCTGACGGCACGGACTCGGCCTCTGTTGGAGGGGGGGAAGGAGCGAAGGAATGCAGGAGGGGAAGAAGGAAAAGAAGAAGTGGTTGGAGCTCCTCTACTTGCCACTCTTCCATCTACCAGCGATAGCGTAACGATAGATAAGAATCCTGCTTCTGCTGCTGCTAGTGCTCTTCTTCCTTCCCCTGCCACCTCTACCACCTTCTCCTCTTCCTCCTCCTCGTCCTCCCCCTCCTGCTGGACAGGCATCACCTCACTCTTTCTCGGACCTTACGAGGGCTTGAGCAACCCCAATGCTAACGACCCTCTGGTTCACCTGTGGGGGTTGAAATATATGGAGGAAGACTTGCTGGGTTTGAAATTTCGAATTTCCCCGCACGCGTTTTTCCAAGTCAATACCGCTGGGGCCGAGGTGCTGTATCAGAAAGTGGTTGACGAAAGTCGAAGGAATGAAGAAGAATGGGAGAAAGAAGAGGAGCGGCCGAAGTTAATTTTAGACGTGTGTTGCGGCACAGGGACCATTGGCATTTGTGCGGCAACGCAGCTGGAGGAGAAAAAGATGGAGGAGGAGGTGGTAGTGGAGGGAGTGGGGGAGGAGGAGAAAAATATAATCGCCAGAATAAGCGGTGAAGACGATCCCTCGGGTGCCACAAAACAACTCGAGGAACAGGAGAGAAAAAGCCTAGTCTTAGGCATCGAAATGTGCGAATCAGCGGTTGAAGACGCGCGGGTGAATGCATCACGGAATGGGGTTCAGAACGCCGCCTTTATCTGCTCCAAGGCGGAAGATGTCCTCCTTAGTATGCTTCGGGACCGGCCTTCCTCCCATCTCTCCAGCACTAAAGCTGCAGATGAAGCACGCCTTGCGGGGCTCTCTCCCGAGGTTCGCGCCACTTTGCGTGAGATCATGACTGCGAGCAGCAGCAGTAGTAGTAGTAGTAGTGTGATTGCCATTGTGGATCCTCCTCGAAATGGGCTCCACGTGGATTGTCTCCGGGCGTTGAGAAACTGTCCACGGGTCCAACGGCTTGTGTACGTGTCGTGTAATCCCACCAAGAGCCTGCCTCGTGACGCCGTGGCGTTGTGCGGTCCACCCTCTCAGAAATTGAAGGGGGTGTCATTTCGGCCCGTCAAAGCAATACCTGTTGACATGTTCCCCCACACAAGGCACTGTGAAGTGATTATGGTGTTTGAGAGGGGAGAGGAAGAGGCAGTGGAGGAAGAGGGGGATAAAGGCGTCAAGAAGGAGGGCGGGGAAGGCGGGGCGGATGAAGAGGGCGTGTTGGAGGGGATTGTGACGAAGACGCTGGTGGAGGAGGGAGAATAGAACATTTAATAAACTAATTAAGACAAATTCAGTACAGGACGTCAGTGTTCGGGAGCATTCATTTAACAATGCCTCTTACTCTTCTTATTCTTTCCTTTTCCTTCCTTGTCCGTAGCGGAATTCCCGTCCCTATCTCGCGCGCTCATTCCACTCATTTCACTCACGCACTTACTGTTGAGTCCTGACTCCTTCCCATGTCAATGACAAATTTCCCTCTCCCGTATTTCCTACGCTACCTTCCTCTATTTCTTCTCCCCTCCATTTCCCTCCTCCCTCTCTCCCTCCGTATTTCCTACGCTACATTCCTCTATTTCTTCTCCCCTCCATTTCCCTCCTCCCTCTCTCCCTCCGTCACCGCTAAGGCCGCCAGCTCCGGCAACAGCGCCTTTGCCCGTGCCTTATGCGTCGCACTCATGAAATAATGTTCTCCCATCGACAACCTGACTTCCTCTCCATCCAACACAAACGCCATTTCCCCTCCTTCTTTCCCTGCCTCCTTCAGTCTCTCATAACCCATCGAAGCCACAAAGCCCGACACGCCCGCAGCCTTGCTTTCCTTCCCTCCTACCACCTTCAAGATGCTCTCCTCACATAGAGAGATGGTGGGTCGAGTCACAAAGACAGTCACCGGGGCATCATTAATCGTGCATTGCTCTGAGCCTAGCTCCACGGCATGCGCAGGCTTGAGGAGGGAGGCGGGGAGGGGAAAGACCCGAAGGGTGCTTTGAACCATGGCAGCGTTGCTGGAGAGGGCCTGAGGGGAAGAGGGGAGTGAAGGAGAAGAGATGTGATGAGCCCGTCGTTCGGAAACGAAAGCAATAGCAAAAAGGAGGCTTGTGATGAGGCAATTAGTACCAAACCGTGCATGGCTACCTCTTCCTTCCTCCATCTTTCTGCCCCTCCTTCCCCCTTTCGTCCTCACCTCCTGAATGCCCTTATCGGCTGTCTCGTAATATATCTCCACCACATCCGTCAGCTTCAGTCCGACCCTTTTCCTCAGTTTCTGCACTCGATTCACCAGCTCCCTCGCCGTCGCCTGGGCCAGCACCCGCTCATCCTGCCTCGTGTCCAGCACCACCAGCAGTGTGCCGTCCTGACTGGATTCAGCTTGGAAGATAGAGGTATCTCCCTTAAACTCCTTCTTGAGCAACAGCTCTTCCCCGCTCAGCTCGTACCCGGCAACGGTCAGCGAGCCGTTAGTTTGGAACGCCTCTATCTCCGCCGGAGTGAGGGCGGCGATGGCAGCAGCGACCTGGGGAGGGAAGGAGACAGGGAGGGAGGGAGGGAGAGAGGGAGAGAGATATTGTGAGGACTCGATCGAGAAGTGACTGTGCGTGATGAAAGCGCCAACCCTCTCCATCTCCTCTTCCGTCCTTCCCTCACCTTCCCCCGATCTTTCCCCAAGCGCTTCCCCAGCAGCTTGTTGTTCGGTTCGACGTGAATATTGCTCCATTTCGCAACATCTTCGCTGGTGGTGACGGACCAGACGTTCAGCTCTTGTAACGCGTAGCCCCGCACACTCTCATCGAGGTGAGAGAGTTTGCCTGAGGGAAGGGGTTGAGGGATGAAGGGAGGGAGGAGGGAGGGAGGAAGGAAGAGGTAATAAAACACAATGCCGCTCACAGAGTACAAGGAAGCGATGGAAGAGAGGAGGGAGGGAGGGGGAGGCACCACAACATACCTTGATCCTTGGACACGACAATCACCTCCTTAACAGGCGTCTTGAGACTGATATTATTCCTCTCTCGGACCATCCGCCCCAGCTCGATCACTGTCTGCAACGTGGCCATTCGCTCTTCACAAGCCGGGTTCAACCGGGCCTCATCGTACATGGGCAGCATAACGTAATGTACGCTGTCCGCTTTTCCAATCGCATCGGGTGGGAGGGAGGAGGAGGATGAAGAGGAATTGGGGTGGAGCTTTCGCAGGTGCTGGTAAAGGAACTCGGTGAGGAAGGGGGTGAATGGTGCCATCAGCACGGTCATGGAGAGCAGGATTTCATAAAGTGTGGAGAGGCCGGTGAATGCTTCCTCGTCCCCTTCTTGGCCCTTGAGACGTGTGCGATTCAGGCGGACATACCTTGGGTAAAAGGGGGAGGGAGGGAGTTGAACCGAGGGAGAAGAGAGAAGGATTAAGGGAGGGAGTAGACGTGTCGAAAAATTTTCAATGAAGAGCATATAGGAATGGGAAGGGGGAGGGAAAAGGGTGTCGGAGGGGTCTGTATTCGACAGAATGAAGCTGTTTATCAATCACAACGGACAGATGAACGGAAGAAGGGAAAGAGGCAGGGGAGGAGGGAGGGAAGTGTACCTACCAATTCGTGAGCTCTTCAATGAAATGCAACAAGCGCGGGGTAACGGTGTAAAGCCGGTATGCTGCCATCTCATCATGGACGAACTTGATCATCCCCTGCAGTGAAGCTTGAATCCAAACGTCCATCACGTTGTTGCTCGCCCTTGCCCGCTCAGGGGACGGCACGAAATTCACACCCTTCTCCATCTCCAACCTGGCCAAGCCCTGTTGGAAGAAGCGGAAGGCGTTGATCCAAGGGAGGAAAACCCGCTTGATCATCCCCAACACGTCGTCTTCTTTGAACCGGAGAGGTTCCGCCCGGACCACGGGCGATGAAATCAGGTACAGCCTCAGGGCATCTGCGCCGTACTTTTTCAAAATATCATCAGGAGGCGGGTAGTTCTTCAGTCGCTTGCTCATTTTTTTCCCGTCACTCGCCAGGACCAGGCCATTCACAATCAGATTCTGAAAGGGTGGCTTATCAAACAAACACGTGCTTATGACCATCAACGTGTAAAACCATCCCCGCGTCTGGTCCAGGCCCTCGGCAATGAAATCCGCGGGGAAATTCGCCTCGAACTTCTCCTTGTTTTCAAAGGGGTAATGCATTTGCGCGTACGGCATGGACCCGCTTTCAAACCAACAGTCGAACACCTCGTCCACTCGCCTCAAGGGTGGAAATGAGGGGCCGCGGGAGGAAGGGATGGTGATGTCGTCCACGCTCTCTCGGTGCAAGTCGGTAATACCTTTCACTCCCGATAAAGTCTCCAGCTGCTCGATCGACCCGATGGCAACCTGCTCCTCCATGTCATCCGAACACCAGAGAGGGATGGGCGTGCCCCAAAATCTGGAAAGAGCAATAGGGGGGTGAGACGAGAGGGCGTGGGAAAGAGAACAATGTCAGTAATTGTGGTACATTCCAGTCATTTCCGCTCTCAATTCTTCCTCTTCCTCCCTCCCTCCTTCCCTCCCTCGGTCCCTACCTGTTCCTACTTATTGCCCAATCCTTCGCATCCGCCAGCCAATTATGGAAGCGATGCTCCTTTACAAAGGCCGGCACCCAATACGTCTTCTCGTTGTTCAGCAGCAACTTTTCCTTTACCGTTCCCACCGCGACAAACCACGACGGTACCGCTTTATAGATCAAGGGCGTATCCGACCTCCAGCAATACGGGTAGGAATGGGAGTAGGTCGCCTTCTCCACCATCCGACCCTTCCCTTTCAATGCCATACAGATCTCCGCATCCGCCTCCTTCACATGCTTCCCGCCAAAATCCACCACTTCCGCCGTAAACCTCCCATTGCTGTCGACCGGACACGGTACATTCGTCCCCTTCGCAATCACCCCCTGTGCCAAACACACCCGGTAGTCATCCTCTCCGAATCCTGGCGCCTGGTGCACCACTCCTGTCCCGCTATCACTCGTCACGTACCCGTCAACCAACACCCGAAACGCGCCTCTCTCCCTCCCTCCTTCCTTCCCCGCCGCCTTTCCCTCCTCGTCCCACGCCACAAAATAATCGAACAAAGGCGCGTACCTCCAACCCTCCATCTCTGATCCAGGAAACGGTGCCCCCACAATCTCATACCACTCCGCCTTCTGCTCTGCCGTTGGCTCCTTTTTCGCCGAGGCAAGTTTGGGGTAAAGCTGCACCAGTCGTGCCTCCGCCAGAACGTACTGCTTCCCGCTTTTCTTATCCTTTATTTTGACGTAGAGCATGGTGGGGTTCACGCACAAAGCGAGGTTGGAGGGGAGTGTCCAGGGGGTGGTTGTCCAGGCGAGGAGGGAGGTGGTGGGATCGGAAAGGAGGGGGAAGGAGACAGTGACGGCCGGGTCTTGCACGTCTTTGTAGTTCAGGCCAGCTTCGAAGTTGCTGTGGGACGTGGGGAGACAAGGAGGTATTTATAACTGGTCGAAGGGGAAAGTGCAGATAATAGTGTGTGGGATGGGGCCACAATCTGAGGGGAAAGCATATAGGGAGGGAAGGAGGAAAGGAGGGAGGGACGGAGAGACGGAGGGACGGAGGGACGGAGGGACGGAGGGACGGAGGGACGGAGGGATGGAGGGAGCTTACCTCAGAGGTGTGCCGCAGGCCGTGGAGAAGGGCATGACCTTGTAGCCTTGATAGACGAGCCCCTTCTTGTGTAGCTCCGAGAAAACCCACCACACGGACTCCATAAACCAGGGGTCTAGGAAGAGGGAGGGAGGAAGGGAAGGTGAAAATTGGAAGGGGGGGGGGGAGTTGGAGGGAGGGCAGGCAGGGAGGCGTACCAAGCGTCTTGTAGTCATTCTTGAAGTCAATCCAGCGCCCAATGCGTGTGACAGTGCGTTCCCATTCCTTCGTATAGCGGGTCACAATGGAGCGGCAGTGGTGGTTGTACTTAGCGATGCCCATGGCGAACACCTTGTGGGGATGGGGGAGGGGGTAGGGGGGTGAAGGGTGAGGGAAAATGACTACATACATACCGATCCCCACATCCCTAATTTCACATACTTGCTCCCGATCCTTGATGCCCAACTCCTGGTCAATCTCAAATTCCACGGGTAAGCCGTGGCAGTCCCAGCCAAAACGCCGCACTACGTGATGCCCCTTCTGGTGGGCAAAGCGAGTGACAGTGTCCTTGATCGTTCCCGCCAGCAAGTGCCCTGTGAAAATGTTTGTTCGATAAGCATGTGATGAATGACTGAAATTTGAATAGGATGGATAAAACGAAGGACGGAATCGACAGCGACAAACCGTAGTGAGGTAACCCCGTGGCAAATGGCGGGCCGTCATAGAAAGTGAACTCGGGGCGACCTTCGCTCAGCTTCAAAGATTGTTCAAAGGCCCCAAGCTCCTCCCACAGCTTTAAAATCTGTAAAGAAGATATTAAACCGAATAAAGAGAAGAGAAAGTGAAAAAATCATGATAGGAAGGACGAGTAGGGAAAAGGATGGGGAGCAACACGGATAGAGACCTTCACCACACCCTAAGACTTGCCCCTACAAATACGCACCTCTTCCTCAGCCTGTGCAAAGTTGTGGCTAGCCTCAACCTCAGCCATTATGATGATCTTAGTTGCGCTGTCTGGCTCGCGGAGTAATGAGTCGTGACGGGCCTGTGTGTTGTGCGGCGGCGTGGGATGAGATGGAGTTGGGATGATGATCGGGGTCAGGAGGTCGAAGAGCCCCTGCTCGTACTATATATGTCGAGCCGCGCCGCCTCAGGCAAAATTCCCAGGACGATGCAAGTACCTTATCAGCTGCGTTAGCTGTGATTTTTTTGAGGTAGACAGCTGCATGCGTGTGTTGTGGGTGTGTTGTGCTAGTGGAAAGCCAGCCGCTCAACGTTGCGTTGGCGAGTGGATGACGAAGATGGACGGCTTGAATGCCGCCATGCACGCATGACGGCACCGAAGAAGGCTCTAAGAATGCAACAAGGCAGGAACAGCAAAGATCTTGCTCACCATGCTATCGCCATATCGTTATTTATTTGGTATGTACAATTGTGGTACATTCGATCCTCATTCAACCATCCAACCCCTCTAGTGCTCCTTACTTCCCTCCCAGCGACCGGCATTCCTGCGCGAGCTGCCGCATCAGGGTGGCCGACGGCTCTAACCTGACATCGTAGCACTGCAGGGCAATCTCTTCATACCGAACAAATCGCTGCGAGAGCAATGCGATGATCCGATCCCACAAAGGCAGGAATAAGCCGGTGTCGTCGCTGATATGCTTGCGGACCCGTCGAAATACTGTCGCCAACCCTTCGGCCACTGCCTTGCGTGAACAGGGCTCTTGCATCAACTTGAGCAAGGCCGCCTTGGGCACGTGAATGCTTACGTCCTCCGCACCCACTTTAACAATCAGCTCCTCCAGCTGCATAAAAAATGCTGTGACCTGCGGGAATTCGTATTCCAAGGACCAAGCCACGTACCGCTGTACCGCCGCCTCGTGACATGCCTGCCCCTGATCGATGTACGGAGTCAAGACTTGCGAGCCCACAAGCCGTTGCTGGCGCGGACTCATAGTCTGGACGAAGAAATAGTAATTTTCTAACCGCACGACATCGGCGTATTTGGGGTCTCCCTTACGGGCGATCCGCTCTAACCAGGCAAAGAGCGCTACTGACAGTTTCTGCAACGCCGCGTTAGCTACGTCGATCGGATGCCCCCTCACAGCCAACGCAAGTCGGTCCACAAAGACAGGAAATTTGGCAAATGGAGCCAGCACGCCTGCGCGCTTGATGTCCGGAGACTGGTGGCTGAGCCAAGCGTCTTGCTCGGAAATAAAATGATTGAATTTCGTGGCCAACGACTGTTGCAACGACAGCAAGAGCAATGACATGAAGTGGTCCTCAGGTACCAAGCCCGTAAAAGCAGGGGCCGCCGCGCCCATTCTTATATTTTCACCACAACTACTGCTGCTATTACAGCTGCTGCTGCTTCCATTGGGTGGACTGAATATCTGCGTCATGACCGCCAGAATCGCCAGCCCTTCAAACGGGTCCACATCCGTCGCCATTTCTGCCTGCTCCGTCAGCTTCTCCCTCAGCTTGTCAAACTCCACCTCTAGCACACTCTGTAGTTTCCGTTGGTCCTCCTCGTTCTCTTTTGGCTTGAGCTTAAACAAGTCCGTCACAAATGTCTGCTCTTTTTTCACAATTGGCGCCAGCTGTGTCAGTGCCTGGCCAATTGCCAAGGACAAGGGCATTGCCCCCCCCCCTCCTCCTCCTCCTCCCCCTACACTCCCACTTCCACCCTGTTGCAACAAAGAGGTCTCGTGCTGATAGTAGGAGGCGATGTTCTTGCTGGTAATGTTATTGCGGGGGGAAACCGGACAAGTCCCTCCCATGCCTACACCTCGTCCTTCTCGGGAAGATGATGAAGGAGGAGGCAAAGCCATAGCACCGTGAGCTCCAAAGTCATTAATGTGCGCCCGTGGTAACGACGCCATCGCTGCACCTGTTATCCCCAACCAGTTTATCGGCGGAGATATCGCCTCCTCTCTTCCTCCACCTCCGCCACTACTAGTCGCTCCCATCGGACTGCTGTTGCTACTACTACCACTCCGTCTCCCTCCATTCCCCAATACCCTTGCATGGAGCTGTACAAAATACGCCTTCAACATGGGTTTGTACAACATAGATTTCCCCGCATCTGAGTAAGCATGTAACATATCATCGAGCAAGGCTGGGCCCGTCGTCACGTCCTGTAGCATCTTCACCACCACCTCCACCAGCGACTCATAATCAAGCAAACGCATGTGGAACGATCTTTGCAAATTCTCCATCCTCTGTGGAGAAAGCAAATCGGCCGTTGCGCTACTTCCTCCCCCCCCGCCTTGCCCTTCTCCTCTCGAAGATAACAGCAGGCGGCTCTCGGGTTGAACGCATCTGGGAAAGAGGAGAGAGAAGTACTTGGTGATACGTTCCAGGAATTGAGCGCGGACGTCGCTGTAGCGGGAGGATTGTGAACGTAGACTTTTCATTGCCATGAGACGACGGGGAATAGCTTTAAGAGGCTTGCTGCTGCTGCTGCCGGCACCATTGTCGATGGCGTCATTGGTTGGTGCTGTGGTGAGGGAGGAGGATGGAAGGGGTTTCATGCCGAGGGCGGGGGGAAGGAGGACCTTAATTGGACGGGAGGAGATGCTGCTACTGCCGCTGGTGGGGCTGGTGATATCAAGGGAGAAACCTCTTTTCAGCCCACTGTTTTTGCTGTTGTCTTTGATGCTATTATTTTCATCCTCGGGGAGGTCCCTGCCTTCCAACAGGGCCAAGGCATTCTGCAGGCGTTTGGCAGCCAATACCAACACGGATACCCGCTCAGAGACCTGCGCCGAGGTCTGACTATCGCTCAACTCACTCTCCTCCTGTTGATAGTGCTCGGCAACGCTTTCATCTGTGGCATCACCACCAAGGACCAGCACGCCGGGGATATCCAATTGCCTAGCAGGATATCGAAGGACACGCTCGCTGTCGGGGTCGAGGGAGAGTTCTAGAACAAGAGGCTTGAGCACTGCGTTCAAATTCGTGTAGTTCTTCCATTGCCGTTCCAACCTGTTGTTCTCCGCCTCAATCTCCAACATATCCGTCTGCATTAATGTCAAGGCATCCCCCTTGCTCGAGAGCCAGTTTTCCATCATTTCCAATTCACCCGCCAACACGTCAAGCATGTCCACCAACTCCAACGTCGACATTTTATCTTTGCCATCACCATTCCTCCCCGCCGAAGCTGGCCCAGCAGGAGATGGTGGAAGAACAGCAGGTATAGCGCTGGTATCCTTGCAGCTTTTCCATTTTCTGTCGCTTGTGGCACCTTTGCCTGGAGCGGGAGCGTGTGAATGGATACAGGAAGCCGCGGCTGTATGTGCTTTTGCAGCAGCGGTTTCCCATGAGAGGAGGACCTCGATCGTCTCCCTCTCATGGTCCTTTAGCTGATTTAAAAGCTTCGCGTCGATGTCGTCCACCGTTTGCGCTGGCGAGTTGAACTCGTCCAGCATCTCCTCCACCTCCTCATCCTTGGCATGCAAGGACAGCAAGGGTTCAACCAACATACTCTGGGACGTTATCCCTCCTCCCCCTGCAGCAGCCGTTTCACCCTTATTTTCGTACTCCAATACCAACGTCATAAATCGCCTCAAGGTCTCATTCCGTGACAGAAAGTTCTGCGTGCTGGCCGTCACGCTTAACCCGTGCAAGTCCACCGACCTTGCTTCAGGCTGGACACCACAAAAGACATCGGCAATCGTCAACAAATTCCAAATCACCTCATCCCGTAAGCTCTGGCTTGGCGTCGCTAAGTGAAGAACACTTCCTCTTCCATTGTCATGACTATTCCCCCACTCTCCTCCTTCTTGCTCGAAGGCAAGGGTGAAATCCGCGCCAGATCCATACTCGACAGAGAACAGGTCATTAAGGTACACATCATTCTTGATCGTAACTTGCACCTCGGAACCCGACCCTCCAGCCGCCACAGTGAAATAGTAAACCACCACAAAGCACTTGGACGAGGTGGAAGGTGCCAATAAGGAGCCTGACCTTGGAGACGCCACTCCTGCAGTAATACTCGAAAGGAGCATGGGCCGATCGCCATCCCCATACTCCTCGTCGTCGGTGTCACGCGCAGCAGGGGCAAAACTCGGTCGTGAGCCAATCTCCAAAGCCACACACAAAAAACGACTTCGCTCTCCGCCCACCGCGCCCACTAATCCACCAATGTTGTACTTACTGGCCTTTCCCTTGTGGACGGCACCGATAAACAGAACCTCTTGCTCCTCTGGCTTCTCAATAACTTCCTTGTGCACTATCCGAAGCAGTTGCTCACGGCTAAAATAGTCTCCCAATAATCCACCCAGGGCATCTTCGCCCATGTTGCCCACCGGAAGGGAGTTCTCACTGCCGCTCCCCCCGAACATGCCGAAGACATTATTACTACTCCCCCCCGAGCCGCTAGCTGGGCTGGACTTGTTGCGAACGTGGCTCAGGCGTTTGTGATAGGACGGGGCCTGCTTTCCCTTGAGCAGGCGCTTGATAGAGTTCCGTGCGTCCATCGCTCGCCTGTCTTAGCATTGTTGTCGTGGACGGGAATGAGCGCGTGTTTGGGAATCATAAAAATCAAGCATATTCAATCGCAATCGAGTGCTCGCCAAACAAGTGTCCGTTTATGAGCGAGAACATAGACAGGATGAAGTCTCTTATCATTAGGTCTGCACCTTTATATATATCGTCTGAGGAAAGATGTGGTAGCTGCCCGCCATGCCCAGTGTGCAGCCGTGTACAGGCCATCGCGAGCTGTGTTGTCATCCCCCCCCGTTCCGATCTCCACAATGTTTGGGATTGACGGCGCTTGGAAATCCACTTTAACGAGACTCATCCTCGAAGCCTGGGAGAACGACGGCAGGCTGCTACCGAGCTCGGACAACCACAGCAGCAACCACAACAGCAGCAGCAGCAGCAGCAGCAGCAGCAGCAACAACAACAACAACAACAGCGGGAGCAGCGGCACCAAGGGCGTGTGGCATGGTCTCGACGGAGCTCCACCTTCACTTAGCAGCCACTTGCTGGGACTGGCCCACCTCCGCAGTCGTCCTAGGCCTAGACCTTTTGCACCCCTCCTTTTCCATGCAATCACAGCCACAGCAGTCGGAGGGGCTGCGGGAGCAGGAGGAGCACCAGCAGCCTTATCACCCGCCACCTCCCCACCCCCTCCCCCTGCTCGGCGAGTGGGGTACTCTCCTCCCTCTTTCCTCCCTTTACTCCATGCCCTTCGGGAAGCTTTCTCAAGGGCAAGAAAAATTGGCTGTGATTGCTCGAGCTATGATCATTTTTGATTAGGGTTGTCAGGGGTTGGACAGCAAGCATCGGACATTGGTCTTGTCTTTGTTGGAGAACATCGCCAACTCGGCGTCTTCTTGGTTGACGATGCTGTACGTGCGTCATCACGAGGATGAGGCATTGGATAAGGTAATACGCATGTGTTATAGCTGGAGAAGGGTCATGTGGCGTTTGTCGTTTCTGGAGACGCGTGGAAGAAGGTGGATGAAGGGAGGAGGGAGAGAGAAGCGATGGGTGAGGATGGAGAATAAAGGAGTGACAAAAGAAACTGTGTCAAGCCAGGACAATGCAGTGCGTGCATATTTCCAAACTGGACGGGTTTTGCGATTTATTCTCTATAGGAGGTCACCTTGCCGGTGGAAATTGTGAAGGATGGAGAAGGGAAAGTAAAATGGAACAGGTGAAATAAATGGCCCCAATGAAAATGACAAAGCAATTTTTGCACTTTAATCTTGCTGACGTATACTTGTATATACGTATCATCCTTTTTGAGGCTACGAAAGGTTTCCGGAAGGGAGGGGCGGTCTAGCAGGACCAGAGGGCGTGAGGGGCGAGGGAGGTGCAGGACGAGAGCATGAAATGCACACGTAAATCTAGCACCGCAGCGTCCTCGACTCCGAGCCAGACCAAAGCAAAACAAAACCAATTTGAACAACTTGCAGTGTGCGCTTTCACACTTCCCTTGTAACGCTCACTATTCCCCATCTCTCCACTTGATATACCTACTTCCCCATCCTCCTCACCAACGTCCCCAACCGCAAGCACATTCTCCCGGTCCTCTTCGTCACCCCACGCTTAGAGCCGTCGAAGCTGGGCACTTGAGATAGCATGAGAGGTAGCCTAAATTATTCTAGCCTAAGCTTTATGGGTCAACTTACAAACTAACGAAGACGAGGAAGAAATACGGAGGGTGGCTATATGGCAGGAGCGAGGCGGGCGGGGATGTGGGGCTTGGTGCGAGTGCTGGAGAGTGAAGAGGCACTCAATGTGCTCTTATCACCGGAAACAAAGGAAGGCGCAAGTGAGAAAGGGAAGGAAGAAGGGCGGTGTGATGTCGTGTTGGTGGACGCGCTGTGTTCGTCCTCGGGTGTGTCGAGACGCCACTCTTCCCTGCGGTGGACCCTTAAACCCGAGGATGCTCTCGTCACCCTCCCGGCCATCCAGCATGCCCTGCTCGCGCAGGCGCAAGTTCACAAGAAGGTGGGAGGGAGGTTAGTCTTTGCGACTTGCTCACAGCTCAAGGAGGAGAACGAGGAGGTGTTGGCTTGGTTCTTAGAACAGTACGGAGATGGAGGGAAGGAGGGAGGGAAGGAAGAGTGCTTTCGGGCGTTGCCTTGGCAGGGGGAGGAGGCGTCCTTGAGAGCGGCGACCCAGGCGTGGAGCGATCGAAACGGGGGAGAGGAAAGAAGGGAGGAGTTGGCGCCGGGGACGGTGCAGTTGTTGCCCCACGGTGCATGGAATGGATGGCTTTTATATGGCGAGGTTCGAAAGGTATCGATGAAGACATGGGATGGATATTGCAGAAGTGGCAACAGCAGTAGCAGCAGGAGGAGGAGGAGAAAGAATAAGTGTAGGAGGGAAGGAGAGGGACGCGAATTTTTAATAAACTCGTTGATGTATATGTATATTAAGTAAAAAATGGAGGAGGAAAACATTAGGTGCGGAGAGAAAGTACTTTTGGAGAGGGCGATAGAAAGAGGGAGAGACAAATATTTCCAGTCCACCACCACACCTCGTCCAAAGTCAAAAGTTACCAACAAATGGGTCTATATGGATCTTTCAACTCCTTTTTTGGTGGCTAGAATCCTGAAGGAGTGTGGAAATGTAAATTTTCAACAAGTCTCTTTGCTCATAAAACGGCCGGCAGAAAAATGATGATGCGCTGGCCCTATTTTCTTGGTGACAGGGGATGAGGTAGGTATTTGATGCAGACGCCATTTTTCATCATTACTCCCATTTGTATAAAATGGCATTTAAAGAAGGTTGACATTTCGCTTTCGTCGCTGTGGTCTCCAAATGTAATGATAGATGTCCCGTAAACGTGGCGTCTGGATCTCTCCGTTCATGCACACTCATCCGGTTGTGGATAAGTGGTTAGTAAGCTACATGAGATAATGTGAGCTTAAATACGGAAATAAATAACGAGGCATGCGAATATATTTTCTTTTTTTTCTGCGTCATATATTAGGTGAGCGGAAATCACTGCTGCAATGTGCTGCTTGGGCAGTTTGGATGACAACAGGCCTTTGAGGTGCGGTGCTTGTCATATCACTTATGCATTTGATTTCCAAACTCACGAACAAAATGTGTCCGTGCATGTACCGACCTGCACTCTGCCAGGCACCTGCATGTATCTTCAGCATTTCAGCGACGAGCGAAGGCAAGCGTGCGGCGGCGGAGCTCCCGGCCGGCCCGCCTTTTTCTGCGACCGAAGATCTAGTGTGCAGTGTCTGTCAAACTGTCAAGGGCTGACGTCTCGTTACCGGAATTCACAGGCACGTGGACAGCGTGCCGAACACCCTTCTATCCACATAAGGATTGGGAAATTTTCGCTTGAGGAGCGCAGCCTTCTTTTGCAACTCCGTTTTTCGCGCACTGCAGGACGTTGGGGTGTGCCGCTGCCTCCTGCTTGAGCTTTCTGTACACCAGGTGTCAACAGTCCCTTACCCACGTGTAGACTTTGTGTGTGCTAGTGGAAGACCTGTAATATACTCTTGCCTGATTTCCCTTTCAATGTCGTGAAAGCGGAAGCGTCTCTTGACAGCTTGTTCCTGTTCGCATGGACAAGAACAGGTTTGGGAATCGGCCCGCTTTGTTGAATTACAGGAGTGCACACCACTTTTCTGTCTCCAATTCCATTCACATGCACCCCTGCAAACCCGGAAGACCATGCGTGTGCCTTTTCAAGATCAGGCTCCTTTCTTAAACGTGTATTGTCAAGGAGGCACTGTTATAGTGGAGCGCGGTCATGCCGTGCATCACATTTCTCCCTTGTTCCGCCTTGATCATCTGACGCGCACAGAAGCAGCGGTGGTCCCCTAAAAACCACATCTTGCTCTTCACGCTCTTTCGCCACGGATTGGCTGTTGCATGGTATAGCCAACAACTGATACAGGAGGATGTTGCAGGCCGGGCCACCAGTCAGATAGTTGCTATGCGTAAACGCCTCGGCCAGGATGACCTCGATCTCATCTTCTTCGCTCCTTTGCCTCATATCAACCCCCTCCCCCCGGTACCCTGAACTCGCACAGATAGCAACTAAAGCACGCCTACCTCGGTGAGAGTAGAGAAGGTGGAGACTCGACCACACAAAAACGTGACCTCAACGCACCCTCGCAGGTATGGCTTGGGATTAGAGTGTTGAGGTTGAGGGAGGGAACGGTGGAGGGAGGGAGCGGGTTTGAACGGCGCGGCGTGCTCTTGCACAGGCATTACCTCGGCTTCAAGTGGCTGCACGGGTGGGTTAAACTTTTTAATCACATCATGCCGCCATCGCCCATTTACGGTGCCTCGATTTTGTCAAAGGGGAAAGGGAAGACGGACGCGAGGGAGGGCACTCCTATCCTCACTTCCAACTGATTTTTTATGCCGTCACTAATTACCATCACCACAATCATGACTGTACCAACCACACAGCCCTGTTTCCCCTGCTAGCAGCAGTCTTCGCGGTACACCTTCCTCCCGTGGATGCTCAGTGAACCCCCAGGACAAACGCCCACCTCATCCTTCCTCATGTTTGGTGCCTCGGTGTCTAAATTTGTCACGGGGGCACGCAACAGCGTCTCGGGCAGCAGCAGTAATTCCAACAGCAGCAACCATGCTGCCGCCGCAGGAGAGACTGGGACACAAATGTCGAGCACCACGCCTGCGGCCTTGTCAGCTGCCTCCTGTCCGAGCAGCAGCACCATCACAGCTGCTGTAGCTGGTGCTGCTTCCTCCTCCGTCTCTGGAGGAGACTCACCGCGTGGGAATGGCTCAGCAACAGCATCGTTACCTTCTCGGGGCTCCCAGAAAAATTTGGAGGAGATGATTGGGTCGAGTCTGGCCTTCGCGATCAATAGCCTGGACCACCTGGTGCATCACCCCTCTATGGCCATGGCGTCTCTCGCTGGCCTCGGCGGGAGCAGCAGCAGCAACAGCAGCAGTTGTGGCAGTGGCAGTGGCAGTGGAAGTGACAGTGACAAATGTACCAATGGAAGCGACAACGTCACTGGGAGTAGCACCAGCACTTCAAGCAGCAGCAGCAGCAGCAGCAGTTGCAGCAGCAGTTGCAGCAGCAGTGGTGCAGCACCAGCCCTCCCATCTTCCACTGCAGGTACCATATCTCCTGCCGGTTCGGCCTCGGGGGTCACCAGTGGGACGACCTCTCCCGCAGACACCACCTCGGTCTCGCCCGAGAGCAACAACCTTCTATTTCTTCAGGCGCAAATGCACGCGCGAGCCCCGGGCCAACATGCCCATCCACCCGTCGCTCCCTCCCACCCATCCCTAGAACCGAGCACATACCACCTCTACCAGCTGCAGCAACAGCGCCGTCAGCAACTGGAGCTCCTCCAGCAGCAGCAGCAGCAGCAAGAAATGGGAGCAGGAGCAGTAACAGCGGGGGGTCACCCTTCGGCCGCTGCCTTGTTGGCCGCCTCCTCTCAGCAGATGGTGATCCCTGGGAACATGACGGCGCTCGCGCCCCACTTCCTCCAGCCGCACCAACACACGCGCCCCATGCCCAACCCACATCACGCCCGGCTCCCTGTTCCACCCCCCCTGCCACAACAACAGCAGCAGGCAGCCCTGCGATTGCAACAGCAGCAGCAGGCAGCAGCAGCAGCGAACAGCGGCGGCAACAGCAACAGCTGTGCCTCTTCCAACGCAGAGAACTCCACTTCCTCCCCGGCATTCAGCAGCAGCAACCACCTCCACCACCTCAACAATAAGATTGGCAGCAGCCATCAACAACAGCACCAGCACCAGCACCAGCACCACCAGCAGCAGCAACAGCAGCAACAACAGCCGTCGGTGTGCAGCGCGGGCGGATCCTCTACCCTTAGCAACAACCACCCTCACCACCATCTACCCCTCCCCATCCACGCGCAGTTGCAGCGGCAGCAGCAGCCGCAGCAGCAGCAAATCCCTCCCCCCTACCCTCACCAGCAACAACAACAGCTGCAGCAGCAGCTTCAGTTCCTCCAGCAGTTGCAACTGCAGCAGCTGCATGGCACTACCAGCAAGGCACCAGAGCATGGAGGACGAGGAGGAGGAGGCGGAGGGGGAGGAGGCGGTGGAGGCGGTGGAGGCGGCGGAGGCAATCGCGCTGCTTTGTTCGAGACCCAAGCCGGGATAGAGCTTTGTCACTTTTTGCTGGAGACGGAATCTCGGGCATTGACCCTTTTCAACGTGGAGCAAGTTTCTGCCGAGCTCTTGATGCGAGCCTGTGAGAACATCGGGTCTCTTGCCTACCTCCGAATGGACTTTCGTGCTTGTCGAGGAGTCGTCTTTTTGGCTTATCAGGACCTAAGGGCCTCCCTCCGTGCCTTCCACACACTCCCTCGCGACCTCGCGGCTCTTGTGGAGAAGCCCGCCCCCACCTCTTCCTCTTCTACGTCCTCTCCCTCCACCTGCACCTCCAATCCCCGCCCTTCCTCCCCCCTCCACCCTCTCCCCTCGGTCCATTATTCCATCATGCTCAACGCTGCCACCACCCCCCGCGACGGCATCCTCCTCGTCCGCGAATGCCCTTCCTCCCTCCCTCCCTCCGTCCCTCTTTCACTGTCCCTCACCGAATCCGACGTCCAAGCCGTTTTTGCCGCCTACGGACAGTTAAAGAACGTGCACCGACGCATGCTCCTTTCTTCCCTCCCTCACTCCTCCGCTTCCTACTCCTCATCTTCTCCTCACTACACAACCGTCACCCCTCCCACGGGCCTTCCTTCCCTCCCTCTACCTCCTGGGAATACCCTGGCGTTCCTCGTCGAGTATTACGACGTGCAAGATGCGAAAACAGCGGCTTTCGAACTCTCTGCTACCACCCCCTGGGGTAATTCCATTATTGTAGACGAAGCAGAGAGATCAGAAAAGGAACGGCAATTAGGACAGCAGCTATTGCTCACCCTGCACAGATGGAGGGAGGAGCAGAGAGCGGCGCAGCTGTCGGCGGCGCTGTCGTCTTCCTTGGGAGTGGCTGCGACGGGGGGAGAGGGAGCAGGGGATGAAGTGAGGGAGGGAGTGGGAGGAGGGAGTACTGGTGGAGTTTTTTATGGGGGATCGCCGCAGAGTTCTGTGTCGGGGATGACGACAGCTGGAACTTCCTCTTCGTCCTCCCTGAGTCCCTCACAGCTGCTGTTTTTGCAGCAAGCAACTTCCTGTCCGGGTGTCACCTCCGCAGCGACGCTGATGAAGATGGCCAACGGTGTGAGCAACAACAACATCATCAACAACAACAACAACAACGTCAATAACAGCAACAACAACAACAACAACAACAACAACAATAACCACAACAACCACAACGGTGGGATCGGCAGTGCCGGCCGTGGCCCTGCCTACGGTCGAGGGGGAGTAGGAGAGTCGCAAAGCATGACACCCACCATCGGTCACCACTCCTCCTCTTCCCCCTACGGAGGCAGTCATCCGTCCTCTGCCCCTTCCTCCTCTTCGGTCGCATACCACCACCACCATCAGCAGCTACTCCAGCAGCAGCAACAGCAGCAACAACAGCTTTACATGGATAGCATGTCTCCTATTTCCTACGACGGCTTGGGAGGAGGGATGTTGGGGGGAAGCACGGATGCAGCAGCAGCCGCCGCCGCCGCCGCTGCCTTCAAGGGCATGTGGATCTCTCCAAATCACCACCTCGGCTCTCCCCCCCCGATGGGGGGAGGAAGGGGGAGGGTGTCACCCAATGCGGGTGGCCAATACCCCAGGCGGATGACGACGACGGCGGGCGCGGGTCGGTACCCTCCGTCGTTTGGAGGAGCAGGGATTGGGGGGGGAGGGACATCAGGAGGAGGGATGGGAGAGACGGAGTTTCATCTAGACGTGGAGAGAATTCTGATGGGGCTGGACAGACGGACGACGATTATGGTGCGGAATGTGCCTAACAAGGTAGGTTGGTATTGTTTCCTCCCTCCCTCCCTCCCTTCAGTTCTGGCAACAACTCCTCATTGAAATCAACATCGTCTGCAATGTGAAAGACGACGATTAGCTCATCCTCTCTCCCTCCTCTCGCTCCCTCCTTCCCTCCCTCCAGTACTCGCAACAACTCCTCCTCAACGAGATCAACACCGCCCACAAGGGGAAATACGACTTTTTCTACCTTCCGATTGACTTCAAGAATAAATGCAACGTTGGCTACGCGTTCATCAATTTCATCGATCCCAAGTCCATCATTCCTTTCTTCAAAGAATTTAATGGCCAGAGGTAAGCGTCATTTCCTCCTTTTTCTCCCTCTCTCCCCCCTTCCTTCCTCCCTGTCTCTTGTTCATGATCAAGTCAACTACTTCAACTCAAACCTTCCCCCTTCCCTCGACTCCCTCTCTTCCTCCCTCGCTCCCTCCCTTCCAGGTGGCATAACTTCAACAGCGAAAAAGTTTGTGCCATTTCCTACGCCCGCATCCAAGGCCGGCAAAGCATGATCTCCCGCTTTTCTAATTCCTCCCTCATGGAGAAAGATGGGGAGTATCGCCCATTGCTCTTTCACTCTTCCGGGCCTGACCGAGGCAAACCTGAGCCATTTCCCTTGTCCTCTAAGCACTATGGAAGGAGGTCGGGAAGTAACACTCCCACCACCCCTACGAGCTATGTGATGGGCATGGCCGGATTAAACCTCGGGGGAATGGGGATGATGTGAGGGAGGAAGGGAGGGAATTAGAGGTGGAGAGAGAGAGAAGGTGGATCTCATTTTTGTGCACCTGGCATTAGTAGAGAGTCAGGCGGGCAAGAGATGAGAAGTGAGTGCCCGTATGCATGTCCTTCCCATTGTGGAAGAGCGAGCGAGTGTGCCTGTCTCGGTAGATGTGTTAGGCCTTTTATTTTCATTGGTGTTCATATATATATATATATATGTGTGTGTGTATCTGGCTGTCTGTCTGTCTGCGTGTGTCAGCTCTGATGTCTTGTCACGATTTTCTGTCCTCGTTATTCACACACACGGGGAGCAGCAGCAGCGGCAGTAGCAGCACCAGCAGGAGGGTTGCCATTTGTAGCCGGCCTGGTAGTGTGTGAAGCAAATGGACAGAGGGAAGAAAGCTGTCGACGAAGCGAGCGATGAGAATGAGGGGATCGTGTGTAACATCACATCCATTTCCTTCACTATTTATTCGTCCACTCTACCCCACTATGTTTTAATGCTTTTGGATCAGGAATTAATATTCTTCGATTTACTGGTCAGTTGGATAGACAAATATTGAGGTAAAAAAGAGTGGATCCTGAACGAAGCGGCTCAGGATAAGAAGCAGTTGCAACAGCAACATCAGCAGCAGGAGCCAATTGGACGACAGGCAATATACATATACTAAGAATAGCAGCAGCAGCAGCAGAAGAAGATAGAGAAGAAGCGAAATGCAATCAAACTGACTTCTAGCCGTGAAAGAGAGACTAAATTGGAAGAGTACATACATTCAGGGCCATAAGACGATGGACAGGAGGTCCAATTTTCCAATTGATTTTGTCGTAAGTTTTTGTGTGTGCGAGGAGAAAGAATGTGTTTTTGGGTTCTACTACCAGTAGCTTCTGCCGCAGTAGCAACAAACAACAGCAGCAAGGAGACCAGGGAAGAGGATATGTACCGATTTTCTAGCCGCCCTTCGATACTACATCTGCTATACTATTATATTATTATTATTATTATTATTATTATATTATTACGACTACTGCTACTACTACAACAACTACTACTAGTACTACTGCCTTACAGAGAAATAGAAAAACGCGCCAAAAGTTGAGAGAATGCCCACAGACCCTCAGAAGTTTAACAGTAGAAAAGGGACTTGACAGAAAAATGACATTTTTATCCGCCTTGGAAAGACGCACGAGTGATAAACCCGAAAACAATATATGGACAAGCGGCTCTTTTTCCCCTTCCATTCCCCTTATGTACGATGATCCAAATGTAAAACCAAAGCCATATTTTTCCTCCTCCGATCCACACCTCTTTTCACGGGTGACGGGGGTGCTATCTCCTCCTCTTTTTAATCCCCTTTTGCTCGCTTTGATCACGTGCGAACCTACACGGAGAAACGAGGGAGGGTGGCTAGTATACTCAAGGATGTGAGAAAGTGAAATTCAAACCCAGCAAGTAATTAGGAGCCAATTCAGCAAAGGAGAGAGAGGTTAAAAGGAGAAAGAAGAGGGAGACAGAAAAAGAGAGAAGGAACGAAAGAACAGAGTGACAGAGAGTGTGACAGAGAGAAAGAAAGAAATGGATAGAGAGGCGATGAGAAAGTTTCCCAGAAAATACAAAGAGAGAAAAATCAGGGAAAGGGATGCCATGATAGAAAAAGACTATCAAGGTTTGACATGCAGGCAAAGTTTGCACGAAGTGCCATCAAAAACAAGATCCAGAACCACGCCGATAAGAGAATAACAAGAACAGGAAGATAAAGAGCATGGATGACGAGGAAGAGGAAACCCGAAAATCACCTTGAGAACTCGAACTCGAACTAGGAATTCGATTTTATGAACGAAGAGACGAATCAATGGAAGATATTTACTTCGTTAAAGGCTTTTCTCCCAAATCTTGGTTGCAATTTCTTCCTCTTCTATCACTTTCTCCGTCGCCACGCACGCACCTTTCCTGTATCCTCCATGCTATACTAATTTTCATCTTCCTCTTCGTCTTTTCCGTCGTTGAGAGGGTCTTTTTGTCGCCGTACTCCCTATACAGACGCTCATGTCCATGCTTCTTTCCTTCCTTCCCCTATTTTCCTTGCATCCCCCCCCTTCTGTTCACTCTGGTCGCAACGGCCGCAACACGCATGCCATCTGCCTCCCTTATTCCTTCCCTTTTTTCTCCCTCAACAAAAATTTCGCGTCTCCTTACCCTTTCTCTCCAGAAATATATATATATATTCGCTTCTCCCTTCTTTCCTTCTCCCTCGACAAAAAAATTTCATCTTTTTTCCTACTAATTCCACTACCCCAAAAACGCAAACAGTGAAAATAAAGAATGACTGTCCTTAAAAAAGACACCGCCCTTCCCCCTCTCTTCTTTCCAATCTTCCACTTTCCTTCCCTGTCTACATCTTCCCCGTCATGGCCCTCAGCATCGTCTCGCCCAGCAAAGCCGGCGACCGCGTCACGTGCACTCCCGCCTTCTCCAACGCCTCAAACTTACCTGCCGCCGTTCCCTTCCCTCCACTAATGATAGCCCCCGCATGTCCCATCCTCCGTCCCGGCGGTGCGGTACTTCCCGCAATGAACGACACGACCGGCTTGCTCTTATCCCCATGTTCCTCCAACCACTCCGCCGCCTCCTCCTCCGCCGACCCCCCGATTTCCCCTATCATGATAATCCCCTTCGTCTCCGGATCCGCCGTAAACCTCTCCAAGCAGTCAATAAAATTGGTTCCATTGAACGGGTCCCCTCCAATCCCCACACACGTACTCTGTCCCAGCCCTACCGCCGTCGTCTGCCCGACAGCCTCGTAGGTCAATGTGCCGGAACGAGAAACAATGCCGATGTTTCCCTTCTTGTGGATGGCGCCAGGCATGATGCCGATCTTGCATTCTTCCGGTTTAATGATCCCGGGGCAGTTGGGCCCAATGAGGCGGGTTTTAGTCTGGGAAGGGCGGGAGGAGGGAGGGAGGGAGGGAGTGTGAGATTTGTGGCGGAGGATGAAGCGGTATGCGACAGACGTTGCCCTCTTAGAGACGAGTGGACGGTATGCATGCAGGAGACAGGGAAAAGAACGGAATAGAGGGAGGAGGGATGTAAGGAAACGAGGGGAAATGAGAGTGAAAGAAAGGGAGAGGGGGGGAAGGAGGGAGGGAAGGAGGGAGGAAAGGAGGGAGGAAAGGCTGAGCCCTGCTACTTACCTGCTGCTTGAGGTACCATTTGACTTTGACCATGTCCTGCTGGGGGATGCCCTCCGTGATCGCCACCACCAAAGGGATCTCCGCCTGGATCGCGTCGATAATCGCAGAGGCACAGAAAGGCGGGGGCACGTAAATGGCGCTCGCGTCAGGTTTAAGCTCCCGCACAGCCTCCTCCACAGTGTCGAAGACGGGTTGACCAAGATGCATAGTGCCGCCCTTCTTAGGGGTCACGCCACCCACGACCTTGGTCCCGTAATAATCGATAGCCTGCTGCGAATGGAAGGTGCCTTGCTTTCCCGTGAACCCCTGGACTATGATACGCGTGTTCTTGTCGATCCAGACCTTGGCCGTGGAACTCATGCGGCGGGGCACTGCCATAGGTTGGACCGTGGACGTGGCCGCAGAGGATAGGTGCGAGCTCCACGAGCGGAGGCTGGCGCTGACACGGCAGACTCTCGAGGCCATCCTTGATGATGAGAATACAAAGGGTGGACGGGACGGACGAGCGCTGTGTGTGTTTGGGATGGTAGCACGACTGTCAGGGTGGTGTGATGAATCAAAGCAAGGTGTGCAGAGTAGTTAGAAGACTCTTTGGATGAGGGGGAAAGGTGGACCCCGGACGACCAGGACACACAGCGCAGCTCCTTCAGCAGGTTATCTGATTCGTTGGTAGCGCTGCCGCCGACCCTGTCCAGTGGTGAGGCATGGGTAAGGGAGAGGCGGGCGTTTGATGAGCGAGATTGAAGAAGTTCATGGCATCCTTCCGCCCGGAATCTCGTCTCATAACTGAAAGATAATTCCTTCCTGGTTCTTTGATTCTTGCTCTTCAACTACTCAACACTATCGTACCGACAAGGGGAAGAGCCGAGAAAAGGTGGGGAAGGCTTTTGTGGTTTAGCCGAGCATCGCTTTGCCGTAAGAGGAGAGTGCTTTCAGCAGACGTTACGATGGTCGTCAGAACGAGTCGTCATCGGCGACGACAAGCGACAGTTTGGTAATCTAAGTTTCAATCAATAGATTGTCCGCCCTCGACCCTTGCTGTTGGGTGCATTCATCGTTTTGCCAGGCGTGATCGTAGGTCTAGCTTTAGCGTTGCGATGCATGCACCGCCCTTTTGTACTCCCTCCCGACCCACACAATTATAATAATGCCCCAGTCTTTTTGTGCCCGAACCTTTCAAAGAAACAATATTTTTAACAAATGATAGCTGGCCAAACAGGCCTCTGAAACATCCCTTCTTATGTATTATGTCTCGTCACAGACTTGCCATTTCCCTTCTCCCCTTGGATTTGTTAGCATACGATTGTTAGCGAATAAATTGGGACGACATGTAACACTACTTCTCACCAAAAGAGCCAACGCCTCGAGTGGGAAACTATCTAAATAAACATCACGAACAAAAGCGCTACAAGGGCAGGCTCAATTCGAAAATTTTTCGTCGCTTGCTTTCTTTAATTATCTTGTCAATTTGAAACACGTCCCAGGTCTTTTTCTCACCCTCGTTTTTGCGAGACCCACCCGCCCGCCTTCTGCCTCTGCTTCTGCTTCATCTTGTTGCTGTGCAAAAGACTCTTTTTCTTTGACTGCTGCTGCTGCTGCTGTTTGTGTCGCTGCGGCCGCTGTGCTCCTCTTCCTACACCCTGCCTCTTTTTGTGTGGCTGCCCCTCGTTGTCATCATCCTCAATCTCACTCCTGTCCTCATCATTCATCAAACCCGATGACGACATCGACCCTTCTTCCTCATCATCCCCCCCGCTACCACCATCGCCACTCTCATCCTCCTTCTCTTCCACCCCCTCCTCATCACTCCCCCTCTTCCTCAACTCCTTCTCGTATTCTTCTCTGCTGATTTTGTGATTCCGGAGCCTCTTGAACAACCTCTCCTCCCTCCCCAACTCCTCCCACTCCTCCAAAATCTGCTGGTGCTTCCCCTTCTTTTTTTTCCTTTGTCTCTTCTCCGCTTCCTCCTCTCCAATACCATCTCCTACCTTCTTCTTTTCCATATCCCCCTCCTTTTTCGTCTTTCTCATCTCCGCCTTCCGCTGCTCCCTCTCCCTCTCACTCGCCGTCTCCTCCATCCTTTTCCTCCGAGCCGCCTCCCTCTTTTTATCCTTATATTCAATGCCTCGGGTGTCCGTTGACCACTTCTCGAAAGCCACCTTGATCGGGTGGTGCGTCAGCTCCGGCATCTTCGGTAGCCTCAATAAAGCATAAGCACGTGCCAACCCTTCCAGGTCCAACTGCACAAATCGGAAAATAAACTGACACTGATGCTCCTTGTACGCCCGCACAAAGGCCGTGTATGCCTTGGTCCCCTGTTCTAACACCTCCCTATCCTTCATCGCCAAATCTTTCACCCCCTCAAGCACCAAAGCCCCCTCCGGGTCGCTTTCCGGTAAGGCCACCTCCTCCTCCTCCAGCTGCGCCAAGGGCACACTCTTCAACCGCAAAAACTCGACATACGGCGCCTCCGCCTCCAGCAAGAACGTCAAAGACTTCCCCATCCTCCCCGCCCGCGCCGTCCTCCCCACGCGGTGAATAAAAAAGGAAGGGTCTTGCGGTGGCTCGTACTGGATGATCCAGTCTACATCTGGCACGTCTAACCCCCGCGCCGCAACATCTGTGCACAACAACACAGCCCCTCCACCGACTGCTGCTGCAGTGAATCGACCCAGCATACCATCCCTTTTCTTCTGCACCATTTTTCCATGCAACGCCGCCACGTTGCTCCCCCCACTTTCTCCCTCCCTCCCCCCACCTCCTAGTGCCTTCTTGAACATAGGGTGCTGTGTCAAAATAGACGCAAAGTAGTCGACTGCCGCACAAGTTATGAAAAAGACCATCACCTTATCCTTCTTATGCTTCGTCAGAAACGCCAACAGCCTCCCCAGTTTTTCCTCGGGCTTTTTGCACGTCCAATAGAAATTTGACAGTGTCTGGGGAGTGGCTTGAACTTCCTTCGTCCGTTGGTTCACCACCTGTACCGCTACCGTCGCCGGGTTCCTCAATCCCGCCCTTGCCAGCTCCCTCACCTCTCTCGTCTGCGTGGCACTAAATAAACCCGTACGTCGTTGCTTGGGAAGGTGGCCCAGAATGGCCGTTAAGGTGGCCTTGAAGCCCATGTTGAGTAAAGTGTCAGCTTCGTCGAGGATGAGGACTTCGAGCTCTCTCAGATCAAACAGATGGGCATAGCGTTCCAACACATCATGCAACCTCCCTGGCGTCGCCACCAAAATATCCGCGCCATCTTGTGAGAAGCGGTTGAAATTGTCCCCTACAACATCGGTGCCGCCTATTAAAAGCAACGGGGTCCTCAAGCCCGCGTGAGAGCAAAAGTGCGTCGCGACTTTGAAGATCTGCTTGGCCAGTTCCCGTGTCGGCGAAATAATTATGGCACCCACCTCGTGTTTCTTCAGCTGTCTTTCCCGTCGCAATATCATCTCCACGGCCGGTACGATGAAGGCCAGGGTTTTGCCGGAGCCCGTGACGGCTTCGACACACACGTCCTTGTTGGTGAGGAAGAGAGGGACGGTGGAGGCTTGTACGGGGGTCATTTGCGTGAAGCCCAGGGCACCGATGGCCGCGAGCATATTGGCGTGTAAGGCGGGTTTTAATGCCTGGAAAAGGTGTTTGCATTGATCGATAGTAATGAACAGGGAGTGGAAAGGTGTGGACGCAGGGAGAGACAGGGGAGGTCGGTTGGGACCATAGGATATGAAAGCGAAAGGAAATATACCTGGAACGACAAGGGATGGAGAGGCTTCTTGGGGCCGCCCCCACCGCTGCTGGAGGTGGTCGCGGTGGCCATTATGCTCTGTTAGATGTGGAATGAGTGAGGCAGAGTTGTGGTGGGTGCGGGGAAGCTGAGCGAGGAGCTTCGGAGCATCGCCCAAGGAGATTAGTATGATCACCATGTGTATAAGGCACACACACACACATACACACATATATTCAAACAGGCAATGAATCGCAGTGGCTACTTTAGTAGGCCTTCCCTCTTTCCGCGGCTGAAATCGGGCAGCAGGGACGACGGAGCAGGCGGGTACAGCAGCAGCACCAGCATCAGCACAAGCAGTAGCACCAGCATGGGCAAGAACGTCTCGTCCTCCTCGTCTTGGGGTTTTTGGGGCAAAACACCACCACCGCAGAGTAGCAGCAGCAGCGGTTTGACGACCGTGAATCGCGGCGGACAGGCTTTCTCATCTTCTGTCCCTTTCAGCTGCACTACCCCCAGCAGCAACCACTCAAGTTCCCTGTCTTCCCTCTCTTCCGAACAGTGCGAGCAGGCCTACCAGATCATTGACGCCGGATTCTGGCGCTTCGTGGACCGCGTTATTTTCGCTCGGACTGCTACGAAGGACCGCGCACCGTTGGTGGAGCTTGTCGAGGGCATCCGCACCGCACCCTACCTGCTCAATCTCTACGGCCAAGATCAAATTGATGAAATGCTGGCCCTCGTTGAAGCCAACGCAAATTATGTGACCTTGCCGCATGGACCGTCCAAGATGCTCCAAGTGACTTGGGTGACGTTGCCCGAGTTCAAGAGGATGTGTTCTTCTGTATCTGCTGCTCCTAATCCTGCTCCTGCCGTCACCCCTACTTCCGGCACAGCCACCAGCAATAGCAACAGCGGTAGCAGCAGCTGTAGCAGCAGTATCATCCGTATGAGAGGCCAGGCTGGCTCTCCGAAACGCCGTCGTGCCAACCCCGGTCATGAAGGCGGTCTAGCTCTGTCCAGACCCACCACCACCACCACCTCTTCCTCCTCTTCCTCCTCATCCTCCTCCTCCTCTTCCTCTCCTTCCTCCTCCTCACGCCGCCTCTCCATCGCCACCGGTCTGGATATGAATAAGGAAAAGCTGCTGTCACTGCTTCAGGACATTTCAGATGAATACCACGTACAGGAAGGATCGCACGCAGAGGAGGAAGCTGCAGGGTCAGAGGCAAGGGTGGAGGGAGTCCTGGCGGCCTTTGGCGCCCGGCAAGATCCGATGCGGGAGGCATTGGCTGCGGTGGAAGAGACGCTGCAAGTAAAGACGGAGGCGAGAAAGAAGGCGGGGGGAAGGGATCGAAGGGACAGAAACGCGGAGATGGAGATACGGATGGCGGTGGATGTAAAGGAGGCAATAGTGAGGGAGCGTATGGCCCCGCTGTCGGAGGATGAGCAGGAAGAGATTCATCAGTTGTTGCGGCACGGAAGGGACACTGACGTGGTAGTAAGCGGGTTTAACGTGGATATGCGACGCCAAGACATCCGGACGTGTGCCCCTTGCACCTGGTTGAACGACGAGGTGATCAACTTTTTCATGAATCTGCTCAAGGAAAGAGACCATGCTTTGGTAGCAGAGGCAGCGGCCAAGGGGAAAGAGAGGCGTAGCAACTGGTTTTTCAACTCCTTCTTCATCAGTAAGCTTCTTGACGACAACAATGGGTATAAATACGCGAATGTCAAGCGTTGGTCTCGCAAGGCCGGGGATTTGTTCAGCTACGACAAGGTCTTTTTCCCTGTCAATATTGGTAATTCGCACTGGTGCCTCGCTGTCATTCACATGCAAGAAAAAAAGATCAAGTACTTCGATTCTCTTGTAGGCACCGGTCGAGAATACCTCCTCCACCTCCGCCGATACCTGGAGGATGAGCATCAGGATAAAAAGAAAAAGACGTTGGATGTGAGTGGGTGGGAATTGGTTCATTCGGACAGGCAAGTGGTGCCCCAGCAGGCTAACGGTGCGGATTGTGGCTGTTTTGCTACAGCATTCGCCTACATGTTGAGCGAAAATTTGCCGATCAAGTACATCTCACAGGCAGACATGCCGGCATTCAGGCAGCGGTTGGTCATGAGCATTATGAAGAAGGCGCTGACTTGGTGAGATAGGTAGGGAGGGGTAGAGGTAGGGATGAAAAGACAGCGAAAACATAGGCCAACTGTCCAGCATCCAATACCTAAGAGAGTGAGCAATAAATTGCAACATACAAGCGTCACAAACATTAAAGCAACACCAAAATCATTGTAATTTACACGTGAGCTGTTTCACTTTCTATCTCTTTTTGTTCTGATTCTTTCGTCGGGCGTAAAGCGTGCTCCTTGCACCCCACGTAAACGACATTCGACTTAGAAGATGCCCAAATAGCTGCGATGGTACAAAATTTGCCTCAGGAAATAGAAATGTCTGATATTGCCATGTCTGGGTACGCGAGGTCGGAAAAGATGGGACGTAGGAGGCATGGGAGCGTAGAAGCGTTTCATGACTTTTTTTGGGTTCTTTTTTGGGATTCCACCACGCACTTTGCCAACATGAACATTTACACATGCTCATGATCCCTTGATAAAAATACACAGATCTCATTGCTTGGCTTGACTATTGGTATTTAAAAGTTCAGCAATCAGCATGGCACCCTCGCCACGCAATGTCTCGAGCAGGGACGACGAAGAGGAGAAGGACTCTGGGCTCCAAGACCAGGGCGGTGACGACTATCAAGAAAGTGATTCGTCTCAATCTGTATCTTTCCTTGGCAGAGGGGACGAAAAGCGTGTCGATGGCCATTTTTGCATCGGCGCGGACGAACGCGAGCTGCACAAGGTGAGTGAAGCTGACTGACACTTCCTGCATCTCTCCACCGGCACAATACCACTAAGAAACTCATGCGAAGCTCGTATAAATAGCGTATTCATGTCTTGGCCCTGTAAAGACATCAATATTTTGTATCTCTCTACAAATGAGTCCTATAAATGCCGTTCCCATCCCATGTTTTTACCCGCTCACAATATTAGACGTTCGCAGTCACCAGAAGGCCGTCGTCTTCGAATGTCTATTTGCAGCTGCAACACGCCCCGCATTACCAAGTCCTAGACGAGTATTGTGATGCTGTGTCTGCCTCATTGTCGTTGCCGGCATCACACCCCGCTCCACACGTTCACCCGCCTTTGGTCTTGTACGGGCCGTCTGGCGTGGGCAAGTCAGCGCTCTTGAGCAACTGGCTCCTTCATCACCAGGCTCAACGAGAGGCAGCCAAATTCAAAGAGGGCTTTGTTTTTTGGCACGTAGCTGGGTGCAGCCGGAGCTCAACCCTTACCACCAACCTGCTGCGGCGCCTGCAGTGCCATCTCAAGACTCATTTTGGGCTCAAGAAAGAAGTAGCTAAGGACGACAAGCGTCTCCGCTGGGACTTGCCGGATTTTTTGGAGCAAGCCTCGCATAAGGCCTCACAATCACTCATCCTTATCCTCGTGGATGGTCTTCACCTATTGAAGGACGAGGAAGGCGGGGATGATTTAAAGTGGCTGCCGCAGGTGTACCCTGCTAACGTGCGTCTGGTTGTGTCTACCACAATATATGAAACGGTGACTACGAAACTGGTGGTGGGAGAGGGGGCTTGCACCCATGAGCGCGACTCAACTCTATTAAAGGACAGAGGTGAGTCATTTTCCATGCTCGCGGAAGAATATGTCAGTTTGGGTTCGAGAATGAGTGTAAGCCTGCCAATCGTGGAGAGGAAAGAGAGTAGCAACGATGGTGACGATGAGGAGGGTGACGCTGTCTTCCTCCGCAGCAAGAGAAATAAGACATTCCAGGAGCTGTGTCGGCGTAAGTGGGACATTTTTCGGGTCGACAAGATGTCCCTTCCAGCATGTAAGGAGTTGCTTTGGTCCTGCATCACGCCAACTATGGCTACTGGGAAGCAATCTACAATATCGCCTATACAAGACTCGGGTAATAATAACTCGCTCCTGGCTTTGTTTCCCTCGCACTGTAAAGCTCTCTTGGCCTCTCCCGCGTGCAATACTCCCCTTTTCCTCCGGTTGCTACTTCAAGCCTTGCGATGGAGCGCCAACCAGAATCTGGATTTGTGGCGCCTCCTGACCTTCTGGGCGGAGGCCACGAGTGTGATTGAGCTCTATGAACGTATTTTGGATACTTGGGAGCAAGGGCTATCTGTCTCGAGCGCGTCGCGAAACGAAGCAATACGACGCATTGTAGAGGAACAGCTTGCGAAGGCTCACTCACCGGGAACGGAAATGATGAACGAGTGGGGCAAGGCCGGCAGTCGTGGAAGCCCCAATTCCTACAGATGCAGTAATGACGGCGTGGCTCGTTCATCTTGCGCAAGCTCTTCAACAGGAGGGCAAGATGTGCCTGACGAACTTCCCTTGGCTGAGATCCAGTGGCGAAAAGTGCATGCTGACGCTGACAAAGTCATCGAGGACGCGCGAGTGGCCGTGGAAGAGGCCGTCTCTCGAGCCATGGCGGAAGCAGTAGAGACAGTGCATGCGGACAAGGATAAAGATTTGACAGCAGGTATAACATATCCCAACGAGGCAATTGTCCAATTTCTGGTTCATCGCAAACAGCAGGAGCCGTCTAAACCCTCGGTCTTACCACCATTAGTCGCCTCAACCGCTATCCATACTTCTACGACATCGGAAATACTGCACGCAACCGTCATGGATGATCGTAACGTAGATGACGATACTAGAGTTGAAAAGATTGCATTGACTATGCCCATGCTTTCGACAACAATCATAACCACGGATTTGCCGGTAGCAATGGAACGTACAATTGTTACCTCGAGCTTTTCTACGGCTCCAAACCTGTGCAGTACCTCTCTCTCTGCTGATGTCCCCCTGTATCTGCGTGGAGGTGAGGAATTCGAGGGGTTTGGAAATATTCTTGGCAACACCCTGGCAGCCTTGTATGTGGCACGTCACGGCCTGACAGTGGACGAGCTTGTGCACTTGTTGCTCGACGTCCAGGAACGGGACGATCACCGGCTATGCACCCTTTTGTGGAAACAGAAGGATGTCCTTTTACGATCATGTCACAGCGCCGATACGTATCTGAAAGAATCCTTGCCGCAGCACGTTTTGGAAGGTATCATATTGGATAGGACAGTAGATGCACTTGCAACCGTCAAATTGCGGGACCTTCGCCGACTGCTTCATGAATCCTGTGCCCTGAATAAGGATGCAACGGTCTTGTACGAAGTATTCTTCAATTATTGCCGGGCTCAAGCTGCGCAGCCGTCATCGATCACTAGAAAGCAGCAATGTTTCAATAACAGACATCTTACACTGGGTGACGGTGTCGTGCAACAGCTCCTAGATATCCTGACCACATTAGGTGTCTTGGTTCCACGTGGAGACCATGTCCTGGTCATGATGCTTGAGTCGGAAGCTCTACGGCAAGCTGTGTTCAACCGGTATATCCAAAGTAGAGGCAACTCATTGATGAATAGGAACAGGTCAGTGCAATCTCGAGCCGAAGCGCTAGGAAGTGCAGAGAATGATGGAATAATCACCTACGGCGAGGCAATTTGGCACCAGGCAATCATAAAGTATTTTCAGTCACAGCCATCTAGTCTGCTCAGGCGCTGCGAAGAATTACCGTGGCACTTGCATGTTTGCCAGGAATGGAACGCATTAAAGACATTCCTGGTAGAATTGGATGCATTTAAGATGATGTATCGAGGCAGCCTTAAGGGTGAGCTGTTTGAGTACTGGCGCCTCTTAACAGAGGGTCCACTGTGGCGCCCTGCGGACCCTAGACCAGAAGGCAGTAGCAGTGAGGATTTGCGAGAGCTTGTGCAGGAGGACGGTCATTCCCCGCCGGCAACCGTTCCGAAGGAGCAAGTAGTCCCCACGGCTTCGCCTGGGCGCAAGATGCTTCCACCATTTGATATTGTTGAAAGCTATAATCAGAGTGTAGAGCAATGGAAAAACAATTCTGTAAGCTTATCTACGCAGACCCTGTCCGACATGTTACGACTCGTAGGCTACTTCTTGGCTGAATTCGCCGAGACTGTGATCTTCCGTAGCCCCTTCCCTCGCTATTTGCGCAAGCCCCTCGACCTTGCCTTGATGGAGATGGTGAATGTGGACAAGAAAGAGGATGAACACCTGGCCAGTAAGCTCTTTATCAGACTACTACCACCTGCGTCATCTCAAAAGCACAGTGATGGAAGCAACGGCGACGATACATCAGACGATGATGACGATGAGAATGTGGAGGACGAAGACCTACAGGATGATCTTGAGCATATCGATGATTGGGAAGACCCCGAAGATGTGAACGACGAAACAGACGAGTCAGACCAAGCGCGACAGCGACGGCTTCGACGGTTAGAGATTATGCAGTCTCGTGCCGCACTGGCGGCAATGGATTCGGCGTACTACTACTTCAAGCGCTGGTTCTGGATTCAGTTTCCATGGATTGCCCTTGCAAACGTTGATTTAGCGCTTCGGCAATATTTTCAGGAGGAAGTATCTGAGTTGGCGGTTAACTCAGCTTCCAGTACCGAGTCATTGCATTTAAAGCCGCAGGTTGGGGTAGTGGCACACGAGGACGGAGGTACTGAAACTGCCGATGCTATTGGGCTCACACTGGCTGCTAGCACTACCACAGCCTCATCCCAAAGGAAGCGGTTTCATCGTGGCCAAGAGCAACCGCTCGTGTGGACTATCAAAAAGCAAGATCCCACGCAAATCGGGGCTCTCGCTCCTGAGTCGGTTCAATTTCACACCATGGTCAGGGCATCTACGATTCACCTGGCTCCACATGCGGCTAACGCTTTTCGGATGGTAGAAACTCTTTTTCACGAGGATCCTCGCTTGATCAAGCAGGCAAAGAGGCTGAGTTCCAGCGCAGGCTGTGACAATGGCGGCGATGAGGACGGCTCCGATGAAAATGATGACGATGAGCGTGATGATGAAGATGGGCTTCGGGCAGCCTTTGTGTCAGGATGCAGTGGCCTTCTTTTGACGCGTCGAGAGAAGAGAGTACAGCATAGCAACCGGCGTGTAGGTAGACTGCGAGCGATGCTAGACCAAGTCAAAGCCGAGCGCAGCAGCATACAAACTCAACTTACGGCTCTCGAGCGCCAGGCCACCGTACGCGACCTGCATGACGAGAAAACCATTCGGAATATAGAGACGGGCGAGATTTTGATGCAGGCACTCCTGATGAGGCTGCGCTGTCTTACAGAGGCTTTGACTGAAGCCAAGGCCATAGGCTTGTATTTTGAGAAGATTGTTGAGCAATGCTTGCTGAAAAATCCAGTGAATGACCCTCAGCGGCTGGACGCACTTGACAAACAAGTGGACCTGGCGACTTCACAATGTGACTCGTTGCACCACCACCGAGGTCTAATTATTGCTGAGAAAGAACACCTTGAGGCTGAGGAGGTGGTAAAAATCCAGCGTCAGCTCGACCATCTCTCTGCCAAGCGACGTCACGTGCAGGAGCGTCTCGACCAGATCAGCCGGAACCGCCACCAGCAGCAATCGACGATGGCAGCAACTTCCCATCGACGCACACTACAACACGCAATGACGTTTATTCGCAGAGGGTTGAAAGCAGAAGGGGGAAGGGTGCAGCTTCGTGGTAGTGTATCGCAAAATTTACATCCTACCTTAATATCTACGCCTGCAGAGGGAGACTCCCGGATTGAGCCCAAAACGTTGACAGCATTTCAATCTATATTTGCAGCAAAGCGGTCGGAGCGCGTCCGTATGGGTATGGAGAGGCTTTTCGAAATGAGCGGGGTGAATGCTACAGGTATTACAGCAATAGACGGATCGAGCGGTGCAGGCACAGCTGTGAGGACAATAACGACGACGACGGCGGCGACGACGAGTGATAAATACGCTGAATTTGCCGCCAAATGTGTGATCAACATGTTCAAAAAAGTACACAAATCCAATAAGGTGTTTTTAGGCGAGGTTTATGCGCTTGAGGCGAAAGTTTTGTCGATGCGCGCACAGCTGCAGGTCCAAGAAATCAAATTGGTCAATTCTACTCTTGATACAACTACGATTCCTATAGCGACGGCGACAGCTAGTTTGTGGTCTCTCACACCACCGACTGTCTCGTCTTCATCGTCCTTGCTGCCTACAGCCGAAACAATCCGCGAGCAAGAAAGCCGGTTTACCATTTACCGCGAATTGAGCGCTGGGGCGCACGAAGTTCTCGATCAGCTGAAAATTGGCGTCAATCACTTGGCCCGGCTGGTGGCCCCGCATTGTGCAACGCTACCGCTTGTAACGATACGCTCGGCTAACGGCGAGCATAGAGATCACTACGATGATAGGGATCTGCACCAAGTGTTTGCCCTGTTTGACGAGAGAATCACCTCCATCCATGAGATTGTAGCCCTGGATACCAACGAAAAAGCAGATGGTGCGATCAAAATGTTTGCCAATACGTCCACCAAGGGCAATCGCCGTGGGTTTGGAGAAGGTATTCACAGTATCGACAATGGTGGCCCAGCAGGAGCCCACCAAGACATTGTCACCTCCGTGATTGATGTCACCGCATGCAGCAGTGCGGACAGATCTCGAGGCAAGACAGGTGTAGGCAGGCCCAGCGCTACAGGCTCAGATAATGATCTTTGGAGTATAGACATGGGAAAAGTCATGCACATGAAAAAGCAGGCAACGCTCAGTAGGAAACTAACCCACCCGCAGTCATCCTCTTCGTCGACTCAACGCCCGCTTATTGTCTACAGTCCCAACGACAGCTCTTTGCGTTGCATTCCCACATACAAGAAGAAGATTCGGATACAAGATTTGGGTAAGAACCTTTAAAAGGGAAAATGTGAAAGAAAGCGATTACACCGCAAGAATTCGGTAACGCACGAAATCTGTTAGAGACCATTATCTCTCCTAACTCCTCTCTATGCTTCATGACATACCACAGCCTCAATGGAAGATTCTTACGAGCCGGAAGTCCTGGAGTCCCGGAAGCGTGATGATAATCTAGTGGTTCGCGAGAGAGAAAAGCACCATATCTTTGCCGCGGACAAAGACGAGACAGCTAGCTTCTTTCATGATGCCTTGGTCCGGGACTCACCTTCTCATCTCCGGATGCGTCAAGTTATGAAACGAGAGTGGGACATCAAAGCCCGCCAATATGTGCACGTTGGAGAGACGCATGGTCTGGCTATCGACCAGGTTCTGCGACAGGCACACACGTCCATGAAAAAGATTTTGGGCTGGGAGAAGGATGGGATGGTCGATCCTACCAAAGCAACCACGCCAAAGGCATCAGCCTCGAGGGGAGTACGAAATGTGAGCAGCAGCCGATATAGCAAGCGCATCTCTATATGATTTAATGGAAGACTGATGCGATCGTCCAACGCAAGTCACGAGCCGTCAAGAGCCCCCAAATGCATGACGAGAGAAAATGCGGTGCATCCAAGGTAGTTCTTGGCTTTCTATGTCGATTAACAAAGGTGTTTGTACGTGCAGAGATTTGAGCACTATTTCTTTAAGATATTCGAAATCCATTATATATACTTGGGAAAGATTGGATTCCTGAAATTTCATATGTTCCTTAGGGCCTCCGCATATCGACACGTGAGTCATATCTTTCTGGCCGCAGCAGGCAATTGCAAGTAGCGCAATATTTGCTTTTGAGTCGCCTCCCTGGTTGATCTTTTGTGGCGCTCTCACACACAATTACTCGTCTGTGACTGTGATTTGTTCTATATACAATCCGAATAGCACTAATTCGCTTCTAAATGCCTTTTCCCGCAACTCTTTCACACACTGAATCGAACACCAGGACCTATGAAGCTATCGATTCAATCTGCCTTGATTTCTGTCAATTCAAATTAAATTGTAGCCTCCAATGCTTAAGTTACATTGAGGTGGACCTCGAGCCTGTCATCTCCCTTCTCCCTCTTCTCCTCTATTCTCACTAATTATCATTCCGGTAGTCCCGCTGCTCTGCCAAGCTCTCCGAGAGCCCCTTGGACCTTTCCGCTTTCTCCACCCCAGAGTTCATGCACGCTGGCGCCCCAAACCCCCATACTTCAATATTAACCACATCGAACGCCTTCCTTCCCGACAGCGTCGCTGATCCATATGTCTCGCAATGATCACTCAAGCCATGCACCAAGTCTGGGCTGATGAACAGGCCAAAGTGCCCCCCCCCCCCCATAGCCAGCCCAATTCCATGCGAGGCCAACATGAAATACGAGTTGGCCCTTGTCCACGTGTACTTTGCAAATCTATCTCCTTTAAACGAGAATAAGAAGCTCTCGCCCGAGCCAAAGTAGCGGTCCTTTCGATCTCTCCACTCTTCACTCGCCATCCCGCCAAATACTACCCCGTCAGTATCCATCAAACAAAGCAACGAGTACTGATAACCCTTACACCGCTCAAAAATTGAATGCATTGCCGCCCCATGCTTTTTCAGTGTATACAGTAAGGACCAATCTCTATCCTTGTGCTTCTCTGGCAGCGATCGCTCCAATGTAATCACCTGCCAAGGCGCCAGAATGGTGCTCCTCCCAAACATCCGACTTCTCACCTCCTTACTTACTTTATACACCACCTGCTCATCCTTCGGGTCCGCCTCCCAAAAACATGAAACATTCACATCTGCTTCCTCCTCTCCCTCCTGCATTCTTGCCATCATCCTTCTCCTCTCTTCCTCTTCCTCTGCCTCTACTTCCTTTCGATGCGACTCCCTATACCTCCTCCTTGACTCCGCTCTCACCGCCAACCATAATTCCCACATACTCTGAACCGTCACCGGCCCCTGAGCCAAGGCCCAAGAGACCTGCCTCTTCGCTTCCAAGATATGGGGTTCAACGGCTTCCACTGTAAGACTCTCGTGGAAATGCAAGAAGTCGACGAGACAAAGAGCAAAGCAAAACACCTCCTCCACAGCATGCGAATCGTCCAAGAGCCGCCAATACGGGGCTTGTGCAAACGCCGCAATCGAGAGGGGCTGTCCGTCAGAAGGTGGGAGAAGGTGGAGAAGCCCTAGAACAAGCCGAGTCACCTGTCCACACAAAGCAGGCAAGGAGATAGTACTGCCTTTCCGTCCGCGGTGCGAGTACTGGAATATCATCTCAGCGGCAATGCAGGGGAAACGGCGGATGAAACGCACGATGCACCGCAAGGTCAGCTTCCCGCTCAGCCCCATTTCACACCCTGGATCCCCTCGAACGAAACCACAGCGCTCCCACCGGGGGTGAGTTAAAGAGAAGGGCGTCGTGTCTACAAGTTCTTCGTCTTCCTCGTACTCCGCCTCAGGGTCATCTTCAACACTGTCGTCGTGTGAGGTCGGCAAGACCGACAACGACGTCCCCGCTACCCCGGCTCTTACTCCATGCCGCTGTGCTGCTCGCATGGAGACTCTTTCATCCTCCCTCCTTCCCTCCTCCCCGACAACATTGACAGCATTGACGAGTGCAGCCGCGTCCGGCAAAGACTGCGACCGTAACCTTCTTCTCTCTCTTACTCCCCGATTCCCTCGTCCTCCTCGTCCTTGCCCTCCTTCTCGTCCTTCTTGTCCTCCTCCCTCCTCATCCTCGCCCGCCTCGACGCCTCCACCACCAACGACGCACCCGAAATCATCCGTGACGGTATGCTTCCGAAAGGGAGAGACAGGCGAGGCCGACACGGTCAACGCACGATGCCCCCTATCTTCCACCCGTGCTAAGAAGGCGAACAAAGTCTCAAACAAAGCTCGGCATTGGGGGTCGCTCTCCCCATCCGCGGGCAGCTTACTTGCGTCAACGATAGCTGAGAGTCTTTGAATCTTTGTCTGCAATGCTTGAGCTTTCACAGCCTCGTCGTTGCGGAGCTCGTGGAAGTAGGAAGGATAATAATCGATGAGCTCTTGCGTGAGAGCGACCGCCTCGGGGGGGTCGATCGAGGGGGAGGGGAGAGAGAGGTTTTGCTGCTTCAGGTAGTGCTGAAATTGGTGCTGCTGTTGTTGCTGGGACGTCTCTGGAAAGTAATTTCGCAGAAGCGAGCGGCAAAAAACAGGGGCAAGTGCGCTGCTCGACGCCAAGTGCTGCTGCTGCTGCCCCCCCCCCCCGCCACCCTTTCCTCCTTCCCTCTTTTCACTCTTGCCAGGCGACTGCGGTTGATGACAAGCCTTCCAAAGCAAATGCATGAGTCTCCTCAAGGTCGGCTTATGCTCCATCGGTAAATCACGTAAAAGACATTTCACACTTGCTTCCCTCTCGAGCCCATCAGACAGACGTGCCGCGGACAAAAAAGCATGGTAACCCTCAAACGTCAACACGGGCTCCGGTAACATACGGAGGGCGAGGTTCAGCGTAGCGGCGACAACTGGGGGGTCAGACCCGTCTGGAATGTCTTGATATTCGTCGAGGACCTTCGAAAGGCCTGAGACCTTCCACGCACCGACTTTGGTCTCGAACAGTTTAGAAGATGAACCCAAATGTGATTCCAAGTACCCCAGCATCGATTCAAAAATATAGGGGACACCAAGCGCAGGTTCCAGCAAGGCATACCGACAGGTTTCTATGTCGCGGACAAGGTGTGCAAGGGGTGCGCCGAAGAGCTTGCGTTTGCGCGGGACAGGACGCTGTTGCTTGTAGTGGAGGGTCCGATGTCCCTTGGCGAGCAGAAAGTCTTTACTAGGAACCGTGACCGGCCCATGGCAGGCTTCGTTGTCGAAGGACGGGTATGCTGGGTAGGAGGGGAGGGTCGAAGGAGAGGATAGCTGAGGGGGAGGGGAGGACGGATGGGCTGCCTGGGCGTGGGGAGAATGAAAGCCGTGCGGGCCATGAGAGGGCGAGGAGGCGGTGGAGGAGGAGTGGTGGCTGCGGCCATGGTGGTGGGCTCCACCGTGGGTGTGGTGCGTGTGGTGTATATCGGTGTGAGCGCCGTATTGATGGTGAGGGGAGGAGAAGGAGGAAAAATTGATGGGCGTGTGGCGGTTGGGACGGGCGAGGCGGATAGTGGTTGTGCTCGGAGCCCTTCTGTGTCGAGGAGCTGAGGAGGGGTGATGATGGAATGCGGGATGGAAGTGGGTGGGAGAAGAAGGGAGGGAACACCAGGCACGGGGCCTTGTGTCAGGACCTCGACCGCGAGAAATAGTATGCTTCCGACGAGGAGGAGTGACAAGATTGGCGTCCTTCAAGGCTGTAGCTTCTTCTCCTCCTACCGCACCGGCAGCTGCTGCTTCTCCTGGCGTTGCTGCTCCTGGTGTTGCTGCTGGTGATGTTGCTTCTGGTGTCGCCTCTGGTGCCAGGCAAAGCACTTTCCGGGATCGTAATCGCTGCTGTTGCTCGTGCCACAAACGATGATACGGCCTCTCTCTTCCCCCTCCCCCGGCCTCTACCAACTCTACAACATCTCTCTCCTCATCCCCCTCCATGCCCTGTGGTTGCCCCTCCCCTCCGTTCCTTCCTTCCCCGCTCCCTTCCCCCACATGCCTCAAAATTACCCCACTCGTCTCCAGCAAGGCATCTACCACCGGATCACGTTGTCCCACTCTATTGTTACTGCTGTTGAAAGCATCGACCCGACGAAAGGCCTCCAGCCTCTTCTCCTCGTTATCCTCTTCCAACCGCCAATGCGTCAAATCATCGATTAGATTCGCCGCCAAAATCCCCCTATCTTTCCCGTCCTCGCTCTCCCTCCTTCTTCGTGCGGCCGTCGTCGCCAGCTCCAGTAAAGGCCAGCTAGGCTCATGATCGAGGGCAGGATCGTCCATGTGCCCCGTAAGGTCCAAGCGGAAATGCTCGGTGATGGACTCGAGAATCTCGAGAAACAAAGCGCTATCATCCCTATTTAATAGAATAGCATCAGGGTGATAAAACAGGCAGAGTTCGTCAAGGGGTCGGAGGATCAGATACCGCATCACAGCTGTCAAGGTCCCACTGTGGAGGGCATGACGCAAGAAACACCGAGCTTTACCCACAGGAGTACGCAAGCAGAGGGTGCGCCGAACGTATTCGTCCAGCTGCCGCAATGCAAGCTGTCCCTCTTGTCTATCTCCATCCAAATCTGCAGCCTTTTCCCTTGACAACTCTTCTTCCCTCCCGCCTCCACCCCCCTCTCCTTCCGCAGCCACCATCTTTTTTGCTGCCGCAATTATAGCTACGACCGGTGCCCCTGTCGGTGTAGCCGCCACCGGCTTGTTTCTCAACTTTTCCTCCTGCTTATCCATTTGCACAACAAGTTCTACGAGGTCCCAAAACGGTAATTGGCCATGAAACGACGCCGTATTAATCCCATGAAAACAGGCCTGTTCAACTGCCAAACACAACTCCTGCACCCCTGGCAAATCCCCCGACAGCACTACCAATTCCACGGGTGCCCCTTGGCCCGCTGAGACGTCCACTTCCTCTTTGACTAGTGTCTGGACAGCGTGCATCAAATGGTGCAAAATTGTGTCTCGGAGTTGCGCCTCCTCCACCAAGCGTTCCGCTGTCGCAGCCTCAGCCCCGGCGGACGCCCCCACAGGGAGGATGGAGGAGAGGGACCGCAAGGGTGATTTCCATGAAATATGGCCAGTAGGAAGGGTTCGTGATCGGTTCATGCGTGATTGCTGCTGCTCTGCTGTGCCTGGGCCTCCAACGCTGCAATCTGCTTTGGACACGGGGGGTCGAGCGGTGGGGTTGTACACGGGAAGGGAGCTCGCGCGGGAGTACATTTGCCTAGGCTCCACATTGTCCGACGTGAAATCCCCCCCCTCTCTTTCCGCATAATGACCACGTCCACTGCTGTTGCTGCCGAACAAGCCGCGAAAAAAGTTCATAACAACGTGCCCTTGCTGCTTGATTGCTTCACGTTAGCTTCCTGAATCCGTTGCTTCCTCAGTCCCCGCCACGACCCTTGAAAATACACCGATACCGGCGCCTTCCCAAAGCGTCCCTGCGCAAGGATGTGTGTGGGTGTTCGAGGGGGATCAAAAAATGCCTCGGGTGGAGAAAAACAGTGATTCCGCCGATAGATTCTTAGGTTGCGAGCGATTCGGGAGTGTAGAAATTTAGGCCGAGGAAAGTTGGGCCACAATTCGGGCCGCCGACAGCGGCCCCGAAAGTGAGAGTACATCTTGGGATTTGGGCCGAGGAATGGGATTTTGTGTATCATTCATCATGGCGGTGGCTCACGAATAGAACCTCTATGAAACAAGGTTTTACACAGCCCATGAGACAGCAGTGGACCCAGTTGGAGGTCCAAGACGATGACGCAACATGACACCTCTTCGACAAACAGCAACTCACACCCGAACGCAATTCACGCTTGACTCCACACACACACAAAACACAGGGCTGACCACGACGACGAAGACGACACAGCAAAGGCAATGGTGGTGAGGATGACCTTGCAAGTCGCTGGGATTGCCAACGGTGAAGGACGAAGGAGGAGGTAGGAGCAACAAGTGGGGGAGGGGGGGAGGCTTGCGGCCTTTCAGCAGCTGCAGCTTGATAAAAGAAACACCATGCCAGGTTCCGCATGCCTCCTGTGCGGTGGGCTGTCCGCCCCCTACTCCTGTGATTCCTCCTCCAGCAGCAGTTCCTCGAGTGCCGGCGTCTGCCCCTCATGCTCAGCTGCTTCCATCCGCATGGGGCGCGAGGTCAAACCTCTTTCCCCGGCATGTTTCATCCATCAAGTGCATCGGCCACAAAGTCCATCGACATTGCATCTCTCCAACATCACTCTGCACGACCAAGGCCATTTCCAAGACGACGCCGAGAATCACATATCCCCGCCTTCTTCCCCGTCAGGCCGCGCAAAACTCCTTTTTAACCCAGGCCTCTTGCACGCCGAGGTCCTGCCGCCAGGAGAGGATCAGCACTCAGTCACTGACATATGTACAGCCTGTCATTTCTTTCTGGGTCTTACGAAGGGCGTGCGGGCATTGGGAAAGTCGTACCACCCGGAATGCTTTTGTTGTGCGGTGTGTGGGCAGGGGTTGTGCCCGCTCGAGGAGGAGGAGGTCCAGAAGGAGAAGCTCCAGGAGGAGGAGGTCCAGCAGGAGGAGGAGGAGGAGGAGGAGGTGGAGGAAGGAAGGAGAACGAGAGAAGCAGTCAGCTTCTTTTCGATGAATGAGCTGCCACTGTGTCAGCAGCATTTTCTGGAGGCTTGTGGGGGGGAGGAGGAGGAGGAGGAGGAGGAGGAAGTGGAAGAGGAGGAAAGAGAGCGCTCCTCAATTGTCTCCTACAGAACGGCCAAAGGCGATGAGGTGACTTTCGAAAGTGAGGAGGAGGAGGGAGGGGAAGATGATAATAGGGATGGGCATGATTATGACGTTTCGTCCGAGTCCAAGAGCCGTTTCGTGACCGTGCCGCCCGAGTGCGGGGGGGAGGACGAGGTGGAGGACAAGGACGGGAGCGAGGGCGGTGCTCGTGTTGCACACTTTTCGACCTCCAAGTTTACAAGGGCAACAAGCACGACGACAACGATTGCAGGGCCTACTCTCTCGTTTGCCTCGCCAGCTGTGGCATATGCCACTGCAACGTCTGCTGCTGCTGCTGCTGCTGCTGCTGCTGCTGTTTTGGGGAAGACTTTGGGTTTCATCCCTTCCTCCTCGTCAGTGTCGGATCATATGTCTCCCCGTTTTGCTTCTGTAGATGGCCTCGACTCCTCCGGCCTGGAGGAAGGGACAGAGGAAGGGACGGAGGAAGGGACGGAGGAAGGGACGGAGGAAGGACACAAAGGGCTGTGGAGAGGAGCAATGGGCAGCACCGTCCTTCCTTCTTCTCTTAAGGCTGCCTTAGGTCGTAGCAAGTCAGACACCACATTCCGACCGCTGCCACCGTGGCAGCAGCAGCAGCAGCAGCAGCAGCAGCAGCAACGACAGCATCGGCGTGAGGCGTCCGTTGTCTGGTGGGAGACGACGGAGGAGAGGGATGAGAGGATAAGACGGTCAGGGCATGAGAAAAGAGCGAGTTTTGTGTTTGATGTTCGGGAGCTGCTGGAGGCGAGGGAGGGAGGGAGAGAGGGAGAGAGTGCAAGACGGGAAGAGCAAGCGAAGGACGAGGGGAGGGAAGAGGTGGTTGCAATTTGGAGGAGGAAAGAACTGTTGAGTCTGACTGAAGGAGACACTACTCATGTTCCGTCCTCCTTGTCCTCGTCCTCGACGTCTTCCTCGCCTTCTCTCCCTCCACTCACTGTGGAGACCGCCCTCTCGTACGGCATCCAGGCAGCGGCCGCGCAAGAAAAAAAAAGGGGGAAGAAAGATACGAGAAACTCCCTGAATTTCGAGGCCGCTGAGGAAGGAGGGAGGGAGGGAGGAAAGCCAGGATGGAGGAAGGGGAGTGGTAGAAGCCGAGAAGTAGATATTTTTGAGGACCGGATTCAAATGGGGCTGATGTACAGCGGCACCTCGTCCTCCTCTCCGTCCCCACCTTCGTCCTCTTCCTTTTACTGGGAGGAAATGGCACCGGAAGTGTTCCGTCGGGTGCGGACTGTGTTTGGCGTGTCTGAAGAGTCATATCGTCGGTCGCTGTCGTCGGTCGTGAGTGGGGGAGGGGCGGAAGGAAGGGCCCGTGGTGCTGGTGGTGGTGGTAGTCGAGGAGGCGGGTGGAGAGGTTGGGGAGGAGGAAGGCAGGATGGGAAAAATGGAAGTGGCAGCAACGAAAGCGATGGGAGGGAGGAGAAGAATCCAGGAGCAGTAGCAATATCAGCACCACCGGCGAGAGCGGCGGCACATTCAGGAGGAGAAGGAGGAGGATTTGGGCAATCCACACCCATCATCGGAGAAGGCGGAAAATCAGGTTCCCGCTTTTTTACATCACACGATGAGACTCTCCTAATTAAGAGCACTAGCGATGCCGAACACGCCTTCCTCCTCTCCCTCCTCCGCGACTACGTCACCCTCGTCCTAGCACGGGGTACACAAACGCTCCTCCCCCGATTTCTCGGTCTGTATTCCATCAAATTACCAGGCCAAGCCGCGGTCAAACTACTCGTAATGAAAAATATCTTCACCCGCACCGTGCCCGGTCTTCGTCTCCTCGAGAAGTTTGACTTGAAGGGTTCTCTGCTCAAGCGCCGGGTGCTCCTCCCGTCCGCCCCCCCCCTTCCCTCCGCCTCTTTCTCCTCTTCTTCCACCCCTCCTTCATCCTGCGCACAATGGAAGGATATCCCTGTGCTAAAAGACTTGAATTTTTGTCCTTACCACGATGGGACGGATGATGCCGGACAGCCACACAGGGGAGGAAGGGAGGGAGGGACCGAAGGAGGAGGGGGAGGGTGTCGAGTGTTGCGGTTGGGCACAGAAAGGAAGAAGGAGTTATTGTCCTACTTGGCTGCAGACGTGGAGTGGTTGAGAAGGCACGGGGTCATGGACTACAGCTTGTTGATAGGCGTGTGCAGCATTCAGGAGATGGCGACCAAGAACCGGTGGGGAGGGGGAGGGAGGGAGGGAAGGGCCGATGGAACGCCTGGGGCGGTGTTGAAGGCGTTGGAAGCGCAGGCACCGGACGAAGGGTCTAGACAGAGCTTATTCCATTTGTGGTGTCCTTCCCCGTCGTTGGCGACACCTTTCCCTTCTTCTTCTTCTCCTACTTCTTCTTCTTCTCCTTCTCTCTCAGGCGCAGCTGTGGCAGTGACGACGACGACGACGGACATGATTCCATCAAATACCTTCGAGCTGCGAGCCGCGGCGCCATCTGCTGTATATATGCCCGATTTAACGCCACTACTGTCTACACTGTTTCCATCATCTCCAACAATGCCTGGACGGTCCGCCCCTATCTCTCCGACAACCACCAATCCTCCTCCTCCTCCTCCTCCTCCTCCTCCTCCTCCTCCTTCTTCTTCATCACCCACGAGGTC